>Ga0213823_1001792_pt1 | contig 12429 bp, 5 predicted proteins | sample MC6MC0907MG_FD_179887 | JGI IMG/M metagenome (GOLD analysis project Ga0213823, IMG submission 179887) | Enriched soil aggregate microbial communities from Iowa State University, Ames, United States - MC6-MC0907-MG | ecosystem: Environmental > Terrestrial > Soil > Unclassified | place: USA: Iowa...
TTCATCGAACTGGAAAAAGGCGACAAGCCGGAAGCCAAGGGCAAGATCCTCATGGCCACCGTAAAAGGTGACGTGCACGACATCGGCAAGAACATCGTCGGCGTGGTGCTCGGTTGCAACGGCTATGACATCGTCGACCTCGGCGTGATGGTGCCGGCCGAGAAGATTCTGCAGGTGGCCAAAGAGCAGAAGTGCGACATTATCGGTCTTTCTGGTCTGATCACACCGTCGCTGGATGAAATGGTCCACGTCGCGCGTGAAATGCAGCGTCAGGACTTCCATCTGCCGCTGATGATCGGTGGCGCGACCACTTCCAAAGCGCACACCGCGGTGAAGATCGAACCGAAGTACAGCAACGATGCGGTGGTTTACGTGACCGACGCCTCCCGTGCGGTAGGTGTAGCAACCCAGTTGCTGTCCAAGGAATTGAAGGCCGGTTTCGTCGAGAAAACCCGTCTGGAATACGTCGATGTACGCGAACGCACCGCGAACCGCAGTGCCCGTACCGAGCGCTTGAGCTACGCAGCGGCCATCGCCAAGAAACCACAGTTCGACTGGGCAACTTATGAGCCGGTCAAACCGACGTTCACCGGCAGCAAAGTGCTGGACAACATTGATCTCAAGGTTCTGGCCGAATACATCGACTGGACGCCGTTCTTCATCTCCTGGGATCTGGCCGGCAAATTCCCGCGCATCCTTGAAGACGAAGTGGTCGGTGAAGCCGCCACCGCGCTGTACAAAGACGCGCAAGAGATGCTCGCTAAACTGATCGACGAGAAGCTGATCAGCGCCCGTGCGGTGTTCGGTTTCTGGCCGGCCAATCAGGTGCATGACGACGACATCGAGCTGTACGGCGATGACGGCCAGCCACTGGCCAAGCTGCATCACCTGCGCCAGCAGATCATCAAGACCGACGGCAAACCGAACTTCTCGCTGGCCGACTTCGTGGCACCGAAGGACAGCGAAGTGACCGATTACGTCGGCGGTTTCATCACCACCGCCGGCATCGGCGCCGAGGAAGTGGCCAAGGCTTATCAAGACGCTGGCGACGACTACAACTCGATCATGGTCAAAGCCTTGGCCGACCGTTTGGCCGAGGCCTGCGCCGAGTGGTTGCACCAGCAAGTGCGTAAAGAGCACTGGGGTTACGCCAAGGACGAAACCCTCGACAACGACGCGCTGATCAAAGAACAGTACAGCGGCATCCGCCCTGCTCCGGGTTACCCGGCGTGCCCGGACCACACCGAGAAAGCGGCGCTGTTTGCCCTGCTCGATCCGCAAGCCGAAGAAATGCGTGCCGGCCGTAGCGGCGTGTTCCTCACCGAGCACTACGCGATGTTCCCGGCCGCCGCCGTCAGCGGCTGGTACTTCGCCCACCCGCAGGCGCAGTACTTTGCCGTGGGCAAGGTCGACAAGGATCAGGTGCAAAGCTACACCTCGCGCAAGGGCCAGGAGCTGAGCGTGACCGAGCGTTGGCTGGCGCCGAATCTGGGTTACGACAACTGAACCGCCAAGGATCCGAGAGCGCCCGCTCTCAGATCCGCCCCCCTCACTGGCGCCTTGACGGTCCCGGCCGGGGTGATGAGGGCGCAGGTTGTGGCGTATCCAGGACCACGTTCGCCAATACCTTCAATTCATTGCGGGACAATGCCTTGAGTCTGTCCGCGCGAGCCAGGGCCAACTCAATCTCAAGCCGGTTCATCGCTTCCACATAGCGCTCGCGGGATGCCTCATCAACGTGTTTGTCGGGGTGAGCATCCTCGACTTCTTCCTGACGTCGCGTGGCATTGCTTTCCAGTACCGCGAATGCGTCGGGGTGGCGATCCTTCATATAACGGACCCAATAGTCCCGCGAAATCAGATCGTCGAGAAACAGGTCTGACGCTTCATCGGCCAGTACCGCCGCCCGGGCGTCGATCAAACTCTGCCCGGCAATCGGGGTGGCGAACAGCGCGTGTTCCGGTTGCCCCGGTAACTCCAGCCCGTCAGGCCAGCCCCGGGTCATGCCGATCCGATAGTGCAGACGGATTTCCGCTCGGTCTTGAAAACGCCCGGCAGCCTCTGCCAGCCTGTCGACCCGCTCCAGACGAAACAGCCGTCGCGTCAGATCGAGCAAGGCCCGACCGCGCAGGTCCGGGCGCTCACGCGGAATATCGCGCAGGGTGGCATATTCATACGCGCGGATCTCCAACTCGCTGAACGTCAGGATCCGTCCATCAGAACAGGCACCATGCGTTTCGGCGTTATGGAACATTAATTCGCGCAGTCCGGTGTTTTCGCTGGCGGCTTCCATGACCCGCCACAATCGATGGGTCAGATCGGCGCGTGCAAGGCGGAAGTCAAGGGTATGACGCAACAGGAACACCAGCTGAAAAAAGCGCTCATGATTCGGTTCTTCCGCCAACCGCGCCCAGAGTATTCTTCGGCTAGCGGCCAATGCCGCTGGTGAGTCCGCAAGCCAGGTATCCAATGCAGCAGGAGAGATATCCCGGGCCGAATCAGAAACCTCTTCGACCGGAGCTATCTGCGCATGCAGATCAACGACCTCCGCTCCTTCATCGACATTGTTGCCATCACTGCCCATGTCCGAAACGCCGCTTTCGTCGACGCCAAACACTTGCACATCGATCATCCCTTCGATGTCTTCACGGGCGATACCAAGTACCTCTGGCAAGCGATTGACCCGGCTGTAAAACCTGAGCCGCTGCAGTGCGACAAGTGACAGTTCCGTGTTTTCGGACAAATCCGTACCAGCGACGAGTTGCGCATGGTTACCATCGAAGATCGCTTCGGGAATGTCGGTGATGTCGTTGCCACTGAGGTTCAACGTGCGCAGGTTCGGCGCGTCGAGGACCCCGCTCGGCCAATCAGTCAGTTCGTTGAAGCGCAGGTCCAGAGTGTCGATGGCGCCGAATGCTGGCGGGTCGAACGCGTGCAGATTGTTATAGCTCATGTCGAGCCAACGCAATCGCGCACCGCCGAGCAATGGATAGACACTGGCCGCGCTGGACAGGTCGCAATACTGCATGTCCAGTCGCTGAAGCTGATTCATCTGCAGCACCGACTCTGGCACGCTCAGCAGCTCGTTACCGCTGATGATCAGTCGCCTGAGGCTGGCAAAGCCTTGCAGAAAACCGCTGGCACCCGCTCCCGTCATTCCGACGCCACTGACATCGAGCATGGTCACTCCGGGTAGCGGCACTGCCAAGCCCGGCATATCGCCGGTTTGCAGCCCGCTCAGATCGAGTGTCAAACCCTCCGCACCGGGGTTGTAGCTGAGCCCCGCCAGCCATGCCTCGCGTATGCGCAGCGCAGCGCGGGAGCGGCTTTGCGCAGACGCCCGACGATCGCCCGCAGGCGCTCCCCGCGTGTAGAGCCAGTCATTCAACTGACGGGTCAGCCCTTCACAATGCTGGTGCCATTGGCTGATCTGCGCATCGATCTGCCCATCGGTCAGCCCGGTTTGACGCAAGTTCTGCAATATCTGCACAGCGCGTTCCTGGGACACGCTCGGATGCAAACTCTGCAATTGCGTCACCCTTCCGGCCTCCCCCGGTGAAACGGCAGCGCGCTCGGGGAGCGCCAATAACAATTCCGTCATCGTCCAGGCTGACTGCCTCGGCAGCGTGTCGGCAGGCACTGGCTCCTCGGCAAATCGCGCCAACGTGCCGTCAGACAGACCGTTGGCCCGTTCAATGCGCTGTAACGCAGTGTTCAGTGCTACCTCACCTTCAGGACTGAAAGCGTTACCGCTCAAATTGACTTTCATCAAGGCGTTGGGGTCGGCCAAGGCTTGTGGCGACAGCGACGTGATGGCGTTGTCCCGCAAATCGAGCCAGTACAACCGTTCAAGGCTTTCAGCACCGGCAGGCCAGGCCCGCAAATCAGTGGCGCGCAGATTCAACGCCTGAAGCTGGCGCATGGCGCTCACATCCAGTTGGCCCAGCGGATTGCCTTGCAGATTGAGTCTGCCGAGCCGCTGCAGGCCATTGAATTGCGCCTGCACCGCCGAGGTGACTACGATGCGATTGTTCGACAAATCGACTTGCCTCAATGCAGGCAGATCAGTGGCCGCAAACGGCAATTCGGCGAAGGTGTTGCCAGGCAGGATAAGGTTTTCGGTCGCGCTGAATCCTCTGACAAAAGCCCGCGCCTGCGCGGGGGGAACGTCCAGTTGCCGCAGACGCAGCGTGCGGATGTGCGCAAAGCTGCCGGCGGGCAATCGCGGCAGGTCGATAACATTCTGTGTGCCCGCGTGCTCAACCAGGCCGACGCTCGGTTCAGGCAGTTCAAACGTTGCAACGTCGCCGGGTACGCCGTAATGCTGGCGCAGGGCAGCATTCCAGCTTCGCTTGAGGGCGCGCAGTGTGGCGGCGTTGCGCCCGGTTGCCCACTGCCACCGCAACCCTGCAAAACGCATCCCCTCGATATTCGCTGGCAGATAAAACTGCGCAAAGATTGCATCGTGCTCAGCTCTGAGCCGGGCAATCGCCGCCATCCTTGCCTCGGGCGTCACCCACACGGCATCGAAGCTTGCCGGCAAAGGATCGCGCAGATCCGGCAAGGTCGCCATGTAGTCCAGTTCGGCGCGGCAGTACTGACTGACCATCTGGTTTAGATCGACCAGATGGCCGAGTTCGCCGGAGTAGCTGCGCACGTACTCATAAGCGCGCATGAACTGCGCTGGGGCCAATGCCCCCCAGTCCAGCGACAGTCCGGCCCACAGCCGTTCCTGTCCGCTGTACAGGGAATCAGGCAGCGCGCGAATGGCGGTGTGGCTCAGATCAAGGCGTTGCAGTTGCTCAAGCCGTTCGACGGATGCCGGCCATTCCCATAACGCGTACGGCGCATCGATGCGCAAGCTGCGAAGGCGACGCAAAGCGCCAAGATCCAGTGCATGCAAGCTCCGGGCGTCGAAGCCGGCATAGTCGATATGCAGCGTTTCCAGCGCAGTGAGCGCCCCCAGGCTTGCCGAAAAATCTGCCGCCAATGCTGGCGCGTGAGTGGAAAAACGCAGGCTGACCAGCCGGGACATCTGGCCGACCGCCGACGGCAAAGAGGTGAGCGGCCGGGCTCTGGACGTCAGGTAATCGATACCGCGCGCCATGTTGCCGATTGTCAGATGAGTCACCTCGGGAAAACGTGCCAGAAAGGCATTCGCATTGCCGTCGGTTATTCCGTTACCAGCCACCGACAGTTCACGCACGTGGATGAAGGAAGTAGTCAACGTTGGCAACGGCTCATCACAAACCAGTGACAGGCGCGCCGCTTGCGGATTTTGTTCGGCCAGCGGCGCATTGCGCCAGGCCTCGCGCAGTGCATGGACAACTTGTACCCGGCCTTGGGCAGCCTCACTGCCACTCGGACCGGCCTGCCATTGTTCGAGCGCGGCGTTCAGCCCTTCCCAGTCGCGCCGGCGCTCCTGCAGCAATGAGTAGAGTTGGCGGTCGCTCAAGCCACGGTGCTGGTTAAGGAAAGCCTCCGCCTGTCGCGGGCCTGGGTAGAGTTCGTTGATCCGCACCAGCAATGAAGGGCGCAGGCCAGTGCCTCGTCCGCTGGCGTAATAGCCGCTCAACGTGGCGCTGACCCGTACCGGCGCTTTAAAGCTTTTGGCCTGCGGCGTCAGCAACTGTGCCAGGTCGTCGCGGTGCGTGCGGGCCGATTCGATGACTTTGCGTTGCAACTCATGGCTTTGACTGCCATCGCTCAACCCTAGCGCAGACGCCTCCTCATCAGGCAAAACACGCATGATCGCGCGATAAAAGCTCTCACCCTGTCTGGCTGTGCCATTGAGCGGTTCCCCTCGCGCATTGAAAGCCCGATAGAACGGCCCCTCCTTGATCAGATATTTCCTGTTGGGCGCAATGCTATCGCCCAGGCTATCGAGCAGTACCCCGGTCAGGCTGCCCTCACGAATTTCCAGGCGCAACGTCTGCGGCCAGCCCGGCAACCTTGCCAGCGTGTGCAGTGCAAGCCGGCGGCTATCCGCCGATAAGAGATTTTCGCTGTGCAAACCGGCAAATGAACGCACTTGCCGGCCCTGACGGGCATACCAGCGCGCCTCTTCGAGCATTTTCAGCGGTACCCTTCCCCTGCTTTGCAGGCGTATCAGCTCCGCTGGAGTGGCGTGATCGAGCACATCCTGCGCAGCGGCATCGCTCAGCCCCGGCGTTTCACGCTGCAAAATACGCAAGTGCGGATTCACCGGTTCGATGCCGCGATACAGGTCCTCAACCATCGAGGCCTGGCGCGTGGCGACATGATCCGCCAGTTGCCGGCCGAAAGCCTCGGGTCTGCCCGGGCGAAACTGTGCGGTGTCCCTGCCGAGCAGATAGCTGATCTCGTTTTCTTCCAGCGCCGCGAGGATTCGCGTCGGCAGTTCCCCGTTCAGCACCTGCGCGCGCGTGAGCTGGATCGACGCTTTACTGCTGACCCCGGGCACGAGTTTCTCGGCGCCGTAGCGGGTGGGCAGCCCCGACAAGTCAGGCTCCGAGAAGATCTCCAGTACCCGGTCGTATGGCCAGCGCGGCATTTCGGTGACCAGCGGCAACGCGTCCAGATAACGCTTATCGATCGGCGCCGCACCGCGAAATTGCTCGACAGTTTGCGCGGCCTCGGCATCTGCTTTGAACAAGCGCATGGCATCGCGCAACTCCGGCGGCGCTGGCGCGTGATCCAGGTGCATCTTGCGCAGGGTGCTTTCGCTGACGCCGCTGATATCGGCCAGCGTCAGCAGGGTCTCATCGGAAAAACCATCGGTAACATGCCCCATGCGCCGCAACAGCGTCAGGCGACTCCAGCGCATGGGCTGTTCCATTGTGTGCCGCCAGGCGCCCCGGCCATTGTGTTCAAGCACAGGCTGGTAAGCATTGGATTCGACGGGGTGCTTGATGCGCCACTGCAAGGTTGTCGGATCGATCAAGCGCTCGTAAACCTTGTCACCCTGCCGGATGTAGGTTTTGCCGTTGAGCCGATACTGGCCCAGCGCATCCGGCCCGATCGCGTCTTGCAAGGTAATTTCTTGCTCATAGCCGCCCAGGTCGGGCTTCCATAGGCGTGTCTCGCCGTTGGGCAAGACCACCGGGTGCATATCCTCGATCACCGGCTCCGGCGCGACCGCGGTGAGCTTGCCGATCAGCGCTCCCCCTGCGCTCATCGCACCGATCAGTGCGATGTTTTCCGCCACATCCACCAAGTGCGCTTTGGCGGCGTGCCTGTCACCCTCGCTCCACTCGACCGCGCCTTCAAAGGTTTCGTACAGCAACTGCCCGGCCATCACCACCATCATGACCTCGCCCAGTACCGGCACGAACATCGACACCAGGTTGAGCGTCAGCAGCCCTATCTGTAGCAGCGCCGCCAATCGGACATCGCGCACCCTGGCATCGACGTCTTCGGACGGCACCGCATGACTGCGGGCATCGGCCAGCACTTTGTCGCGATGCTGCTCGTAGAGCCGGGCCCACAAGTCGCTGTTTTCCGCCCAAGGATCGCGCTCATCGAGCGGCATGATCGAGACGCCGATATATGGATCAGGTTCCGGTTCCATCCACGGATGTTCGGGGGGCATCTCCCTTATATGGGTAAAATGATAAAGCGGACTGAAAGCCTCCGGGACTCTGCGCCAAAGCGTGCTGTAGAAATTGACTGGGGAATCGGCAGACTCACGGACAAACTGGCTGAAATAGGAAGATCGCTTGTCGTACGGCAGAAACTGGCTGAAAAAACGTTGGTAGGCCGTCGGCTCCGGGCTTTTTGCTGACTGGACATCGCGGGCGGTAAACAGCCGCTTGAATGTTTCCTCCATTTGCGTCCCGGTGTAGCGCTTCAGCGGATGCTCGGGATCATGGGGCACATACAAAATCACCGCTTCACTAGCGCGGCGCTTAGGTCCGACCATGAAGGCGATACAGCCAACCAGCCGCTGCCCCATCAGGCCCATATCGGCGAACCAGACCTGCATTGCGCCCATCACGGGGTGTTGTTCGCCGGCGATGACCGAAAGGATCATCGCGTGATCCTGCGGACGAATGTCCATGGTCAGCAACGCCTGCTCAGCCGCCGCGCGCAGGCTGGCCTTCTGGCTGGCGATGAATTGCTCGCGCAAGGTGTTTGCCATGACCGGGTTCGTGGTATGGAAAAACGCCTTGAGATGCGCTTGATACCGCGCGCCAATATCGAGCGAGCGGCACAAGCGCAGAAAATTCATGACGGTCAGGTTGACCTTTACCGGCGCGTATTCGCCGGGCGCGATTTCCTCTGCAAAACCCGAGCTGTCATGAAAGGCGCCGGGAAGGCATTCGCTGAGCTCGAAATTGTGCAACGCGGCTTGCAGCAGGGTCAGGCTCAAGACTTCGAAAGAACCGATTTCAACACTGAAAATACCCAGGGCCAGAGGTCGCTCGAGGCTTAGCAGGGTTTTGTCGACGTCGATGTCGACTTTGTAGTGTTTTTTTAGCGCGCGGGTCAGTATCGGCCGGGCAAACTCGTCGATGCCCTTGAGCGGTGACATCGTTTTGTCCAATGCAGACTGTGCGGCGAGACTGGTCCTGAAACAGTCGTCCAGCGTCTTGCGCTGCGGTACCGACGCTTGTGTATACCACTGCGGCAGCAGCAGGCCGGCCTGCCTGATCGCCGCCTTCCTTTGAGCGCTGGCATCGATAAGCCATTGCGGCAGCGCACCTTCGAGATACTCGGCGTGAAGGCTGTCCGTGGCCAAGGGTCTGCTTATCGTTTTCTGGTCCGGGCGGGGGCTGAAATGGGTCGGCATACATCGCTCCTGTGAATGGAGCGTCAGCAGACCATCTCGGGCGATTACCTTTGCGGTAGATATTTAACGCATCGAGGCGCACTTGTAACTATGTGTCAGGCTGGCCCGCGTATTTTGACTAAGCTTGCAGGGCACGACTTACGTGGAGGGATTTATGGACGATCCAGTCGACAACAAACCACCGACCTTCTGGCAGATGCTGCACAGCGTGATGGCGGCGGCGTTCGGGGTGCAGAGCGGCAAGAACCGGGCAAGGGATTTCACCCATGGCAAGCCGGGCCATTTCGTGATGCTGGGCATTCTGTTCACGGCGGTGTTTGCATTGACGCTGTTTGCCATCGTCAAACTGGTGCTGCATTTCGCCGGGGTCTGACGCGGTCAGCGCATCAGGGTCTGCAAGGTGAACGGGTAGCGATACGACGGCGGTTGCCCCTTGGCCGAGAGCTTGCGGAAATTCACGCCGTAGTTCGGCGAATTGCCCATGGCCAGCATTTGTCGGGCGTGGCGTTTGTCGATCAGTTGCAGCAACGGAATCTGTCGGTCACGGCCGCCGTAGCGATCCAGCTCGACGCCTTGCTCGACGTCATGCAACTCGACCAGCGCCCAGCCACCCAAGGTGAAATGCCCGCCGACCAGCGCGCTCAGGCGCCCGTCAACCAACGCCTGCAAGGCTGCCGGTGAGGTGTTGACCGCGCTGAACAAGGCATCTCTGCCGGGGACTTTGCCGGTCTCGGCGTACGCCCGCATCGCGCCGAAGGCCATTTCATCATTGGCCGACCACACCAGCGACACCTTCGGATAACGCGCGAACAGCTGCCTGGCCTGCTCATAGGCGCGCTCTTGCGTCCAGCCGCTGTACACCAGTTGCCGCAGGCGTGTCTGTGGATGTTCGGCCAGCGCCCGCTGCATGCCGCGCTCACGCAATTGCGCCGAAGGGGTAACCTTCAGCCCGGAAAACGCCAGCACTTCAATCGGCTCAGCAGCGGGCGTCGGCGGGTGCAGGCGAATCAGTTCCTTCATCATCAGGTAACCGCCCTCCTCGTCGTTCGGCACCAGGCTGCCGATGCGATCGTCTCGCTCGCCAAGCAGCGCCTGCTGGTCAGACGTCAGCGCGGCATTGACCATAAACAGCTTCACACCGCTGTTTTGCGCCAGACGCAGAATTTGCGGGGCGACGTATTGTTCGTTGACGAAAATCAGGTACTCGGGACGATTCGGCCCCTGCAACGCGAGGCGCGCCTGAGCCAGAGTCAATTCGGGTTGGCGTTGGGAGTAGAGAATCTGCAAGTCGATACCCAGATCATGGGCGGCCGCCTGCATGAATTGCGAATAGCTGACCCAGAAGGCTTCCTGCGTCGAACCCGGATTCAAAAACAGCACAGACTCTGCCCGCGCGCCGGTCTGGAACAGCGCGACGAACAACAGAAGACTGATTTGCAAAAACTTGAACATGAAGCATCCGGGCCCTAGGAAAAATGGCCGCGCATTATAGCCCTCGTTCCACCGGCTATTGATGCCTGATCCCGCTTTTGTCCGACAATTTGTCGGAAGCGGGCCCGGATCGGTCGTTTACTGATGGCTGACCCAGAATACCGCTGTTCCTACCACGAGAATGATCAGGAACAAAATGGCCCACGCATCGACACTGCTGTCGCTTTTTCTTGCCTTGGTCGGATTGCTCATTGCATCGCCTCTTGTCGGTTTTATCGGTGATTGCAGAAAGACTCGACCACAGTTAAGACGATGATTGTCCGCACGACAAATGTGGGTTAGTTGACAGCCATTCTCGTTAGGCGATTTGGTTCTTTCCATATACTCAAACATCACTTTTGCGCATAACTGCAAACAGGTATATTGCCCCGGCTCCGTTAGGGAGTGCGCGGCCGTGCGCGCAGAATTGCAGAGGCACAATCGGACTCCGGCAAGCGAAAACGCAGTGCTACTCCGAATGGCCCAAGCCTGAGAACAGGACTTATATGTACGTATACGACGAGTACGATCAGCGGATCATCGAGGACCGCGTCAAGCAGTTCCGTGATCAGACCCGACGCTATCTGGCAGGTGAGCTGAGCGAAGAAGAATTCCGCCCCCTGCGCCTGCAAAATGGCCTGTACATCCAGCGCTTCGCGCCGATGTTGCGAGTGGCGGTGCCTTACGGCCAGCTGACTTCGCGTCAGACACGCATGATGGCCAAGATTGCCCGCGACTACGACAAGGGCTACGCCCACATCAGTACGCGGCAGAACGTGCAGTTCAACTGGCCGGCGGTGGAAGACATCCCGGACATTCTGGCTGAACTGGCCACCGTGCAGATGCACGCGATCCAGACCAGCGGCAACTGCCTGCGCAACGTCACCACCGACCAGTTCGCCGGTGTCGCTGCCGATGAAGTGATCGACCCGCGCCCATGGTGCGAAATCGTTCGTCAGTGGACTACATTCCACCCGGAATTCGCCTATCTGCCGCGTAAGTTCAAGATCGCCGTCAACGGTTCCACCGCTGACCGTGCGGCCATTGAAGTCCACGACATCGGCCTTGAGCCGGTGCACAACGCCGCGGGCGAACTGGGTTTCCGCGTGCTGGTTGGCGGTGGCCTTGGGCGTACGCCAGTCGTTGGCGCGTTCATCAACGAGTTCCTGCCGTGGCAGGACCTGTTGAGCTACCTCGACGCCATCCTGCGGGTCTACAACCGCTACGGCCGTCGCGACAATAAATACAAGGCGCGGATCAAGATCCTCGTCAAAGCCCTCACGCCGGAAGTGTTCGCGCAGAAAGTCGATGCGGAAATGGAACACCTGCGCGGTGGCCAGACCACACTGACCGACGCCGAACTGCAGCGTGTCGCCAAGCACTTCGTCGATCCGGACTACAAGGCGCTGGACAACCAGACCGCGCAACTGGCCGAGCTGGACAAAGAGCATCCGGGTTTCGCCCGCTGGCGTACCCGCAACACCCTGGCGCACAAGAAGCCGGGTTATGTCGCCGTGACCCTGTCGCTGAAACCGACTGGCGTTGCCCCGGGCGACATCACCGACAAGCAACTCGACGCCGTCGCCGACCTGGCCGACCGCTACAGCTTCGGTCAGCTGCGCACCTCGCACGAACAGAACATCATTCTGGCCGACGTCGAGCAAAGCCAGTTGTTCACCCTCTGGGGCGAATTGCGTGAAGGCGGTTTCGCCACGCCGAACATCGGCCTGCTGACCGACATCATCTGCTGCCCTGGCGGTGATTTCTGCTCGCTGGCCAACGCCAAGTCGATCCCGATTGCCGAGTCGATCCAGCGTCGTTTCGACGACCTCGACTACCTGTTCGACATCGGTGAGCTGGACCTGAACATCTCCGGTTGCATGAACGCCTGTGGTCACCACCACGTCGGCCACATCGGCATCCTCGGGGTGGACAAGAAAGGCGAAGAGTTCTATCAGGTGTCCCTCGGCGGCAGCGCCAGCCGTGATGCGAGCCTGGGCAAGATCCTCGGCCCGTCCTTCGCTCAGGAAGCCATGCCGGACGTGATTTCGAAGCTGATCGACGTGTACGTTGAACAACGTACCGAAGACGAGCGCTTCATCGACACCTACCAGCGTATTGGCATCGACCTCTTCAAGGAACGCGTCTATGCAGCGAATCATTAAGAACAACGAAGTCGTCGACGAAAC
>Ga0213823_1001794_pt1 | contig 12429 bp, 14 predicted proteins | sample MC6MC0907MG_FD_179887 | JGI IMG/M metagenome (GOLD analysis project Ga0213823, IMG submission 179887) | Enriched soil aggregate microbial communities from Iowa State University, Ames, United States - MC6-MC0907-MG | ecosystem: Environmental > Terrestrial > Soil > Unclassified | place: USA: Iowa...
ATGTATTCAAACCAATCATTATGAAGATTCCTTAAAATTTTATATGGAAGTGCTTGGATTCGAATTAATTAATGAATCGCCAAATTTCCATTCTCGTCATTATAACTCTTGGTTAAAGTTGGGTTCATTATATATAGAACTGCAAACCGGAAAAATTGGAGAGAACCTAGAAAAAGTAAATTCAAATAGCCAAGGAATTGTTCATTTTTGTCTTTGGGTAAAAGATTTAGCAGGGGAAGTGGAAAAAATTAAGCAACAAGGTGTTGAGTTTAAATTAAAGAATGGTCAAGAAATATACCATGTTGAGAATGGAAGTTTGTGTAAAATAATAGCTCCTGAAGGGACTGTTATTGAGTTACGTGATAACAGAGGGATATAGTTTTATAGCCACCACCAGAGCCCTACAAATTAAAAAATAATCCAGTTAAATGACATTCATCAGATTTTTCATAATCAAAAGATGTTGAGGGAATTAAAAAATGGTTAGATGTTCAAGGATTGGCTAAGGAATGCCATGAACCGTTGGCAATACCTTTTTTCTACTTCAACTTGAGCTCGGACCAGCTTAATTAGCTATTAAACATATAATATGAAGGAAAACTCAGGAGAATACTTTTCATCGTAGAGAATATATACAGAATAGGAATCTTAGTACGTACTTTCTAGTGAAGGGAGAAATCTCATGAATAAATTAGTCAATGACAATCTGTATGAAACGAGAAATAACCTAGTAAAGGAGATTACTTTATTAAGTAATGCACAATTTAATAGTAAACCTGATATGGATAATTGGAGTATAGCACAAGTGTGCCATCACTTAGTTTTAGTGGAAGAGGCGTCTATAAAGGCTATTGCATGGGGATTAAAAGAGATTGATCTTACTCAAAAAGAGCGGAAAAACGTTCAGCTTATATTATTGGATAGAACGAAAAAGATAAAAGCTCCAAAAATTGTTGAACCAGATGTAGAACCATTTGAAGTTCAGCAAATAATCGATTTGTTAAACGCTTCGAGAAAAAAATTGATGACTTTTCTTAATACTATAGAAGATCAATCGATATTGGCGGAAAAATCAGTAAAGCATCCAGCTCTTGGTGAACTACCGCTTGATCAATGGATCGAACAGATATATTTACATGAACAGCGACACATAGAACAAATTAAAGAGATAAAATTACTTTTTGATGCGCGGCACTAAACGTAAGGTTATAAATGGATTGTTGTTTAAGTAAGGGGAATTAGCATATCAAAAATGAAATTTTAACTTTGTGAATATTATACTTAAAGTACTGGGTGCTTTTGCTTATGATCTCGGCTGCCATTTTGGCAGCCGTTTTTCTTTTTCAACGTTATGTCAGGTTATTATAGGTGGAGCTTAGTAAAGTTTTCTCTTCAAATTCCATACGTACGTATTCAAGTATAGGACGCATTTCTACAGCATAAATAGCATTCCATCCTTTTGTATTTGGCCAGATTATGTCATAACACCTTTAAAGGGAAATGGATATTTATGTTGAATCTAATTATTAATGATATATAGAAAGGATGAATATTGATGAAATTAACAACCATTAACAGCATTAGAACGAATAATTTTAGTGATGATCGTGTGATGCAAAAAATCACAGAATTGTGGAAGGATGCTTCTAATCGTCTGGCTAAATATGAAAGCATTACATACGGTGTTTATCATGAATATGAGAGTGACTATAAAGGGGATTATTCATTAAGCATAGCTATTGAAGATAATGGTGAGAAACCAGTTATAGAGATACCAGATCATGTAAAATACGAAATTTTCAAAGTGGATACAGGCGAAGAACAGGGTATATTTAATACTTGGAGTAAGATATGGGATCAAGAAGAATCAGGTACATTAAAACGAGCCTATTCATATGATTATGAGAAATATTACCCTAATGGGGAGATTGAAATACACATCGCAATAAAGTAACAAAGGTAACGAACGGCTGCAAGTTTGAGGAACCAGCTGCCATTTTGGTGGCTTTTTTCTTATTGTGCTCGGAGCAGGGTAATTGAAGAAGTAAATTGACACTTTAGTATCACATTTGCCCCATACTGTGATACAAAGGGGTTAAGAAAAAGGTGAATGTGTGTATGAAGGATTTCCATTGCTGTGCAACATGCCGGCATTTTAAAGCAGAGAAAAAAGAAGTAGGAATGACATATTATTGCAGCCGGTTAGGTTATGAAACAAAACCGAACTATAAATTTAATTGCTGGAGCCCCAAGGAGCAAGTGATACAGTTAATGAATAAAGGAAACACGCCCCAAAATGACAATTAAAAGAAAAAATAATCCTAATAAAGCAAAATACTGCTGTTCATAATATCCCTTAAAAATAAATCACAAGACAAAAATTTAGTTTATAATACAGCTATATTACTTTTTTTAAGGGGCTTTTATGGATCTAATTACAGGTAAGGTAATCATAATTTCTTTATTTTTGTTGATCATCACTATGATTGAGACTTTGGCTTATTCAACCAGGATTTCAGGAGCAAGAGTAAAATTAATTGCCACTGCATTATCATTGTTTAGCACACTGGTGATTGTTTCGAGGTTTTCTACAATGATTCAACAACCTTTAACAGCAAAACTTATTGCAGAAGCACCCAATGTAAATAAATTACACTACATAGAGGAACAATATAGAATTTTAATTGGGGTAACATCTATTGGGGTGTTGTTTGGAATACTTCTCTTTCCGACATTCATCAATATTTTTTCGCGGGCCATTGTTCAACTTTCAAATCAACGTGGTTCAATAATCGCACTATTTGTTCATCAATTTAATCGAAATGGCATTAGAAAAATTTTTATGTGTTTTAGAATTCCGAGGTTTACATATTTAAAGGGAATTACGTTGAAAACAATTCCAAAACGTCTCTTTGCGATTAATGTAATCATTTCTGCAGTCTTTACCATTGGAGTATTATCTTCTATATATGCATCAATGTTAGTTCCTAAAGATTATGCTCAGGCAGCCTTAATGTCATCTGGGATTATAAATGGGATAGCAACTATTTTATTAACATTGTTTATTGACCCTAAAGCTTCCGTTTTAGCTGATCGAGTAATGAAAAAACAAAGTGATTATATCTATTTAAAAAGTTACTCGTTGACAATGATTAGTTCTAAATTTTTGGGAACAATTGTGGCTCAGCTTTTGTTTATCCCTGCTGCATATTACGTAGCTTGGTTTGCTAAGTGGATTTAATGCGTTCTTGTTGTATAAACGGGTGATGGTGTTAAAGATAGGGACTGCTGGGCAATCTAGGGCGTTGTATTAAGTATAAAAAGAATGCCATAGTTTACATCCTACTTAAAAACTAAGCATTCTTATTTTATAAATAATGACATGAATGCAGGCTATTTTTCATACTATATTTTTGGGGTGAAAAAATGCCAAGAGTAAATTACCGAAGTTCCGACGTTGACTTAATGGCAAGGATGATGAGAGCGGAAGCCGAAGGTGAAGGAAAACAAGGAATGTTATATGTTGGAAATGTCATTGTTAATCGCCTTAAAGCAAATTGTTTAGACTTTAAGAATTTAAGAACAATTCCACAAGTCATTTATCAAGTACAAGGAGGAAATTATTCTTTTGAAGCTGTTCAAAAAGGTAATGTATTTTATCAAAAAGCGAGAACTGCTGAAAAGAGATTAGCCAAACAGAATTTGGATTATTGGAGACAACACCCAGGGAAATATGCCCTTTGGTACTTTAATCCATATGCTCCATGCCCTCCAACATGGTACGGTCAACCCCATGCTGGTCCATTTAAAAATCATTGTTATTATGAACCAAAAGCCGGAACATGTGATAGTGTTTATATCGGAAGTTAAGCTTACTCTTGTTCAATCGTTGTTTTGGTGTTTAATTATCTCACAAAATAAAAGGGGAACTACCTGGTTTTAACAGGTGTTCCCTTTTTATAATGCATCTCCCTAGAAAATTGTCCTTTTCCTCTACAAAAAAGGCCCCCACCATTAGGCACGGATTCACGAGTTTATCGGTCAGCTATATTATTTGTTTTATTAATCGCGCATTGCTCCTGCCTCTCTGGAAGTCATTGCACCTTGTCCTTCGCTTACATCTTTTTGAATTTCTTGTTTTACTTTTTGCGCATTCGTTCCGGAAAATTCCGGTTTCATAATAGAGCCCAAATTCTCTTTAGCTTGTTGATCCTGTTGCATACAAGTCCTCCTCAATTTATAGATTTAACAATCTTATTATTTACAAAAAAACACTCGGTATATTCCGAGGATTTGAGCGAATTTTACTAAAAGTTAAGGGGCAAGAGTTGAAGGGATCCAGCTGCCATTATTAATCTGCCTCTACTTCGAAGTTTCGGCTAAAAATCCGAGGAAACGTCTAAGTAGACAGTTCCAGAGACTAATGCATCTAATGAGGGGTATTGGATTCATTTTTGGTAAAAACCCTGAGAGTAATGAATCCAATAAGGGGTATTGGATTCATTATTGGTAAAACTCTTGAGAGAAAAGAATCCAACAAGAGGAATTGGATTCATTATTGGTAAAAATCTTGAGTGAAATGAATCCAATAAAGGATATTGGATGCATTTTTGATAAAACTCCCGAGAGTAATGAATCGAATAAGGGGTATTGGATTCATTATTGGTAAGAATCTTGAGTGAAATGAATCCAATAAGAGGTATTGGATTCATTTTTTGTAAAAATCCCGAGAGTAATGAATCCAATAAAGGATATTGGATTCATTTTTTGTAAAAATCCCGAGAGTAATGAATTCAATAAGGGGTATTGGATTCATTATTGGTAAAAATCTTGAGTGAAATGAATCCAATAAAGGATATTGGATGCATTTTTGATAAAAGTCTTAAGTGAAATGAATCCAAGAATTGGCTGTGGCTGCACTTTTGAAGAAAACTTTTCGTTTTTTGAATCAAGTTCCATGTATTCTCCTATGGAACCAGTATTATACTATGTCGCATTTGGCTGATAATGCGAGGTAACATCATTCTTCATACTAATGAAGAACAAAACTCCGAAGAAATCCTAACAAAATGGTCTTCATCAAGCTAATGAAGACCAAAACTCTGAACGAATATTAGCAAAATGGTCTTCATCAAGCTAATGAAGACCAAAACTCTGAACGAATTCTAGCAAAATGGTCTTCATCAAGCTAATGAAGACCAAAACTCCGAAGAAATCCTAACAAAATGGTCTTCATCAAGCTAATGAAGACCAAAACTCCGAACGAATACTAGCAAAATGGTCTTCATCGAGGTAATGAAGACCAAAACTCTGAACGAATACCAGCAAAATGGTCTTCATCAAGATAATGAAGACCAAAACTCCGAACGAATATTAGCAAAATGGTCTTCATCGAGGTAATGAAGACCAAAACTCCGAACGAATACTAGCAAAATGGTCTTCATCAAGCTAATGAAGACCAAAACGCAGAACGAATACTAGCAAAATGGTCTTCATCGAGGTAATGAAGACCAAAACGCAGAACGAATACTAGCAAAATGGTCTTCATCAAGCTAATGAAGACCAAAACGCAGAACGAATACTAGCAAAATGGTCTTCATCGAGCTAATGAAGACTAAAACTCTGACTATTTTGGTTAACAAAGGAGGTAAAAGACCTTATGAGTTCCTTTTTAGTCGTCCTTATTATTATTTTAACTGTTGTGATTAAATTCTATTGGCTTGATAGAGCGAAAAAGATGGAGGTGGATGAAAAATTAGTCTAACAGGAATAAAGGATTATTTTTAGGATTAACAGTGAATGATTCTTATTAAATAACGGGTGTTTTGTTTAAGAGTTTGCAGCATTTTATTCTTTTCAACTATCCTGAAAAAATTTCCTCAAGTAATTTACATATCGACGAGTGTTTTTTTGTTTTTAATTGGCATTCTTCTTGATTTAACCGTTACCAAAAGATCAAAATTCCTTTGGACCATAGATCGATGCAAATACAACTATACATTGAACAATTAGTGTGAGATAGGGATGGTAAACTTGCAAACACTTTCGAAAAATGGTATTCTAAGTAAGAATTATTTTTGTTCGGTGTAAAGGATAGTATTAGTAGAACTTTTCGTCTTAATGATCACTGGTAGCAAGGATAGTAACATATTGTGTGCAAAAGCACACAGCAGGAGGAAACACACATGGAACAAGGTAAAGTAAAATGGTTTAACGCAGAAAAAGGTTTTGGATTCATCGAACGCGAAGCTGGAGACGATGTATTCGTACACTTCTCAGCAATCCAAAGCGAAGGCTTCAAATCATTAGACGAAGGTCAAGCTGTTACTTTTGAAGTAGAACAAGGTCAACGTGGACCCCAAGCTACTAACGTTCGTAAAGCTTAATATTAATGTCTGATATAAGACAGGCTCTATTATAGAGTCTGTTTTTTTATTTGCCTTAAAAACAAGGAACCCCACTCACGAATGAGTGGGGAACATGTGAACAGTAAATCAAATGGTAAATAAAGTGTACCACATAAACACGAAATCTCCTAATTAACATAGGATATAAGATTTCTGAACTGATTTAGCTCCATTATTCAACGGAGTGCGATGCTTTAAGAATGCTAGGTATTTTCATATTCAATATAACGAGTTTAAAATTATCTTAGTACAATGAGAAGTGAGGAATTAGTTTGGTTTATGAAGAACAACCAACAAGAGATGTTGTAATAAGTGGGTTGCAAAAAGTGCTTAAGAACGAAATTTCAAGAGAAGAGTTTAACCTTTGGGCAAGTAAATGGGTTGAGAATTTTGACCATAGAAATCATTTATCTCCAGAAGAGGATGAACTTCATAGTTACTTAATTGATCTCCTCGCAATTGATTTGGAAATAGATGAAAGGGTATATTTTCACGGAGATGAAGAAATCGCAGAATGGATTGAAAAAATAAACACTAGAAAACCGTAATACTAGAGGTTATTGAATGAATGTATATAGACTAAAAAGGGAGTTTAATGGATATAAAAAAGGAACAGAGTTTTACTTGGTTAGTGAATCAAAATGTATTGGGGTTAAAGAGTTTGTATTGAGAACGAAAAATTTAACGCACAGGATATCGATCAATGAAAGTGAACTTCTTAAGAATTTTACTTTCGTAAAAGAAATCTTTTAACGAATTAGTTTGAGATTTTCAAGTATTGTACTATGATAAAATAAATTTAATTCCAATTATTAGAGCTAAGCAATGGTATAGGATAGCACAATTCAGAGAGCATTTTTAGCCAAGGAGTGTTTGAAATGGCGCGTGTTATATTTATTAATGCCGGAACAGAAGGACATATCAATCCAACCATTGGAGTTGTGCAAGAGCTTTTTTCGCACGCGGTGAAGTGGTAGTGTACTTTACGATAGAAGATTTTCGAGAGCTAATTGAGAGGTTGGGAGCTACTGTACGTCCATTGGACAGTCAAAAGGAAGGAAGTGCGAAACGATGGATTTCGAAATGGTTATGCTGGAACTGGAAGCGCTCAGCAAGGAACGAATGAAAAATACTTACTTACGCAATGGTGCGCACGAGCCGCTTTTTGGGGTGGCTACAGGTGCAATGAAGCCACTCGCAAAGAAAATCAAGAAAAATCAGCCTTTAGCCGAGCAGCTTTACGCCACAGGGAACTACGATGCCATGTATTTTGCAGGCATCATTGCTGATCCAATGACAATGACGGACGCGGATTTTGAGCGCTGGATGGATGGGGCGTATTTTTATATGCTGTCAGATTATGTCGTTGCAGTAACTTTGGCTGAAACCGATATTGCACAAGCTGTTGCCGATAAATGGATTGCTAGCGGGGAAGAACTTAGAATGTCGGCAGGCTGGAGCTGTTACTGCTGGCTTTTAGGTAATCGCCCGGATAGCGAATTTAGTGAAAGCAAGATTGCCAGTATGCTTGATCAGGTAGAAAATACGATTCACAATTCTCCAGATCGAACAAAATCTGCCATGAATAATTTTATTTACACAGTCGGGATATCCTTTTTGCCGCTCCATGATAAGGCGGTTGAAACCGCAATGGCAGTAGGACCAGTCGAAATTAAGAGGGACAAGAAAAAAAGCAGTATTCTGCTTGCTTCCGAAAATATCCAAAAGGAAATAGATAGAGGGAAGCTTGGTTTCAAACGCAAATATGTCAGGTGTTAGCATCGTTTGTGGAGTAACTACACTAACGAGGTTCAAGAGTTAAAGATGAGGGCTGCTGCAGCAGCTCGTTTTTTTGTGCTAATTGGCTGTTTAGTTCAAGAGCAACGGCTTATGAAAACTATAAATATAATCATTTCACTCTACGGCAAAAAAAGATGGCAGCCGATGCTGCCATCCTCCTTTATGTTCTCTCTTTTAATCCCAATTTATTAGCTAACAGAGAGGAATATATGGATATTGGTATTTTTGGCTGACCGCCTTTCTTACGATTATACGAAGCGATTACAGTAGCTTCTGGTCTAAACGGACATTTCAATAAAAATGTATTAATCATTTAATCCCTTTCCATTGAGAATTTGCTGCATATATTTTTCAACCCTTGACTCTCGAGTTTTGGATTGTTTGGGTGCAGAAAAATAAAGAATGTATGCCCTTTGCCGTCCCGAAGTCAATGCAACAAAAGCCGTTTTCAAGGCAGGGATTTCAGTGAATTTATTTTGAAGTTCTTCAGGAATTATGTATTCTGTATTCTTTTTAAAATTCACTTCCAAACCGGCTTTTTCCACTTCAATGGCTTCATAAATATAGTCTTTCAAGATGCGTTCCATTGCAACTATTTCTTGAACATTGGTGAACCGTATCTGGCGCGCCGCCTGTACATTCTCCGTTTGTTGGATTAGAATCCCATGGGCATCCTTTAACAAGGCACCTTTGTGAAAAAGAAGCGCACAATATTCTTTAAATCCATGTATTAAAACGATGTTTTTGTTCTCAAACGTGTAACAAGGATGCATCCACTTAAATTCTTCGGTCAGCTCACAGTCAAGAACGATATTTCTCAACTTCTCATATTCTTCCTTCCAATTTTTAGCCTTACTTAAAAATTCATCAACCTTAGGATTCATTCTATTCTTTGTCATCAAGGAACACCTCACTTAAATTCTTTCTGCCACTATTGGGATTTGCTTAAATATACATCAACTTCAAAATTTGATTGTTCCTTCGCAGTATAGCCAAATGATCTCAATCATAATATCCTCACAGATTCCCATGATATAAATTATCTTCGCTTAAATTTTACTATTATCAGACACTGAATGTAACACCAATGATGTAATAAGTTTTATATGACTTCAAGCTATTAGAATCTAGATATTATAATTGTTCACAAGTCCAGAAACAATTTATAGATTATGATAAAGATTGCTCCTATGTCCCAGTTCCACTTTTAAAGCTAATCAACGACTTTACTGTTATTACTCAAGATATTAAAGAAAGATATGGATTGTATATTGAACAGACTTTTGAAGGCATTGCTTGGCAGTATAGTTTTGAAAAGGTAACTTACTTGGGACGCTAAAAAGATTGGATACATAAAAAAACTGTTATTTGAGCTTGGCCATAATAACAGTCTAATCATATTTATTTTGCTCCTGCTTTTAACAAAATTTTTTCAATCTCTTTAAAGCCTTTTTCACGTGCGTGTTGTAAAGGAGTCACATTATCATTGTCTGGAATGTTCACATTCGCACCATGATCTATTAGCAATTGCACCGTTTGCTGCTGTTTTTTATCGCCATTATTCAAAATAATCGCTTCTAATAAAGCGGTCCAACCAAGATTATTGATATGATTCACATCAATATCTGTTTGAGTGAGAAGTACGTTGATAACGTCGACATACCCATGTTCTGAAGCAGGGATTAACGCTGTTCCTCCATACCGGTTTGTAATCGCCGGGTCGGCCCCTGCTTTAATTGTTAGTTCTAGAATATCTAAATATCCTTCGGCACCTGCATACAGGAACGGATTGTTTTTCATATCATCCTGGATGTTCACATCAGCCCCTGCCTTGATGAGTATTTTTGCGGTTTCTACATCATTATTATAGGTCGCATTCATAATGGCAGTCCGCCCTTTCGAATCCTGTGCATTAATATTCGCCCCATTCTTAATGAGCTTGCCTATGGTGTCCACCTCTCCACGCTTTGCCGCTTGAAGCAGCTGATTATTTAATCCTTCGTTCACGATTTCACCCTCCTTTTCTTGTTTTTGCGGTTCGCCACTAATGTTAGAAACACAACCTTGAAGCAAGAGAATAGATCCTATAAATGCCATCACATATTTCCGCATAAAATATCCGCCTCTATTTTAGCATTGTTGTTGCCGCTGCTCTTTTTAGCTTTAGAATATATTTGTAGATTTTTCTTTTGAATAACGTGTTCCGTTTAGAATGATAATTATTCATTCATTTCTTTCCAAAGAGCAAAAGGATTCTTTTCTGAGTGATTTTTATCAAGCTTGGTTAATTGAATGTCTCGTTGTTCCTTTGTAAGAGCTACTTGCTGATAAACGTATTTCGTTCCTAACCCAACTTCTTCTTCCTCTTGTGCAGTATAGAAATAATAAACATTTTTAAGATTTGCCCAGTAAATAGCGCTTAAACACATTGGACAAGGCTCCCCGCTTGCATATAATTCGCAGTCGGAAAGGTCGGTCGTACCAAGTGTGCGACATGCGTGCTGGATCGCTAAAAGTTCAGCATGCGCAGTGGGGTCGTGTGTTTCGAGAACATTGTTTACTCCCTTTGCAACAATCTCTCCATCTTTAACGATTACTGCGCCAAATGGTTTTCCTTTTTTGTTTTTTGTATTGTCGTAAGCTAACTCGATTGCCAGTTGCATAAATTCTTTGTGATCCATTTAAAAACACTCCTTAAAAAGTAAAATTTTTACCCATGTTTTTTTAGTTTTCCATAGTTGTTTCAGAGTATTACGATCATAGTACCGACAAGTAGACCATTAACGAAAATTGATCGGTTGTGTTGTTAGGATAAACGGAATACTTATATTAGGGGAACATTGAATCTAATTTCTCTTTTTATCTTTTATACAATTATGGTATCATGTGATTTACTATATGAAAAATATAAAAAAAATCAATTTTACTTAAGTTTTTCATATAATAAAAGGAGCGTTTTCTACCTATGGACATAAGACAACTTCGATATTTTATTGCAATTGTAGAAGAAAGAAAAATTTCTGCTGCTGCTGAAAGACTCCATATCTCCCAGCCTCCGTTAAGCCAGCACCTGAAAACAATGGAAGATGAGCTGGGAACGAAATTAATAGAAAGAAACGGGAAATTTTTCGAAGTAACGGAGGCTGGAAAGGCCTTATATAAATATGCGCTGCAAATGACTCAGTTGATGGAAGAGGCTGGAATCGAAGTAAAAGAAGTCGGAAAAGGGGTAAGTGGAAAACTAGCGATAGGTATTAATACTTTTTCGGTGGTAGGATTACCTGAGTTACTTCATCAATTCCACAAAGAATACCCTAAGGTTACCTATAAAATTCATCAGAATGAGTCAGCATATCTTTGTCAATTAGTGAGAGATCGGATCGTAGAACTGGCGATTATACGATTACCGCTCGAATTAGATATTTTTTCAGTTCTTCATCTTCATACAGAACCTTTTTACTTTATTACTTCAAGTAAAAAGCAACCCTTTAATCATCAGGTTATGCTTACTGACATTCAAAACCACCCTCTGATTTTACCAAGTACAGAAGGAATGGGAGTTCATTATCTGATTTTGGAGGCATTTTCCAAGGCCCAACTTCATCCGAACATTGTGGCCGATTGCTCTGATATCTCTCTTTTATTAAATTTAGTCGCCTCTGATTTTGGATCAGCGATTGTTCCAGAAACTGTCATTAAACAATACAAAAACTACAATATCCATGCATCCAAAATTACAGATACAGAGCTATCTGCATCTACGGGATTAATATGGCTGAAGAATCATTATCTATCAAAAACCGCTCAAAACTTTAGTAACCTATTAACAGAGACGTTTGGTTGAACATGATATTAATTAGTTCCAGAGAGCTCCGATCGGTGGGAAGGAGTAATGATCTTAAAACTCTCGTCCTCAAGATGAATAATCTTGGGGGTGAGAGTTTTTTTGTTGTTTAGAAGTATAAAACCATACTTGAAAATCCTAATAAACAAACTAAAAGACTGGAGTGAAAGGAATGAGTAATGAACAAAGGGCTTATTGGATAGAGAAAATAGAGACTTTAAAATCGCAGCCCTTTTTTGTTCTTATCAGCTGCTTAATAAAACCTAAAGCAGCTGATAAGTTTAAGTGTTTGAAATGGTTCATCTTCCCATATTGCTTCCATTCGTAAACTCTACCTTAGAATTTCGAATAGGGAAGCTAATCAACTTTAAATTTTTT
>Ga0213823_1001798_pt1 | contig 12420 bp, 9 predicted proteins | sample MC6MC0907MG_FD_179887 | JGI IMG/M metagenome (GOLD analysis project Ga0213823, IMG submission 179887) | Enriched soil aggregate microbial communities from Iowa State University, Ames, United States - MC6-MC0907-MG | ecosystem: Environmental > Terrestrial > Soil > Unclassified | place: USA: Iowa...
TCGGCTTGACCCATTCCGGACGGTAGTTGCGCAGATCTTCCAGCGTCATCGCGCCGCCGCATTCCTTGCTGAAGGCGGCGATGCGTTCGGCCAGCTCGCCTTCATAGAAGTCACGGCCCTTGGATTGCGCGATGCGGCGCAGCGTGTTGGCGGCATCCGGGAAACGGAAGTGTTCGCCGACCTTGGGCGCACGGCCTTCCGGCATGAACGCCTGCGCGTAACCCGGCTGCGACTTCAGTTCTTCAGCCGCAGCGTTCCACTTGTGCGCCACGACCGGCGGCACGGCGTAACCGCGTTCAGCAATTTCGATGGCGGGTTCGAACAGCTGTTCGAACGGCAGCTTGCCCAGCTTTTCATGCAGCGCGGCCCAACCGGCCACCACGCCCGGCACCGTCACGGCGTCCCAGCCGCGCTTGGGCTGAATGGCCAGGCCGTCGGGGCCCGTGCCGTACTTCGCCTTGAAGTACGCGGTGTTCCAGGCCGCCGGGGCCACGCCCGACGAGTTCAGGCCGTGCAGTTCCTTGCCGTCCCAAACGATGGCGAAGCAGTCGCCACCCAAACCGCAAGAGACCGGCTCAACCAGCACGATCGTGGCGGCGGCCGCAATGGCGGCGTCCACGGCGTTGCCGCCCTTGAGCAGCATGCGCAAGCCGGCTTGAGCGGCCAGCGGATGCGACGTGGACACCACGTTGCGCGCAAACAGCGGAATGCGAACGGAAGGATACGGGTTGACCCAGTCAAAGGTTTTCATTGGCGTGTCTCTAAACGGTCTGAACGGTTAAGCAGGCGAAGGTACTCTCGTGATCTAATTAAATCAATTTGATTTTTTGTTCCGTCATAAAAGAAAATTTTATGGGTCGCCGCGATGAGCACCATCCGATTTTTGCGCACGTTCCTGGCGGTTGCCCACCATGGCTCTTTTTCGGAAGCGGCCGAGCAAGTGGCGCTGACCCAGGCCGCCGTCAGCTTCCAGATGCGCTCGCTGGAAGCGGAGCTGGGCCGGGAACTGTTCGACCGTAGCGGCCGACTTGCCATTCTTAACGCAGCCGGCCGGGAATTGCTACCTGAAATCAAGCATTTACTGGATTTATACGACCGAATGCGGCTGCCGCGCACGGTGCCGGGCGAGCTGGCCGGCTCGGTGTCAGTGGGCAGCATCGTGTCGTGCATGGGCACGCTGTCCAAGGTGGTGTCGGGCTTGAAGAAGGCCCATCCCAAGCTGGACGTGCGCATCCTGTCGGGCAAGGCAAGCGAGCTGGCCGGCAAGGTTGAAGACGGCGAGCTGGACGCGGCATTCCTGGTGGAAGCCGGCCGCAAGATGGCCAGCACGCGCTGGACGCCACTATATGAAGAGCAGTTGGTGGTGATTGCGCCGGCATCCGCCACCGGTAAAGACGCCCGTCAGGTGCTGGCGAACAACCCCTTCCTGCGCTTTGACCGCACGCAGCGCACGGGCTTGCAGATTGACCGCCTGTTGCGCCGCCTGGCGGTGCCGCTGAACGAATTCCTGGAACTCAACGCCATCGAGACGCTGGTGGAGCTGGTGCGCCAAGAGGTTGGCGTGACCCTGTTGCCGCTGATCAACGGGTCGAACTGGCAGCACAGCCCCGAGCTGCGGATTCTGACGCTGCCCCAAGACTTAGGCCCGCTTTCGCGGGCCATCGGCATGTTGGAACGGCGCGAGCATGCGCGCCAGAGCATCACGGCGGCGATCTGCGAAGCGTGCGCCACGGCCTTCCGGGCGCGCGAACCGCAAACCACCGCCTGATGCTGGGGCTTATCTGCCCTGGGCTTAGCTCGCCATCGCCGGGTCGGTGATGGACGTCTTGCCCGTTTCAACGTGGCCGGCGAAGCGGCGCAGGTACGACGGGTCTTCGGCCAGACGGGCCGTGAAGTCGTACCAGTGGCCGCTGGCTTCCAGCGCCCAGTGCTGTTCCACCTTGCTGCCTGCGGGCACCGTCAACGTCCACCGCTCATTGTTGGTGTAGTAAGCGTTAGGCGTGACTTCGAACGTGCAGGCGTCCTTGCCGCTGTTGATGAAGCTGACATAGATGTCGCCATTGGCGATGTCGTAGCAGACGCGGATTTCCGGGTCCAACTGCGAGGTGCGCGCCAGGGCCAGGTCGCCGGCAAAGTGGCGGTGATAGCCGTTGGGGCCAAGCACCCACAGGTCGTACTTGCCGCCGTCAGCGGCCGTGTCCCAGCTGCCTTCCAGCTGCTTGCCCGCTTCCACCGTGTAGCGGCGCGGCAGGCGGTCCAGATGCAGGCGGTCATACACATGGAAGACGGCGGCCTGCTTGCCGGTGTTGGAGAACAGCAGCCACATATTGCCCGTGCTGGGCTGGCTGCGGCCGCTGGTGTGCAGCTCGTACGGCAAGGCGCGCGCGTAGCGGTAGCCCTTTTCCTGCACCGGCTTGGCCTGCGTCGTCGTGTCCGGCAGCGGCACGGCGGTCAGCGCTTCCTGCGCCGCGCGTTCCTGGTCCGAGCCCGAACGGGTCAACAGATTCAGGTCGGGCAGCTTTTCATCGTTGGGCGTGGCGAAGTTGAAGGCCGAGGTCAGGTCGCCCAGCACCGCACGGCGCCACGGGCTGATGTTGTCTTCCTTCACGCCGAAACGGGCTTCCAGGAAACGCAGCACCGACGTGTGATCAAACGCCTGGGAATTGACCCAGCCGCCACGGCTCCACGGCGACACCACATACATCGGCACGCGCGGGCCGGGGCCATAGACGCGGTTATCCGCCGCATCCTGGGCCGACGCATGCGTGTGGCGTTCCAGGTCGGTGTTGACGGTGGAGGCGCCCGCCATCGAGCCATCGGCGTTTAACGACGGGGCGGCGGGCGACGGCACGTGGTCGAAGTAGCCGTCGTTTTCGTCGAAGTTGATCAACAGCACCGTCTTGCTCCAGACGGCCGGGTTCGACGTCAGCGCGTCCAGCGTTTCCTGGATGTACCACGCGCCCTGGACGGGGCTGGACGGGCCGGGGTGCTCGGAATACGTGGCGGGCGCCACGATCCACGACACTTGCGGCAAGGTGCCGTTGTTGACGTCATCACGCAGCGATTGCAGGAAGCCGCCGTCGGGCATGGTGTTGGCCGTGCCCTTATACAGGGGGTTGGCGGCGTCCATGCTGGGCGTCCAGGCCGGATACGGCGAACCGCTGGCGGCGTTGCCCGCCTGCTCGTTGGCGCGGCGGTATTGCTGGAAGCCGGCCAGCGGGTTGTCGCCAAAGTTCTCGGGCAGGTTCTGGTAGACCTTCCAGCTCACGCCCGCCTTTTGCAGACGTTCCGGGTATGTCATCCACGTCCAGCCGGTGGTGGACGCACCCAGGCTGTCCCACTGGTTGCGGGTGGACGGGCCGTTGCCCTGCGCCAGCGGATCGTTCGTGCCGGTCCAGTGGAACAGGCGGTTCGTGTTGGTGCCGCCGTGCGACGAACAGTGATAGGCGTCGCACAACGTGAAGGCTTCAGCCAGCGAGAACTGGAACGCCACCTCTTTCTGGCGGTAATAGCCCATCGACTGGTTCTGCTTGTAGCGCGGCCACTGGTCCATGCGGCCGCCGTCCCACGCCATCTGCGCGTCCACGTAATCGTGCGGCGTGCCGGACACACGCTGGGCGTTGCCCTGCGTGCTGTCCAGGTGATACGGCATCACCACGCGGGTGCCGTTGGTCTGTTCCCACACCGAACGGTTCTGCGGCAGCGGAATCGTGATGCGGTCGCCAAAGCCGCGCACGCCCTTGAACGTGCCAAAGTACATATCGAACGAGCGGTTTTCCTGCATCAGGATCACCACGTGTTCAACGTCGTTGATGGTGCCCGTGCGGTTGTTGGCCGGAATGGCCAGCGCGCGGCGGATGGCGGGCGGGAACATCGACAGCGCGGTCAGGCCGGCGGTGGAAGCGGCGGCGTTACGCAGGAAGCGGCGCTTGCCGGCGTGGATCGGGTCTTTTTCGGACTTCACGGATGCTTTTCCTATGACTCGGTAAGAGGCGCGGCTCAAGGCGCGCAACGCAGTTCGGGCTTGGCCGGCGTGGGCGGCACGGGCGTGGGCGTCTCGGTGCCGCCGCCGTTGTCGGGCGGCGTGCTGTCGTCGCCGTCATCGTTGCCGCCGCAGGCGGCCAGCGTCGCGGTCAGCATCAGCACCGCGCCAGCGCGCAGAAGGTTGCGCAAAATCATGGAATGACTCATGTTTTTTCTATCCAGGAAACATCAGGGAAACAGTTCGGAAACGGACTTGCCGGACATGGCCAGCGACTTCACTTCGTCTTCGGTCAGGGCGCGGGACCAGAAGGCCAGGTCGTCGAAATACATCGTGTACGGGCCTTTGGTGCCGGCGCAGCACACGCCGTAGGTGCCGCGGCCGTCTTCGTTCAAGCCGATGTGCGGACCGAACACGCCAGCAATCTGCGTCAGGTTCACCGCCAAGGTGCCGGTCACGCGGCGCGTGAATCCGATTTCGCTGTCGTACACGTAGGCGGTCATGGTCTTGGCCGTCTTGTCGATGGCCATGGCGATGTAGACCGGCTTGTTCGGCGTGAACTTCACCCCGTTGATATCGACGCGCGTGCCGCCCGCCAGGTTGAAGCGCAACTCGGGGCCGGCCCATTGGGCGATGGTGATGCCGGGATTGCCGCCGGAGTTGTAGTCCTTGTTGCCCAGGATGGAGCGGTCGTTCGCCGTACCGTCCGACTGATACCAGAAGCCGATGGTGAACGCCTGCACGCTGTCCAGCATGCCTGCCGGATAGTCCAGCTTGAAGGCGCCCAGAGCGGCCGAGCCGCGCTCGTTCTGGAACATCTTGCCGAACACGCCAGCATCCGCGAACGCCGGGGCCTGCGCACCGTCGTACGGCGTAATCACGCCGCCGCCCGCCGCCAGGTCGGTCACATTGCCTTCGAACGGGAACAACATCGTCAGGCCGGTGCGCAAGGAAGCCAGCAGCGGCACGGGCTTGGCGTAGAGCACCGACGCGCGCGTGGCGCTGACGGCGCGGCCGGCCGACACGCTGTAATTCAGCGTGTGCACGCCCTCGGTGTCGAAGGTGAAGCCGGTATCGGCATAGTCCGTAGCGGTGCCAGGCAGGCGGGCCACTTCAACGCCATCGCGGCTGACCACGATGTCGCCATCCGGCTCGCCCACGCGCACCCACGACAAGGTCACGGTCTTGTTGTCCATGGACGTGCGCGCTTGAACGCGGCGCAGGGCCAAGGACTCGGACAGCGACGTGCCGGCCATGTCGTACTGGCCCGCGGCGGGCAGCGCGCTCAGGTGCGCCAGCACCGTGGGCGCCACATCCGCAGCGCTGGGCAGCGCGTACCAATTGCTGTCCCAGACGCCGTCAAACGACGCGTCGTCGGCGGTGCCGCCCAGCATGGCCGGCTGGTTCGAGGCCAGCACGATGGTCTTGTTGGCCGACAGCGGCAGGCCATCGCCCACGCCCGTCTTGCCCAGGCCGTGGCTAGAGGCCACCACCATCAGCCAGTTTTCGTTCGGGTGCTCGGCACGGCGGTCGGCGATCTGTTTGGCCAGCACGCCCACGGCCGCGTCCGTCTGGCGGATGACAGCGTCGTAGTTGGCGCCAAAGCCGTTATCGGACGCCGCGCGTTCCGGCGCGCCAAACTGCGCCACCACCAGGTCATAGCCTTCAGTGATGCGGTCGCGCGCCTGGGTGGCGACGCAATCGTCCACGCCCGCGCAGTCGGTCAAGGCTTGCAGGTAACCGGCGTCGCGGTCGCTGCCGACCAGCCCCGCCAGCAAGGGCGAGTTGAACGCGCCGGCCGTGCGCGCGTCAGGATGCGCCGTCTTCACCCGTTGGAACAGGCTGGCCGACTTCAGCGCCTGGCCCGCCGCGTTCGACCGCACGCCATGCACGTCGGCCCACTGGCCCGACAACAGCGTGGCCCAGCCGGGCGCGGCCAGCGTGGGCTGCTGCGTCACGCTGCCCGTCACGCCGCCCGTCCAGGCGCGCGTGGCGGTCAACTGGCCGATGTTCGGCAACGTCTTGTCCGCCACGCCGCGACGCATGGCGTCATAGGTCAGCCCGTCGACACCAATGAACAACACTTTGTCGACCTTGGCCTGCCCCGGCTCCGTCACGGGCGGCTGCGTCGGCGGCGCGGGGGCCGCGTCTTCGCCGTCGTCATCGCTGCCCCCACAGCCCGCCAATGCGCTGGTGGCCAGCAACATGGCGCACCATCTTCTCCAATTCGATGCTTGCATCTTCTCTTCTCGTTTCATGAACAGGGTTTTTCGCTGGGCACATAGTGGCGGCCCAACGTGAAAGACCCATGAAACAAAGAGCAGAAAGATTGATCGTCGAATCAGGATTCTTTTGCGCAACCCTTCAAGCTGTCTTGCGCATGTGAATCAGGGCTTGATCTTCACCCCGGTCAGATAGCCGACCGACGCGCCAAAGCCGTCGCGGTAGCGGGCCTTCACCAGCGGTTCCAGCGCGGGCCGCACCGTGGCATGCACGGGTTGCCAGTCGGCCGTGTGCTGAAAACTGCTGGTGATGTATGTCCACCCGTTGATCTCGTCCACCGCATGCAGGCCGGTAGACTCCGCGGCGACGGGGCAAGCCAGCACGCGCGACAACACGCGCGTATCCACGTTGAACGCCCACAGGAAACTGTTGATGCGCCCCATGCTGTCTTCGCCCACGAACAGCGTGCGCAGCGTTTCCGAGAACTTCAGGTTGTCGGGGTTCGACACCCGGTCGGTGTGATGCCGGTTGCCCAGCGCATCGGGCTGCGGCAGCATTTCGCCCACCAGCTCCGGCACGGCGGCCATATCCACGGGCACCCAATCGCTGGCAATCGACCGCCCCTCGGTGTCCGACTGCCCGGCCATCATGCGCATCTGATACACCGCGCCCGCCTCCGGGCCTTCTACATGCAGGTGCGGGGAGGTACCGTCGGTCATGGACGATTCAATGTGCGACATGGCCGTATACGCGATTTTGTCCCGCGCGTTCACCGTCGTGCCTTCCATTTTCGAGAACGCCAGCGTGCCGCCTGCCAGCGCCGCATATCGGTGCGTTTCCAGAAACGCGGCGGCCTGCCGGCGGCCAGGATGCAGCTTGACCCAGTTGTCTTTGCCGTCAAAACGAATACGCGTGTAGGCCGCGTTTAACGGGTCTTTCGTGCGCACGTCCATGATGTCGGCGGCGGTGAGCTGGCCGGCCATGTCTTCGATCTCATCGCTCGTGGCGTGACCCAATCGAATCCAGGTGAGCGTGGCCGCCCCGGGGCCAATGCCGGATGTTTGCGTCCAGCGCGCCACGTACAAGGTGCCGGAGGACAAGTCGGCCTTGCGGTCGGCCACGAACATGAAGAGGCCGCCGTTGGTGGCGTCGTCGCCCATCAGTGCGGTGCGCTGGTCGGGCATGACCTGCACCAGCTCGTGCGAGATGCGCCCCAGGCAATAGTGCTTCTTGACGGTGCCCGTGCCGTCGGCATGCACGGTGACCTCCGGCAGATGGCCGTAGTGATAGGGGTTGGCTTTTTTGGCATCGCCGAACACATGGCGGCTGAAGTCACGAAACGATTCGGACGCGTGCGCCGTGGTGGCGTCAGGTTCGTACTCTTCGCTGGACAAGTGCGTGTTCCAGGGCGACAGGCTGGCGCCGCAGGTGTTCCACAAACCGTGCACGGGCGCGGTGTCCACATTGCTGTACTTCACCAGGCTGAGCTTGCCGCTGGCCAGATCTTGCGACAAGGTCAGCACCGCCATCGGCGACGGCAGCCGCACCCACATGTCGGCGCCGGCTTGGTTGCGCGTCACGTATTCAAACTGCACCACCGCGTACACGGTGCGCGCGGGCGGCCCGGTAGCGCCGTCGGCTTCGCCTTCGGAGCGGTCCAGCGTCAGCAGGGACATGCCATCGGGACAGTCCGAGAAGAACGGGCGAGTATGGCCGCGCACCGACCGGTCCAGGATGGGCGCGCCGTGAATGTCGTAAAGGCCGCCCGCAATCACGGTGCCGCCGCGGCCATTGGGTACGGCATCGCCCGTCATGAAGAACGCCTCGTAGCCCAGTTGCACACGGCGGCGCGAGCCGTCGCTGAACACCAGGTCCAGCGCCGACCCGACCGTCGTGCGGGCCAGCTGTTGCGGGTCGGCCAGCGTGGGCGCGGGCATCGAGATGAATTCGGCGGACAGGAAGGTGGCCGATGGAGGGGCGGTAGACGCGCCGGATTGGCAGCCAGACAGCAACGCGGCGATGCCCGCGATGCCCGTACTGCCCACTGGCAGCATCGGCGCCGCACCCAGCATCTTGAGAATGCGCCGGCGATCGGGATGGCTTGGATCTTTCATGTGTACGCTCCTTGCGGTAACGAACCAACAGTGAAAAAACAGAGACAACACGTGGGGCAACTGCGACGCCGAGTGTAGGAGCGGGGTCGCGGCGTTGCGTGCGCCGTTACACGCATGTAATGAGTCCCTGCCGGCATCCGATCTGCCAGCGCCGGGGCTAAAAATGCATCAGGGGACCGGCAAGCCGGTCCCCTGATATCACGCCGTCAGCCCGTAAGGGCCAAGGCCGCGTTGCGCTGCCGGTGTGCCGGCCTTATGCGCGGTGTTATGCGCAGCGTTATGCGCGGTCCTATGCGCCGATCTTCACGCCCGTCAGATACCCCACCGCTGCACCGAAGCCGTCCTTGTAGTTGGCCTTGACCAGCGGTTCCAACGTGGGACGCACCACCGCGTGCACGCTGCCCCAATCGGCCGCGTGCTGGAAGTTGCTGGTGATGTAGGTCCAGCCGTTGATCTCGTCCACCGCCTGCAAGCCAGTGGACTCTGCCGCCACCGGGCAGGACAGCAGGCGCGACAGCGCTTTGGTGTCCACGTTGTACGCCCACATGAAGTTGTTCACGTGGCCGCCGCTGTCTTCGCCCACGAACAGCGTGCGCAGCTTTTCCGAGAACTTCAGGTTGTCGGGGTTCGAGATGAAGTCGGCGTTGTGCGTGTTGCCCAGCGCATCGGGCGTGGCCAAGGGCTTGCCGATCAGCTCGGTCACGGCGCCCATGTCCACTGGCACCCATTCGCTGTCGATCGCGCTGCCGTCGGTATCCACCTGGCCCGCCTTCATGTGCAGCTGGTACACGGCGCCTGCGGAGTTCGCTTCGACCTTCAGGCCGGCAACCTTGCCGTCGATCATCGACGATTCAATACGCGACATGGCGCTGTAGGCGATCTTGTCCTTGGCGTTGACGGTGGTGCCTTCCATCTTGGTGAAGGCCAGCGTGCCGCCCACCATCGCCGCATAGCGGTGCGTTTCCAGGAAGGCCGCGGCTTGGCGGCGGCCGGGTTGCAGCTTCACCCAGTTGTCCTTGCCGCTGTAGCGGATTTTCGTGAACGAGCCGTCAGCCGGGTCAACGGTGCGCACGTCCATGATGTCGGCGGCCGTCAGCTGGTCAGCCAGTTCCTTGACTTCGGCGCTGGTCGCGTGGCCCAGCTTGATCCACTTCAAGGCGCCTGCGCCCGGGCCGGTGCCGGAAGTCTGCGTCCATTGCGCCACGTACAGCGTGCCGGCCGACAGGTCGGCCTTGCGATCGGCCACAAACATGAAGAGGCCGCCGTTGGTGGCGTCGTCGCCCATCAGCGCGGTGCGCTGGTCGGGCATCATCTGCACCAGCTCGTGCGAGATGCGGCCCATGCAGTAGTGCTTCTTGATCGTGCCAGTGCCATCCGGCAGCACCGTCACTTCGGGCATATGGCCGTAGTGGTACGGGTTGGCCTTGGTGGCATCGCCGTAGACGTTCAAGCTGTAGGTCTGGAACGACGGCGTGGTGCGGGCGGTGGTGGCGTCCGGCTCGTACTCTTCGCTGGACAAATGCGTGCCCCACGGCGACAGGCTGGCGCCGCAGGTGATCCACAAGCCATGCACCGACGACGTATCCACGTTGCTGTACTTCACCAGGCTGAGCTTGCCCGTGTTCGGGTCTTGCGACAGCGTCAGCACGGCAATCGGCGACGGCAGCAAGCCATACATGTCATTGCCGGCCTGGTCCATCGATTGGTATTCGAACTGCACCACGGCGTAGACGGCGTTACCGGCAACGCCGGGCACCGTCGTGGGCGCCGACAAGGCCAGGAGCGACGTGCCATCCGGACAGTTCGAGAAGAACTGGCGCGCCTTCGCAGGCACCGAGTTGTCCATGATGGGCGCGCCCGCCAGGTTGAAGTAGCCGCCCGCGACCATCGTGCCGCCCTTGCCGTCCGGCACGGTATCGCCCGTCATGAAGAACGGCTCGTAGCCCAGCTCAACCGTGCGCTTGGAGCCATCGCTGAACGTCAGCGACAAGGCCGAGCTCACCGTCGTGCGCGCCATCAGTTCCGGGTTGGCCAGCGTGGGCGCGGCCATCGGCGTGAACGAGGCGGACGTGAACGTCACCGGCGTACCGGGCGTCACGGGCGTGTTGGGATCAGGGTTGGGCTGCGAGGGCGACGAGTCATCATCGTCATCGCTCGAATTACAGCCGGCCAGCAGCGCAGCCATGCTGACGCCGCCAATCGGCAGCATCGGCGCGCCTCCCAGCATCTTCAGGAGTCGGCGGCGATTGGCTTGATTCGTGTCTTGCATGCGGGTTCCCAGTTGGATCGGATAAGTGCCCGACCATCACAGTCGAAGCGTGACCGCATTCTGGATAAGCGCCGTGTAAGGCCAATGACAGAAAGCTGTACAGAACCTGAATCCCGCAATAAAAGACCATCGCGGACTTGTCATGAACAACCGCTATAGTCGGGCGCGTCGCTTTTCGCCTTCTTTTTGCCTTCCTCTTTTGCTTCCTCTTTTGCTTCCTCTTTTGCGCCGTCGCTGCCCCATGCCGCTGTCTTTCCGCCCCGTCCTGCCCTCCGCGCCCGCCGCGCTGCGCGTCCTTGCCGTGCTGGCTTTCGCCGCAGGCGTGGGCGTGTGGGCGTCCATCCTGCTGGCCCCCCGCCCGGGGCCCCTGCCGCCCGCAGTATCCGCCAGCGCGCCGCGCGCAGCCGACAACACGCCGGTGGCGTTATGGTTCGGCAAAGACGAAGTGATGCGCACGCAGATCAGCGTGCTGGGCTTGATTGCAGCCGGCCCCGATGGCGCGGCGGTGCTGAGCGTGGATGGCGGCCCGCCATTGGCGTGGCGCACGGGCGATGAAGTCGCCCCGGGTATCGTGTTGCGCGATATCGCCGTGGACGCCGTGACGGTGGAACAAGGGGGAAGAATGAATCGCCTGGCTACCCCCGCCGCGTTGGTAGCGCCGGCGGGAATTGCGCAGGTGAATGAATGATGTGCGGTTGAACCTTGCGTCGTTGAACGATGAGTCGTTTAACGACGCAATGTTGAACGCTACGTGTTTGCGAATCAGGCGGCGCGTCCTTTCAAGCGCCCATCAATCCGCCAACGAATCCGCAATTAGCGTTTGCGGCCAGCGGGCCGGCCCATTTGCTTGCGTCCCGCCATGTTCGACAGGGATGACCCCGTCGGCTTCTGCGTGGCGGCAGCCAGCTTCTTCTGTTGAAGCGCCTTTTCAACCAACGCCGCCAAACCAGTCGAAGACTTCTCTTTTGTAGCCATTACCGCTCCTTGTAGAAGGGCCATGGTAGCAGGCTGCCCGATCCGCACCGCATTACTGTCATATTTCATGTCCACAATTCCGTGCTTCTACCGAAAGACCGGAGTTGTAAAGTGCGTCAGTTACCGCGCGGGCTTGCCCGCCAGCAAGGTTTCACCCTGATCGAGATCATGGTGGTGATTGTGATCATGGGGATTCTGGCGGCCCTGATTGTGCCCCGCGTGCTCGACCGCCCCGATCAGGCCCGGCAGGTCGCCGCGCGCCAGGATATCGCGGGCATCATGCAGGCGCTCAAGCTGTACCGGCTGGATAACGGGCGCTACCCGACCACCGCGCAGGGCTTGCGCGCGCTGGCGGAAAAGCCGGATGGCGCCAACAACTGGCGCGGCTATCTGGACAAGCTGCCCAATGATCCCTGGGGTCATCCTTATCAGTACCTGAGCCCCGGCGTGAAGGGCGATATCGATGTGTTCTCGTTCGGCGCCGACAACAAGCCCGGGGGCGAAAACGGCGATGCCGACATCGGTTCCTGGGAACTCTGAGCGCGGCTTCACGCTGGTTGAAGTGCTGGTGGTGCTGGTGATCGTGGCCATCGCCGCTAGCATGGTGAGCCTGTCCATCGGCAAGCGCGACAACGGCTTGCGGGCCGACGCGCAGCGCCTGGCGGACGCGTTCACCGTGGCGCAGAGCGAAGCCCGCAGCGATGGCCGCGTCATCCGGTGGCTGGCCGATGGCGAGGGCTGGTCGTTTGAACGGGCGGGCCGCCTGCCCGGCCCCAGCGCGCAGGAAGACGTGCCCGTGCCGGTTGACCGCCTGGAACAGGACGAGATGCTGCGCCCGCAATCCTGGCAGGCGGGGG
>Ga0213823_1001800_pt1 | contig 12416 bp, 11 predicted proteins | sample MC6MC0907MG_FD_179887 | JGI IMG/M metagenome (GOLD analysis project Ga0213823, IMG submission 179887) | Enriched soil aggregate microbial communities from Iowa State University, Ames, United States - MC6-MC0907-MG | ecosystem: Environmental > Terrestrial > Soil > Unclassified | place: USA: Iowa...
TATGGCCTATTCCTGCTTGCTTCTATCCTAATCTTAAGCGGCTGGGAGTGGATAGTTAGAAAAGGGATGATTCCTTCCTTCATATTGCCGTCACCTTCGGCAATATGGCTATCTCTAATTGAAAACCTGCAGCTCTTGCTGGCGGAACATTTGCCTGCAACCCTAAAAGAGGTCTTGATTGGTTTTGGGATATCGCTTGCAGGCGGACTGCTAGTAGGTGTTGGGATGCACTTTTCCCGTGCATTAGAAAAAGTGTTGTACCCGTTCCTGGTTATTTCACAAACAATTCCGATGATCGCGATTTCGCCGATCTTTATCATGTGGTTCGGCTATACGATTTGGAGCAAGATTGCCGTAACGATTTTAATTGCAATTTTTCCAATCGTCGTCAGTACATATGATGGGCTGAAAACTGGAGGAAAGGAATACAAAGAATTACTGCTGACAATGGGCGCAACTCGCTGGACTATTTTTAAAAAAATTCAGCTGCCAATGGCCCTGCCGTCGATCCTGTCTGGCTTGAAAATGTCTGTGGTTTATTGTGTTGTTGGAGCAACCATCGGGGAATGGCTCGGTGCCAGTGTTGGATTAGGCTACTTCAGTAGACGGATGTCAGGGAACTTACAAGCGGACGCTGTGTTTGCTGCAATCTTCCTGCTTTCATTAATGGGAATTGTCCTGTTTTTATTGATTAGTTTTATTGAAAAACAATTATTAAAAAATATTATTCGCAACTAGAAAGGTTGAAAAATCCAATGAAAAAAAGTTTAATAATTATGTTCAGTCTAATGTTAATTATGTTAAGTGCATGCGGGAAAGAGACAGCCGATAAAGCTTCCGGCAGTGACGAAAAACTACAGAAAGTGAGCTTAATGCTTGACTGGTATCCAAATGCAGTGCACTCATTTCTTTTTGCCGCTAAAGAAAAAGGCTATTTTAAAGAACAAGGGCTGGATGTTGATATTCAAATGCCTGCAGATACAAATGATCCTCTACGGCTTGTTGCGGCTGATAAGATCGACATGGCCATCAGCTATCAGCCGGAAGTGCTTGTGGCACGTGGAGAAAATATTCCGGTTCAATCGATTGCTGCGCTCGTACGCCATCCACTGAATCAATTAATGGTTGCTGCTGATAGTCCGATTCAATCACCAAAGGATTTACCCGGAAAAACGATTGGTTATCCAACGATTCCATTAGATGAAGCGATTATCCAAACGATGGTGAAAGCGGACGGCGGGGATGAGAAGAAAGTAAAAATGGTCGATGTCGGCTGGGACTTGATTCCTGCTATGGCAACAAAAAAAACCGATGCACTGATCGGCGGATATATTAACCACGAGAAATTATTGCTAGAAAAAGAGGGTCATCCAATACGCACGTTAAATCCTGCGGATTACGGCGTTCCAGATTATTATGAATTAGTGTTAGTTGCCAGTGAAAAAGGATTAAAAGAAAAAAAAGATGTGTATAAAAAGTTTATCGAAGCGATTAGGAAGGGGCAAAAATTCGTAGCAGATCATCCAGAGGAAGGCTTGTCTATATTAATGAAACATGAAGACAAAACCTCACCACTTGAGGAGGATATTGAAACAAAAAGCTTAGAAATCCTGCTCCCGCTGATGGACGCAAAAGAAAAGCCATTTGGCTACCAAGACCCAAAAACATGGGAAAAGGCCGCCCAATGGTTGAAAACGACCAAAATGATAAAACAAGAAGTAAAAGCTGAGGACGCATTTATTAATTTTTAGCTATTTGTATGGTGAATAGATGAAAAAGGGTGTCAGGCACCATCCGTGGACAATGTCCACGAATGGTGCCTGACACCAATAATGAGAATTATTGGTTGAATGAAATATTTAAGTAGATCGATTGATAGTGTGGTCTAGTTATCATTCTCATAAGGTAGGCTGATTGATCGGAATTCGGCCTTCTTTTTTTGTTTAGGAAGTTAATAATGGTGCTGGCGCTTTGGATGTCTACCCCATGGCCATAGTATTTGTCGTCGCCAAAATAGATGACATTTTCAGCACGCCAATGCGACTCTTTTGGGTCAAAATCGGGATTGTTGAAATGCATGACATCTCCTGGTAAATAATCGTCCCCATATTTTTGATTAATCGGCAGATCTTCATCAAATTGCCAATCCATCAAGTAAAGCCTCCCAAAAAGGATATCAAACCTCTCGCTTCCAATCGAATAAAGAGTAGCAAGATATAAAACAATTGCGATGGCGGTAGAGCAATCAAAGGCGTATAGCTTTCCATTTTTAATGATGTCCAGTATGGCAGCCGAAGGACGAACATCTGGCTTTAAGAGGAAGCCGCCATTTGCTAATCGATACCAATATTTATTATTGGGAAAGGCGTAGCGAAACGTTGTAAATTTTGCACCACTTTTATTTAGTTCTCGTGCAGCCCTCATTGTGTTTCTTCGAAAGAAAAGCTCAAATTTTAATTGCGCAATAGTTTGGTATTCATAAGTTGCATGATTTGCAGCCATTTGTTTGACAATCGTTTTTTCTTCGTTATTGGATATGCCTTTATTGAGTTCCTCCGGTTCTACAACCTGATGATTTATTTTTATCATTCCAGCCTCCCGGTTATGATGATCATCCCCTTTTATAAAAATATGAAGCTTTTAAAATAATATTTATCATTTCTAAAGAATTTCGGAGATTTCAAAAAACGATTAATATAAGAAAAAGACTTTATTTCCTTTCTCCGCAAATTAAGCATAAATAAAAAAAAGAAGACACTGTCCTCTTCACACGGACAGTGTCCACGAATGGTGCCTGACACCACTAATGACACAACTAATAGGACGCTTTTTTTCTTGAATAAAGCTTGGGTGATTTATTGTTTTTCATGAATTTGATGTACATAAGCAAGAAGACGAGGGCACTAATGAACCTTAGTAAGGAGATTATTCCCATGGACTTTTGAATGCCGGTTACTTCTAAGAGCCATATTCCGATTTGTGGTGCGACAAAGGCAACAAAGGCTAAAAGGACATTATAAGTTGTGATGCAATAGGTCCTTTTTTCTTTTGGAGATTTTTCTAACAATAGGTTAAACAATAGAAGCGTGGTGCCGGAAACAAAAAAGCCCGATGTCATTTGCACAAAGGTTATATAAATTAGATTAGTAGACAAAACCGTTAAAAACGGAGCTGTTGCCATTCCAGCTGCTACAAATACAAGCATCAAAGTGTTTGATTTTTCCTCAGCCCATTTCTTCCATAAAGGAAACGAGAATATTTGCACCAATTGATTGCCAACTGAAAAAATACTAATCCACAAAATCGTAGCATGGGCATATTTCACATGATAAATATTGAATAGCCCCCATGCCATTTGCCATGAGAAATTAAAGCAAAGGGCGGTAATGAGAAACCATTTGTATCCCTTAACCTTAAAAATGGTCCAATCCATCGACGATTTTTTTTGTTCCTTGCTCGCCTTTGGTGCAGCTTTTTCTTTATGCTTCATTAAAAAAAATACTTCTAATACGCCAAAAATAAATGCAATCATAAATAATAACTGATATGCCGCTGCATTTTCAGTCTGTTTTTTCATGACAATCCCGATAATTAAGGTCGTAATCATTCCAGCAATCGTTAATAGTCGATTTCGGTCACTGAAAAACGCCCCTCTGCGCTCCTCCCTAATCATCCCGCTAATCAGTGTCTGCCAGCCAATATTCGAAATCGTTCCAGGAACATTCATTAAAGCGACAATAATTAAAAAAGCCCATGCCTGATTAGAAGAATGTATAAAAACCACGCCTGCTAAAAGCAAAAACATGATTCTAGCCCAAAAAACTGACATTGCGACCGTTTTCTTTTGCAGCTCGAGCCGATTTAACAGGATCGCAGCTGGAATCGTCATAACCAGTGCAACCAATGGTGGAAGGGAACTGATTAATCCCACTTGATAATTGGTTGCACCAAGGATGGATATGGCGAAAATCGGGAAAAAGTTACTTGCAAGATTCATAGCAATGGTAGACACCATTCCATGATAGATACTGACTTTTTCATTATATGTGCGCATGTGTCTTCACCATTTCTAAATAAATTCTCTAGTTATTATACAACCAAAAACCATGAATCTACAGGATAATTTTTTCTATTTATGAACTTCGGAATCTTCGGAAAAAGAAATCAATCTATTTCCCTCCACACCAACTACAATTTCCATATACTTTTCCAAAATAGAATCATTCGTCGTGTTTATTCGTTTGCTTTATCTAATTATTTCTGTTATAGTTAAGAAGAATTATTTTTGTGAGTCGGCAAGAACGTTAAAGTGAAACTGCTTTCTGTCTTGAAGATTTGAGCAAGGATAGTAACACATTGTGTGCAGAGCACACAGCAGGAGGAAACACACATGGAACAAGGTAAAGTAAAATGGTTTAATGCAGAAAAAGGTTTTGGATTCATCGAACGCGAAGCTGGAGATGACGTATTCGTACACTTCTCAGCAATCCAAGGCGAAGGCTTCAAATCTTTAGACGAAGGCCAAGCAGTTACTTTTGACGTAGAACAAGGCCAACGTGGACCACAAGCTTCTAACGTTCGTAAAGCATAATTTTAACCACATAAATAAAAAAGACTCTCTCGGAGAGTCTTTTTTTATGCTCAAAAAGCTTCTAATCTGATTCGGTTTTTGCAACGTTCCGCCCCTTGTTCAATAGAAAAGCTCAACAAATAAGCATGGAACATGAACCAATAACGTAATTTGAGAATTCGTTTTTCATAGAGTAAAATCAATCACTAGGAGCTTCCTATTATATAGGATGGGATTACTTTGATAAAATTATCATTTTATGCATGAAATGCTATAATCAAATTAACATACATAGAGGAAGGAAGTGTCGGAATGGTGATCCCAAGGTCTCAATTAGATGAAACTGATTTGACCCAGTATATTCCGCCAAAAGGGGACTTTAAAGTCTTTCGTGATGACGACCATTATAAAGAAAAGCTTAAGGAGTGGGGACTATCGTCCGCTAAAGAAGCGAAACGGGAATTTTGGTATAAGGATCGAAGCAATCATCGTCTTGTGACCATCAAAGGATATGAGGTGTACGGCGGGGGAGTAGAATATAATACCATTGTGATTGAATTCCAAGACGGCAATCTGAGCTGCATTCACCCAGCCTATTTAAAAGAAATGCAGCAGTCGAGCTTTGGAAAAGAAAGCATGTTGATTCTTGAGGATAAAGAGAGTAAGTCTGGTAAAGTGCAAGCATCAGAAAAGGAAAACGTGCCACCTGAACCTGAACTGGTCGATACAAAAGAATCTCGCAAAAAGGAAAAGGCGGCTAAACCTGCTAAGGAAGCGAAACCAAAGAAAGAGAAGGCACCAAAGCTCGAGCTTCCAGCGGAAAAAGTTCATTTTACAGCAATGGTTAAACAATTTGCGCTTGTTTACAATCCTTTTAACGAAGAAAATGATGAGGTTGTTGTCTTAGAGAATGTCCAAATTATCCAGGAAAATCCACTAGACCTTGGGTTTGCCTGGTGCAGTCACAGTAAAACTCTGAAAAAATTCGAATTGGCCGCCGGGGATTTGCTGGAATTTGACGGTAAGGTTGCCGCCAAAAAAATGGCTAAAGGAAAGGACGCACCTGAAGAATTCATGGTAGATACAGCAGTGCTGTATAAGGTTAATAACCCGTCCAAAATCGTAAAAAAATAGGACTTCCCGCGGAGGTCCTATTTATTTTTATCGGATATAAATATCCAACCGGCGTTGATTGTTACGAAAAGCCTGCACACTCGGATTTTCAAATTTATTTGAGGAATATTGTTCGAAAATCGCGTATAATGAAATCTCGGACTTATTTTTCAAGGAGAACAGAATTATGAATCAAACATTTACAGTCAAGGAAAAAACAAAGCAAATATTTGTCTTGTTAATCCCAATTTTAATCACACAACTTGGCATGTTTTCGATGGTATTTTTCAATACGATCATGTCAGGAAAATATAATTCCTCCGATTTAGCGGGAGTAGCGATCGGCTCATCGATTTGGAGTCCGATTTTTAACGGAATTAGTGGTATTCTACTTGCTGTCTCGCCGATTGCTGCACAACGATTCGGGGAAAAGAAGAGCAACGAGGTTTCCTCTGTTGTGAGGCATGGAATTTACCTCTCCGTTATGATCGCTTTAATTGTCATCATTCTTGGATTTTTCTTTTTAGATCCTATCCTAGATAAAATGAAGCTGCCCGCTAGTGTTCAGAAAACGGCCTTTGATTATTTGGCGGGTCTTAGTTATGGACTTTTACCATTATTTGTTTTTAACGTGCTAAGATCTTTTATTTATGCATTAGGAAAAACACGTGTGGTTATGGTTATTATGCTCATGTCCTTACCCATCAATTTCTTTTTGAACTATGCGTTCATCTTTGGCCATTTTGGCTTCCCAGAGCTTGGCGGTGCCGGAGCTGGATATGCCACGTCTATTACTTACTGGGCGATCATGGGGATGACGTTGTTTATCGTGAAAACACAGGATCCATTTTCTTCTTATCCAGTGTTTGCTCATATGAGGGAATTTTCCTGGGATAGGTGTAAGGAAATTTTAAAAATCGGCATACCGATGGGTCTTTCTACTTTCTTTGAGACAAGTATGTTTGCCATGGTTACGATCCTATTGAGTAAGTTTAATGTCACCACAATAGCCGCTTATCAATCTGCGTTAAATATCGTTTCATTTTTATACATGATTCCGATTAGTATATCTACAGCGTTAACCGTACTGGTCGGTTATGAAGTAGGGGCAAAACGATATAAAGATGCAAAGCAGTATAGCTGGTTGGGAGTGTTGCTTGCCATTTTGATTGCGACCGGTACCGGTATGTTAGTCGTCGCATTCCGCTACCAGGTTGCCGGTTTATATTCGAATGAAACAGCCGTCATTACTTTAACAGCAAACTTCTTAATTTTTGCGTTGTTTTTTCAAATATCGGATGCCATCCAGGCAACTGCACAGGCAGCATTAAGAGGGTATAAAGACGTCAATCTTGCTTTTATCATGACCCTAATCGCATATTGGCTAATCTGTTTACCAGCAGGTTATCTGCTTGCCAATTTTACCAGCCTTGGAGCAAGAGGCTACTGGATCGGATTAACAATCGGATTACTAGCAGCAGGAATAGCCCTATCCATCAGACTCATCTACATCCAAAAACGGAAATACGCCAATATTCAAGTTAAAGAAGTTGTGTAGGTTAGTAATGGTGTCAGGCACCATTACTAACTTTTGAGTAGTGATAATTGAATTATGGATGAAGATAAGAGAATTAGAGGATTAAATAAAAAAATGTAATGGTATCTTACTGCCATTACATTTTTTTTGCTTTATTTTTCTGTTTTTTGGTGATCCTTCTAATTATGTATATTCCTGCAAGCAAAGCTAATAAATTCAATGAATCTCCGAAATTAATGGTCAAACTGAAATGATTGTTTACTCTGACATCTTTTTTATTGTCGTTTGAAGTAGAATTAACACCCAATTCTTGAACCGCTTCTTTTGCCATAAGCTCACCTCTATAGAAAAAATATTTATGACCTTCCGCAAAAAAATCCAGACAATGCTACTAAAATACTAAAATAATGACGCCATCCCTTAAAGAATAGCGTCTCGTTGTTAGAATAATTTTTTTTGACCAAACCATTTGGCGAAAAGACTTTGGTTTTTATCCGTGATAATTAGTTCGTCCATTATTAATTTTTCACGATTGTTATGAATCCATTTCTGTAATTCATGTTTGTCTTTACAATACGTATAATATGTTTCCCCACCTTTTCCAAGTGCGTTGACAACATATCTACAAGTGTTTCCCATAATGTCCACCTTTAAAATAATTTGTATTCTATATGAGATTATATCAGGCTTATAAAAATAGTCCATCAATATTTTTCATCAAAATTCTCCAAATATCTTCATGCGAAAAAAACTCTACTATTTAAAAAAAACCTTTTAAGTGTTAATAGGAAACTAAGCGCTTTCAAAATTTGTTACGAAATAATGTCTTTCACCACTCTTTATGCGTATCCCGTGAACAATATGAACAAAATGGTTAATAAGTTTTTAATGCTGTTTAAATGTATAATCTATGAAATGCGAAAAATTTTTGTAAAATTAAGAAAACGTTTACAAGGGGGAAATAAAATGTTTTCAATCAAAAGAATTTCAGCTGTTATGTGTGCAGGAGCGCTTGCGTTAAGCTTAGGTGCGTGCAGCAGTAAAGAGACAGGAGGCTCTGGTAAAAAGGAAGAAAATACAGGCTATCCTAAAAAAGCGATTACAGTAGTCGCTCCATCAGGTGCTGGGGGCGGCTGGGATCTCACAGCAAGGTCATTTATAAAAGTACTTGGGGAGACAAAGCTGGTGAAACAGCCATTGACTGTTGAGAATAAGCCGGGCGGGGGCGGTGCAGTGTTTATGGCCGAATACGCCACCCAGCAAGCAGAAAATAACGATATGCTTTTTGTTAATTCACCGCCAATTATTATTAACAACCTGAAAAAAGAAGGAAATAGTCCATATGGATTTAAAAATACGACACCACTCGCGCAGTTAACAAAGGATTTTGGGGCAATTGTCGTCAAAGCAGATTCCAAATATAAAGACCTTAAATCGGTATTGGAAGAAGTGAAGAAAGATCCTAGCAAACTTACATTTGCAGGCGGATCTGCACCAGGGTCAATGGATCACTTAATTTCGATTCTTCCGGCTTATAAATATGGAGTGGATCCAACCAAAATTAAATATGTTTCCTATGATGGCGGCGGAGAAGCCATTACAGCCCTGCTCGGCGGCAATGCAGATGTCATTGGTACAGATGCCTCCAGTGTGAAAGAGTTTTTAAAGGCCGGTAAGGTTCGATTGTTGGCAGTAACGTCAACTAATCGATTAGCTGGTGAGTATAAAGATGTTCCAACTGCCAAAGAACAAGGTATCGATGCCGAATTCACCATTTGGCGTGGAGTTTTTGGCCCTGAAAAAATGTCTAAAGAAGCAAAATCCTATTGGGAAAAAACAATCGATAAGCTTGTAAAATCCCCAGAGTGGAAGAAAGAAGTAGAGACTCAAGGCTGGGAATTGGAGTATAAAAACAGTGGCGATTTTAAAAAGTTTTTAGGAGAACAAGATCAACAAGTCAAGCAATTATTATCTGCATTGGGCATGCAAAAGTAAAATGTGTGGGAAGGAGTTTACTTTCTCCTTTTCCTATTTTTTTAAGGAGTGGAAATATAAATGGATATAAAATTCGATCGAATAGCATCAGTAGCTTTTTTAGCGGTTGGAGTACTGTTTATTATTGGGAGTAAGCATTTAGCCAGCTCATCTTATGGAAGTGTTGTCGGACCCGATATCTTTCCATTTGTTCTTGGAATTTTACTAGTCTTATTAAGTATCCGCTTGTTTTATGAGACGTTCATTAGCGGTGGTGAGCAGGGCAAGAAAGAACCATTGCAGTACAAACCCTTCCTGATCATCCTAGCCGCTACATTAGTTTATATATTAACGTTAGAATCGGTAGGGTATGTGATTACAACCTTTTTATTTTTATTTGTTTGCTTTCAAACAATGGAACGTTCAAAGTGGATTTCATCTTTAATTATCTCGGCAGGTTTTTCAGGAATTGTTTATTTTATATTCGTAGAGCTATTAAAAGGCACGCTTCCAGGGTGGCCAATCTGGTTTTAACAATTAACTGAAGGAGGGAGGAAATTTACTTGAGTACACTTGAATATTTATTTAACGGATTTGGAACGGCACTTATTTGGTATAATCTCATTTTTGCTTTTGTTGGAGTGTTAATAGGGACTGCAGTCGGTGTTTTGCCGGGAATTGGTCCAATGAGTGGTGTGGCCCTGCTTATTCCTGTAACAGCCTCAATTACTAGTGGTCTTTCACCTGAACAAGCCGCAACAAGCGCGATTATTCTTCTTGCGGGGGTTTATTATGGAGCGATGTATGGCGGTTCGACCACTTCGATCCTATTAAATACACCGGGGGAATCCTCCTCTGTGGTCACGACATTGGACGGCTACCAGATGGCAAAGAAAGGGAGGGCCGGAAGCGCTCTATCGATTGCCGCAATTGGCTCATTTGTAGCTGGGATTGTGACACTTATTGCCTTAATTGCCTTAGCAAAGCCATTATCAAATGTAGCTCTTAAATTTGGTCCGGCTGAATATTTTTCCTTAATGCTTTTGGGGCTGGGAGCTGTCAGTGGATTAGCAGGAAAGTCGGTAACAAAGGCGTTAATTATGACGGTTTGCGGGCTATTACTTGGAACAATTGGCATCGATAGTGTTTCGGGTATTGCTCGATTTACCTTCGATGTCCCATGGCTTTTCCAAGGGATTGAGTTTTTAACGATCGCCGTTGGGTTGTTTGCGCTAGGTGAGGTATTCAAGACTATTTTAGAAAAAGAAGAGGAAGACGTTGAAATAGCGAGAATAAATAATTTGCTTCCCTCTAAGGAAGAGTTTAAAGAATCCGCAGGACCGATTGCTCGTGGTTCCATCTTAGGTTTCTTCGTCGGGATCTTACCGGGAGCGGGGGCGACGCTTGCATCCTTTTTTTCTTATATTCTTGAAAAAAAGGTTTCCAAAAACCCTGAGAAATTTGGAACAGGTGCAATTGCAGGAGTTGCGGCACCAGAATCAGCCAATAATGCGGCGTCCGGTGGTGCCATGATTCCATTACTAACATTGGGTATACCTGGTTCAGGTACCACAGCGATCCTAATGGGAGCCCTGATGATGTATAATGTGCAGCCGGGCCCGTTATTATTTGAAGATCATCCGCAGGTTGCTTGGGGTCTGATTGCTAGTATGTTTATCGGGAACATTATGCTATTAATCTTGAATCTACCGCTTGTAAAAGTATTTGCAAAAATCATTCAAACGCCAAAGAAATATTTGATCCCGATGATCATCGCCATCTCTATTTTTGGTGTTTATGCGGTACAAGTATCAACGAATGATCTTTTGCTTTTATTGGCATGCGGTGTCCTAGGCTACTTCTTTAATAAACATGATTATCCAATTGCACCGATCGTTCTTGGACTTGTTCTTGGACCAATGATTGAGAACAACCTAAGAAGAGCATTGACCATATCAAATGGAGATTACAGTGTATTTTTTACACGTCCAATTTCTTTAGTCTTTCTCCTTATCACGGTCCTTTGGCTCGTTGTACCATTCATGATGAAAAGAAGAGGGAAAGAAGTCATTATTAATGTAGAGGGATAGGATGGATTCAGAAGATTATGAAAAAACTCCTTTTTAATAGGAGTTTTTTTTATTATGATAAAGATAGAGGTGTTTACATGCGTTTACATACAAAATTAATGCTTGGAATCTCCATACTTATCATTGTGCTCGGTACCATAATAGAATTTACCTTTAAAAATATCATGGAAACCAACTTAAAACATGAAATAGGGTTGAAAGCCTTATCTGTTGCCCAATCCCTCTCCAATATGCCGGAGATTCAATCTGCTTTTAAAACAGAAAATCCCGCCTCTATTATCCAGCCGATTGCCGAAAAAATTCGCAGGCAGGTCGATGCAGAATTTATCGTCATTGGAAATCGAAACGAAATCCGTTACTCGCACCCGAATCCCAAGCGCCTAGGGCAAAAAATGGTTGGGGGAGATAATGGCCATGTCTTTAAAGGGAAATCTGTAATCTCAGAGTCTACAGGAACACTGGGGCCTTCCCTAAGGGGAAAAGCACCGGTCTTCAGCGGGGAAGAGGTAATAGGTGTCGTTTCTGTCGGATACCTCCAAACTGATATAGAAAAAGAAGTTTCCAAAATACAGAAAAAGATTCTTGTAGCTACATTCATTATTTTAATCGGAGGGTTGCTCGCTGCACTATTAATCTCGTTAAATATCAAAAGGGCGATTTTCGGTCTTGAACCGAAAGAAATTGCTTGGATGTATCAGGAGAAACATGCGATTCTTGAGTCTATTTATGAAGGGATCATCGCGATAGATTCAGCCGGGCGGATTACGGTCGTGAATGAAACAGCGCATACCATTTTAAAGGTACCGTTAAATACCTTGCTTCGCGGAAAAAGAATTGAAGAAGTGCTAGAAAATACTCATCTTCTCGAGGTGGTTCGAACGGGACAAGCCGAATATGACCAGGAAATTTTGATCTTAGGGGAAGTTTATTTAGCTAATCGTATTCCAATTTTTAATAATAAGGAGGAAGTGATAGGAGCTGTGGCGAGCTTTCGGAATAAGTCTGAACTTGCCAAACTGCTAAAGGAATTATCCCATATTAAAACCTATGCGGAGGGTTTGCGTGCTCAAACCCACGAATATTCCAATCGACTTTATACCCTTCTAGGCCTAATTCAACTCGGTTCCTATAA
>Ga0213823_1001810_pt1 | contig 12350 bp, 13 predicted proteins | sample MC6MC0907MG_FD_179887 | JGI IMG/M metagenome (GOLD analysis project Ga0213823, IMG submission 179887) | Enriched soil aggregate microbial communities from Iowa State University, Ames, United States - MC6-MC0907-MG | ecosystem: Environmental > Terrestrial > Soil > Unclassified | place: USA: Iowa...
ATAAAACTCATCTTACCGTTTCCAGCACTGCCTTTGATTTTATACGATTGTTGATTGTCCAGTATCACAGTGGTTTCAATCCATTTTGGCATTTCTTTTTCAATTAATTTAATTACAGGATTATTACTCTGTTTAGCACCTTTATTTAAGTCAAATTCAGCTTGATAATCTGTAGCTATTCCTAATAGAATTTCTTGCAAATCTCTTTGCTGATTGCTATTTTTATTACTCAATAATTAAACCTCCATCGTTTATTTATAAATAAATAATTTTATCTGAAAGTGCTGATTAGAATTTAGCTCTTAGTAACAAATTAAAATTAAATTTATCCACTCATATCATTAAACCATATTTTAACATCACACCCTTACATTTTAATACTTCCCTTTAATATAATCATATCGAAGAGTTAATTTAGTATAAATGATTAAAAATTATAAATAATCAGGTGATGAAAATGAATTATGGTTGGAAAGGAAAAATTCAAGAGTTTTTACAACTAGAATTAAAGGATTTTATTGATAGTTTGACTACATATGTATATGGTTCTATATATCCTCATGAGTGGATGGAAGACAAAGACAAAGTTTTATCTCAACGAAAGGCATGGGAAGACTGTTTTAAAAAGCTCCAGGTAATTTTCCAAAACTACAACGTTCTTGAAGGGTGGTTAATCTTCGAATACACAATCTTACGCGGTAGCGGGCGTCGTCCAGATGTACTTTTGTTACTTCCTGGACACGTACTTGTCATTGAGTGTAAAAGCTATAACGCCGTTAGTGCTGCGGAATATTTACAAACTTCCCTGTATGTTCGTGATATCGAACATTACCATTCGACAGTACAGAAGCATTCACTCAAAGTAACAGACTGACAAACCATTCAAGTGATATAAATGAGACCAACGAAAAAATCCATAAAGAGACAACTTACTCATTGTCTCAAAAGTTCAAGGAAATGTTCACATTCAAAGTTTTTGAAGATGTACTTTATGTCTGGGATGAGAAACGGGGATATTATATCCCCTTTCTAACGAGAATGCAGATGTATTCTTTAGAAAGTAATCGCCAGAGCGTTTGAAATTCTTTATTAACTCAAGAAATATTAAGGAAATCGTAAGTTGGATAAGGGCAGAATGTGACATTAATTTAACAGCTACGGATTTAATAGAGAACAGGAACCTTGTCATATTTAATGACGGTATTTATAACACAGAAAATAGCAAGTTTTTTAATCTCAGTCCAGATAATAATATTCGTTCCAAAATCAATGCTGACTTTAGCACTTTATTAACTCAAGGGGAATTTTTCGAAAAATTCATGACTGATATCTGCCAAAATGACGAGAGACTTTATAATCGTATACAAGAATTTTTTGGGTATGTAATCTCAGAAATTCGGGATTTGAAAATTATTATTTTTCTTATTGGACCAAAAGACTCTGGGAAATCGATTGTTTTAAAACTGTTGGACTATTTAATAGGTGAAGATTTTTGTACAAGTTTGAGCCTAGACGAATTAAACCAAAGGGAATATTTAAATCGGCTATTATCTAAAAAATTGAATACTTGCGGTGAGGCTAGCGAAATCTCCATCAAACGTTTAGATAACTTAAAGAAACTCTCGGGTGGGGACAAAATCATGTCTAAAGCATTATACGATCAACCCGTATCATTCGTTAATAGAGCTGCTCTTGTATTTGCAGGAAATCATTTGCCTGAAATCAATAATTTAGATAAATCAAATGCATTTTCTGAACGATTATTAATCATCCCATTTCTAAATCAAATACCGAAAGATAAGCAGGACCCAACTTTGTTCAATAAACTTTTAAATGAAATTAACTATATAGAACAGTGGACATTAAAGGGATTACTAAGATTAATAAAAAATAATTATAGCTTCACCGAAACCAAACAAGACTCCAAAATTATGGATAATTATAAACTACAAAGTAATTCTATCGAACACTTTATAAAAAATAAATGTATTATGAATCATGACTGTAAAATATTCAAAGCTGATTTTGAGAATGCCTACTACCAATTCTGTGAGGAGAATGACGTAGTGGCTTCAAATAGGCTAGATCTACACAAATATCTAAAAGCTTCTCCTTATATAACATTTAAAAAGATCCGAATTGGTTCAGAACCTAAAAATGGATATGTAGGGATTCAACTAAAGATAGAAACGGAGGCTACATAACTTTATGAATGAAGCAATTTTTCATGAGTTGAAGAAATTTATACTTGATAACCTATCGTCATACAAAGATTGGATGTCTTTGAAAGAAGCAGCCAATTACGCAGGCGTATCTTACAACACTTTCATCAAATTCCGCACACTAGGTTTAAAAGTATGTAAAATTGATGGCATTAAACGTGTATCAAAAAAAGAAATTGATCGCTTTTTAGAAGGGCATAGTTTCTAAATGCTACGAGAGGATTTTTCCCCAGTTAAATTATATATTATAACTGTGAGGATCAATCCTCTCTTTATATCTTGCCCCCGCAAAGATATTAGGAGGATCACTATGACAAAAAATAATTCTTCCCCCATCAAAAGTTATGAAAACAAAGATGGTAAAACGTTATATAAGTTCCAAGTTTATTTAGGTTAGCTTACAGGTAAAGCTCGGATTACTACTCGTAGAGGTTTTAAAACGAAAAAAGAAGCTGAACTTGCTTTAGCACGTATCAAACTTCAAGTCTCTGAAGGCACATATAAACAAAAAAGCACGGAGACATATCAGGAAGTATACGATCTTTGGATCACTCAATATGAAAAAACTGTAGAAGAAAGTACGTTTGTTAAAACAGTCGGCTACTTTAAAAATCATATCTTACCTTCTATGGGCAGTTACCGTATCGAGAAAATTACGATCGCTATTTGTCAAAAACATTACAATGAATGGGCTTCAAAAGTTAAAAAAGCTCGTACGATTAAGTCTTACGCTAAAAAGGTACTAGATTTCGCTATAGTGCATGGCTTTATTCAAACAAACCCCTTCACTCATGTTGAGACTAAAGTTAAGAAAGCTTTTACGGAGAGTGCTGAAGATGAAAATGAAAACTTTTATACAAAGGAAGAGTTAATTTCATTTTTAGAGAAAGCAAAAGATCACCTTAACTATAAAGCTTATGCGCTATTCCGTTTGATTGCTTATACAGGTATGCGTAAAAGTGAGGCCTTAGCTTTAACATGGAATGATGTGAACTTTGTGGAAAATGAGATAATTATTAATAAAGCTATCGGACGTGGTAAACAAACACAGCTTTATTTAAAGACTACTAAGACTGGTAAACCTCGTACGATCAAATTAGATGAAACAACTTTATCGATCTTAAAAGAATGGAATAAGCTTCAAAAGCAGCAATATATTCAGTTAGGTATCAATACGTTGAAGAAAAATCAATTGATGTTTAGTAATACAAAAAATGATTTTATCCAGCCTGGTCAAGTTCAGAAGTGGATGTATAGTGTCCAAAACAAATTCACTTTGAAGAAAGTATCACCACATGGTTTACGTCATACGCACTGCTCACTTTTATTCGAAGCTGGTGCGAGCATTAAAGAAGTTCAAGATCGACTTGGGCATTCTGAGGTAAAAACTACTTTAGACATATATACACACGTCACGAAAAAGGCGAAAGAAGGCGCTATACAGAAGTTTGTTAGCTATTTAGAAGGTTAAGTTTTTTGACTTAGTTTTGACTAGAAATTGACTAGATTTGAATGAAAACAGGTGATATTGAATGAAATTAAAAAAGTGTCAAAACCCTGTATTATCAAGGGATTTGACACTCATTGAAATCATTTGATTTCTACAAAATGGAGACGGCGGGAGTCGAACCCGCGTCCAAAGACTCCAATACTTCAGCTTCTACGCGTGTAGTTTGCCTATTTAGGATTCACGTAACATTATGCCGACCTTAGAGCCACAAGCATTTGTGAGCTATCCACATTTCTATACTCAACAATTTTCTCCACTAGGGAGTATTACATATTTACGAACTTGGTTCAAAGACCTTACTAATTCCATTGTATATCAATTAGTTGTTAAATAATATTAATTAGTGCACCTTTTAAAAAATAAAGTAATTACATAATTAACATACACAGATAATGAGAAAGCAAGGACAATCAAATCTGTATTAAAAACAGTTTCAAAATATTTAGTTGAATTTTTCATTGAAAGATTATCATTATTAATCCACGCAATTGTTACAAAAATAGTCATTATTCCATAAGTTTTTTCTGCGAACGTAGAAGATAAAATTTTTTTTATTTGAATACTGGATAGTACCAAATATTCACTTGTAAAAAAATTTAAAAAATAATTATTTAGAGTAGAAGAACATCTAAATAATATCCCCGAAGTAATTAACATTCCAATAAACGCTATCATCAAAAAAAATAAAGTATAACGAACTTCTAATAAACCATTAAACACAGCCATCTCCTTAAAAATTTCCATAATCACTCCACATACTAAAATCCATAAATAGCTACTACTAAAACTTATTCCCAGCTGAGCAATAATATTCAAAATCACTGAAAAACGATATCCTACACTCGTTAAAGTCATACTTTTATGCAAAAAACCTAAAATTATAGAAAATACTAAAGAAAAAAATATTACTCCACAACATACAAAATAAAAAATTAAAATAGATTCACTATCACCTCCTACTAAATAACTTATCAGAGGGAAAGTTCCTCCAAAAAACATAATGAAAATTAAATAATATAAAAATAATTTAACAATATTCAAAACAAATTTTTCATCATCAATCTTATTCATCAATCATCTACACTCCCTACCTAAATATCGGTAATCTAGCCCCCCTGCTATCATTTAAAATCCCTCTCAGAATCACTTCTGTATTACTAAAAATAGAACGTATCAACTAGACATGTTCCTGCGGCTCCTACTAAAAGAATGAAATGCTTTTTATGCTGTTTTCAATTGTTTCCTCTGTAATTCCAATATATCGCAGTGTAGTCTTTTGTGATGAATGGTTGAATATCTCCATCAATATAGCTACATCTTTAGTTGCTTGATAGTATGTGTAACCGAATGTTTTACGCATCGTATGTGTGCCGATTGAATGGTTCCCTATCATATCACCAGCTTTAGCAATAATGCGATACGCTTGTGTCGTTGTGATATGGCTATCCCCTTTGCGACTAGAGAACAAATAAATAGCATCGGCTGGCAGTATTTCAATATAATCTGCAATATCAGCCATAAGATTGTTCAAATAAACCGTTCTTTCCTTTTTCGTTTTACCTTCTCGAATCTTGAATGACGATTTGCCTTTCACTTGTTCCACTTTCAAAGCCACTAAGTCACCACTTCTTAATCCTGTTGAAACGCCTATTTTAAATAATAACTGGTCACGTAATCCATTTTGTGACATTCCTAATGCTGCGATTAATTCATTAATTTCTTGTTTACTTTTTATGGGTTGTACATCAATTAACATGCCTTTCTTTTCATTCAAATTAGCCATGATTTTATCCCCTTCACAATGTATGCTTTAATCGTTATTTTTAAAATATCATACATTCAATGAAGTATTCATAATGAAACAGCTTTATAACAAGGTTTTCTATGTATGCTAATTCTAAAAAGCATACCTTAATCAATAATATCTTATAGAGTAAATAAATTATTTGCACAAACAAAAAATCTCTGAAATAATCACAGAGATTTTTACAATTAGTATTTAGTTAATTTTAAGAAAACAATTTCTCCAAACATACAGTAGCTAAATTAAGAAGAATTAAAGGTTAGAATTTCTAGTATTTCTCCGCTAGGGAGAATTACATATTTACGAACTTGGTTCAAAGATCTAACTAATACCATTATATATCAATTGATTATCAAATGGAATTATTTTATGAACATCTATAATAAGGATAGCCCAACTTTATTTTCAACTTTTAATAACAAGTTAATTTACTTAGATTCAAAATTTTCACTGAAATAAATCATTTCTCAAAAATTAATGTTAATTTTGTAAAAATACTTCTAGTGATGTGTTACTTCTACTTAGATAAGAACAAGTAATACCGACATCTCCCTTAGCAATAAATACTCCACAATATGGCTTCCCATAATTAAATGGCATTCTACCATGTGCCATAATTACATTCATCCTATCTCGTACCTCATAATCAATACTTGCCTCTGTTAATTGTATTAATGCAATACCATGAATTTTTGCATATTCTATTGCTCCACTTTGAAAATTCGATGTAGAAATTAATATTCCTTTTTGTGCTCCTAACGACTGAATTTTCGTATGTAATATCTGTACTTTTTCTCTAGTTATAGCTGATTTATAATGCTTACATTCAACAAGAGTTTTATATTTAAGACCCATAAATGTAAATTCTATATAACCATCTATTTGATAATTACCATCATGAGCTTCAATTATTCTATTATGTTCAAACACTAAGTTTTCAAGATTCTGGGTTTGTTCAAATAATAAATCTAATGAGTAACGTTCAAACTCTTCTGGAGTTAACTCTAAATAAGCATCTTTAACTGGAATAAACATACTCTATTCTCCTTCAATCGCGAATACAATTATTATCTGTGTATATTCACGTATACTGTCCTACTTCCCTTAACCCTTTCATAATCTATTTAATTGCCTAGCCTTTAAACATTTACTATAAATTCAGAAGTAACTCTAATACATGTATTATTAAACTGAAATTTTAATATAAATAGAAATTACTAGGAACAAATGAAGAACTGTTGTAACAATTTTTCTACTTTATCAAATTCATCTAACTTTACTTCAAAAATAATAAAAAACCACCAAATACTTATATTATCTTGCCCAAATAATTTTATCAGTTATTTTTCCGATTTTTTTCCCATGAAATGCTGCACATTCATATTTTTCACTTTCTGAATAAGTCACAATAGTTAGGGATTCTCCTGTGAAGTATTTGTAATCATAACCAATTCTAAAGAATCCAAGTTCAAATCCTTTAAAGGTATTAACCATTATATTAATGCTTCTTTCTTCTTTCCAATCAATTATTCCATTTTCATTAGGAAGATATACCTTAATATACGAATCTAAACACATTGTATTGTAACTTTTAAAGAACGCTTTTCCTAATTCTGTTCGATTTTTTAATAATATTAATAATTCCTCATATGATTTTTGATTGCCCCTCATTTCAAGCGGACTTTTCCCTATCTTGATTAAGTACTCCCTAGACCTATCATCTAAAATTATATTCTCAAGCCATTTATCATAAACTGCGTCACTATATGAAATTATATCTTCTATACTAATTTTACTTCCCTTATCTAATAACTCCATAGCTATTGATACTGTGAAATCTTCAAAACTTGGGAAAGGTTTCATTGTGTCAAATGTTCTATAAAAAAATCTTTTCATAGTATTACTTACTGCTAATTTATTGGAAAATTCCACGATTTTTTCATTAGAATATTTAGCAATTTCATCAAATGCATGTATCCATAGTTTTAAGTCCATTTTATTATCTCCTATTTATCTTTAATTAATAATTTTTAATAAATGGTTACATACCCCATCTAGTCCACCTTTTGCCATTAAAGCTTCTGCTTCCGTACATTGGTGGCTTGATTTTATTTCTTTTTTTGGATGAACAAAATTTCTATAATCCCTTAAAACCTGGTCTATTGATTTTATTCGTTGCGGAGGTAATACTAAAATATCCTCTGCTACTTCGATTAAATTCTTTAGTTTCCAACTATCAATCTGTACTACTTTATCTTTATTTCTAGGTGCTTTAGAACTAATTAAGGCTTTCGATGAATATATAGGATTAGTTAAAACATCAAATAAAATAGCTTCCAAAATACTACCAGATATTATAACTACACTTTTCCAAGCACCATCGGGTAAAAGGATAGTAATTAATTCTCTATAGTCCCTTTCAATAATTGATTTCAAATCACCATCATGTAAAAAATCAAAACTTCTACTATTTTCTTGCCAATCAACACTTCCATAGTTATATAAAATTTCGATTAATTTTTCACTTAATTGAATAATCCGAGGGTAGATAACTCCACTTATATTTGTTATTGCTTTAAATTTCCTAAAATTCTCTCTAACAATTACGAAATCATACCTATCATTAGGTAATAAATATAGAGTTTCTAATTTATCTATTTCCTCACTTATTACTTTTAAAAAATCTAAAATATCTAATCCTGTATTACTCTTATACTTTGAATCTGATAGGCTTCTAATAAGTTCTTTGTTTAAATCTACTATATAATTAATCATTATTTCCCCATCTCCTATCATTTCAAGTGTACATCAAAATTTCTTCCAATATACTGAAAACTATTTGCTTGACTATATCATACTCTTTCGAAATTCCAATATACTTACTATTAGATAAAGTAAAATGATTTTCTCACCTCACTTCACAAGAAAGTCGTTTAGAAAGTTCTTCTCAAAAGCTTGGTGATTCTTCCTTGTATTGATAAAATCTGATTAATTAATATTAAATATTCTCTTATTAAACACTTTTTAATTATTCTTAGTTATTTCAAATTTAAAGAATCCTGTTTTAGTTTTTATAATTTTGTTACAGAACCACCATCGATATGTTTAATAAAAATGTTTAACAGTTTTATTCATTCTCAATTTTCAAACTATTAATCATTTGCTTATTATGCAGCCAAAGAAATTGTCTAACAATAAGTTCCTCATAAGAACACTCTAAAAATTTCGGATACTGTTCATCACTCATCCTATTTCGATAAATCTTATTTATAGCACTGATTATATCCTCTACATCTATATCCGATGTTATTGCATCGTATGTTTCTCTTCGTAAATCTGTTTTAACCTCTAATCCATCACTTCCCCAACCTCTAGGCAAATATTGTTGTAAAAGATTAATAACATATTTAGGAGATTCATCTAAAATTGATTTTATCATATTTTGTGTTTCATTTTTTTCTCCATATTCATTCCAAACAGTCAATAGATTTCTAACATCACTAAATAATAATTTAAAATCATCTTTAACCTCTAATGAAATTCGCTTCGCCAGATTTCTACCAATTGATTTTATCTCGTTCTCATTAAAACTATTTTTATTTGAGTCTTCCTCTTCTCTTTCTAACCATCTAAAACATTCAATTGCAAATTTTAATGGTTTAGCTTTTATTAATACGCTATTGACTAAGTTTAATCTAGCTCTTTTAACTTCAATTCTTAAAATAATATCATTAATAAGCATTGCTGCTTGTGGGAAAGGATTTCTAAAACTAAACAATTGTGGTGGATGAGGATAATAATCACCTAATACAGCTATGCTTAATGCTAAATTTTCTAATATTCTATGATTATCTATTGATTGAACTTTATTTCTCAATTTGGATATAAACATACCTATATTTTTTTCATTGATTAACTCTATTATATTAGCTCCATTTTCTTCTAAAGATTGTATCTCCATATTTTGTAATAAGTTATTAAGTTTAATATCAGATAAATCTCCTTTAGGAATTGAATAACTAAAATATCTTTGGAAGTATATCTCAGAACATATTCTTTGTTTTTCCTCCCAAGTCTTTTCCCATCCCGCACTATAAGATGTATTAGAAAATACTTGATTAAGTCTAGGAAAGAGGTATGTTATAGTTTTTTCAATGTCTTTGATAGAAACCTCATCATAGGATTTTAAAGTATGTTCGATTAGAAGTTTCCTTCTTTCTTTTTCTTGATTGAGCGAGTAGTTATCCATCTGTTTTAAAAATACATTTTTATTCATTTTAATTACTTCGTATAATTCAGGTATGAATACTCTAATTGCTTCTATTAACATTAAATCCACTACATTTACTTCATCTTTTAATATTGGTAATGAAAACATTATGATATTGCTATAAAGCATTGCCTGCCTTGGAGTTTTTAATAGAGCCTCAAAACCTTGAAAATTTAATGCAAATAATCGTGCTTCTTCATTTGTAAGTTGTATTTCACCTGACTCTAATGCATTATCAATCGCTTTATAACAAAAATCTCTTAAATCTGTATCCTCAATTGCCAGTAATTGTAATGGTACTTGGATAATTTTCTCTAAGAACAATTTTCCTGCTTCAGAATTTCCAGAACCATATCGTTCTTGTATTGAAGCAGAAACCATTTCTTTATCAAAAGCTAAAATATATGCAGTATATTTAAAGTCCGCAGTTAATTTAACCATTCTAAACACTGCATGAATTTCACTCTTTTCTAATCTGTCAATATCATCAATTAGAACTACTATTCTTTTCCCTTCTTCTTTTAAAATTTTCTCTACTCTGATTTTTATTTCATTAATATCCGCAGAATTTAATACATTACTTATAGCTTCAACATTTTCCCCCTTTCCCAATAGTTGTGCAAAAGGTCTGATGTACTTATCAACCACTTCACCAATCTTTTCTCCTTTAGTTTCTATTTCCCTATCTACAGCTCTTACTAAATCATTAAAGAAATTTAATAACATTGTATTTTCATCGCCAAATCTCCAAGGGTTAAAACGAATACACACTACATCTTCTTCTTTACTCAACTCACTTTCAATAAAATTAAATACAGAAGTTTTCCCTTCCCCCCAAGCTCCATATATTCCTATAACTAAACTATTTATATCTTTCCGATTGGCTATAATTTTTGATACTCGGTGAGCAAATGGAAACCTATTAAAAGCATCTTGAGCAGAATCACTAATAGGTGCATCTGAGGAATATGTAAAATGCTGCATAATTTCATCTCCTTTTGATAATTTAATTAATAAAATATTTATAAAAAAGGTATTTCAGATATTATATATATAATCTCATTATTAAAAAATCTCAAATTAACTAAATCATCTTGAATTATTAATATTAGATTGTAGCACCTAAAAGTAAGTCACCATTTAATTATTACTCTTGAAATCTATAAAATATATTTCCAAGTTTGTGATGCGTGTCTTCTTTAAACATCATGAATATCTCTTGTTTTGATAATGTAACCTCACCTATCTTTATCGACTTACCAATGGATAAATTGATAAATGTTTCAAATGTAACTGTTTTCGCTTCTTCATTATAGGAAGCTCTTATCTCATGAAATCCACTTATCTCTGTGCTAATGATGGTTGTCATATGTGTAGCTCCTATAAATAATCTCTTAAATCTTTTGCTACTTCCTCAACATCTAAGTCTAAATATTGCGTTGTAACGGCTAAATCACTATGTCCAAGTGCCTTGCTGATTAAAGCTATACTTGCACCCTTATCATGTAAATTCTTTGCATAGGCTCTTCTAATAGCGTGAGCATTGATATTCATTGGTGTGCCATTTTGTGTAATAAAGACATTGCGATTATCTATGCCAAAATGATTACGAATGCCTTTATTAAGCTCAATCAACATTTTAAGCATTTCAACGACTTCCATATCAATAGGCAACTTTAGGAATTTGTGATTTTTAATATTGAGCCATCGAGATTTAAGCACATATTTTCAAAGTAATATGACGCTCTCTAAGCTCCCCCAATGTGCGAATCCGAATACCTGATTTGTACATCAACTTAATTGCACAAGCATCTCTAAAGCCAATGAATGTTGTTTGGTCAATCAATTGAAGAAGCCTATCTATATCTGATTCCTTTGCTCCTTTTTTCACTTCTTTATCAATTTTAATTTGAATATTGCTCCAGAAGCGGTCTTTAATCCAACCATTATTAGAACTTACTTAGTACGGCTTTAATGGATTTTAATCGAATTAATTTAGTAGCTGGTGTAACCTCTAAAACATCCAAGTAATGATACATCTTATCAATATTAATATCCTCTACATATTCGATATGGCACATTTCTATAAATTGCTGAAAAATATACGCATAGCTTTCAATTGTGCGTTGTCTATTACCAGCAATACGCATTTGATGAAAAATCGTTTCAAGTGCCTTCTGAATTTCTTTATCATCTTTCCTTAGCTCTTTTTGCTTGTTCGATATAACTACTAAATCACCACTTACTGCAAATACACCATGCTTTCTACCTCTAGACATACAAAAAACCTCCCAATTCATTGTTTGAATTAGAAGGTCTATGAACAAAAATTCGTTATAAATATGTTATTTATCTCTAGGGATGAAAATAGGGATATTCAACAAGAGTTCAACTCCCGTTCAATATCCCTAGCTTCTAAAACCGTTGATATGACTACGTTTGTAGCCACTTTATGTATGGAGACGGCGGGAGTCGAACCCGCGTCCAAAGACTCCAATACTTCAGCTTCTACGCGTGTAGTTTGCCTATTTACGATTCGCGTAA
>Ga0213823_1001811_pt1 | contig 12333 bp, 15 predicted proteins | sample MC6MC0907MG_FD_179887 | JGI IMG/M metagenome (GOLD analysis project Ga0213823, IMG submission 179887) | Enriched soil aggregate microbial communities from Iowa State University, Ames, United States - MC6-MC0907-MG | ecosystem: Environmental > Terrestrial > Soil > Unclassified | place: USA: Iowa...
CACCAAACAAAACGCCGCGGAGAATTCTCCGCGGCGTTTTGTTTTGGATGGCTGATTTAGCCGAGTAGGGTATCGCCGTTGTTGCGGACGGCGTTTTCGCGTTGCATTTCGGCTTCTTCGATGTCCGGGTCCAGGCCGCGCCAGCGCACGATGCGGCCGCGGTCTTGCTCGGGTTCCCAACCCAGCATGCCGTAGCGCGTGATTTCAGTTTCGCCTGTGTCGAATTCCACTTCAAAGTAGCCCTGACGATCGGGTAGCGTGCCACCGGGGAACCATTCAGTTTCGGGCATGGTTTGCTCCTTGCTAAGCGATGGGAGGGACGCCGGCGCGCAAGCGCGCACCGACAGATTCATTGTGCGGGTGCGGCTGCGATCCCGCAAGTTTCTGAAAGCGTCGCGCCGTATCTTCAGGCGAGCGGAACGGCGGTGGTGTAGAGCACCTGCTTGAGCGCAAAGCTTGAGCGGATACTGGCGACACCGGGGATGCGGGTGATGTGTTCGACGATCAGTCGCTCCAACGCATCAACGTCGGGCACCAGCGCGCGGATCAGGTAGTCGGCATCGCCCGACATCAAATAGCACTCCATGATTTCGGGCAGGACGGCAATTTCGCGTTCGAAGACATCCAGCGCGGCCTTGCGCTGCTTGTCCAGCGAGATCTGGATGAACACGTTGACCTTCAGGCCCAGCTTGCGCGCGTTCAGCAAGGTGACGCGGCGATCAATCAGCCCTTCGGTTTCCAGCCTGCGCACGCGCGCCAGGCACGGCGAGGCCGACAGATTGACTCGGGCGGCCAGCTCGACATTGGTCAGGCGTGCATCGCGCTGCAGTTCGTTAAGAATTCGGATGTCAGTGGCATCCAGGTTGATTTCCGGCATAAGTCACCTAAGGGCTTTGAATAGACAGTGCATTCGTGCTGTGCGTGCAGTGTATCGAAGTGAATTGAGGTGAAATATGCTGGGGTTTACCCTATAGACTATTCCTTTCTTTGGCTAACCGGCCAAAGCGCAGAATAATCCAGCAGTCGTCGAGCAGTAATGAGTCAGCAAAGCACGTTGCGCAAGTTCTTGCCCTTGGTGGGCGCGGTCATGATCTGGGGCGGCAATTGGCCCGTCATGAAGCTTGGGCTGACGCACATGAGTCCGCTCTGGCTAGCCGCCAGCCGGTTCGGGTCTGCTGCCTTGATCAGTGTGCTGGTGCTGGGCGTGATGGGCCGCTTGCGTTTGCCCACCCGCCAGGAATGGCCATTGGTGGCGGGGGTGGCGCTGCTGCAGATGGGCGCATTCACCGCGTTGGCGCTGTGGGCCTTGCAATATGTGGCGCCGGGCCGCGCGTCGGTGATTGCCTACGCGACGTCGATCTGGGTGATTCCGCTGTCGGCGCTGATCCTGAAAGAAAGGTTGTCGGCCGGGCAATGGCTGGCCACCGCGTTGAGCTACGCGGGTATTGGCGTAATCGTTGCCCCTGCCTTCAGCCCGTGGCAGGCGCACACGGTGATTGGATTGGTCATGCTGTTGGGGGCGTCGTTCGCGTGGGCGTGCAACATCATCCAGCTGCGCGGCAATCGTCATGTGCGATTGGGGGCAGACATGATTCCGTGGCAGACGGCAATTGCGACGGTGCCGCTGGCGGCGCTGGCCTGGATGCGGGATGGCGCGCCCACGTTCCTGACGGTGCCGGATGCGTGGCCCATCATTCTGTACACCGGGCCGCTTGCCACCGCGTTAACGTTCATCGTTGTGTTGGGCATGACGCAAAAGATGCCGCCGGTTGCAACGTCCATCGCCATGCTGTGCGTGCCGGTGATCGGGCTCATTGTGTCGTCCGTGGTGTTTCATGAACGCATTTCGGCTGATCTGGCGTTGGGTCTTTCGCTGATCGGTTTGAGCGTGGTGCTGTCTGCTGTGGCCTCGCGCTTCAAACGGCCGCTGGTGCTGCGTCCGTCGTAGTGAACGGATCGGCGGATGGGGGCTTGCCTCGTCGTGCTATCGTTTCGCAATTGAAGAGAGAGTCACGCATGGCATTGCATCGTTTCCAGAAAGGCGAACTGGGTCATTGGCTTCGGGTGGTTGCCGACCAAGACGAACCGGGCGCCGCACCCGCTGAAGTGCCTGCCGAGGTTTCGCAGGCGCTCGTGACGCTGCGTTGCATTGTGGCCAGCGCCGATGGCCGCTGGCAGATCACTGAAAAGGGCAAACTCGCCCTGCGCATGGAAGAACCGGGCGCCATTCACGTGCGCTAAGCGATCACGAGGCCGCATTCGACGGCCTATCGTATACATCGCAGCGGCACTTCAAAATTCCACACGGGCTCGCTGCGTCTTGCATCAAGACGTGCCGGTTTGCTGCATATCTTGCGAATATTTTCGCTGTATGTCGCGTATTCGCGGGTAAATCACGCGCAGTACGGGAATCTCCTGAGACGGAATGTGGCAATTGGCATCCTCCGGACGTATCGCGCACATCGGGTCGCCAGTAAGATGAACTTGCGTGACGCTTTCAGGTCTATTTGTTTACGCGGGAATTTGATCCCGCCACGTCACGCGTGGTTCACGCGTTTAGGTAACCGACTGGGAGGTAGCACATGCAGCATCGTGACCAGGAAGTTCTGATCGACGTTTCCACAGCGGCCATGGATACCGGCGGATATGGCGTTTTGCTGACGGTAACGGCCGAGGGCGGCACCGAAGTGGATGCCGCGTTTTCCCACTTGGGCAACTGCGCTTCCTTGGACGAAGCACGTGATCGCGCGGAAATATTCGCGCAGAACTGGGTCGAGGAAAACATCTTCCGATAGGGCGTACTTCCCTTGACGGAGCTGATCGGTTGAACCGGTCTGTGTGTGCATGACGCTTCGGAGAATGCTCAAAAATTTGCGACGAAAATTTCGGTTATCGTTGCTGCTCCAAAACCTGGGGCCCTTTTTGGGTATGCGTCGTTCCAAGATGACTGCCGCACAGACCAACCTCTCTCTGACGGAGCATATCCGCGCGCTGCGCGAGCATTTCGCCTCTGTCATCCTGCCCATGTGGATGGGGCAGGGCTTCAATAGCGCACTCGGTCTCCCATTTGAATCGCTGGATGGCGCAAGCGGCGAACCCTTGACGCCCGCGCGTTATCGCGCGATGGCCTGCGCGCGTCAGCTGTATGTGTTTGCGCAAGCGCCGGGCGCCGCCGCGGGTCAGCATGCGGATCGCCTGTTCGAATCGTTGCGCCGTGTGTTCCGTAGCGAACACGGCGGCTGGCGTTACAGCGTGGACGCACAGGCTCGTCCGCTGGATGACACCCAGGATCTTTACACGCACGCATTCATCGTGCTGGCCTGCGCCGCGTACTTTCAGCGCAGCCGCAACGCCGATGCGCGCAAGCTCATGCTGGCAACCGCCTCGACGATCGAGTCGCGCTTCAAGACGCAGGATGGGCTCTACCATGCTGCGCTCAGCCCCGACTTCGCCCAGCCGCTGCGCCCGCCCGCGCAGAATCCCATGATGCATTTGACGGAAGCGTATCTGGCTGCCGCTCAAGTCGCGGAGCCGGCGTTGTTTGCTCAGCATCTGCGCAGCCTGGCGCAAGGCATGAGCCAGTTCTTCGTGCATGCCCCCACGCAGTGCATTTCGGAAGCGTTGCAAGGCACGGCCGATAACCGGCTGGAGCCTGGGCATCAATTCGAGTGGTTGTCACTGGTGCAGGGCGCTGCCCAGGTTTTCGAAGGTCTGGATCTGGTTGAAAGTTTGCCGCGCGCCATGCACTGGTCGCGGGTTCATGGCGTAGATGTGGGCGGGCCTGGCGTGTTGGCCTCGTTGGATGAGTCGGGCGCGGTGGTCGATGACACCCGCCGTATCTGGGCGCAAACGGAGTACTTGCGCGCGCTGGCGGTGGTGGGTGATCTGCCCGCGTTGGCGTCTGGCTTGGCGGCTTTCCGGGCCAACTTCCTGCACGCCGGGGGCTGGTACGAGTGCTTGGACGGAACCGGTGCAGTGGTGCGCAGCGATATGCCTTCAACCTCGCCCTACCATTTGGCGACCTGTCTGGCTGCATTACCAATCGTTGTTTAATTGCCGTATTAACAATTATTGTTGTTTGATTGACATAAATTGATAGAAAAATATTGGTGAAATCCCTTACAATTTAGCAACACTGTTTGTGGGGAAGCATCAATGAGCGTTATGTGCTTGGCTTGCCAACGCATTAACCCGGGACTTGCGGGCGTTGCGCCGCATTCGCACCTGGGACATCAAGGTTTCACCAATCCGACCCAAAAAGGGCGGGAAGAGAGCCGTGAAGACCACTTTCGGTGCCTAAGCTGCGGGGCAAAGTGGTTGCGCGAGACCGATAAGTGGGGCGTGGACCTGGGATTCAAGCTCGCGCCCTGATCGTTTTCGGCTGATTTCGGCCAGATTCCGCTGCATCGCAAACGAGCCTCTGAAAAGAGGCTCGTTTCATTTTGAAATAAATGTCAGCGATCTATGAAACTGAACATTTCACAGTAAGTCTAAACAATTCTTATGCTGCTTGGCCTGCCGCCACCACGTCCGGGTCAGCGCTGGCCGTTTGCAGCAGCCATTGTCGAAAGCTGGCCAGCGCGTAGTGGTCTCGCCGCTGCGTGGGTGCGCATAGGTGATAGCCGCGGCTCAGCCGAATGGGCAGATCGGGGAACGGGGCCGCGACCCGGCCGGCTTGAAGCTCGTCGCGCACCAGGCAGCGTTGCAGCACGGCGATGCCCATATCCGCCATGACGGCCCGGATCAGGATGGACACCTGATCGAACCCATTGGACAAGGTCACAGCGTCCCGAGGCACGCCCGCCGCGGTGAACCACTGCGCCCAATTGCCCATGCCATTCGTGTGATAAAGCAGCGGCTCGCCCAGCAAACCGTGGGGCGTGCTCCACAGCCCTTGCGCCTGACGCAGGGCCAGACGATCCGGGTGGCAGATCACGACCATCTCGCGGCCGATCACGTAGTCGGCATCCCAGCCCGGCCATTGCTCCGGCGTGCCAGACAGAATGCTGGCGTCGGGCGTTGCGCCTGAGAAGTCCTCGTTGCGGCGGTAGGCCGTAAAACTCAGCTGAATGTCGGGATGGCGCCGATGAAAATCCGGCAGGTGCGGCACGAGCCAGGCGCTGGCCAGCGTGGGTACCGTGGACAAGGTCAGGCGCAGCCGGCGGTCGTCGGCGCGCAACTCCGTGCTGAGCGCTTCGATGGCCGCTAAGGGCGCTTGCGCGCCGTCGTAAAGCCGTTGGCCCATTTCGGTTAGGGTCAGCCCGTGCGCGTTTCGATGCATCAAAGGCTGGCCGAAATGCGCTTCCAGGCGGGCGATGGCGCGGCTGATTGCGCCTTGCGTCACGCACAGCGTCTGCGCGGCTTGCGTGAAGCTGCCCAAGCGTGCCGCCGTGATGAAGGCATGCAGCTCGGACATGGAGGGCGAGTGCAGCCGCATGGAGCATGACCTTTGGTAATGAAGGCGTGCAATATAGTCGTTTGAAAGCAGACCGTAAAGTTCGGACACTGGCGGCCGTGTTCGCAGACCCGCGAACGACCTCACTTTCGGAGTTGCTCCATGTCTCGCCGCCTGTTTGGCCGGTCCGCGCGTTGCGCGCTTGCCGGCATGTTCGCCACGTTGTCCTTTGCCGGCATCGCGCATGCCGCCGGTTATCCCGAGCGCCCCATCAAGCTGGTGGTGCCGTTTGCTGCGGGCGGATCGACCGATATCGTTGCCCGCCTGGTGGCGGAATACGCCGGCCGCGACCTGAAGCAGACCATCGTCGTCGAGAACAAGGCGGGCGCGGGCGGTTCCATGGGCATGGAGCAAGTGGCGCGGTCGACCCCCGACGGCTACACGATCGGCATGGCCACCATGAGCACGCACGGCTCGAACCCGGCCGTATACCGCAAGATGAATTACGACCCCATCAAGGACTTCGCGCCGATCGCGAATGTGCTGGCCGTGCCCAGCGTGTTTGCCATCAACCCGAATCTGCCCGCCAAGAACATGGCCGAATTCGTGGCGCTGTCCAAGAGTGCGCCCGCTGACCGCTACAGCTTCGCGTCGCCCGGTATCGGTTCGCTGGGACACGTGAACATTGAGAACTTCATGATGCTGTCGGGCATCAAGCTGCTGCACGTGCCGTATCGTGGCGCGGGCCCGGCCTTGAATGATGTGATGGGCGGCCAGGTGGACGCGATCACCGACAACCTGTCGTCGACCTTGCCGCAAGTGCTGGGCGGCAAGCTGCGCGCGCTGGCCGTGTTGGGCGCCGAGCGCTCGCCGTTGCTGCCGGATGTGCCCACCTACATTGAGCTGGGTTACCCCGACATGGGCACGGGCGGCTGGTTCGGCCTGGTCGCCCCGGCTGGCACCCCGACTGCAGTCATCGACCGCTTGAACCAAGCTGTGCGCGCCGCGATGCAAGACCCGGAATTCCGCAAGAAGGCCGAGGACGTGGGTGGTACGCTGATGCCCACGACGCCCCAAGAATTCCAGGTCCAGATTGAACAGGCCCTGGCCCGTTACGCCAAGGTGGCCAAGGCCGCCAACATCCAGGCTGATTGACGATGACACACGCCGATTTCAACGCGGTATCCGTGCATGAACCCGAAGGACCCGCCTTGCCGCTGGTCTGTGATTCGCCGCACAGCGGCGAACGCTATCCCGAAGATTTCGGGGCAGCCGCGACGCAGGCGCAGTTGCGCCAGGGCGAAGACACGCACGTGGACGCGTTGTGGTCGGCGGCGCCCGCGTTGGGGGCGACGCTGATCGCGGCGAACTTTCCGCGCGTCTACATCGACCCCAACCGCACGTTGCAGGATCTGGACCCGGAGTTGTTGGCCGAGCCCTGGCCCCACCCCCTGGACCCGGGCGAGAAGACGCGTCTGGGCAAGGGCCTGATCTGGCGCCGGATGGACAAGGCCACGCCCATTTACGACCGCAAGCTGAGCCTGGCCGAAGTGCGCCATCGCATTCAGGCTTATTACGAGCCTTATCACGCGGCCTTGTCACAAGCGATCAACAATGTTGAACAACGCTTCGGCGCGGTCTGGCACTTGAACCTGCATTCCATGCCGAATGACGCCTACGAGCGCTTGGGCCGGCATAGCGAACACCCGCTGGCCGACTTCGTCTTGGGTGATCGTGACGGCACCACGTGCGAGCCGGAATTCATTGCGCTGATCGAAAAAGCCCTGCGCGACCTGGGTTATACGGTGGCGCGCAATGACCCCTACAAGGGCGTGCAACTGATTGCGCAGATCGGCCAGCCCGCGCTGAACCGGCACAGCCTGCAAGTGGAGATTCGCCGCCCCTTGTACATGGACGAGGCGACGCGTGAACGCAACGCGGGCTTTGAGATTCTGCGCGGGCATCTGTCGACGGTGCTCAAGCAGGTGGCGGACTATGTGCGGGTCCGCATGGAGGCGGTTGCGTCGACAAAATAAAATCGTTTGTATGTGAGCTGCGCGCGCCGCACACCACTCAGCCGGGGTTGATTCGCATCAACTCCGGCGTTTTGCTGGGCGCTTAAGTTTTCTACAGGACGGCCGTTGTCGCTAACAATGAGCTGCGCCGTTTTTGGCCGCAGCGATTGGGGACCCCAATGCTAGAGAAGACGATCAACGGATTTTCAGTGGTGGCGTACGCGACGCAGCCCGAAGGGCGCACGCCCGCTCGCGCGTTTCTGGAGACAAGGCGCCTGCCGCCCAAAGTGAAGCCGGCGGAAGCCGCCAAACCGGAAGCTGCCGGCCAGGAAGACGCCGACGCCGCAGCGGTGGAAGACAAGCCCGAAGGCCAGCCCTTCGAGATCTTTGTCAGCCGGCGTTTTCGTAGCGCGATCGAAGCAATGTCGGCCGCGCGCAACGCGTTGGACCGCGTGAAAAGCGTGGATGAAGACGGCGTGCCGGACCATTTGCCCGAATAAAGCGAACTCGCTTGGGGCGCGTTGCGCGCACCCCAGGCCCATATTGTTATCCCCACTTTGTATTTGTCGAACGCCTGAGCGCAGGCTGATGATGCCGCATGGCAATCATCGCCATTCACAGTCTGCTCATAAGGAAGGTTGATGAATACGAACGTCCATTCCAACGCGAATTCGTCGCGTGGAGTTTCACGCCGCGCGCTGTTGCGTGCGGCCGGCATTGCGGGATTGGCCGCGCCGCTTGGCATGCTGGGTTCACGCGTGCTGGCGGCCGATGCGTCGCCCCGAACGTTCAAAATTGCCTGGAGCCAGACGGCAGTCTGCCAGTCGCCGGTGTCGGTGGCGCTGGAACGCGGTTTCTTCGACAAGTACAACCTGAAGGTCGAACGCATCAATTTCAGCGGGTCCACCGATCAACTGCTGGAAGCGATTGCCACGGGCCATGCCGACGGCGGCATCGGCATGGCGCTGCGCTGGCTCAAACCGCTGGAGCAAGGCTTTGACGTGAAGCTGGCAGTCGGCACGCACGGTGGTTGCATGCGCTTGTTGACGGCTGAAGACTCGCCCATCAAGAGCGTCAACGACCTGAAGGGCCGCCGCGTGGCCGTGTCTGATCAGGCCAGCCCCGTGAAGAATTTCTTTGCGATCCGCGTGGCGCAGTTGGGCATCGACCCGGAATCCGTGGACTGGCGTCAGTACCCGCAAGACCTCTTTGGCGAGGTGCTGCGCAAGGGCGAAGTGGACGCCATCGCGGGCGATGACCCGCTGATCTACACGCTGCGCGAAGACAACAAGCTGCGCGAGATTGCCACCAACATCGAAGGCGACTACGAGAACCGCACCTGCTGCGTGCTGGGGCTGCGCGGCGACCTGGTGCGCAAAGACCCCGAGTCGGCCGCGGCCATCACGCGTGCGGTGATCGATGCGCAGCGCTGGACCGCATCGAACCCGGATGAAACCGCGCGCATCTTCGCGCCCTACGTGCCGGGCAAGGTGCCCGCCGAACGCGTGGCCGCCATCTTGCGCAGCCATAGCCACGGCCACGCCTCGACGGGCGCCGCGCTGCGCGAGGAAATTGTGGGCTACGCCAAAGACTTGAAAACCATCAAAGTCTTGAGCGCCAACCTGGACATCAACAAGTACGCACAAGTGGTGGTGCCCAATGTCCTCGGCTGACGCGTCGTTGCCCGCGCGCGGCGCGGCATTGTCCGCGGCGCCGGGCTGGAGGCCGTGGAAGACCGGTGTTGCCGCCGCCGCGCTATGGGCGGGCGTGGGCGCGTTGACGCTGGCGTGGCCGAATGTGGAAGTGGGCTTTACGTCATGGGGCTATACGCGCGAATTCGGCGTGGCGACGCTGGTGCTGGCGGTGCTGCTGTTGCTGTTGGCGGCGTCGGGCGCCGAGCAGCCGCGCGCCGTGCGGGCCGTGCGGCGCGCGGGGCCGTGGTTGCTGGCGCTGGCCATTGCGGTGGGTGCGTGGGAAATCGCCACGGCGAAACTCGCGTGGCTGCCCAGCCCGTTCTTTGCCCCCCCGCAGTCGCTGATTGAGGTCTACGTGACCGACTACAAGCGGCTGGCAGACAGCCTGCTGAATTCGCTGTGGCTGCTGGCCAATGGCTTTCTGCTGGGGGCGGCGGCCGGGTTTTTAACGGGCGTGGCCATTGGCTGGTCTCGTGGGCTGGGCTATTGGGTGCATCCGGTGCTGCGCTTTCTGGGGCCGGTGCCGTCTACCGCCTTGCTGCCGATGGCGTTCTTTTTCTTTCCCTCCAGCTGGTCGGCCGCCGTGTTTCTGATTGCGCTGGCGACGTGGTTTCCGGTGACGGTGTTGACGTGGTCGGGCGTGGCGGGCGTGAACCGCGCCTACTACGACGTGGCGCGCACGATGGGGGCGAACGAATGGTTCCTGGTGCTGCGCGTGGCCATCCCCGCCGCGTTGCCGCAAGTCTTCGTGGGCTTGTTCATGGGGCTGGGCGCCTCGTTCTCGGTGCTGGTGGCGGCCGAAATGATGGGCGTGAAATCGGGCCTGGGCTGGTACTTGTCGTGGGCGCAGGGCTGGGCGTCGTACGCAAATATGTACGGCGCGCTCATCGTGATGGCGTTGGTGTTTTCCGGTTTGATCACCTTGCTGTTCCTGGGACGCGACCGTCTTCTGGCCTGGCAGAAAGGAGTCGTGAAATGGTGAGCGCAGCGGCGGGGATTGCGGCGTCAAATGCGGTGAACCCGCAAGCGGTGTCGCGTGGCGCGGCGTTAGCCGTGCAGGGTGTGAACCATCACTTCGATCTGGAAGGCGCGGCGTTGCCGGTGCTGGACAACATCGACCTGGACGTGAAGCCCGGTGAATTCGTGGCCTTGCTGGGCCCTAGCGGCTGCGGCAAGTCGACGTTGCTGCGGCTGGTGGCGGGGCTGGAGCCGCCAGCGCAAGGCGGCTTGCTGGCCGACGGTGCGCCGATTGATGGGCCATCGCCATCGCGCATCGTGGTGTTTCAAGACCCCACGCTGTACCCGTGGCGCACCGTGTGGAACAACGTGGCGCTGGGCTTGCAGGCGCGCGGTTTGTTGAAAACCGAACGCCATCGCGTGGACGACGCGTTGCAGCGCGTGGGCTTGGCGGACTTCAGCCAGGCGTATCCGCATCAGTTGTCGGGCGGCATGGCGCAACGTGCGGCGTTGGCGCGCGCGCTGGTGAATGATCCGCGCATCCTGATTCTGGATGAGCCGCTGGGCAAGCTGGATTCGCTGACGCGCATCGCCATGCAATCCGAACTGGTCGAGCTCTGGCAGCGGACGGGCTTCACCGCCTTGCTGGTGACGCACGATGTGGAAGAAGCGCTGTTCATGGCGTCGCGCATTATCGTGCTGAGCGAACGGCCCGCGCGGATCAAGGACGAGATCATCAACGATCTGCCGTATCCAAGGCATCGCGGCGACCCGCGTTTGGCGGAACTGCGCCATCGTGCGCTGGCCTTGCTGGGGCTGGATGCAACGTGGTGAGGCTGCTGGGGCTGGCGGTGGCGGCGCTGGCGTTGTTGACGCTTGCCGCCGCCGTGGTGATCTGGCGGCAACCGCCTTCCGCGTTGGCTATTTCCCACTGGCCGTTCGCGTGGCGCTACGACCCGGACTTGCCTGTCAGCCCGCATACGTGGCGGCAGTTGTGGCTGGCGTTGGCGCAGAGCGGTGCGGCGCTGGTGCTGCTGGTGTGGGCCTTGTTTGCCCGCCGATGGCGTTATGGCCTGCTGGCCGTGGCGGCGGTGTTGGCCGTAAGCGCGCAGTGGCCGCGTCCGCAAATGCTGCTGACCGAAGCGCATCGCACGTCGTACCAGCGTTCGCCGCTGGCGTTTTCGGAGGCGAACGTGTTGCAAGGCGGGCGGCTATACCAAACGCATTGCGCCGGGTGCCATGGCGTGGCGGCAGACGGCCGGGGGCCGCGCGCGGCGAGTTTGCCCGTGTGGCCCAGCGTGCTGGGCGCGGCGCTGTTCGAAAACCGACTGGAAGGGGATTTGCATTGGCAGGTGGCGCGGGGCGACGCGAGTTCATCCATGCACGGCTTTCAAGCGGTGCTGCGTGACGACGAGATTTGGCAAGTGCTGGACTACCTGCGCTTGCAAGCGTACGGCGCAAGTGGCGGCGTGGGCATGCCGGCCATCCCCGCGCCCGTCGTGCCGCTGACGTGCCGTGACGGACGTGCGCAAGATTTACATGGACTGCGCGGCTTGCCGGTGCGTGTGGTGGCCGTGGCGGCGGGCGCACCGGAAGCACCCCAAGACCCGCGCGTGCTGTCGGTGGCATTGACGCGGGGTTCGGCGAGTGACGTCAACGCCGATTGCATTGCGTCTGGCGCGGGGGCTTGGAACGCCTATGCGTTGGCCGCTGGGTTGAGCGCAGATGCGCTAGCCGGTGCGCAATTCATGGTGGACCGGCGCGGTTGGCTGCGCGCGCGCCGCTTGCCCGGGGCGGCGCCCGCCTGGACCAGCGCCGATAACGTTTGCGGGCCAGGCGGCCGGATGGAAGGCACGTCCGCGCGCGGCCTGGGCGATTTATTGCAGGCGATGGACGACACGCCCATCGCCTTGCCGGACCGGCGGCGGCCATGAAGGTCAGCCCCGGGGTCAGCCCCGGGGCAACCCCGATTTCTCTGCACTTTTCTCACTAAAAGCGAGGGTTGCACGATGAGTACGTTGAACGAATACCTGGGACAGAAACGCGCGGCCGTACTGGTGCGCAATGGGCGCGATCCGCAAACCGTGGAGCCCGTAAAGTTGCGCGCTCACGTCAGCGCGGAAGGGCGCAGCGGCGTGCGGCGTATCCGCATTCGCGATCATCAGGTGGTCAGCGACAGCCCTGCCGATTTCGCAGGCTATGACCTGGGCCCGAGCTCGCCGGAGCTGTTGCTGGGGTCACTGGGCAGCTGCCTGACGCATATCTTCCTGAT
>Ga0213823_1001815_pt1 | contig 12308 bp, 8 predicted proteins | sample MC6MC0907MG_FD_179887 | JGI IMG/M metagenome (GOLD analysis project Ga0213823, IMG submission 179887) | Enriched soil aggregate microbial communities from Iowa State University, Ames, United States - MC6-MC0907-MG | ecosystem: Environmental > Terrestrial > Soil > Unclassified | place: USA: Iowa...
GTCCAACCAGCGGCATTGGGAAACCCCGATGCAGGGCTACGTGCAGGACCTGCTGGCCGGCAAGGAAGGCGCGCGCGGCAAGAACTTCAACATGCGCTGGATCGCCAGCATGGTGGCCGACGTGCATCGGATCCTGACCCGCGGCGGCATCTTCATCTACCCGTGGGACACGAAGGATCCCTCCAAGGCCGGCAAGCTGCGCCTGATGTACGAAGCCAACCCGATGGGCCTGCTGGTCGAACAGGCAGGCGGCGCTGCCACCACCGGGCGCGAGCGCATTCTCGACATCCAGCCCGATCAGCTGCACCAGCGCGTGCCGGTGTTCCTCGGCTCGCGCAATGAAGTGGAAGAAGCCACCCGTTACCACCGCAAACACGACAGCGCGGCAGGGTGATTTCCTACGCAGGGCTGGCCGCAAGGTCAGCCCTGTTGCTACGTGGCAACGGCGTGACATCGGCCACGGCAGCGGTCACCATCGGCCATTCGTGCCCACGGATGACCCCATGACTGCCGACGCGCCGCTCGATTTCATCGAAGTAATCCACAACGCCGTCCCCAATGAGGTCTGCGCGGCCCTGCAGGCCCAGATGCGATCCAGTGCGCAGTTGCAGCCGGGCGAAGTGGGCAGCGGTGTGTTCCCGGAACTCAAGCACAGCAAGGATCTTCGCATCAGCGGGCGGCCCGAGTGGCGGCAGGCCGAAGCGGCGCTGCAGCAGGCGGTTTTCAAGGGTTTGCTGACTTATCTACGCCGTTATCCACAGGCCCTGATCTCGCCGTTGATGTTGCAGATCCAGGACAGCCAGGGCCAGCCGCGCCGGTTGGCGGCCGAGGATTTCCCCGACATGGACGACGCCACGCTGTCCGACCTGGCCCGCACCTGCCTGCGGCCCGGTGCCATCAATCTGCAATGGTATGCAGCGGGCGAGGGCGGCTATCCGTACTGGCACTGCGAGCTGTACCCACGCGATCCGGCCGGCGAAACGCTGCACCGCCACCTGCTGTGGACGCTCTACCTCAATGACGATTTCGATGCCGGCGAAACCGAGTTCCTGTTCCAGGGCCGCAAGGTCGCGCCGCGCACGGGCAGCCTGTTGATCGCACCGACGGCGTTTACCCACACCCACCGGGGCAACCGGCCGCAGGGTGGGGACAAGTTCATTGCAACGAGCTGGGTTCTTTTCCAGAGTGCGCAGAAATTGTTTGGTGGGAATTGATCAGCGCGCGCTTTCAATCAGCACGTGAGCAGGCAGCGCCGGTTCTCATCTACGAAGGCGATGCGATGCACTCAAAAGCCTGGATCACTTTCGGCGGTGCGCGCTTGTACGCAGCATCGTCATGAGGGTCACGACACTCAGGAACAGAGTGAACAAGCCGAAGAAAGCCAGCGCGTACTGGTGCACGCCGGTAAATTTCCCGTCTGCAATCCTGCAGAGAGCATTCACTCCCGTCGCAATCGTGATCAGGACGAATACCACGAGATTTACCGTCCTCCGGTGATGGTCCAGCATGTGCGTCCTCCTTGGCTTGAGTTCAACGTCTCGATCAACGCCCTTGCACTCTATCCGTTCAAATGCTTGCCGGTTGAGCAAAGGTTCGCTCTAACCCGCGTCATCGATCACCGGCCGTATCGGAACGACTCACGCGGCCTCGGCGAGTGGAAACCGTCGCTCCCACGGTTCCAAGGATAGCCAACGACAACCCAACCAGCTCCTGTTCGCCTAGAGAAACACGGTAGGCAACTTTCAGCCCCGTAAGTACCACGAAGTTCACTGGGAGCATCCACAGGAAGGCGATCCCAAGCCGATGAATCCATTTCATCCCAACGCGGTCTCCTTGAGTCACAGGCACCGGGGGACACGGGCGACCCATGCGTTACCAAGTCGCCAGCACCACCACTACGGCTGCAACCAGCACGGCCAACACCATCACGGTGATCGGCACATTGCGCCCGGTGCGCTTCGTCTTCGCCTTCAACCCGACCAGCACGTCCAGATCGAGATAGAGACGATCAGCGCCCGCGTCGCGGATGACGCCGTTGTCGCGGTAATAACTCAGCGGAGCATGGAGTGCCGGGTCTAGACCTTTGCGTGACTCGCCAAGAGGGACGAAGAAATCACCTTCGATATTTTCCGTACTTCTGATCAAGCGATCTAACGCTTTCCTCCGTCTTCTGGACAACCAAAAATCGAGAATGAAGAATAATTGCAGGCAGAAGTGCCAGGAGTGCAAATAATAAGCCTGAGATCAGAACCTGAAGAACATTGCCAGTAACCAATCCAATTATGAATGCAGACCCCAATAGCCCGGCGAATATATATGTATAGGACACCAGTAATATATACCTGAGCCAGCCTATATCCGATTCAATGATTGATCGACATTCTTTACATTTGACGATGAGCACTCTCTCAAGCGATTTAAATGCTGGCAATCGCTGTGCTCTTGTGCCGCATGCTGGACACTTGAATTTAAAAGATAAATTCATCGACATATCTCTTCCCCAACTATTCCTGCTGCCGCTATTGCTTCAGAGTTATTGTAAGTGGCCTTAAACATTGAGCCATAGAAGGCGGCAGCGGAAGCATAACCACCCACGCGCCCGCCAAATCCAGTCCCGACGGCGATGCCGGCTCCAGCTCTGCTCATCACTTGTAGGGGGTACTTAGACGATACCGCCGCTACAGCTGTTCCGGTCTGATTTGGGTGCGACAGTGCCTGTATCAGGGCTATCCCTAATTGGGAATGTGTGCTACTGGCTTCCTGTAGTGCTCTATCGCCCAATATTCCTGATTGTGCAGCCAACGCAGTACCGCCCCAAGCCACGCCTTGAATGTAGCTAGAAACGCCATCGGAAACTTGGCTAAGGGGCCCTTTATCTGGAAGCTGGGCCCTGATCTCTCCGAATGATGCTGAAGTGCAATCACAGTCCTTCAAGCCAAACGGATCGATTAAGCTTACAGGGTTGGAGCCAGCGTATGAGTAGGTATTAGTTCCAGCCTCCAAACCAATCGGATCACTCTGCACATACCTGGCAATACTTGCGTCGTAGTCCCGGAAGCCGTTATACCAAAGCCCCGTCTCGGCATCGTGGTACTGCCCTGGGAAACCAATATTCAGTCCGCCAATGCTGTCCTGCTGAACACTCCGGCCATAGGCGTAGTTATACGCCTTCCACACTGTCTGCTGGCTAGCGTTCGTAGCAAATTCAGGCCGCCCCAGATGATCAGTGTGTACGAAGTTAACCTGGCCACCACGGTCCAAGCCTACCAGCTCGCCGCCGAACCAAAGGTAGTTCGTCCAAGTACCGTCCGTCAGCTCAGAGGTGAGCTGATTCTGCCCCGCGTAGTAGTAGCGGCTCGTGCTTGCGTTGAGCTTCGCTACACGCTGGCCTTGCGCATTGAGCATGTAGTTTGTAACAGCCCCATTGACGTTAGCCTGACTCATCCGATTGAAGGGGCTATAGGTGTAGGTCTGCACACGCGAACCGCTCTTCTCGCTGATCCTGTTACCTACAGCATCGTACTGGTACTGGCGGCTCACACCATCACTCGTGTAGTTCAGGACGCGATTGCTCTGAGGATCGATGCTGTACTGGGTCAGCGAGGTTCCAGCTTGGTAGCGATCGTGATTGCCGCCCGCATCGTACGAAAGCTGGTTGATCACGCCGAATCGCGTCAGGGTGGTCAGGCGACTCAGCGCGTCGTAGCCAATGACCTGCGTCATGTCCGGGGAGACCCCGTCACCTATCCGGGTGATCTCATTGTCCGCGCTGTGCTGGTAGTCCCAGGCGCTCAGTGCGGTGTTGTCCCCTCGCCGTACGGACATGGAGGTGAGGCGGCCGTCCAGATCGTGGCCATATCCACGCACAAGACCATTGCCGTAAGAGAGGTTGTTTCGAGCACCCGTTGCTTTGTAACTCGCGGCTGTGATCACCGGCTTGGTCACACCGTTGATGGTCACGGACATTGAACCAAGTTGACCGCCGGCCCCGTACCCGTACTCAACAGCGTTTCCATTGGGATAGGTAATCTTGTTAGGCCTGCCAATCCCGTCGAAGCCGTAGGTGGTGCTGTGGTCCGTCGTCGCTCCACCGGCAATTATGAAGTCCCGCCTGATCAAAACTTCACCAGCAGGGCTGTAGGCGAAATGTGTGGATGTGGTTGGAGCGGCCAATCCACATAGCCGGCCCAGCCCCCTACTGCACCAATCATAGCTGTAACTGTGTTGTTGACCGTCGGAATTGACCTCAGTAAGTCGTCCCAAACCGTCATGAGTAAAGGACACCATACTGCCATCGTTACGCACGGTACCCGTTCGCAGGCCGCCTGCGTTGTATTGGTGGCTCGTGACCCCAGTATCCGGACTGCTCTGCTTCCACAGTTGTCCAAATCCATCGTATTCGAAGCTCGTTACCAATCCACGGGGGTCGATCACCTTGGTAACACGATCACCCACGTCGTGGGCCAGCAGTGTCGCGCCACCCGCTGGATCTATCTTCTTCAACAATCGTCCTCGCGCGTCATACTCGAATTTCGTCGTGCGATTCTGCGAATCCGTGATTTGGATCAGACGGTCCTCAGCGTCATATGCGTAGCGGACGTTCTGACCACTGTTACCGTTCTCCGCCACCAGTCTTCCCAGCTCGTCATACTGATAGTCAACGCTGTAGGAAACTGTGCTCAACGCGATCAGTGTTGCCGTTGCGATGGACATCAGCGCTCTCCTTCCGTGGACTTCAGCATCTGGCCGCCTGGCTCGACTGACATTGGCGCCTGACACTCTCCATTCGGCTTACAGACCCAGCCAACATTGGACACGGTCACTCCCGTGGTGGCTCGGGGGCCCCACGCTGTACCACTGCTCGCCATCTGCGCAGAGTATTCGAAGTACATGTTTCCCGTCCCAGGATTTTCTGGCGCGATGGTTTGACTGAAGACCACCTCTCCGCCAGGAGGAACTGGTGCTGACAGGAGCATGCTGTTGTTTAGGTGGATGAATCCCCAAGCAAGATAGGTATTGCTATGCCAGACGATATTTCCTGTGTTGCGCACCCGAGCAGTCAGCTCGGTGGTTTCTCCATTTACGATATTAGTCGGAGAAGTGTTAAAGCTGATGATCTGCGCGCTAAGTGTGGCCGGTGGAACGATATGGCTGCCGGATCCGGTAACGACCAGGTTGGATTGTCCAACAGGCGAGATGCCGTGAACGTGCAGCGTTTTGTTGGCGTGGGCCTGCCGGGTGCCAAAGTCTAAGAGCACCCTGAACCGATGCGCAGTTGTCGCCACCTGACAGCTATGTGCGACGGTGGCGTCACCTGGCAGGTTGGCGGTCCCGCTTGCAACGTGCGTGCCCGAACCCGCAGCGCCGCCAGCATAGACGTGAACAGCGATAGGTGCAGCAACACCAACGGAGCACGCCCACCCTTCGATGTATGAGTTCCATGTTTCGTCTTGGACCACCCCACTGACGCCGCCAATGATCGTCGCTGTCGGGATCAGATGATCTGCCGCGCTCGGCAAAGCCCGATTGTAAGTGGCTCCTTGAGGCGATACGCCTTGGACCGAAACAGTTCGGCCACCCAACTGTTGGCGCTGAGCCAAGGTGATTGGCACGCGAAATCCGTACGCTGCTCCACTCGCCTGGCAAACGTTCGCAACCTCAGTACCGGTAGCCCTATTCGCCTTGGTGCTTCCGATGTGCACACCCCCGCTGGCATAGGCGTCGACCTGGATGGATGCGGCGGATCCAGTAGTGCAGGCCCAACCGTGTACGAACCAGTTCCACTGGCCGTCGTGTGTGACACCATCGATGTATCCAACTACTTGGCTATCGGCTGGATAGTCGCTTTGCGATATTTCGGTTCGAGTACGGTTGGAGGCGTTGTCGTAACTATGCTTCACCCTTGCAAACTGCCCGTCACCGAGGGGCCTAGACTCCAGCACCAGTCTCTGTGCAGCGTCGTAGCTGTAGCTTACTTTGATGCCATCGGGGCGAAGGATGCTCGCCAGATTGCCAGTTGGATCGTAGCTGATAGTCGTCGTGGCCCAGTCATTTCCAATGCTTCTACGAGACGAGGCAACTCTTCCTCGCGCATCGTAAGAGATTTCGGTTACATCGCCATTGACGCCAACGATTCGGCCAGGCTGTCCAAGACCGTTGTAGTTGCTGTAGCTCACGGTGTGACCGAGTGCGTTTTTGACCGCGAGAAGGTCGCCTGACCCACTATATGTTTCGACGACGTCATCTTGCGCGAGAGGTCCGTCGGACTTTATTGATGCCTTTAGCCCATTGGGGTGGTAAGTGTAGGTGTATGTCGTGACGCTGGACTGGCCCACCGCACCAATTGCGCTGGCGTTCCGCGCAGTGGATGAGGCCAGGTTTCCCTTGGCGTCATAAGTGAAACTGTTCTCGACGTCGCCCACTATTCTCTGCTTCAGCAAGCGGTTCTTCCCAGTGTCCCACTCCCACGTTGTTGTACGTTCGGCACTGGTTCCGACCGCCTCAACCTGTTTGAGCAGGAAGCCTTGGGGACTGTAATCAAAGTTGGTCAAGTTGTCCGCGAAGTCGTGGACCAGGTCGGGGTAGCCATTGGCGTCATAACTACGCTCCTTATAGCTGGCTGCACATTTCGGTGACGCATCTCCTTTTACCGATACTTGCCTACCATCCTCGTACTTGTAGGTAGTCTTACGGCCGAGCGGGTTGGTCTCAGTGACGCTGATCTTTACTGCACGGTCCCTGGTGGTCGGAAGTTGGGAAAGCGGGTCTGTAGGCAGGCCAGGTGACCCAGGTACGCCGGGAAGGTTGATAATTGGGCCGCCGGACGTCGGCAGAGATGGCTGGGACGGGAAGGACGGCAGGGACTGTGGGGCATAGCAGATTTCTCCTCCTACGCGCGGTTCGCACCATGGTGAACCCGGCGTACTCCCCGTCCCTCCGGCAGACCGTCCTGGCTGAGCAGGTGCGGGGGGAGGGGCGACGGCTTCCGTCTGAAGTACAGCGTAGCTGTAAGTAAAGCGTTCGACTCCACCCGCATGCTCGGAAAGAACCGCGCGCCTGCTCGCATCGTAGGCAAAGGTTGAGTATCGATTGCCATTGAACGATTTGCCTGTAAGGGCGCCGGGGAATCTCGCATCTTCATAGTGGTAGCTGATGGTTGTAGCGGGCGCGCCAGGCATTACAGCAGAGGCGAGTCGGGGGCGGTTACTACCGAAGGCATTGGCGGTATACGTGTATTGGTAAGCGTTCCCGGCTGGGTCCGTTACCCTCACGAGCTGGCCATTACTCCAGGAAAAGTTGATTTGTCGACCCGAAGAATGAGTCACCCGCTGAAGATAACGATTATTGTAAGAGTACGTCCATGCCACGCCTTGTTCATCGCGCTGCTGCGTAATGAATCCTTCGGCGTTATAGCTCTCTGTCCCGCGCTGTTCGTTGTGCAGCGTGAATGAGCCATCGCCGTTTTGCTTGATGTACGCCACCGGTTGCGCTTTGTCCTCGAACCAGTGACCACTGCTTAGATCACGGAGGAACTTGATTCGCCGACCATCTGGCCGTTGCGACCAAGCCAGATTCCTTTCATCAGAGAATGCCAGTGAGTAGTCGAAGTTGCTCAGCCAGTGTTGGCCAAAGATGCCAACCGCACTCCAATGGTGGTTGTAGGTGCGCTGCAGGTACAGGCCCATTTCTCCCTGGCTCGCAAAATCCAGCTCAGGCTCCACCTTGTTCCCAGTGTAAAGAACCACGGGATTCCCACTAACTTCTGGACAGTCGTCCTGCCTATCGTCGGTTTCCTGCTCTTTCGATGTTTGGGCAGGGGCTGCAGTTCCTCCTCCGCCCCCCCCTATTGGCAGCTGGATGTAAGGAGCGGAGATCCCGCTATAGGACTTAAATAGGGGAGGCTGATTGGGTCTAGTCCCACGGACGGTCATCCTTGCCATATCTGTTGTGGCTACCCCACCCCCGCCGTCGGCTTGGCTGATTATTCGCACCTTTTCTTTCGCGGGCGCTGCAAAAGCACTCGTTGATATGACGCCCAAAGAAACGATAGGCAATAGCGTCATCACATAGGAGAAGCGCCTCTTACCCGGGCTATTGGGCGTGCTTTTTCCATCCATGGATACTGACTCATTCACTTAGAATTAAGCTTAAGCTACATCGTTCAGGGTTCAGCAAGCAAGCCTGGGGTTGTTTAATAGACTGTCGTGGCGGACGCATGCTCGGCAGTAACGGGCCGATTACATTGATGTACGGCGACTAGGTACGGACTAAGACGTTTGTTGACGACCGTCCCTTCAAGGCTCGTTAGAACAACGAACCCTGCGGCGAGTCCACCCGCGGCGGCAACGGCCGCAGGAAGCGGGTGCAGTCCAGCTTCGGCCAATGGCTGTGCTGCGCATCGAAGCCCAGGCGCTTGCGGGCCAGCTTGAAACGGTTGGACAGCAGGTCGGCGTAGACCCCTTCACCGCGCATGCGCGTGCCGAACTCGCTGTTGTAGTCCTTGCCACCGCGCAGCTGGTTGATGGTGCTCATCACATGCGTGGCGCGGTCCGGGTGGTGGGTGTCGAGCCAATCGCGGAACAGCGGCGCCACTTCCAGCGGCAGCCGCAGCAGCACGTAGCCGGCGGTGGAGGCACCGGCATCGTGGGCGGCCTCAAGCACGGCTTCCAGTTCGGCATCGTTGATCCACGGAATCACCGGCGCGACCATTACCCCGACCGGGATGCCGGCATCGCTCAGGCGACGCATCGCGCGCAGCCGTGCATGCGGGGCCGAGGCGCGTGGTTCCAGCTTGGCCGACAGGTGCGGGTCCAGCGAGGTCACCGAGAAGTGCACGCTGACCAGCTGCTTTTCCGCCAGCGGTGCGAGCAGGTCGATGTCGCGCTCGACCAGCGCATTCTTGGTGATCAGCGAGAACGGGTGCTGCGTTTCCAGCATCACCTCGATCAGCTGGCGGGTGAGTTTGAGCTTGCGCTCGATCGGCTGGTAGGCGTCGGTGTTGATGCCCAGCGCGATCGGCTGCGGCACGTAGCCGGGGCGCGAGAACTCCTTGCGCAGCAGCTGCGGCGCATTGGTCTTGGCGAACAGCTTGGTCTCGAAGTCCAGGCCGGGCGAGAGATTGAGATAGGCGTGCGAGGGCCGGGCAAAACAGTACGAACAGCCATGCTCGCAACCGCGGTACGGATTGACCGACTGGCTGAAGCCGACGTCCGGCGATTTGTTGCGGCTGATGATGCTGCGCGCGGTCTCGGCACGGACTTCGGTGCGCAGGCGCGGCGCAGCGAACTCTTCACTCTCGTCCGGCGCCCAGCCGTCGTCCATCGCTTCGCTGACGGTGACCTCGAAGCGGCCCGCCAGGTGCGCGCTGGAGCCCCGGCCTTTGATCGCAATACCCATCTTCAAAGCCTATCGCCCGGATGTCTCAGGGAATGAGACGTCGTAGCGTCGGAACGGCGGGGATAGGGGATATCCATGGTTAGTAGTATTACTAACCACAGGGGCAAATGGAAGTGAAACCTGCGCCCGGTAAGGCTCACCGGCGGTGGGTGCCGATTTGATCCCCTACATTATCCACAGGGCCAGAGCGCGTGCCTCGCGCGCCACGTCACCGGCGGCTGAGCCGACCAACGGTCGGCTCTACCCGATGCCGGGCGCCCCTTACGCGGCAGGGCTACGCGCCCCATCAAAGCAGCCGCAGATAGCCCTTCACCGTGGCATCCAGCCCGTCATACAGCGCCTCGCTGATCAGCGCATGGCCGATCGAGACTTCCAGCACGTCCGGCACGGTCCGGAGGAAATCGGCCAGGTTGTCCTGCGACAGGTCATGCCCGGCGTTGACCCCCAGGCCGGCCGCCTGCGCGCGGCGGGCTGCATCGGCGAACACGGCCAGCATGGCCGTGGCGTCGCCGGCGGCATGGGCCTCGGCGTAAGGGCCGGTGTAGAGCTCCACGCGGTCAGCACCGATGGCCGCGGCCTGGGCGATGTCGGGGTCGCCCGCATCCACGAACAGGCTGACCCGGCAGCCGTAGGTCTTCAATTCGGCGATCAGCGGGCGCAGGCGCTGCGCATCCCGGGCGAAGTCGACGCCGTGGTCGGACGTGAGCTGGCCGTCGCCATCGGGCACCAGGGTGGCCTGGGCGGGGCGGGTCTGCGCGCACAGCGGCAGCAGCCCGGGGTAGCCCTCGCGCGGTGGCGCGAACGGGTTGCCCTCGATGTTGAACTCCACCCCGCGCTCGGCCGTCAGCGCGGACAGGGCCAGCACGTCCTCGGCGTGGATGTGGCGGCGGTCCGGGCGCGGGTGCACGGTGATGCCGTGCGCGCCGGCCTCCAGGCAGGCACGGGCGGCCTGCAGCACGTCCGGGTCGGTGCCGCCGCGCGAGTTGCGCAGGACGGCGATCTTGTTCACGTTGACGCTGAGTTGGGTCATGGCACTACGAGGGGTCGGACTCACCCTGAGCGGTCGGGGTGCGCGCCTGTAGGGCGAGCTCCCGCAGCCGACGGAGTTCGTTGGGATCGGTGATGGCCGCGCGGGTGGGCTGCACGTCACCGAAGCGGGCCACGTAAAGGCCGCGGACCCACGCCAGCAGGAACACCAGGGTGCCCAGCAGCGACAGCGCCATCAGCCCCATGTGGGGGGTCTTGAGCGCCATGCCGAAACAGGCCAGCGCGAACAGCAGGAACAGCCAGTACATGTCGTTCTCCCCGATTGACCGGGCCAGTGTAGCGCTGGCGCCGGGTGCGGTTCCACGGGGAGCGGTGGCTACAGCAACGGCGATGCCAAGCGTGCGAAGGCCTCCGGAACACGGTGCCGCCAGAGCGAACGCTGGCGATCGTTGTAGACCGGCGAGGCGCTGCTGTACTCGGCCAGCAGGATCTCGGCCAGCGCGGCCACGCGGTCGGTATCGCTGATCATCATCGAGAGCTCGAAGTTGAGCCGGAAGCTGCGGTGGTCGAAGTTGGCACTGCCGACGATGCAGACATCGTCATCGGCGATGAAGGCCTTCGTGTGCAGCATGCGCGGGCCGTACTCGTAGATCTTGACGCCTGCCTGCAGCAGCTCGTCGAAGTAGGAACGCGCGGCCTGGGTGACGAACCAGGAGTCGCTCATCTTGGGCACCAGCAGGCGCACGTCCAGGCCGCCGAGTGCGGCCGAGGTCAGCGCCATGCGCGCGGCCTCGCCGGGCACGAAGTAGGGCGTCACCAGCCAGACGCGCTCCTTCGCTTCGTGGATCGCCGCCACGTGCAGCCGGTGGATGGTCTCCCATGACGAGTCCGGACCGGACACCAGCACCTGCGCATTGATGCTGCCCTCGCTGCGGCTGGGCATGGTCTCGGGCCACAACTGCGCGATGTTGAAGCGCGCCGGCTCCTGGCCGGTGGCGTAGATCCAATCCTCGATGAAGACCAGCTGCAGGCTGCGCACCACGTGGCCACGCAGCCGCATGTGCAGGTCGCGATACGCATCCGGGCGGACGCTCTCGTCTTCTTCATCGGTGATGTTGATGCCGCCGGTAAAGGCCTGCAGGCCGTCGATGATGACGAGCTTGCGGTGCGTGCGCAGGTTCAACCAGGGCCGCTTGAACGGCTTGAGCAGCTGTCGCGGATGGAACCAGACGACTTCGGCACCTGCATCCAGCAGCGGCTGCAGGAAGCGCTTGCGGATGGACGACGAGCCGACCGCATCGAGCAGCAGGCGCACGCGCACGCCGGCCGCCGCACGCTCGGTCAGCGCATCGCGCAGCGCGGTGCCGGCGTGGTCCGGATTGAAGATGTAGTACTCCAGGTGCAGGTGGTCCTTGGCCGTGGCCACCGCGGCAAGCAGTGCGCTGTAGGTGGCCGCGCCATCGACCAGCCACTCCACCTCGGTGGCCGAGCTCGGTGAGAGCCCGGTGGTGGCCTGGGCGATCTTGGCCAGCTCGGTGCAGTCCGCATCCGGCGGGCAGACGCTGCTGTAGTGCTCCATGCCCGAGCGCGAACGGCCACGGCGCAGGCGCTGTCGTTTTACCTTCTGCGGGCCGAGCAGGTAGTAGATGAACAGCCCCACGTAGGGCAGGGCGGCCAGCGAGAGGATCCAGCTCAGCGTGGCGACCGGCTCGCGCTTCTGCAGCATGATCCAGCCGATCAACCACAGCAGATAGAGAATGTAGGCCGCCACCATCAGCGGGCGCAGGTGCGGGATGGCGTCGAGCCAGTCCCCGAAGAGATCGAAGGTTGCGAGCATGGCCGGATGATAGCGGGCGGCGTGGCGCTGGCGCGTATCCACAGGCGGTGGCACAAAAAAAAACGCCCCTGTTTCCAGGGGCGTTTTC
>Ga0213823_1001818_pt1 | contig 12271 bp, 10 predicted proteins | sample MC6MC0907MG_FD_179887 | JGI IMG/M metagenome (GOLD analysis project Ga0213823, IMG submission 179887) | Enriched soil aggregate microbial communities from Iowa State University, Ames, United States - MC6-MC0907-MG | ecosystem: Environmental > Terrestrial > Soil > Unclassified | place: USA: Iowa...
CCGCGCCGACAGCCTGTTCGACGCCGAGTACGCCTACTTCAGTTCGTTCTCCAGCACCTGGCTGGCCCATGCCGAGCGTTATGTCGCCGAGATGGTCGAGCGCTTTGACTTGAACGCCGACAGCCGTGTGGTCGAAGTGGCCGCCAATGATGGCTACCTGCTGCAGTACGTCGCCGCTCGCGGCATTGCGTGCCTGGGTGTCGAGCCGACTCGCAGTACCGCGCAAGCGGCGCGGGAAAAGGGCCTGCAGATTCGTGAAGTGTTCTTCGGTCGCGACAGCGCAGCACAGCTGCACAGCGAAGGCTGGGGCGCCGACCTGATGGCCGCCAACAACGTGCTCGCGCATGTGCCGGACATCAATGATTTCCTCGGTGGTTTCGCCACGCTGCTCAAGCCGAGCGGCGTCGCTACCTTCGAATTTCCGCAGCTGCTGACGCTGATGGCCGGTGCGCAGTTCGACACCCTGTATCACGAACACTATTCCTACCTGTCGCTGACCGCCGTGCAGACGCTGTGCGAGCGCAATGGTCTGGAAGTGTTCGACGTCAGTCAGTTGAGCACTCACGGCGGTTCGCTGCGGGTGTTCGTGCAGCGCCAGGACGGAGAGCGTCGTGCGGTGCAGCCGGCGGTGCAGCGACAACTGCAGGCGGAACTGGATGCCGGGGTGAAAACCCCTGAGTACTACGCGACCCTCGCGCCGGCTGCCGAACGCATCAAGCATGAACTGCTGCGCTTCCTGTTGCAGGCCAAGGCCGACGGCAAGCGTGTGGTCGGTTACGGCGCGGCGGCCAAGGGCAACACCTTGCTCAACTACGCCGGGGTCAAATCCGACCTGCTGGCGTGGGTGGCCGATGCCAATCCGCACAAGCAGGGCAAGTTCCTGCCGGGCAGTCGCATCCCGATTGTCGCGCCGGCGCAGATCGACATCGAAAAACCGGACTACGTGCTGGTGCTGCCGTGGAATCTGCTGCACGAAGTCAGTCAGCAACTGGCGCAAGTGCGTCAGTGGGACGGGCGCTTCGTGATCGCCGTGCCTGAGATGAAAGTTCTGTGAACGTCCTGGTCACCGGGGCCACGGGCTTCGTCGGTCGGCATCTGGTCGCGGCATTGCTCGCCCGTGGCTGCGCCGTGCGCGCGGTGGCGCGCAATATCGATACGGCTGCGAGCATGCCGTGGATCAATCACGTCGAATTCGTCGCGGCGGATATTCATGCGCCGACGCTGGACATTGCGGCGCTCACCGACGGCATCGACGTTCTTGCGCACCTGGCTTGGCCGGGGCTGCCGAACTATCGGGCGCTGTTCCATTTCGAGCACAACCTGATGGCCGACTACCGCTTTATCAAAGGCGCGGTCGAGGCGGGCGTACCGCAAGTCCTGGTAACCGGCACCTGCTTCGAGTACGGCATGCAAAGTGGCCCGCTCAGCGAAAGCGTCGAACCGCAGCCGAGCAACCCTTACGGTCTGGCCAAACACACGCTGCACCTGTTCTTGCAAAATCTGCAGCAGGAAAAACCGTTCACCTTGCAGTGGGCGCGCCTGTTCTACCTGCATGGCGCAGGGCAGAACCCCAACAGTCTGCTGGCGGCGCTGGATCGGGCGATCGATAACGGCGACGCGTCATTCAACATGTCTGGCGGCGAGCAGTTGCGGGACTTTTTGCCGATCGCCAGCGCCGCCGATTACCTCGCCGCGATCGTCCATCAGCGCGATTTCAACGACGTGATCAACTGCGCCAGCGGCCAGCCGGTATCGGTGCGCGCACTGGTTGAGCAACGTCTGCGCGAGCGCGGTGCGGCACTGAATCTGAACCTCGGCCATTACCCGTATCCGACCCATGAACCGATGGCGTTCTGGGCCGTGACCGAGCGTTTGCAACAGCTACTGGGAGAGCCGCAATGAGGCACGAGTTGTATCGGGTCACTGACCTGCCGGTGTTGCAGAACCGCACCTTTGCCGACCCGGAGTCGGCAAAAGCCTCGGCCAGCGCCGACATGCTGCTGGTGCAGGATGAGCGCAGCGGCCTGATCTTCAACGCTGCGTTCGATGCCGACAAGCTCAGCTATGACGCCGACTATCAAAACGAGCAGGCCCATTCGGGCCAGTTCCAGAAGCATCTGAGCGACGTCGAAGGCATCATCGCCAAACACTTCAAGGGCCAGGAGCTGATCGAAGTCGGCTGCGGCAAGGGCTACTTCCTTGAGCTGCTCAAAGGCCTCGGTTATTCGATCACCGGGATTGATCCGGCCTACGAAGGCGAAAACGCCGACGTAATCAAGGCGCCGTTCACCCGAGGTCTCGGTCTGGCGGCTGACGCCATCGTCCTGCGCCATGTGCTGGAACACATCGAAGACCCGGTGAGCTTTCTGGCGGTGATCGCCGAAGCCAATCAGGGCGGGCAGATCTACATCGAAGTGCCGTGCTTTGACTGGATCATCGAGCACAAGGCCTGGTTCGACCTGTTCTACGAGCACGTCAATTATTTCCGCCTCGATGACTTGCGCCGGATGTTCGGCACCGTGCACGAGGCCGGCCACCTGTTTGGCGGCCAATACCTGTACATCGTCGCCGACCTGTCGACATTGCGCCTGACCCCGGAGCAACCGGTGCCACGCCTGACGCTGCCGGACGGTTTCACCGCGAGCCTTGAGCGCGCGGTGCAGATCATCCAGTCCGCACCGGAGCAGGGTTCGGCGATCTGGGGTGCGTCGTCCAAAGGCGTGATCTATTCGCTGTTCCTGCAGCGCGCGGGTGTCGCGGTGGATCGCGTGGTGGATATCAACCCCGCCAAGCAGGGACGTTATCTGCCCCTGAGCGGCGCGCGGGTGTCCTCGCCGCAAGAGGCCATGGATGCCTTGCCCGAAGGCGCCCACCTGTTTGTGATGAATTCCAATTACCTCGAAGAGATCAAGCGGATGACCGGTGGACGCTACGTCTATCACGCCGTCGACAGCGCTTCGTTCCAGTGACCATTGAGACTTTGAACATGACCGACAACAGCATCAACCAAGCTTTCGAAGCCGAGTGCCGCGAGCAGATCGCCCAGCAGGGCGACGACCAGAAACTGACTGGCCTGGCCCGTGATTTCTTCAACGAATCGGCCAAACACAAGTACAGCTACCACTTCTCGTGGATGGGCCGCCCGATCATCCAGCTGCCGCAGGACATGATGGCGATGCAGGAGATCATCTGGCAGGTCAAGCCGGATCTGGTCATCGAGTGCGGCATCGCCCACGGCGGTTCGATCATCTACTACGCCTCCCTGCTGGAACTGCAAGGTCACGGCGAAGTGCTGGGCATCGACCTCGACATCCGCCCGCACAACCGTGAAGCGATCGAAAGCCACCCGATGGCCAAGCGCATCAAGATGATCGAAGGTTCGAGCATCGACCCGGCCATCGCCGCTCAGGTGCAGGCTGCGGCCAAGGGCAAGAAGGTCATTCTGGTCCTCGACTCCAACCACACCCACGACCACGTGCTCGAAGAGCTGCGCCTGTATGCGCCGCTGGTCTCGGTCGACAGCTACTGCGTGGTGATGGACACCGTGGTCGAAGACATGCCGGCCGATTTCTTCCCGGATCGCCCATGGGGCCCGGGCGACAACCCGAAAACCGCGGTGTGGAAGTACCTGGAAGAGAACCAGGACTTCGAGATCGACCAGCAGTTGCAGAACAAGCTGCTGATCACCGTGGCGCCGGACGGCTATCTGCGCCGCGTTCGTTAATTCGCAACACCCCCAAAGCGTTATCTCGGCGAGTCGCCGGTTGTGGAGAGAAGTTATGCAAGGCAAGTACAGTTCTGAACTGGCGCTACCGCTCAACGAGCTGTTGACCGTGGTGCTGATTACTCACAATCGGCCGGCGTTCCTGCGTCGGGCGGTGAAGTATTACAGCTGCTTGCCCTGCCGGATCATGGTGCTCGACTCGACGGTCGAGCGGCCTGAAGGGGATTTTTCCGCCGTCGATTATCACCATGTGCCGCAGTTCGCCTACTGGGGCATGCAGGCCAAACTGGCTTATGGTGTGGAGCAACTGACTACGCCGTATATGGTGCTGGCGGCTGACGATGACTTCATCCTGCACGATTCGCTGGCCGAGTCCGTGAACTTCCTGCAGGCGAACCAGGACTACGGCATGTGCCACGGCTATTGCCTGATGTACCTGTCTCTGGCCCATGGCGTGAACTACTACCGTCGTGACAAGAAAGTCCAGGAAGACTATTCGTCCGAGCGGGCGCAGGATCGTGTCATTGATTACATGAGCCAGTACATTCCGCCGTTCTACGCGGTGACCCGTACTGACCTTATGAAAAACTGGCATTCGGCGTTGCCGCCGGGTACCAATTTCCAGTGGCAGGAAATTGGTCACGTCTATTACCTGCTGGCCAGTGCCAAGGCGCGGATCCTGCCGATGCCTTATGTGGTGCGCGAGATCAACTACGGTGTCTCCGAGCACAATACCGATGTGTATCACTCGCTGACCTACGCCGACGGCAAATCGGTCGCCGAACGAGAAGCCTTTGCCGAGTTTCTTGCCTCCCTGCCAACGGCGATTCAAGGGCTTGATGCCGGACAGCTCAAGGCGTTTGCCCTGCAGAGTTTCGAGGCCATGGCCGACAGCTTGAAGACTGGGCGCGCGCTGACTGCAGAGCTGATTTTCGAATCCACCTGGAACCAGAACCTCAGGCATCCGGATCGGCGTTTCGGCCCGTTGCAGTACGTCGAGATGCCGTTCTACAACCAGCCGTTCTTTGATCGTCTGGAACAGTTCGAATTCATGCTGCACGCCATGCCCGCCGGCCGTATGCAACTGGAAGGACTTGAAGGCATATGGACGCGTCAGGCGCACTTGCTGCAGGCGCGCAACAACGATACCCCGGAAAGTGTGGTTGATCGCTTGTGGCAGGCGCACGATCTCAATGCTTTCAACCAGACAGTCGTCAAACGCCTTGCCGCGCATCTGAACGATATGGGTGAAGACGAAGCCGCCCAGTCGGTGCACGAATGGATTGCTCGGCTTGAAGCGCTGACGGTTGAAGATAATCAGGCAGTCTTCGAAAAAATGAAGTCCGGTCGCCTGCTGCAGTGGCTGGCCGCGCGTGAGCCGTCGGCGCAACAGGTCGAGTCGATCACTCGACATCTGTCGGCCAATGACGGGGGGCCGCAGTTCGGCATTTTCCTGCTGGATCTGGATGACCAGATCGACAAGGTGCAGGTCTCGCTCGACAGTCTGCTCGAGGGGCACTGCAAAGCGTTCAAGATTGTGGTGTTCACCACGGGCGAACCGCCGGTAGCGACCACCGCGCAAAACACCCTGCACTTCGTGCGCGTCACTCAGAGCAACTACGTCGACAAGTTGAATCAGAGTGCTCAGCAGTCAGCGTGCGACTGGCTGCTGCTGGCGCAAGCGGGCGACGAGTTCACCGCTGGCGGCTTGTTGCGAGCCAGCCTGGAACTGATGTCCGCCGAGGGTGTACGCGCTGTTGCCACCGATGAGATCCAGCGCAAGGAAAACGGGGCGCTGGTCGACGTCTTCCGCCCGGGCTTCAATCTGGATCTGCTGCAAAGCATTCCAGCGCTGATGGCGCGTCATTGGTTGATTCGCCGCGAAGTGTTGCTCGAGGCCGGTGGTTATCAGGCCGACTTCAGCAAGGCGCTGGAACTGGATCTGTTGCTGCGCATCATCGAGCAGGGCGGCATTGGCGGCCTGGCGCACCTCGACGAGCCACTGCTGATCACCCAGGCCTCGGTACTGGAAGAGAATGCCCACGAACGTCAGGCGCTGCTGCGTCACCTGACCAATCGCGGATACAAGGCCAGGGTCACCTCGGCGACGCCCGGTACCTATCAGATTGATTACCGTCACGCCGAACAGCCGCTGGTGTCGATCATTGTGCCGGCCATCGATGACCTGCCGGCACTGCGTCGCTGCCTGGAAGGCGTGTTGCTCAGAACCCGTTACAGCCGCTATGAAGTGCTGATTGCAGCGAATCCGAATCAGTCGGCCGAGGTCAATGACTGGCTGGGCACGCTGCGTAACCCTAAAGTCAATGTGCTGCGTGCCGATCAGCCGCTTGGCGAGACGGCGCTGTACAACGCCGCCAGCGAGCAGGCGCAGGGTGAATATCTGGTGCTGTTGGCCGCTGACAGCGAAATCGTCAATCCGAACTGGATCGACTCGTTACTCAATCACGCACAGCGTCCGGAAGTGGCTATCGTCGGTGCCAAACTCGTCGATCGTGACGGCAAGATCGCCCATGCCGGCTTGATTCTTGGTCTGAACGATGGCGTGGGTTCGCCTTTCATCGGCGAAAAACACGCTGCTGAAGGTTACATGCAGCGCCTGGCGGTCGAGCAAAACTATTCGGCGGTGTCGAAGGTGTGCCTGATGGTGCGCAAAGAACTGTTCAACGCGCTGGGTGGTCTGGACGAAGCGACGTTCACCGATGGCTTCAGCGATGTCGATCTGTGCCTCAAGGCCGGTGATGCGGGTTACCTCATTGTGTGGACGCCGCTGGTGCAGGTTGTGCATCCGGGCCTCTTGCCGCAAGCGCCATCAGCGCTGGCTGCTTTGCGTGAGAAGTGGGGCGGCGCCTTTGCGCAGGACAGTGCCTATAACGCCAACCTGTCCCTCATCGGCAAAGGTTTTACCTTGGGTGAAAGCACGCCGGTCAACTGGGTGCAGTTACTCGCTTGAGTGCGTCGGTAAAGGAACAGGAATCAGTAAATGTTCAACGGTAAATCGGTCTTCATTCCAGCCAGCATGGGATCGCTCGGTCGCAAGTGTGTCGCACGTTCTACCGTGACGCCGTGCGCCGACATGGCCAGCTCGCGCGGCGGGGTGATGGCGTATTTCTGCAAGCCGGATACCGATCTGTACGCGGAGCTCTCGACATGATTCCTTACGGTAGACAGAACGTCGATGAGGCGGATATCGAAGCAGTGGTAGCGGTGCTGCAATCGGATGGGGTAACCCAAGGGGGGGCGATCGAAAGCTTCGAACGTGCAGATATCGATGCGGTAGTGGCGGTGCTGCAATCGGACTGGTTGACCCAGGGACCGACCATCGAACGTTTCGAGCGGGCCATGGCTGAACGCTGCCAGGCCGACTTTGCCGTGGCCGTGTGCAACGCCACGGCAGCGCTGCACATTGCCTGCCTGGCGGCGGGACTGGGCCCTGGCGATCGCTTGTGGACGACGCCGAATACCTTTCTGGCTTCGGCCAATTGCGGGCGTTACTGCGGCGCCGACATCGACTTCGTGGACATCGACCCGCTGACCTGGAACCTTGACGCCGAGGTGCTGGCCAGCAAACTCCAGGTCGCTGAGCGTGACGGCTTGCTGCCGAAGGTACTGGTCGCGGTGGCTTTTGCCGGGCAGAGCTGCGACATGCGGCGCATTGCGCAACTGGCGCAGCGTTATGGTTTTACGGTGATTGAGGATGCCTCCCACGCGGTCGGAGCCTCCTACGCGGGGCGCCCGGTGGGTTGCAGTGAGTTTGCAGCGATGACCGTGTTCAGTTTCCACCCGGTGAAAATCATCACCAGCGCCGAGGGCGGAATGGTGCTGACCAATCGAGCGGAGCTGGCCGAGCGCTTGCAACGCCTGCGTTGCCATGGCATGACCCGTGATCCGGCGCAGATGATCGGGTCAACCCACGGCCCTTGGTATTACCAGCAGGTCGAGCTTGGCTTCAATTACCGGATCACCGACCTGCAGGCGGCGTTGGGCCTGTCCCAGATGAGCCGGCTAGATGATTTCGTCAGTCGCCGTCGCGAGCTGGCGGCGCGGTACGAGCGATTGCTGGCGTACTTGCCGGTGACGTTACCCAGCACGCAGGCGGAAGCGGATTCGGCCTGGCATCTGTACGTGATCCGCCTGCAGACCGAACGAATCAGCCGTACTCATCGCCAGGTGTTCGAAGGTATGCGTGCGGCGGGTATTGGCGTGAACCTGCACTACATTCCACTGCACCTGCAGCCGTATTATCGCGACCTCGGGTTCGCCGAAGGCGACTTCCCCGAAGCCGAGCGTTATTACGCCGAGGCGATCAGCCTGCCGCTGTACCCGTTGCTCAGTGACGAGCAGCAGGATCAGGTGGTCGAGCAATTGCGCCGGCTGATTGAATAAATCCCGCTGCGGCGGTGAATGAGACTGTGTAATGCGTGATCTGAGTGAGCAGGAAAAATTCTGGCAGGGCGATTTTGGCAACCAGTACGTGGATCGCAACGTCGGGCAGCCGTTGGTGGCGGCCAACCTGGCGTTGTTCGCCAAGGCCCTGAGCCGCACCGGGCGCATCGACAGTGTGGTTGAACTGGGCACCAATGCCGGCAACAACCTGCAGGCGCTGCATCAACTGCTGCCGCACAGTGAGTTGTTCGGCGTCGAGATCAACCAAAGCGCCTGCGCTCAGGCGCGTGCACTGGGCATCGCGCAGATCTGGCAAGGCTCGCTGTTCGACTTTCCGCGCGAGCGCAGTTATGACCTGACCCTGAGCAAAGGCGTGCTGATTCATCTGGCGCCGGAGCTGCTGCCGACCGCCTATGCGCAGTTGTATGCGTTGAGCCAGCGCTACATCCTGATCGCCGAGTACTACAATCCGGCGCCGGTGGAAGTCTCCTATCGCGGCAACAGCGGCAAGCTGTTCAAGCGCGATTTCGCCGGGGAAATGCTCGACCGTTATGCCGATCTGCACTTGCTCGATTATGGCTTTGGTTATCACCGTGACCCGCAATTTCCGGTGGACGACATCACCTGGTTCCTGCTGGAAAAACGTCCTTGAACAGCGTTGCAATCATCCCGGCCCGTGGCGGAAGCAAGCGCATCCCGCGCAAGAATCTGCTGGCGTTCGACGGCGTGCCGATGATCGTTCGCTCGATCCGTACGGCGCTCGACAGTGGCCTGTTCGAACAGGTCGTGGTCAGTACCGATGACGCCGACATTGCCGAGCTGGCGCTGGCCCACGGTGCGCAAGTGCCGTTCCTGCGCCCGGCCGAACTGGCAGACGATTTCACCGGCACCGCTGCGGTGATCGAGCATGCCTTGCAGCAACTGCCGGCCTTCGATTACGCCTGCTGCGTGTACGCCACGGCGCCGTTGTTGCAGGCGCGATTTCTGCGGCAAGGATTTGAGCTGCTGCAGCAGCACCCGGACAAAGCCTTTGCGTTCTCCGTGTGCAGCTTTGGTTTCCCCGTGCAGCGAGCGCTGACGGTGGACGGGCAGGGCGCATTGACTGCGTTGTATCCGGAATTTCGCAACACCCGCTCGCAGGATCTGCCTGAAGCTTTTCAGGACGCCGGCCAGTTCTACTGGGGCCGTAGCGAGGCGTGGTTGCGCGGCGAGGTGTTGTATTCAAGCGCCAGCCTGCCGGTAATTGTGCCGCGGCATCTGGTGCAGGACATCGATACGCTGGAAGACTGGAAGCGCGCCGAGTACCTGTACGCCGCGCTCAAGGCCGGCGGAGAGCTGCAATGAGAGTGCTGATCCGCGCTGACGCTTCGCCAGCCATCGGCAGTGGCCACATTGCCCGCTGCCTGACGCTGGCGCGAGTGCTGCGCAAGCAGGGCAGTCATGTCGCGTTTGCCTGCCGGCGGTTGCCAGGGCATCGGCTCGATGCCTTGGCTGCCGAAGGTTTCGAGACCTTCGCCTTGCCGGACGTCTACCCCGACGAAGACCCGCAGCAAGCCATCGAATCGATGCTGCCGTGGCAGGCGGATATCGAGGCGCTGGATGCCTTGCTGGCAGGTCACGCCGCATTCGACTGGATCATTGCCGACCACTACGGTCTCGATCATCAGTGGCAGACCGCCGCCCGGCGTTGGGCGCCTCGGATCGCGGCGGTGGACGATCTCGCCACCCGCCGTTACAGCGTTGATCTGCTGCTCAATCAGAACCTGTCCGGTCTCAGCGAAAACTATGCGCCGTTGCTGCCCGCCGATTGCCGCACCTTGCTCGGCCCGCGCTACGCCATGCTGCGCGAAGAGTTCGTCTGCCCGGCCATTGCGATCAAACCCAAGGCGCGGCGGGTGCTGGTGAATTTCGGTGGTTTCGACGCGGCGATGCAGACTCATCACGCGATGTTGGCACTGAAGGATTTTACTGAGCTGGAAGTGGATTTCGTCGCCGGTGCAGACAATCCTGCGTGGGCGCAAATGCAGGCACTGGCCGCAACACGGCCGCATTGGCGCCTGCACAGTTTCGTCAGCGATTTCCAGCAACGCATGACCGCGGCCGATCTGTTTATCGGCGCCGGTGGCGGCACCAGTTGGGAGCGTGCAGCCCTCGGCCTGCCGACGATCTGCATCGCGGTATCGAACAACCAGCAAGCCAACGGCGAAGTCATGGCCGCGGCGGGGGCGCATGTGTTCATGGGCGCCCGCGAGCAGGTCAGCGTCGAACAACTGCGCGACGCCATCGGTTTTGTCGTCGACAATTTCTATCTGCGCCAGAGTCTGGCCGAGCGTTCACGGCAGCTGGTCGATGGGCGCGGTGCGTTGCGCGTGGCGGCGGCGCTGGCCGGTGCAGTGCTCACGCTGCGCCCGGCGACCCTCGATGATGCGCAGTTGCTGTTCGACGGGCGCAATGCCGAGGCTGTGCGGCGCTGGTCACTGGACACGGCTGCAATCGAATGGCCGCAGCACCTGAACTGGCTCAATGCGAGCCTACGCAACCCGCAGCGCCTGCTGTTGATTGCCGAGGCCGATGACGGCGCGGTCGGCGTCTTGCGTTATGACTTGCGCGGCTTTGAGGCTGAAGTGTCGCTTTATCTGCTGGAAGACCGGCTGGGTCTCGGCTGGGGCAGGGCGCTGCTGGCGCGAGGTGAGGCGTTCGTCCGCGAGCACTGGCCGCAGATGACCGCCATCACCGCTCAGGTCCTGCCGGGCAATCGCCCCTCTTTGAATGTGTTTCGTGACGCCGGATTCACTCAGAGTGCCTGCGCGTTCACCAAGGTTTTGAAGGATCACCGCGATGAGTAGTTTCAAGATTGGCGAGCGTCTGATCGGTGCCGATGCGCCGCCGTTCATCATTGCCGAGATGAGCGGCAACCATAACCAGTCACTCGATGTCGCCCTGCAAATCGTCGAGGCCGCCGCCAAGGCAGGCGCGCATGCCTTGAAGTTGCAGACTTACACTGCGCAGACCATGACCCTGGATCTGGCCGAGGGCGAGTTTTTCATCAAGGACCCGAACAGCCTGTGGGCCGGCACTTCGCTGTACGACCTGTACGAGAAGGCCCACACGCCGTGGGAGTGGCACGCGCCGATTTTTGCCCGGGCCAAAGCGTTGGGCATGCTCGCGTTCTCGACGCCGTTCGATGACACAGCGGTGGACTTTCTCGAAAGCCTCGATGTGCCGGCTTACAAGATCGCCAGTTTCGAAAACACCGATCTGCCATTGATCCGCCGTGTGGCCGCGACCGGCAAACCGCTGATCATCTCCACCGGCATGGCCAGCATCGCCGAGCTCGACGAAACCGTGCGCGCCGCCCGCGAGGCAGGGTGCAAGGACCTGGTGCTGCTCAAATGCACCAGCACTTACCCGGCAACCCCGCTCAACAGCAATGTGCGCACGATCCCGCATCTGCGGGAACTGTTCGGTTGCGAGGTCGGGCTGTCCGATCACTCCATGGGCGTTGGCGTGTCCGTGGCCGCCGTGGCACTTGGGGCGACGGTGGTGGAGAAGCACTTCACCCTCGACCGTTCGGCAGGTGGGGTCGATGCCAGTTTCTCGCTGGAGCCGGCGGAACTGGCCAGCCTGGTGGTGGAAACCGAACGCGCCTGGCAGGCCATGGGACAGGTGCATTACGGCGTCACCGAGGCCGAGCGCAAGTCGCTGGTCTATCGCCGCTCGCTGTACGTCACTGCCGACATGGCTGCTGGTGAAGCCTTTTCCGGGGACAATCTGCGCGCCATTCGCCCTGGTCTCGGTCTGCCGCCCAAGCACACCGATGCCGTCCTCGGTCGCCGCGCTCGCCAGGCGATCAAACGTGGCACGCCGCTGGACTGGTCGTTGGTCGAATAACCCGATCTGCCACCGATTCGGCAAAATAGCGTGACCTGCGAGTCATAACGCGCATCTTCACTGTATTGTATTGACCGGGGAGATGGCGCCTGGCCGTGTAATCGGTTCCAGTGATAGCCCTTTGCGCTCCCCGTGGCTGCCCTTTGTGGTGGCCGTTTTCTGTTTGTCGGCGCCCCTCGAATCCTTGCGAGCGGTGGTTTTGGGCTGTTTTTTATTGGGAAGCCGTAATGATTGGCATAAAAAGCATTGCGA
>Ga0213823_1001819_pt1 | contig 12271 bp, 15 predicted proteins | sample MC6MC0907MG_FD_179887 | JGI IMG/M metagenome (GOLD analysis project Ga0213823, IMG submission 179887) | Enriched soil aggregate microbial communities from Iowa State University, Ames, United States - MC6-MC0907-MG | ecosystem: Environmental > Terrestrial > Soil > Unclassified | place: USA: Iowa...
CCATTTCCCCTTTTTTCTGTAAAGAGGTTGCGATCTTATCTACCAAAGAGCTTTTTCCAGTTCCAGGTGAGCCGGTAATCCCGATAATATGGGAGTTTCCAGACAAGGAATACAATTTTGAAACTAAATCGATATAGTGTTCTTCTTGGTTCTCCACAATCGTAATCGCTCTGGCTAAATCTCTTTTGCTCTGTGATTTAATGTTACTCACCATATGATCAATATCTATGTTTCTTATTTTCATAACCCCTTTCTACTGAGATATTACAAATCAAATGTATCCGCTTACAAAACTGTTTAATTCCTATTGATTTCTACTAATTAAGCATGCAATAGCAGGACCTCCCCCTGCACACAAAGTAGCAATTCCTAATTTTTTATCTTGCCGTCTTAATTCTGTTAAAACTGTGCCTACTAATCTTGCACCTGTATTCCCGGGTGGGTGACCTAGAGCAATCGCTCCTCCATTTACATTAACCACTTCCTTTGGAAATTTTAGGTCTTTTATACATGCAAGTGCCTGAGCACCAAAAGCCTCATTAATTTCTAAGAAATCTATTTCACTTATAGAAATTTCATTTCTTTTTAATAATTTTCTAATGGCTGGGACAGGGCCATACCCCATAATTTCCGGTGCTACCCCAACTGATACAACGTCTCTAATAATTCCTAAAATAGTTAACCCTTTAGACTCAGCATATTTTTTCTCCATTAGAACAAGAGCGCAACCACCATCACTTAATGGAGGTGAATTTCCGGCGGTAGAAATTCCTTCCACATCAAAGGCTGGTTGTAATCTACTTAGCCCGTCAATTGTTGTGTTTGGTCGGGGGCATTCGTCTGTGGTAATGATTTCTTCACCTTTTCTACTTTTTATAACAACTGGAACAATTTCTTCTTCAAAGCGACCCTTTTCAATTGCACGAGCTGCTTTTTGTTGACTTTCATATGCAAAAGCATCTACTTCTTCTCTTGTTAACTTGGCATTCCGAGCAACTGTTTCAGCAGTATTTCCCATAGGAATTCCAATAAAAGCATCGTCTAAACCATCATAATAAAGGCTATCCTCCAGTGTCTTTGGGCCTCGTTTATGTCCCCACCTTCCTGATAAATCAAGGTAAGGCACATTACTCATGCTTTCAAACCCCCCAGCCACTACAACCTTTACTTTTCCTAATCTAATTTGGTCAGCGCCTATATCAATTGCCCGAATTCCTGATGAACACTGTTGATTGATGGTCATAGCTGGTGCATCAACTGTAACACCTGCTTGTATCGCAGCTTGACGTGCAGGATTTCCTTTTAAACCAGCTTGCCAAACTACCCCCATTATTACTTCATCAATTTCATCCCCAGATACATTTGCTTTCTTTAGAGCACCAGAAATTGCAATAGACCCTAATTCAACAGCTGAAATATTTTTAAATATACCACCATATCTCCCAATAGGAGTTCGTGCAAAAGATACAACAGCCACTTCCACCATACTTGTCGACCTCCATATTATTTTTTGAATCATGAGTATTTATTTAAATCTATATTCACTTTTTAAAGAAATAAACCATTTTTTTGTACACTGTCGCGAAAATCATCCACATTACAAATGTGGAAGGAACCGAAACCAGGCGGTAATAGATAAACGATTAGCTGATGGATGGCACTGTGACATTAATGAAAGAACGGCAGAGGTTTCTCCTCTACCGTTCTCAGAAAGTTATTTCGAAGCTCTTTAATTTATAGATTCTTTTCTAACCCAAATGTTGGAAGAACTCCTTCAACTTCAGCATGTGGACGTGGGATAACATGAACTGAAATCAGTTCGCCGACACGCTGAGCAGCAGCTGCTCCAGCGTCAGTTGCAGCCTTTACAGCTCCTACGTCACCTCTTACCATTACGGTTACAAGACCCCCACCAACATGTTCTTTACCAACCATGTAGACATTTGCTGCTTTTAGCATCGCATCGGCAGCCTCAATAGATCCTACTAAACCTTTTGTCTCAATCATTCCTAATGCATCGTATTTCATTTTTCTCACCTCTAAAATTATTATTTGTGAATTTAGTTTCCACCTAGGTTTTACTTTTTACCAATAATTAAACAGCAACAGTTTATCCTTGAACGTTTAGTGAAAATCACACCGTTACAGGTTCTTTTACTCCCCTTGTTTGTGGAAGAATACTTTCAACTTCAGCGTGTGGACGTGGGATAACATGAACAGAGATTAGTTCGCCAACCCGTTGAGCTGCAGCTGCTCCAGCATCAGTTGCCGCTTTTACTGCACCTACGTCACCTCTTACCATTACAGTTACTAATCCGCCGCCAACATGTTCTTTACCGACCAAGTTAACATTTGCTGCTTTCACCATTGCATCTGCAGCTTCAACTGCTCCTACTAGACCTTTAGTTTCGATCATTCCTAATGCATCGTATTTCATTTTTCATACCTCCAAAGGTTTTATTTTGTTAATCTAATTTTTGTTAATGAATTAACATTCATTGCGTTTGCTTCATCTATATCGATATGGCACTCAAGCGCGGATGCGTCATTTGCCCTTACAGCAACATTATGGAAAATGCCGCCACGCGGTCCGTTAACTTCAATAGACACGACCTGTCCATCATGAACACCTAGATGCTTGGCATCTTCAGGGGTCATGTGTATATGCCTTTGTGCAACAATCAGACCTTCCTTAGTTTGAACAGAACCTTTAGGACCAATTATGGTTATTCCGGGTGTACCCTGTAAATCGCCTGAAAGTCTTGGCTCTGTTACCACACCGAGCTTATAGCAATCCCCTTCAAGAATTTCTACCTGTGTTTTACTGCGTACCGGGCCAAGGATTCTAACCTTTTCAATCGCACCTTTAGGACCGCAAATCGTTACCGTTTCCTTACACGCATACTGTCCAGGCTGCGACAAGTCTTTTAACTTCACCATCTGATAGCCTTCTCCAAACAGGCTGTTTAAATCTTCTTTGGATAAATGAATATGCCGATTAGAAACTCCGACAGGTATTTCATATGTATCCTCTTGCACACCTGTTGGAGTGAGATTAGTCTGCAAAGCCTCCATCAAAAGTTTCAGTACCGCTTCATGCTTGTCCAATTATGCTTACCCCCTTTTCATTGCATACACTAACTCATTGATCAGCTTTAAAAGCTGCTCATTATCAGAGTCGTTGAACTTTGGAGTAATTGAAGAAGAAGTATTTCCACTAGCACAAATTTGATCTACACAGTGGTTAACTGAAAGTTCAGGATAGTTGAATGTTGGGTCAGCAGAAGCTAATGTACTGCAATCCTTCAATCCGTAAGCAACTCTCTTAATATTTATCAAGTGTATCGGGCTGACATTTTCAGAAACAGAGCTTCCACCCCATGTTCCGCATCCCAGTGTAAAGGCCGGCATCAGTCCAGTACTTGCTCCGGTACCTCCTTGTGTGCTCCCAGTATTAACTAATATCCTTGCTGCTGGTTTCTTGGCAAACTTCAGTACGATATCTCTATCCTCCGTATGAATGCTCATGCTGTGGCCAATGCCGTTTTGTAATAACTTAATACAAAGTTCACATGCTTCTTGCCAATCCTTTACTTTATAAAAAGCAAGTACGGTTGTCAGCTTTTCATATGATAACGGATAATTAGGTCCAACGCCCTGCTGTTCACCTATTAAAACCTTGGTTTCATCCGGAATTGAAAATCCTGCAGCAGCTGCGATCACCTGTGGTGATCTTCCAACGAACTTAGCATTCATGGCATGACCATTCTTAAACAATAATTTACAGACCTTTGTCGTTTCTTCCGGACTCATAAAGTAGCCGCCCTGCCTTTTGAGCTCAGCCACTACCTCATCTTCATTACTTTCTTCTACAATGATAGATTGCTCCGAAGCACAAATGGTTCCATAATCAAAGGTCTTACTGGCTAAAATATTGGTAACAGCTTGCTTAACATTGGCTGTTTTCTCAATATAGGACGGACAGTTACCAGCACCGACGCCCAAAGCAGGCTTACCTGCACTATAGGAGGCCTTAACCAGACCAGGTCCGCCAGTTGCAATGATCATTTTGACATCTTTGTTTTTCATCAGCTCATTGGTTGCATCCATGGTAGGCAATGAAATGCATCCGATAATGTTTGCAGGAGCACCGGCTTCTTCGGCAGCTTTATTCATTAGTTCAGCGGCCTTCAATGTACATTTGGCTGCAGATGGATGCGGAGAGAATACAATCGCATTCCGTGACTTAATGGCAATCATTGATTTATAAATTGCGGTTGAGGTTGGATTGGTTGAAGGGATAATCCCCATTATCAAACCAACCGGTTCCGCAATATCCATTACTTTCTCTGCTTCATTTTCTCGAATCACACCAATAGTCTTGATATCCTTAATAGATTCATACAAGATAGTCGAAGATAAATGATTTTTATATGTCTTGTCTTCCACTTTTCCAAAACCAGTTTCTTCAACTGCCATTTTGGCAAGAAAGACTGCATTTTCTCTAGCGATTTTTACCATATTGCATAAAATCCTATCAATTTGCTCTTCCGTATATTCAGCAATTTGATCAGCCGCACTTTTACCTAAATTGGCAAGATCCCTTACTGCTTGTATAGACCTTAAGTCATAATCAAAATTTCCCATTAGCTGATTCCCCCTTCCTTTTCCTATTCTATTAATCTAGTAATTTATTTTTAAAATGGTTATAGTATTTATTTAACTCAGCAATTAACGTTTTCTTATCTGCCTTCGAAATCACTCTTCCTGATATTCCTATCTCCTTATATTCACGCGCCAAATTTCGAAGCTTCGTTACTTTAAGGCCGCCAAGAAACTCTAGGGCTTCTTGTAAACCATATTCAAGTACAATATAATCGATCGTCTTTTTTTCTATTTCTTCTACACTCATATCCAATGAGATTGTGCTTATTTCTTTAACAATTTTATCCCCAACTGCAGCTTCCTCTTCAGGTTCAACTTTAATCGGATCAGATGTTGGTAAATCCAAATTTTTAAACGGTTTCACTGATACAATCAACCCTTCCAGCTCCTTATCAGGGCGGGGAATTACATGTTGAGAAATCAGCAATGTACTATTTATTTGCCTCACTGCTCCTGCACCAGCTTCTACAGCTGCAGTGACAGCAGATACCTCACCGGTAACAGCGATTGAAACAAGACCTCCCCCTACGTAAGTCTTTTCGATAAGGGTAACCTCTGCCGCTTTAAGCATGGCATCTGCACATTCAATCGCTACAGTAAGTCCTCTTGTTTCGATTAACCCTAATGCTTGCATTTTACCACTCCTTAACTAGGCATCATGTCAGACCAGTTGGCTGGATATGTAGTATAAAATACTTTCGCCTTGTCAGGAGAACCCCAAACTACCTTAGAGCCTGACGGAACATAGAGAACATCACCAGGATATGCAGTAAAGGTTTTTCCATTAATGGTTATTGTCAAAGTACCTTCTATTACATAATCAATTTCCTCATAACACAATTCCCATTCAAAACTAGATTTTTCTATTGTTAAAAATCCTGCGCTCATCGAGGAATCATCTTTGCTAATCAATTCTTGATAGAACACTTTATTATTTGGATTACCTGTATCAAACACATCAAACCTAACTGAATTACCGCGAACTAGCTTTAATCCTCCACTATCGCGTTCATCAAGATATGGAGGCACATGAACGTTATCAAACATTCCCTTTAAAAGTCCTTTATCCACCATCGCCTTAAGCACCGCATAAATCACATTACTGTCGATCTCACCACCGCTGGCTTTTACCGGTTCAGGGGATTTATTTTCAGATATCTGCTCCTCTAACGAAAACTCCATGCCATAAACTTTAGCCGCATCCTTAGCTGCTGGGGTAATAATTGTATTTCTATCAATATAAAATACTTTCTTCCCTTGCTTATCCATATCCTCAACATCTTTCACGCAAATCAAATTCTTCATATCCTCACCTCCTTTCAGTAATGGTTAATAGATTTTTAGAATAGACAAGGTATCAGTTTATCGGACGGTGATGGGATTATCTCTGCATTTACAAACAAACCTTTTTCATCTGCTATTGCCTTTCCAGCTTCAATACTCGTTTGAACTGCAGCCACATCACCGGTAAAGGTGAAGTACGCCTTTCCGCCTATTCCATTTCCCAGACGGAGTTCTAAAGCTTGAACATTTGCCGTCTTAAGAATGGCATCCGCAGCCAAAATCATAGTTGCCATTGAAAAAGACTCCAATATTCCCAACGCCTGAATGCTATCAGAAGTGGTTACGCCTGTAATAGCGGGAAATACCTCTGGACTTACATTTGGTATAATAATAGAATCCACAAAGTATTCTTCAGCCATCCGTTCACCTATCTTTACTGAATCCTGAACAGCTGCAACGTCACCATGAACGATGGCAATAAACTTCCCAGGGCAGGAGGAACCAGCTGTAACTATTTCTACATCTGAAATCTTTACCATCTGATCTGCCGCGTAGTAACCACGAGCAATACTTGTTCAGCACCGTTAAGAAGGATATAATCTGCCTTAGCTGCCAGTTTTACATGAGTAGGGAATCCAGCCCCACCTGCTCCAACTATGCCGGCTTCTTTTACCAAATCTAGAAGACTCAATTTCCATCACCCACATCAATTAAACTTACAATCTGCATCAATGATACCGACAACAACTGCGTCAACCGGAATAGCATCATCGCCAAGCATTTTGCGAGCCGATGAGCCCGTGGTGACAATTACCCTGTCCCCAATACCAGCACTGATAATATCTACAACAACCAGGCGCTGTCCCTCATTACTGCCCCCGATCACTTCTGCCAGCATAAACTTTAATCCGTTAAGTGAGTCTGCTTTTCTTGTTGCCCATACTGTATCAATCAGTTTTGCGGTTATCATTTAAATATACCTTCCTCCGACTTGCGTTTAATCTCATGCATTGCTGCTTCAACAGATGAGGTATCCCCAAAGATGGCAATTAATATCATATTTTGAGGACAACTGCCTCTAACATCCGCTACCGTAACCCCCACTGCCTTTTCAGCAATATCTGCAGCAAAAATCATTTCAATCATTCTGCCCTGCACCAGACCAACAGCATCAATACAATCCATTTTTTTAGTGATACCCGTTCCAATTCGCCGTATTAAAATATCGATCGTACCCTCTGAAGGGGATTTAATTATTCGAAACTCCATATCTACTCCCTGCCTATTCTTTGCCTTGATACCTGCAGCTAAGTGCTATTCCTAGTGGGGTGACAAACATTGGATTTTTCGGCTTATGAGTGTATATACCTGTCTTCATTTCGATTATCTCTTCGATACCCTCTAAGCAGCAGGTTCCACCGACCAAAGATATTTCTTTTATGTCAAACCCATTAATATGTTGGATAATAATAGAAGAAATCTTTTCTACCACGGGTCTTAACACAGGCAGCAATTCTTTATGGTTCCTGGCATCACGCTTATATTTTTCTGCTTCTGCAAAAGGTATTTTGTAAGCACCGGAAATCACCAATGAAAAGTGAGTACCACCTGTCGGCTCATCTACAACATAAACAACTTTTCCATCCTTCAGAATAGAAATACCTGTCGTACCTCCACCTATATCTACAACTGCTCCGTTCTCTATTTTGAGAACTTCATTTGCCGCTGTGGGCTCATCAAGTAAGTAGGTCAGTTCAAACCCGGCAGCCTGGACAACATTTTTTACGGCACCTGAATCCAACGCATCTGTTCCAGGAGGAATTGCAGCCGCTGCATAGATTAATTCAGCTCCCAATTTCTTCTCAAGCTCTTTCTTTAAATCTCTAACAATATTAACCGCACCAATATAATCGACTACCATACCATCACGAACGACATCAGCATAACGATAAGCACCCGCCACTGGCTGCAAATTTTCATCCAAAACGGCTAGAACGACACATGCCGTACCTAAATCAACTCCTGTGTAGTAAATAGAAGATTTACTCACAAAAGGATGTTCAATTGCCTTTTCAAAATCCCTTACAAGTTGATCACAGTATTGAAAAGTTAACTTTTCCTTTGACATTTTTCCCCTCCAACCGCTGAACAAATTAATTGAGAAAGGCTATTAATAATCTGATTAACCTTGCAAACAATTTCTTCGAACAGCTTTTTCTCATCTTCACTGCTGCAACTGAGTTCTTGTGCAACCGGCTCAATTTCCTGAAGTGCGCAACGAAGCCTATGTAAAATGAGTATTTCTCTACCCTTTTCAAGCTGCATGTGAAAATCTGTTATTTCAAAACAATCTTCTAGACTATCAGAAAAATTATTCTCATTAATCCCTGTACATTCACTGCAAGATAAATTTTCGACAGTACCATTGTTTTTCACTGTATTTTTTATACAAGAAAATTGTCTATTTAGTTTAAGCGTAATTTGTGCCAAACAAACATCTCTGCTCAACAGTTCTTCAACAGTTAGGAGAAACAAAGCATCTATGGATTTCAGCAAGCTGTAGAGCCTCAACTTTTTCCAGTTATTCTTACTCTCAGGTAATTCAGCCGATTTCTTTGCTTTCACGGTCCTTGTACCGGAAGCACCATTTAGCATGTTTATCCCGCGATCGGTAAGAAACTGGCGTGCTCCAGGTGTAAGTCTTGCATTTGATTCCAAATCATAAGCAGTAAAAGGTTCTATTTTATATAAATCCCGCAAGTCACCCTCGGTAATAAACTTCATTTTCCTCCCTCATTATCTTTACGAATAAAATTTCTTTTAAAGCATCTATGCCTTTACCACTCGTAACACTTACTTTATAGTAAGGATCTGTCACTCCAATCAACCTGAGTTGTCGGATACATAGGTCCTCATTTTCTGGCATTAAATCACTTTTTGTAATGATTCCAATTACAGGACATCTAAAAACCTTGGCAAAACCAGGTGAATACACATCCTTGCAGTTTGATTGATCCACTAAAATCAGTACATGTGATGCATCCTGTACGGCTGAAATTAAAAATTTGTACATCCAGGCGTTTTCTATATAAGAACCGGGAACATCGATGGTGTTTTTTCCGTAAATAATGTTTTGCGTTTTTCTAATCGGTCTGTCATCATCATTTAATGCATTGACGAGAGTGGTCTTTCCACAACTTGTAGGACCAATCACCATGATTCGTTTCTTTCTCATGTTCGTGTAATTGGGGTTGTCACAAAACCCAGCATTTTTTTTAATGTTTCATTTACTGCTTCCAGTGCAGTTACGACACTTTGGACATCACCACTAATCACTACCGATCCTGTAAAACGATCAAGGAATCCAATTTCTACATCAGCTGTCTTAGTCGCAATATCAGCAGCAATAATGGAGGTTTCGTACGGTGTTAAGGTTAGAATCCCAATTGCTCCTTTTTCGTCTATTCCTAACCGTTCATAAATATCCGGCATTGGTGAAGCAATCACATGTGCAATAGTAACTTGTTTTCCAGGTACCGATTCTTGTATGATACGCTCTATCGCTTTTTCATTAAATGCTCCCATAATAATTACCTTTCAATCTATTTTCTTTTCTAAACCAATGTCAGTGATTGATAACCATAACTGGGAAGTCATATTCCATAAAGCAATTCTCAATCCTTTTCATTTCCTCACTATTCAAGCTTGGATCCCCTGTCAGCGGATATTCTTTTCCTAATTGGTTGTACTTATTTACACCGAACTTATGGTACGGCAGTAAATCAACCCCTTTAAAGTTTTTATAGTCACGGAATGGAAGTAAAAACTGAATAACCCCTTCAATTGCCTCCTGGCTATCATTGATTCCTTTTAATAAAGGCATCCTAATCTTCACGTTAAATCTGCGAGTAAGAAGCTCCTTTAAATTGTTTAAAATCAGTTCATTACGAACTCCAGTCAATTCAAAGTGACGCTCCGAATCAATGTGTTTGATATCATAAAGGAATAAATCTACAAACTCCGCAACTCTAAGAACAGATTCTAGTTTTGCATAGCCGCTGGTTTCAATTGCTGTATTAATCCCCTCTTGCTTACAAACCATCAGCAGATTCGCTGCAGCTTCAGGCTGCATTAATACTTCACCGCCGCCTAACGTAATGCCGCCGCCAGACATTTCATAAAACAATCTATCCTCTTCAACTATTTCAAAAAGTTCAGAAATAGTTTTCATACCACCAACAATGGATAATGCCGACTCCGGACAAATATCAGAACACTTGCGGCAGCCAGTACAATCAATGTTGCGTGATACTTCATGTTTTGAGGTTTCTTTTAAAATACTGTGGATACCAACTGGGCAGACAGAAACACATGAACCGCAATCTGTACATCCGCTTCTTTTAAACATTACTTGATATTTTCGTTCGAGTCCTTCAGGATTTGCACACCACTTACAACGTAATGGGCATCCTTTAAAAAACACAATTGTTCTTACACCCGGTCCATCGAACATATTATATTTCTGTATGTTGGAAATAAATGCTTTTCTCTCGATTATTCCTTCTTTTGGATTGCCCATACTGTTCAATCTCCTGTGTGATTCAGCGTAATAATTTTAATGATTCTGCTGCTTGTCCTAAAAGCACAGCTTACAACAGCTTATTACAAGCAGCAGATAGTTAATTTAAATTGAGATTTATATTCTTGTCAGCATCGTTCTGCTGATAATTTCGTCTTGAACGTCCTTACAAAGCTCGACAAAGAATGCACTGTAACCTGCTACCCGAACAATTAAATCACGATGCAGCTCTGGATGTTTCTGAGCTTCGATCAATGTTTTATTATCGAGATAATTGAACTGCATCTCTCCATTGCCTAGTACAGAAGCAGTACGTAAAAGGGTAATAATACCTTCTTCCCCTTCAGGCGTATCAAGCAATCCAGCCATAAGTTTAAAGTTATGAACCATACCAATGTTCATACTATCAACAGCCATCTTTGAAATAGACTTGATAATAGCGGTCGGACCTTTTACATCAGCCCCTTGAGACGGGCTGATACCATCAGACAATGGCAACCAGGCCCGACGACCATTTGCAGATGCTCCTGTTAATTGTCCAAACGGAGTGTTGTTCGAAATGGACAATGTACCATGACTTAAAACAGAATAAAGTGTCTTGTATTTACGGTGATCCCTCTCTGTAAAATTAATCAAATCTGAAGCAATTAAATCAGCATAATCATCATCGTTGCCATACTTAGGAGCATTCAGGCAGTCGGTTCTAATCTGTTCATAGCCAACAAAGTCAGACTTTAATGCTTCATTAAGCTGTTCTAGGCTATACTTCTTCTCGTCAAATACTAATTTCTTGATTGCAGCCATTGAGTCTGTATAAGTAGCTAAACCAGACCAGACAACACCTGGGCCAAAGTTGTGCAAAGCCCCGCCTGCAGAAACATCTTTACCGCTTTCCATGCAGCCCTCGTACATGATAGACATGAGAGGCTTGGGAGCCATTTCTCTGTGAATCCGCTGAGAGATAACCGTAGCTACGCTTGACCACTTTGTAATATATTTCATTTGCTCTTTAACAGCGTTTTCAAAATCTTCATAAGTTTTATATTGGCTCAAATCTCCCATGTCCGGGGTGACTTGCTTTCCAAACCAAAGCGGAACACCGTGGTTTAGAACTAATTCAATGCATATAGGCCATTGGGTATAAGCAGTGGAAGTCCACTGATAGAGACGACCGGACTTTTGAGGTTCCACACAGCCCATTAAGCAATAGTCTCGTGCATCTTCTATCGAAACACCTTTTGCCAGCATCATCTTTATATGTGCATCATCAAAATGACATGCAGGGAATCCCATACCAGAGCGAATAACATCCACAATTTTTTTCAAATATTTCTGAGGTGATTTGTTATGGATCCGAGTGGCCAATGACGGCTGATAAATCTTAACATGACGAACAGCATCCATAAGCAGGTAGGTGAGGTCATTGGTTGCATCGCGGCCGTCCCGTGTCACACCGCCAACACACATATTGACAAATGGCTGATACCCTGCAAAAAACTTAGAACCACCTTCACTTGTAATCCACATCATTTCAGACATTTTAATCAGCATACAACCAGCCAGTTCAAATGCTTCAGAGTCAGTCATTCTGCCTGATTCTCTGTCTGCCTTATAGAATGGATACATATACTGGTCCACACGACCGATTGACATACCTGTCTGATTCTCTTCCACCACTAGCAGTGATTCAATCGTCCAAACGGATTGAATCGCTTCCCAAAAAGTACGCGGCTTATGGGCAGG
>Ga0213823_1001821_pt1 | contig 12263 bp, 10 predicted proteins | sample MC6MC0907MG_FD_179887 | JGI IMG/M metagenome (GOLD analysis project Ga0213823, IMG submission 179887) | Enriched soil aggregate microbial communities from Iowa State University, Ames, United States - MC6-MC0907-MG | ecosystem: Environmental > Terrestrial > Soil > Unclassified | place: USA: Iowa...
CCAGCGAGACTTTCTTGATGTCCTTGGCGCATTCCGACATCAGTTGACGACCGATTTCGGTCGAACCGGTGAAGGACAGCTTGCGCACGATCGGGTTGCTGGTCAGCTCGCTGCCGATGTCGCCGGCGCTACCGGAAACAACACTGAACACGCCCGCAGGAATGCCCGCGCGCTGAGCCAGTTCGGCCAGTGCGAAAGCGGAAAACGGAGTTTGCGAAGCAGGCTTGAGCACCATGGTGCAACCGGCAGCCAGTGCCGGGCCGGCTTTACGGGTGATCATCGCGGCCGGGAAGTTCCATGGGGTGATCGCTGCGGTCACGCCGATTGGCTGCTTGATCACGATCAGACGTTTGTCTGGCTGGTGACCCGGAATCACATCACCGTAGATGCGCTTGGCTTCTTCGGCGAACCACTCGATGAACGACGCGGCGTAAACGATTTCGCCCTTGGCTTCAGCCAGCGGCTTGCCCTGTTCGAGGGTCATCAGGCGCGCGAGGTCGTCCTGGTTCTCGATCATCAGCTCGAACCAGCGACGCAGCTTGCCGGCACGCTCTTTGGCGGTCAGTGCACGCCAGGCTGGCAGCGCTTTGTCAGCGGCTTCGATGGCACGGCGGGTTTCGGCAGCGCCCATTTTTGGCACGGTACCGAGAATTTCGCCGGTGGCCGGGTTGTTGACCTTGATCGTCTGACCGTTGTCCGCATCGACCCAAGCGCCATCAATGAAGGCTTGCTGGCGGAACAACAGGGTGTCTTTAAGCTGCATGTCGGCTTTCCTTAACAGCACCGCGGCCTGCGCGGAGCAAATTATGATTGTAGAAAGGCGCCTCGCAAGGCTGCCGTCAGGGAAATCAGTGACCGGGGGTGGCGCATCAACAGTGCACGATTCGAAACACCGGCGCTTCAACGCCCGGTCAACGAGCGTTTGAAATCTCAAACGGATCGTAGGATCAAAGGGGTTAAAGGACAATAGGTCGTTCGAAAAAAAGAACAAAAACGCCGTGTTTGTGGAATTTTTCAGATCAACGAGCCAAAAGCCTCAGCCGCAACAAAACCATAGAACAGTCCCGAGAAAGCGCCAAGCGAGGGTTTTGCAGGACGTTACAGCTTTATGGAATGCAGCGATTTGCGCCGACACGCATACTGACAATCCGCGCCGAAACCCAGCATGGACGCCCCGAGCCGACCTAGGTATGATGTCGCCCGCTGCACCAGTAGCTCAGCTGGATAGAGTACTGCCCTCCGAAGGCAGGGGTCGTGGGTTCGAATCCCGCCTGGTGCACCACTGATTTAAACGAGAAAGCCCCGGACTGTGATGGTCCGGGGCTTTTTTGTGTGCGCTGATTTTCCTGGCAAATGATTACGCAAGACTTAGACAACTGCCCCAGTCGACGCACTAAACGTCATCGCCGAAATCTTCGGCATTTGCCGCCCATGACTGAAGCATCTACCTTACTCTACGATTCTTGCGATGCGCGACGAGATGCCGGTCGGGAAAACTAGCAATCGCATACGAAACTCAAAAACCAAGGAGGTGATATGACCAAAATGTGGATGATCCGTGGCGAGTCTGGTCGCCTGTACGATGACTTCCGTGAGCGTGGCGTGGTTGCAATCGGATGGTCGCAGCTCGCACCGCTTGCCAAGCCCGGGATGTCGCGCAAGGAAGTCACTCGCCTCTATCAAGACATTGAGCCCAACATCAAACCCGGCACAGCCATATCAGGTGCATCGCAGGTTTGGCGCTTCATCAATGAAATCCAGCCCGGCGACTGGGTCGTGACCTACTCTCCGGCCAACCGCACCTATCTCGTAGGCAAGATCACGGGCGATTTCAAACATAACCCTGACTTGGCCGACCTAGGCATGTCCCTGACACGTCCGGTGCAGTGGATTGATCAAGAAGTAGATCGCGACAGCCTTACCTCCGCGAGCAAAAACAGCCTCGGCTCCACGCTCACAGTCTTCGTCGTTCCGGACTTTGCACTTCAAGAGCTGAAAGCGATGGCAACTGGAAACAAGCCTCCTGCGCTACCGCCAGTCGAAGAAGAATATCCCGACAGCGATCCTCTGGCAGGAATGGAAAGTCTGGCGCTCGAACGTATCAAGGATTTGATCAGCGCTTTGCCGTGGGACGATATGCAGCACCTTGTCGCTGGGATTTTGCGGGCGATGGGTTACAAGACACAGGTTTCCCCGGCCGGCCCTGACCGCGGTAAGGACATCATCGCTTCACCGGATGGTTTCGGGTTCGAGAATCCACGAATCATTGTGGAGGTTAAGCACCGCAAAGAGCAGATGGGCAGTCAGCAAATCCGCAGTTTCCTTGGTGGACGGCACAAGGATGATCGGGGGCTTTATGTCAGCACCGGCGGTTTCAGCAAGGACGCTTACTACGAAGCCGAGCGTGCCAATGTACCGCTGACACTTTGGACGCTGGATAACCTGGTGCGCGCGTTGATTGAACATTACGGGCAGACGGATTCTGAGACGAAGCGGTTGATACCGCTAAAGATGACTTACCTGCCTGTCGCTCTCTGAACCGCTGATGTTCTAATTCTCAAGCGGTGCCTGGTTAGAGTTTTCAAACTGGGCAACTATCAAGTAAAACTTGACGGTTGGATTCTCTGACTGGTGTCGGGGCAGGCTGCTTTCTTGGGTAGTTCTGAGGTGGTTTCTTGGGTAGTCCAAGAAAAATTGACCGTTGTTCCTCTAGCATCACTGTCCGACCACCCTCAACGCTCGGTAATTAGAGGGTGGTGGAGCTGCGCGACGAATGTCACTCCGTCGTCCAGTCAAACTCGTCGTAATCATCGTCGTCTTCCTCTTCGAAAACCTCGTCTTCATTAACGACATCCTCTTCCGACTGATTCAGCAGAAACTCCTTACGCGTCTCGGTAATCGCTCGCCGCATCTCTTCGCCCTTCTCCGGGCAGTTGAGCAGTTGGGCGATGCGGTCAATTTTTGCTGCCACGGTGTCCTCCAGCGCATCGGCAATAGCCCGATAGTGCGCGTTTTTGCGGGGCAATGCCAAATGGCTGGGGGGATCAGGGGTCATTTTTTCTGCAACTGTTGGAGTCGAGCGTCGAGATCGGTGTTCGGGTAGCGTTTGTGCAGGTTGTTGAACAGGCTGTCGGCGGCTTGCGATTGGCCGGATTCGCGCAGGCGCAGGACTTCGCGCAGTTGCGCATTGAGGTCGTTGGTCGGGGCAGCGGCGCGTTTGCTGAATTTGGCTTCATCGGCGCTGATGGCTTGATCTTGCATCGGCGCGGCCATTTCCATCATCGGCACAGGTGCCGGCATGGCGCCGGCCGGAGCGGACAATCGGTGCAGTTGCGCTGAGTCCGTTTCGGTCATGGGTACGGCAAGTTTGGGGGCTGGGGCGTAGTCGTACTGGCGCAGCGGTTCAGGGGCGCGCTGCACCAGCGACAGCATCAATGCCACGCCAACGAGGCTGGCGAACGCGACTTGCCAGCGCGGTTTGCGGCAGGCGTCGAGCCAGCGTTGCCACAAGGTTGGTTTCGGCGTAGGAGTTTGACGCTGCGCAGCATTGAGGATGAACGCATCGAGGTGCGCTGGCGGTTCAGCATTGTGCTGTTCGCGTACATGCTTGATCAGCGGATCTTCGGGTGTATGGCGGGCGTCAGTCATGTCAGTACCTCCTCGGCCAGCAGCCGACGCAGTTTTTGCTGGGCGTAGCGCAAGCGGCTCTTGACGGTTTCCAGCGGTGTTTCGGTGAGGCTGGCGATTTGCGCCAGATCGAGATCGCCGTGGGCGCGCAGCAGGAACACTTCGCGCTGGTCGGCGGGCAGGGTTTGCAGGGCGCTTTCCAGGCGCTGGCTGTCGCGACTGAGGCTGAGCAGTTGTTCAGGGTCATTTGCTTCATCGCTGACGGCATGCGCTTGTTCGTCATAGCTGTCGTGTAGCGGTTGCCGGACGCCGTGTTTACGCCAGTGATCGATCAGGCGATTGCGGGCGATCTGGAATAGCCATGTACGAAATGTCGCCCGGCCTTGTGGCTGACTGGCGCTACGGATCAAGCTCAGCCAAGTCTCCTGAAACACCTCGTCGGCCAATTCCGGTTTGCCGCTCAAGCCGAGCAGAAACCGGTACAGGCCTTGGCGATGGCGCGCATACAAGATCTCGAACGCGGCGCCGTCGCCCTCGCGATAACGCGCCAGCAGCGATTCATCGCTGCTGGCGGTTGAGCTGTCTGCCGAGGCAAACAGCTGACTGATGAAGCCTTTGAGACGACTCACCTATTCAATCCGTCGTTCAGTAGCCAGCGCATTTGCTGCGGTTGAACTGCGCAAGCTCTGCGCCAGCTCGACCAGTTGCACGAACTCGTTGCGCAGACCGAAGCGATCATCGCCGCGAGCGCCACGGGCCAGTGCTTCGGTGTCTTTGAGGCTGAAGTCGCCGGTATAGCGGCCGTCCTTGAGTTGTTGGGAAAACGCAGCAACGGCAGCGGCAAAGCGCAAGTCTTCGCTGGCAGGTGCGACCTGATTGGTAATCGGCCGCTCGATCAGCAGACTTTTCCCACCTTCAGGCTGTTGATAACGCACACGCAGCATTGCCAATTCTCCGTTCTTCCCGGAAACAACCGGCTCCGATTTGCCGTAGCGCAGCGGTTCCAGCCAGCCCTTCTCGCCCGCCGGAACAATTTCATACAACGCGGTCACCGTGTGTCCTGCGCCGATTTCGCCGGCATCGACTTTGTCATTGCTGAAATCCTCACGCTTCAACGCGCGGTTTTCATAGCCAAGCAGGCGATATTCGCTGACCTGCGCCGGGTTGAACTCCACCTGCAATTTGACGTTTTTTGCCACGACGGCGAGGGTCGAACTCAACTGATCCACCAGCACTTTGCGCGCCTCGCGCAGATTATCGATGTAGGCGTAGTTACCGTCGCCAGCGTCGGCCAGTTGTTCCATCAGGTGTTCATTATAGTTATCCACACCGAAACCCAGGGTCGTCAGCGAAATCCCGGTTTTGCGTTTATCCACAGCCATTTGTTTGAGGCTGTCGAAGTCGCTGACGCCGACATTGAAGTCACCGTCGGTGGCCAGGAGGATGCGGTTGATGCCTTTGGGGATGAACGCCTGTTGCGCCATTTGGTAGGCCAGTTCGATACCGGAGGCACCTGCGGTCGAACCGCCGGCAGTCAATTGCTCAATGGCTGAACGAATTTTCGCTTTCTCGCGTCCGGAAGTCGGTTCAAGCACCACTCTGGATTCGCCGGCATACACCACCAGTGACACGCGATCCTGATCGCGCAATTGATCGACCAGCAATTTCAGCGTGCTTTTGACCATCGGCAGGCCTTCGCGGCGATCCATCGAGCCGGACACATCGACCAGAAACACCAGATTGGCCGGGGCCAGTTCTGTTACCGCGCGATCGGATGCCTTGATGCCGATGCGCAGCAAACGGGTGCGCGGATTCCATGGCGAAGCGGCGAGTTCGGTGGTCACGCCAAACGGCGAGCCATCGCTGGGCAGCGCGTAGTCGTAGGGGAAGTAGTTGACCATTTCCTCCAGACGGACTGCGCCTTCCGGCGGCAGGCGGCCCTGATTGAGCAAGCGGCGGACGTTGGCATAAGCGCCGGTGTCAACGTCAGCGCTGAAGGTTGAAACCGGGGTTTCGGCGGCGCTGTGGATCGGGTTATCGGCCAACGTCTGATACTGCTCGCGCTGCTCGTCGCGATAGCTCTGTGGATAACTTTCACTCAACGGCATCGGCGCGCTGCCCGCATTGGGCATCCTGTACAGCGCGCGTTTGGCCATTGAGCTATCAGCCATCACGGCTTCCTGTTGAACCAGCACCTCAGGCTGCGCAGGCTCTGGCGCAGCAGCGGAACCGGGCGTGGACGAAGCACCGCAACCGGCGAGCGCCAGTAACACACCAACCGCAACAGGACGCAAGAGAGGATGAGACATGGGGGCTGACCTCGGGATGAAATTGATCATTCATCCACTGAGACGGGCAGCCCTTTCAGTTCGGGTTAAACGCCGCTAAAAATATTTTCAGCGGTGATAACGCCGCACCGCACTGCTGTTACGCAGCACATGGCCTTTGATTTTTTCCATCAGCTCGGCGCGGGTCAAACCGGCCGGCAAGGCATCCGGGGCCAGATCCAGTGCGTAGATCTGAATGATGTAGTGGTGCGCACTGTCGCCCACTGGCGGGCACGGCCCCATGTAATGGGTGTTGCCCTTGCTGTTGGTGCCGCCGACACCCTCGAACGCGGATTTGGCGCCGACGCCCGCCGCGATCTGGTGCGTGGTGGCTTTGATGCCGTAATGAATCCAGTGATCGACGCCCAAACCTTTCTGGCCGTCCGGATCGTGCATCACGATCGCGTAACTCTGGGTACCGGCAGGCCCTGCGTTCCAGCTCAGGGCCGGCGACTGATTCTTGCCGCCGCAACCGGGCGCATCGCTGGCCGCTGCCGAGGTGAACAGGCGGTTATCGGAAACACCCGGGATGCTCAGGGTGAAACGCTCCTGGGCCTGCGCCGGAAACTGCACGCAAAGGGTGACGGCGAGAGCCGCCAGCCAGGGGTTGAGAGAGGTCAATCGGGTCATTCCGGGAGCACCTTGTGCAGTGGGGCCGTCGTCGGCTTGCAAACTATAGCTGTACCGTTCGTGCCGTGGCAGTGGCAAATGGCTGAACCTCGCACTACCGCGCAAACTCACAAGAGAAATGCCCGTGAGGAAGCCGAACATGTCCCTGCACCACGTCGCCCGTATCGCCGATGTCCCTGAAGACCGTGGCCTGCAGGTTGAAATCGGCGACTGCAAGATTGTGCTGCTGCGCACGAACGGCCAGTTACGTGCGTTTCAGGGCGAATGCCCACATGCTGGCGCGCCGTTGGCTGACGGTGCGTTGTGTCACGGTCGTCTGATCTGCCCGTGGCACAAGGCTGCGTTTCGGGCGGAGGATGGCGCGTTGTGCGAGCCACCGGCGCTCGATAGCCTCAAGCGATATCCACTGGAGCTGCGCGGCGAAGAGGTTTGGGTCGATGATCAGCCGTTGCCCGACCCGCATACGCCTCTGGCGGATGATTCGCGTACGTTCGTGATTGTCGGTGCCGGGGCGGCGGGCACAGCATGCGCAGCGGCGCTGCGGGAGAAAGGTTTCGGTGGCCGTATCGTGATGATTGATCGCGAGGCGGATGCCGGTTACGACCGTACGGTACTGAGCAAATTTGTTCTCGCCGGGGACATGCCCCCGCAAGAAGTACCGCCGCTGCGTGAAGATGACTTCTATAAAGAGCAGCGCATTGAACGCCAACGAGGTGAAATCAGCTCAATCAATGCCTCGGCGAAAACCCTTCACCTCGAAGACGGCCAGTCGCTGCGTTACGACGCGGCGGTGCTCGCCACTGGCGGCGAACCCAATCCGCTGGATTTACCCGGCGCAGATCTTCCGCAGGTATTCGTGCTGCGCTCAAAAGCTCAGGCAGAACGGATCATGAACACTGCCAGACCGGAACAACGTGCAGTGATCATCGGCGACAGCTTCATCGCCCTCGAATGCGCTTCGGCCCTGCGTCAGTACGGCCTAGACGTCACGGTGTTGGCTCGCCACGCGATTCCTTTCGCCGCGCAATTCGGCGAGGCCGTGGGCAAAGCAATCCGTACGCTGCACGAACACAATGGGGTGAAATTCATCACCGAGCACGAAGCCACCGAGATCATCGGCGATGGCAAGGTCGAGGCGGTGCTGCTGGACAACGGTCTGCGTCTTTCGGCGGATCTGGTGCTGGCCGGGGTCGGCGTACACCCGGCTACCGAGTCTTTTGCGTCATTACCGAGGGAAAAAGATCAGTCATTGCGCGTCGATGATGGCATGCGTGTCACCGAGGGCCTGTGGGCCATCGGCGACATCGCCACGTTCCCGCTGCGCGGCCAGCCGCAACGCATCGAACATTGGCGCCTGGCCCAGCAACACGCTCGCATCGCTGCCGCCAGCATGCTCGGTGGCGAAGAACATTACCTCGACGTGCCGTTCTTCTGGACCTGGCATTTTGGCAAGAATTACGACTATCTCGGCCACGCTGAGCAATGGGATGAGGTGGAGTTTCTCGGCGAGCCTGAACATCCGCCATTTATTGGTCTGTTCGGTAGAAACGGTATGGTAGTTGCCGCCGTGGCTTGCGAGAAAGAAAGAGCGATGGCGTTACTCACCGAGCGCATGAAGCAACCGCTGCCGATGGAAGAGGCTTGGGAACTGATCCGCGATTAGCGGCCGATTGATCGTTCCTACGCTCCTGCGTGGGAATGCAGCCCGTGACGCTCCGCGTCACTGGACGCAGAGCGTCCCTAGAGGCATTCCCACGCGGAGCGTGGGAACGATCAATTAACGAAGCAAGGGCTCGCGATTATCGTCATCCTCGGCATGCAGAAAGATCACCCGCGGGTGCTCCAGCGGTGCCAGTGGCGGCGGCAACTCCTGCGGCTGAACCGGCCAGAAATGCGTCACCACGTGGCTGATATCACCTTCCTGATCGTTGTGGATGGTCATGACCCCAGGTGTGCGCAGTTTCTGGAAGCGGTCATCGCAAAGCTTGAAGCTTTTGCTCAGCCCGGCATCGTCGATCACCGGAGAAGGCAACCGACGCTGGGCGAAGCTGCGGCTTTTGCGCTGCTGATAACGCGCCCAACCGATCAGAATCACCGCGTTGACCAAGGCAATCCACAGATAAATCTGCAGGGTGCCCAACGCGTCGAACGCCGATTTATCGATCAGCGGCCCGCCCGCGTGAGCTTCGATCAGCGGCCATAAACCACGGATCAGCAGAAACAGCAGGCCAACCCACGCCACCACGGTAAGAATCACATCGACCACGACCAGAAAAGGCCGCTGGCGAGTCCGGATGATTTTCATTTGATGACCTCCTCTTCTTCGTCGCCGATCGGTTTGATGCCCCGATCAGGACTGACCCAACGCGCACGTTTCTGATGTTGGCCGAACAGCACTTTGGGGAAGCTGACCAGCGTGGTCAGCAGGCTGATAAGCCAGAACACCAACGGATACCAGACCACCCAGAACATCGTGCGACCCAATCCCGGCTCATAGCGCCGGTCGATGACGATGCTGACCGCGAACTGCACCAGGCAGACGAAGGCCAGCAGCAGCCCGGTGAACGCCGGCGGCATCAAGTGATCCACCGCGATGGCTTCCGGCATGACCACGAACTTGCCCACACCCCAGAAGATCACCGACAACAGGAAGGTGAACGCCCAACCGGTCGACAGGCAGTATTCGAACAGCAGCGGCCACAGGTAACGATGGCGGTACTGCCAGATGCCACGAATGTTCTTGAACAGCACTTCGGCGCCGCCCTGAGCCCAGCGCAAACGCTGCTTCCACAAACCGCCGAGGGTTTCCGGCATCAGAATCCAGCACAACGCACGCGGCTCGTAGAAGATGCTCCAGTGATCCAGTTGCAGCTTCCAGCTGATGTCGATGTCTTCGGTGATCATGTCCGGGCTCCAGTATCCGACGCGGTTCAGCGCCGTGCGGCGGAACGCGACGATTACCCCTGACACGGTGAAAATTCGCCCGAACACCCGTTGCGTGCGTTTGATCAGGCCGATGATCGACGAAAACTCCCCGACCTGAACGCGCCCGACCAGCGTTGAGCGCGTGCGGATCCGCGGGTTACCGGTCACCGCGCCAAGGCGTGCGTTATCCAGCATCGGTGCGACCAGATACGCCGCGGTATTCGGCGCCAGCAGCGCGTCCCCGTCGATGCACACCAGATACTCACTGCGCGCCGCGATCGCCCCCATACGCAGGGCCACCGCTTTGCCCTGGTTCTCCGCCAGATGCAGCACGCGCAGACGTGGATCTTCCTTGGCCAGCGCATCGAGCACTTCGGCAGTGTTGTCCTTGGAGCCGTCATTGATCGCAATGACTTCGATGTTCGGGTAATGCTGGGCCAGTGCCGCGTGGATGGTGTCGGCGGCGTTGTCACCTTCGTTGTAGCAAGGGATCAGGATCGAGATCAGCGGCTCGCCTTCCAATGGCGGCGGTAGCGTGTCGTCTTTCCATGGCCAGTGACGCTCCCAGTGCAGCCAGAAATACAGGCCGCCGGCAATCCACAACCCGGACATGAACAGCGGGTAGAAGAACACGAAGTCCATCAGGAACTGCCCGGTGACCAGGAAGATCAGGCCCAGCGGCACGCCGAGGACGAGCGCCAGAACAAGCAGGGCTAACAGTCTATCCAGCATGTTATGGATTCCATTTGTTGGAGAGCGCAGGCCTTACGGTTTTCAGGTCCGGCAGGTTGTCGAGGAAGTTGTCCGGGTAGTAGCCGAAGCTGGTCGCGCCTTGACGCTTGAGGCGGCTCATCCAGTCCGCCAGATGCGCGCCATCGATGTCGGCCTGATCCTTTTTCGTCCAGTCCCGAGCCTGCAATTCGAACACCGTGCGATCCAGCGCGCCGGGGCGTTTCTTGACCGTGGCCACCAACGCTTCCAGCCACGGGCCGGACTCGGCCTGGGTCTGTTTTTCCATCAGCGGCATGGCCATCGGCGCCGTCCAGTCATAGGTCGCGAGGAAGTCATCGAGGTTCTGTGCGTACCACTCTTCGCTGTGTGGATTGAGCATCGGCTCGGCGAAAATATTGCGTGCGGTCTGCACCTGCGGGCCACGGATGGCGCGGACTTTGGCGGTCAGCTCGTTGGTGAAATCGATTAAGTATCTGCTCTTGAAGCGCGTCCAGCGCTGCATCGCTGCCGGATCATCGCGCAGCGCAGCTATCGAACCCGGCAAACCTTGGGCGACGTAGGCTTGCAAGGCTTCAGGGCTGGCATCTTCAAAGTCCGACAGCAGCGCATCGTCGTGATAGAGGATGCCGTCGACCGAGGTCAGGCGCGCCACATCCTCGTAGATTTCACCGATGATCCGCCGCACCTCGGGATCGAACGGCGACAGGCGTGTGTACTGATCCGGATCGACAGCGGTTGTACCGGTTTTCGGATCCCAGCGAGTCACCCGTGGCAGTTTCGAATCGAGGCCGAAACTCAGCACCGGCATCCACGCATACACCTTTACATGAGCGCGGGTGCGCAGTTGCCAGGCAACACGATCGAAGATATCGGCGCGCACCGGCAAGTGGCGGTTGGGGAAGTACAGCGAGTGCACCAGACCATCACCTTTCGGATCAGCGAAGGCTTGCAGGAACACCGTGTTGGCGCCCATGTCGGCCATGCGCTGTACCAGTTTGCCGAGGTTGATGTCCTGCTGCGCCGGATCCGGGTCGTAGACGTTGTCCAGATCGACATGCACCACGCGCATGGGCAGATCCGACTGCACGCCGACGATGCTGTTGGCGAAGTGCTCGCCGTCAGGGTCGGAGGCAACGAGGAAACGCGGACTGCTCATCAGGTTGTCGAGGGCGTCGAGACCGTCGTCCAGGGTCAGGGCCATTTCATAGCCCTGCTCACCGACCACCGTCAGCGAAGTGCCGTCCGCGGCGCCGTATGGCCAGACCCAGACGCGCGGCCTCTTGCCGGTGACCTTGCGGATTTTTTCCGAGATGTTGTTCACGTCGGTGCGGATCCGTGCCTGGAATTCGGCCTCGGATTCATAACGCTTGGTCAGCGGATCGTAGCGCCGGGTTGCGGCAGCAGGCTGCAGGTTGCCCTGTGGGTTGGCCAGGATGCCTTTGTGGTTGGCGTCGGTGTGCGCGGCGATTTCCACCAGACCCGATTGCGAGATTTCCCGCACCTGATCCCAGGTCAGGAAGTCGGAACGTGCGCGCGGGGCACCGGCGAAATCCACTGGCTGATTGAGCGGCGTGTCGATCCAGCTGCCGACCGGTGCCAGCAACGCGGGCCAGTTGTAGGCGCGCAAAACGGGCAGGACGCGGGTGTAGAAGCTCGAATAACCGTCGTCGAAGCTGAGCAGAATCGCTTTCGCCGGCAGCTCCGGACCGCCCTTGCGCGCAGCCATGATCTGGTCGACCGTCACCGGTTTGTAGCCGTTCTCGCGCAACCAGGCGAGCTGCTCGATCATGCGCTCGGTGCGCACCGCCACCACCGCCTGATCGGGATCACGGTCTTCGACATCGTGATAGGCGATGCCGAGCACGTGGTTTTTCGGCCACGGTTTTTCGCTGGCCGCCAGCGGGCGCTCGGACGGCGGCGCGAAGGCCGGTGCTTGCTGGGCGCAGGCGCTGACCAGCAGCGCTCCCAGCAGAAGGATGAAACGCGAAATCAAAGGCATCTTCAAACTCTTCTAGAAGCGGA
>Ga0213823_1001822_pt1 | contig 12263 bp, 12 predicted proteins | sample MC6MC0907MG_FD_179887 | JGI IMG/M metagenome (GOLD analysis project Ga0213823, IMG submission 179887) | Enriched soil aggregate microbial communities from Iowa State University, Ames, United States - MC6-MC0907-MG | ecosystem: Environmental > Terrestrial > Soil > Unclassified | place: USA: Iowa...
TGAAGAGGCATTGAATCAGGCAAATCTAACTTTTTCAGAGATCGATGCAATAGCAGTTACAGAAGGCCCAGGGTTAGTGGGGGCACTTTTAATAGGGGTAAATGCCGCGAAGGCACTTGCCTTTGCCCATAACAAACCACTTGTACCAGTCCATCATATCGCGGGGCATATTTACGCGAACAGGCTGGTAACCGAATTAAAATTTCCTCTTTTAGCATTAGTCGTTTCAGGCGGGCATACGGAGCTTGTTTATATGAAAGAGCATGGACACTTTGAAGTGATTGGAGAAACAAGAGACGACGCGGCAGGTGAAGCCTACGATAAAGTAGCGAGAACATTAAATATGCCGTATCCTGGCGGACCGCATATTGACCGTTTGGCACAGGAAGGAAGCCCAACGATCGATTTACCTAGGGCTTGGCTTGAGGAAGGATCATATGATTTTAGTTTTAGCGGGTTAAAATCAGCTGTAATCAATACGGTTCATAACGCCGAGCAGCGTGGCGAGTCGATTGCCCCGGAAGATCTGGCAGCCAGCTTTCAAGAAAGTGTGATTGAAGTGTTGGTGAAAAAGACGGAGAGAGCTGTAGCAGAGTATGGCGTAGAACAAGTATTAGTTGCTGGCGGTGTTGCTGCGAATAAGGGACTTAGAAAGGCTCTCGAAAAGACCTTTTCGGCAAATTCTAAGATTGAATTAGTGATTCCTCCATTATCGTTATGCACCGATAATGCAGCGATGATTGCTGCCGCTGGAAGTGTCATGTTTGAAAAAGGAATCAGGGCAGACTCATCACTAAATGCCATACCAGGCCTCGATATCGAAATATATAATGAGTAACTCTTCTTAAGTAAGAAGAGTTTTTTTATTGAATAGGGGCGGAACACCGCAAGAATGAATCATTAGAGTGAATTATAAACTTTTTTTCTATGAAAAGATAAAGCTAAGCTCTGCTCACACCGCCTTTATTTTGTTGGTGTACTACTGTTTTTCGTTTCATTTACATGATTAGGTTGGGAGTTGAGACTCACGGTCGTTTTTTGTGGATAAAATTTTTAAAAAATACAGTTAATAATCAATAAATTGTGGATAAGCCTGTGTATACTGTTGGTAATGTGGATAAAAACAGTATTTAATGTGGATAATGTGGAAAAGTAGAAAAAACTCCTAGAAATATACCCTTTAAATGTGAATAATATTGTGGAAAAGTAGACATTTCATAAAAATTGTTAAGATCATTAAAAATTTGTCGATATTTTCGCAAATTTTGTCGATATCTCTCAGAAATTTGTCGAAAGCACCTGAAATTTGTTGCTATCTATCTAAAAGCTAAAAAACCGGGCCATCACATCAGCCCGGTTTCATCATTATTCAGCAAGCTCAGCCCATTCTTCCATCAAATACTCAAGCTCTGCTTTAGCTTTTTCACTGTTTACGTTAATTTCGAGTACCTTTTCATGATCCTGAAAAATTTCTGGCTCACATAATTGCTGCTCATATTCTTGAATTTGTTCCTCAAGCTCCTCAATTCGTAACTCCATCTCTTCTAACTTTCTTTTGCGCTGCCGCTCAAGTTTTTTGCTTTCTTTATCCTGTTGATAACTATTTTTCTCTAGACCTTCCGTTTCAGAAGCTCTTTTAGCAGAAGCCGCCAAAGCTAGTGCTGCTAGTTCTTCCTGCTCCAATTTCTTTTCTAGATAATAGTCATAATCTCCAAGATACTCTGTGCTGCCACGACGACTAAGCTCCAAAACCTTTGTTGCAATACGGTTAATAAAATATCTGTCGTGTGAAACGAACAAAATCGTCCCTGGATAATCAATAAGGGCATTCTCAAGGACTTCCTTACTATCGAGATCAAGGTGGTTCGTAGGCTCGTCCAATATCAACACATTTGCCTTTTCTAACATAAGCTTAGCAAGAGCCAGTCGTGCTTTTTCACCACCGCTCAAGGTAGAAACAATTTTTAAAACATCATCACCGGAAAAAAGGAAGTTTCCTAAAACTGTTCGAATTTCTTTTTCACTTTTTAACGGATAATCATCCCAGAGTTCATTCAGGACACGCTTATTGGAGGTTAATTCGGCCTGTTCCTGGTCATAATAACCAATCGAGAGGTTTGTACCATAAAAACAAGTCCCGGCAAGTGCTGGCAGTTTTTTAATAATCGTTTTTAACAGTGTAGATTTGCCGATTCCGTTTGGACCAACAAGGGCAATACTTTCACCTTTATAGGCACGAAATGAGATGGCCTCCGAAACTTTTTCCCCGTTGTAGCCAACCGCAAGTGAGTCTACTGTTAGAACGTCATTTCCACTTTGTTTTTCAATTTCAAACGAGAAGGTCGCAGACTTTTCATCCCCAAGCGGCCGATCCATGATTTCCATTCTTTCAAGCTTTTTCCTGCGGCTTTGGGCTCGTTTTGTTGTCGAAGCCCGCGCTAAATTTCGTTGGATAAAGTCCTGCAGATTAGCTACTTCTTGCTGCTGCTTTTCATAAAGCTTCATTTCGCGCTCATAATTGGCAGCTTTTTGGTCAAGGTAAGAACTATAATTGCCCGTAAACCTCCCGATTTGTTTTCGGGATACTTCATAGACCTGTGTAACAACTTTGTCTAAAAAATAGCGGTCATGGGAAACAATTAAAATAGCGCCATCATAGCCCTGCAAATATTGTTCAAGCCATGAAAGGGTATCGATATCGAGATGGTTGGTAGGCTCGTCCAGAATTAAGATATCTGGTCTCGTTAACAGCAGCTTCCCTAGGGCAAGCCTGGTTTTCTGCCCACCGCTTAAACTGGAAATCATTAGAGAACTATCGAGAAAGTTTAAACCATGCAGGACAGAACGAATATCAGCTTCATATTGATAGCCTCCCTGTTCCTTAAATGTCACCTGGAGCTGATCATATTCTTTTATAATTCTCTCGTATTTTACAGCGTCTTCGAAAAGACGAGGATCGGCCATTTGCTCCTCAAGCTTGCGCAGCGAGTTTTCCATCGAACGAAGCGGTTCGAAAACGGTCAACATTTCATCCCAAATCGATAAATTAGACTCAAGGCCGGTATTTTGGGCCAAATAGCCGATGGTCACTTCTTTTGGCTTAATGATCTCACCGCCATCATGTGACAAGTGGCCGGCAATAATTCTCAATAACGTCGATTTTCCAGCACCGTTTCGACCGACAAGGGCAACACGGTCCCTCGTTTGTAATTCTAGCTTTATATTAGATAAAATAAGGTCAGCACCATAATATTTTTGTAGTTGATTAACTTGCAACAAAATCATCTTTATTCACCTCTAGTACAAAAAAATGGAAAGGGCGTAAGCCGCATCAATTATGGAAATAGAACTGGTTCAAAGTATCAGCCTAACATAATAAAGGCGATGTGAGCAGAGCTGTGGTTCACCTAATTTGTCGAAAAAAATCTGTATTTTTCGCAAAGATTAGTTAAACGTAATGTTTTTTGAGGCGCTCCACCCCTTTTCCATACAATTAGTGTACCGTATAACCGCAATGTCGGCAATAAAGCCCTTGACTGCCGAGAGCAAGGAATTTCTATACTCAGACAAAAAATGTAATAATTAGTTCAAAGTTTCACAGACATAAAAGGAAAAATAGTGTATTATTTTTGGGTAGGAGGATATTTTTATGGCAGAATTTACTCATTTTAATGAAGAAGGCAGAGCAAAGATGGTCGATGTCAGCGACAAACCTGAAACGGCACGGACAGCTCTTGCACATTCCAGCATAACGGTTAGCAAAGAAATTTTTGAAAAAATAACCAATCATGAAATGAAAAAAGGCGATGTTTTAGCAGTGGCACAGGTAGCAGCAGTCATGGCAGCTAAAAAGACATGGGATCTTATTCCGATGTGTCACCCGATTCCATTAACAGGGGTCAATATCTCTTTTTCATGGGAAAAGCGCAACCAGGAAAATTATCAATTACATATTGCTGCAGCAGTAAAGACGAAAGGGAATACGGGTGTGGAAATGGAAGCGCTAACAGCCGCTTCGGCCTGCGCTTTAACTGTCTATGATATGTGTAAAGCAGTAGATAAAGGTATGATCATTGGACCGACCTATTTAGTCGAGAAAACTGGCGGAAAAAATGGTGACTTTAAGCGAACTGAACAGGTTAAATGATATTTAACTAAAACATTTAAAGGGGTGTGGGAGAATATGAGTAATGAAACGATGAAGATACCACAGGCGACAGCCAAACGGCTGCCCCTCTATTATCGGTTTTTAAAAAACCTGCATACTTCCGGCAAACAAAGGGTCTCATCAGCAGAATTAAGTGAAGCAGTAAAGGTAGATTCGGCAACGATTCGCCGCGATTTTTCCTATTTCGGCGCATTAGGGAAAAAGGGATATGGATATAATGTCAATTACTTATTAACCTTTTTCCGTAAAACGCTTGACCAGGATGAATTAACAAATGTTGCATTAATTGGGGTCGGTAATCTTGGTACTGCCTTTTTAAACTATAATTTTTTAAAAAATAATAACACAAAAATAGCTTGTGCTTTCGATGTAGATCCAGCAAAAATGGGAACAAAGATTCGCGAGGTTCCGATTTATCACATGGATGAATTGGAGAAGGTATTAATTGAGGAACAAATATCGGTTGTGATTCTAACGGTTCCGGCTTCTGTCGCTCAAATGATCACGGACCGGGTCGTGAATTCCAATGTAAAGGGGATCTTAAATTTTACCCCAGCAAGGTTAAATGTTCCTTTATCGATTAGGGTTCATCACATTGACCTGGCAGTAGAGCTGCAATCACTGGTCTACTTTTTAAAGCATTATCCGACAGTGGAAATAGAAGAATAAAATTGGTAATGGCTTTTCACATAAATTGTGGAAAGTTTTTTTTTTGGACTATTATCGGGCTTTACAACGTAACAGTGTTATGTTACATTATAAATCAGAAAGGGGTTTTCATAAATGAGCGAGGAGTTAATTTCTAAAAAGGAATTATTGGATATAGCAGGGATCTCGTACGGGCAATTATATCGTTGGAAGAGGAAGGATCTCATTCCTGAGGAATGGTTTATTCGAAAATCAACCTTTACAGGTCAGGAGACATTTTTTCCTAAAGAAAAGATCTTAGAAAGAATCGATAAAATTCAAACGATGAAAGAGAATCTTTCCTTGGATGAACTGGCTGACATGTTTTCACCTAATGTAACAGAGTTACATTTGACTAACGATGAACTAGTGAAACGTAACATTGTTTCAAGTGCAGTTATGGACTTATACCTGAAGACTGAAATGGGCGGTCAGCATTTTGAATTTTCGAGAATACTTGAAGTCTTTGTATTAGAAAAGCTGCTTCAGTCAGGAGAAATTAATCTGGATGAAGGGAAAATGCTGCTTCAGGTCTTAAAGGATAACAGGGGATTAATCAAACAAAAAAATGGGGAATTAGTGCTGACGAGAAAACTTGGGGTTTCATCGTGCCTTTTACTAATAAATGCGGAAGATGTTAAGTTTGAGCAAGGAACGAAAATTGTTGTTCAGCTTTCGCTTGTGAAATGTATGGAAGAGATTAAAGCGAACTTACTATAAAGGAGAATGTACATGGATACGAAAAAAAGGGGAGACCTGAATATTAATGGCTTTGGGTCAGCCAATGGCGGGCAATTTCACCAGGTAACTATCAAGGGTAAAGGAACAGTTAATAGCGATATAGAGTGTGTGGTATTTGATTGTAATGGTTCGGGTACGGTCAATGGGAATGTCATAACGAATAAAGCGAAGGTTAACGGGAACGGAAAAATTAAAGGGCATCTCGAATGCAAAATGTTAACAGTGGATGGAACGGCGAAAATTGAAAATAACCTAAACGTAGAAAATTTCAAGGTGGCAGGAAAAGCCTCGATCGGTGGAAGGGTAAAAGCAGAGGAAATCAGTATTAAAGGCAGGCTTACAGTTGAAGGGGATTGTGAAGCCGATTCATTTAAAGCAGAATCACACTTTATGATTGGTGGACTTTTAACCGCAGATCATGTGGATATTAAACTTTTTGGAGAATGTAAAGCAAAGGAAATAGGCGGACAAACGATCCTCATTAATCACAAACCGGCATTAATGGGATTATTCAAACATTTTATTCAAACACAGCTGGAAACGGAATTAATAGAAGGGGACAAAATTGAATTGGAAAATACAAAGGCAGCTGTTGTCCGTGGGAACCAAATTACAATTGGGGCTAATTGTGAGATTGGACTCGTTGAATATACAGACGAACTTTCAGTAGATAAAAAAGCAACTGTGAAAGATTCCAGAAAGGTTTAAAAGGGGGAACGGAAATGAAAAAGGGTCGAAATCTGACGATAAATGGTTCGGGCAACTACCCGGGCGGCAGTTATGATAAAGTAAGCATCCGAGGGGAAGGGACGATTGATAGTAATATAGAGTGCTCAATGTTTCATATATATGGAACGGGTGAGGTACTGGAGAATGTGAAAACAGGATCCGTAAAAGTTCTCGGTGAATCAGAGGTAAAGGGGAATCTGGAGTCTAGTGACATGCTGGTAATGGGAACGATGGAAATTGATGGGGAAGCTGCTTTGGAAAAAATGAAGATTCTTGGCACGCTTGAGGTGGGCGAGCGGCTTTATGGCGAAGTGGCAACTATTAAGGGCAGCATTTCCGTGGGTGGCGACGTAGAATATGAGAAATTTGACTTAAGCGGCGGATTTGAAATCAAAGGTCTCCTGAATGCTGATACAATCAATATTGGTTTGCGTTTTGGCGAAAGCACGGCAGAGGAAATCGGAGGAGAGACAATCACGATCAAAAGAAAAACGTCGCTGCTTCCGTTTGTAAAGGATGAGGGTTCACTGGTTGTGAAGGTGATTGAAGGGGATGAAATATTCCTTGAAAATACGAAGGCGGATATCGTCAGGGGAAACCTTGTCAAAATTGGTTCAGGCTGTCAAATTGGCCGGGTAGAATATTCGAATGATTTTATCCAGGATAAGAATTCAACAGTAAAAATGTCGGAAAAGATATAGAGGAGGATTTATGGTAGCGAAAGAAAGTAAATTAGGGTTGGTTGTTGCAGGGTTATTACTAAGTATTTTGATGGCCTCGATGGATAACACGATTGTTGTGACGGCAATGGGGACGATTGTCGGTGATCTTGGCGGGCTGGAGAACTTTGTATGGGTGGTTTCAGCCTATATGGTGGCGGAAATGGCAGGGATGCCGATTTTCGGTAAGTTATCCGATATGTATGGACGAAAACGATTCTTTATTTTTGGATTAATAGTATTTATGGCAGGCTCAGCCTTGTGCGGTACCGCGGAAACTATTACCCAATTAAGCATCTACCGTGCGATTCAGGGGATAGGCGGTGGTGCACTTGTGCCGATTGCATTTACAATTATGTTTGACTTATTTCCGCCTGAAAAACGCGGGAAAATGGGCGGCTTATTCGGCGCAGTTTTTGGCTTGTCGAGTATCTTTGGGCCTTTACTCGGGGCTTATATTACCGATCATATCAGCTGGCATTGGATTTTTTATATTAACTTACCGCTTGGGATTTTATCGCTGATTTTTATTAGTATCTCCTACAAAGAATCACCAGTACACCAGAAGCAATCGATTGATTGGTGGGGAGCTGTGACCTTAATTGGAGCGGTTGTTTGTTTGATGTTCGCCCTTGAGCTTGGCGGACAGAAATATGCTTGGGATTCTAGCGTCATTTTAAGCTTATTTACGGGATTTGCAGCACTATTTCTACTCTTTTTATTCGTTGAGACAAAAGCAAAGGATCCAATCATTTCTTTTTCAATGTTTAAAAACCAACTGTTTGCTGGAAGTACGCTGGTCGGCTTGTTTTACGGGGCAGCGTTTATGGCTGCGACCGTTTATATCCCAATCTTTGTGCAAGGAGTTTATGGCGGTAGTGCCACCAATTCAGGGCTGATTTTATTGCCAATGATGCTTGGATCGGTAGTTACAGCCCAGGTCGGTGGATTTTTGACAACCAAGATGAGCTATCGGAACATCATGTATTTATCGGGAGTTATTTTGATTGGCGGATTTTTGTTGTTAAGCACGATTACGCCGGATACTAGCAGGGCGTTGCTGACAATCTATATGGTTGTGATTGGTTTAGGTGTTGGGTTCTCATTTTCTGTTTTAAGCATGGCCGCGATTCATCCATTTGGCATGGAGCAAAGGGGCTCCGCTACCTCGACAAGCAACTTTATCCGCTCGTTGGGGATGACCATAGGGATTACGGTTTTTGGAATGATCCAAAGGACTGATTTTAAAGAGGGGCTGGAAAAAGCCTTTTCGGGAATGGGACCAATGCCAAAGGGCGATTCACGGGAGTTTTTATCAGAGCAAGCAAGAGCTCAGATTCCTGCACCAATCCTGGAAAAAATCACAGATGCCCTTTCAAGTTCAATCGTCCACACCTTTACATGGGCACTAGTTCCAGCGGGCATAGCCTTCCTATTAATCTTTATCCTCGGAAAAGAGCGGATGGTTATCAATAAAGGAGAAACTTTCAAACAATAAAGCAAGACAATGTGGTAATAGTAGAAAAGGTGTCAGGCACCATGTGAATTTTTCACATGGTGCCTGACACCTTTGTTTATTTTTTCATTTGGTTCTTATATTTAAAATGAAAGGCGATCATTTTTAGGCCTGAGCCAAAGTCAAAGGTCGCTAATAAGACGAGGAGATAGCTGAAAAAGCCCCAGCCGTTTTTTTGAACATCATCGATGGCAAAGAAAGTAAATACCCCGCCAAGCAGGAAGTATATCAAACCAGAAAGCAATGGTGAACGTCTCATAGAAATCCTCCGATAAAGTTTTGAATTGCCTCAGCCTCACGCCTTAATCTTTCAATATCATCTTTATAAACAGTCTGAACCAAGACAACCAAGGTATTCATCGTGACATGGGCAAAAATCGGTACAAGAATATGCTTGGTTTTGACATAGAGAAAAGCGAAGGTAAAGCCCATGGCCGAATACAGTAGAATGTGCTGAAACTCCATATGTGCCGCTGCAAAGATGACCGAGCTGATCAGCGCTGAGATAAAAAAGTTAAAGCGCTTGTACATGGCGCCAAAAATAATTTTACGAAAAACAATTTCTTCTAAAATCGGCCCAATAATGCTGGTAACAATAATCGCCGCAGGCATCGTTTCAATGATGTGAAGAATATTTTGCGTATTCTCAGACCCCATTTTAACGCCTAAGAGAGTTTCGATCATGGCGGCGAAAATTTGCGCAAAGTAAGCTAAAAAGACACCTATAATGGCCCATATTACCGATTCACCGACAGAGGAACCACCCCTTTTCTCAAAGCTTTGGGTGTTCATTTCCTTTCGTAAAATAAAAAGAATGATGAGTAAAGCAATTGAAAAACTGGCAATCAGCCAAACAGGAACAGCAAGACTTTGGCTGATTCCGAAAGATTTAAAGCTGAATAACAATATAGGAAGCCCGACAAGACTGGAGAGCTGCATAGCGATGTACACAATGATGATGATCCAATATTCCTTTTTCAAATTTTAATCTCCTTTTTGATGCATTCAATATAATATGACAATTAACATTCTAATTTTCAGGTCATTATTATTCATTTTACTCTTAAAACTGCTGTTGTTTCAATTTAGAAGAACTTTTTTAAAATAAGGTATAGAAAGACATGTTTTTTGCATACTTTATAGGGTTGTAGAAAAGCAAAATTCTTTTGTAAAAAATTATGCTTCATACTTGCAAAAGATTTTCAGATTCTTTATTATAATAATTGTGTTAGCACTCATTAATGGAGAGTGCTAATAATGACAGAATTACATATATTTTTGAGGAGGTTGTTTGATTTGTTAAGACCATTAGGTGATCGCATTGTCATTGAGCTTGTTGAATCAGAAGAAAAAACTGCAAGCGGTATCGTATTACCGGATTCAGCGAAGGAAAAGCCTCAGGAAGGAAAAGTTGTTGCCGTTGGTACTGGCCGCGTACTTGAAAGCGGAGAACGCGTAGCACTTGAAGTTGCTGTAGGCGACCGCATTATCTTCTCAAAATACGCTGGTACTGAAGTGAAATACGAAGGTACAGAATATTTACTTTTACGTGAAAACGATATCCTTGCTGTTATTGGTGAGTAAGGTTTTTTAAAAAAATAGTTTAGAAAATACGAGGAGGTTTTTTGAACAATGGCTAAAGAGATTAAGTATAGTGAAGATGCGCGCCGCGCAATGCTACGTGGTGTTGATGCCCTAGCTGATACAGTAAAAGTTACTCTTGGACCTAAAGGACGCAACGTGGTTCTTGAGAAAAAATTTGGTTCACCGCTTATCACGAATGACGGTGTAACAATCGCAAAAGAAATCGAATTAGAAGATGCATTCGAAAACATGGGTGCTAAGCTTGTTGCTGAAGTAGCAAGCAAAACAAACGATGTTGCCGGTGACGGTACAACTACTGCAACTGTTCTTGCTCAAGCAATGATTCGTGAAGGCTTAAAGAACGTTACGGCTGGTGCTAACCCAATGGGTATCCGTAAAGGGATTGAAAAAGCAGTTGCTGTTGCAGTTGAAGAATTAAAAACTATTTCAAAACAAATCGAAGGCAAAGAGTCTATCGCTCAAGTTGCTGCGATTTCTTCAGATGATAAAGAAGTTGGCCAATTAATCGCGGAAGCAATGGAGCGCGTTGGCAACGATGGTGTTATCACAATCGAAGAATCAAAAGGCTTCACAACTGAATTGGATGTTGTCGAAGGTATGCAATTTGACCGCGGCTACACTTCTGCTTACATGGTAACTAATACTGACAAAATGGAAGCTGTATTAGAAAATCCATATATCTTAATCACAGACAAGAAGATTTCTAGCATTCAAGAAATTCTTCCTGTACTTGAGCAAGTAGTACAACAAAGCAAGCCATTATTGTTGATTGCTGAAGATGTTGAAGGTGAAGCACTTTCTACTTTAGTAGTGAATAAGCTTCGCGGTACATTCAATGCTGTGGCTGTTAAAGCTCCTGGCTTCGGTGACCGCCGTAAAGCAATGCTTGAAGATATCGCTGCATTAACTGGCGGTGAAGTTATTACTGAAGAGCTTGGCCGTGAATTAAAAACTACTACAATCGATTCTTTAGGACGCGCTACTAAAGTGGTTGTTACAAAAGAAAATACTACAATCGTTGAAGGTGCAGGAGAGACTTCTGAAATTCAAGCTCGTGTAAATCAAATCCGTGTTCAATTAGAAGAAACTACTTCTGAATTTGACCGTGAAAAATTACAAGAGCGCTTAGCTAAATTAGCTGGCGGTGTAGCAGTTATCAAAGTTGGTGCTGCAACTGAAACAGAATTAAAAGAGCGCAAACTTCGCATCGAAGACGCATTGAATGCAACTCGTGCTGCTGTTGAAGAAGGTATCGTATCCGGTGGTGGTGTAGCCCTTCTTAACGTATACAGCAAAGTTGCTGCACTTCAAGAAGAAGGCGACATCGCTACAGGTATCAACATCGTATTACGTGCGATGGAAGAGCCAGTTCGCACAATCGCACAAAACGCTGGTCTTGAAGGATCTGTCATTGTTGACCGCTTAAAGCGCGAAGCAGTTGGCACAGGCTTCAACGCAGCAACTGGCGAGTGGGTAAACATGATCGAAGCTGGTATCGTTGACCCAACTAAAGTAACTCGTTCAGCACTTCAAAACGCAGCATCTGTTGCTGCTATGTTCTTAACAACTGAAGCAGTTGTTGCTGACAAACCAGAACCAGCTGGTGCAGGCGGCGGTATGCCTGACATGAGCGGTATGGGCGGAATGGGCGGCATGATGTAATAAAAATTATAAAGCCTTGATATATAGGGGTTTATTAGTGGGATAAGGATAAATGCTCATACTTTTGCTCATAGTAAGCAAAAAATGCTCACTTTTTTCATTAAAAACCATCTAATCAGAGAAGGTCTTTCATCAGTTTACTGAACTGGTGGGAGGCCTTTTCTTCCATATTGGCGGTCATATGGGTGTGAATATTCCTGGTAGTGTTAATTTCTGTATGTCCTAAACGCTGCTGAGGCTCTTTTACTCCTACACCAGCTTCAACCAAAAATAGAATTCCTCAAGAAAGGGGCAATCTGCTCTTTTTTTGTCTCGTATCGCTGGGTGATATAGCTTGCAAATAAATCTAAAAACCTTCATATTTAATAGAAAAGGAGGCCGATATGCGAAGCGATATACAAACGAATGAACGAGCTTTTTCTTCTAAGGAAGTGGC
>Ga0213823_1001823_pt1 | contig 12258 bp, 5 predicted proteins | sample MC6MC0907MG_FD_179887 | JGI IMG/M metagenome (GOLD analysis project Ga0213823, IMG submission 179887) | Enriched soil aggregate microbial communities from Iowa State University, Ames, United States - MC6-MC0907-MG | ecosystem: Environmental > Terrestrial > Soil > Unclassified | place: USA: Iowa...
TCATCTTCGATACCGATACGGTCAATGTACTCCTGGGTAAGCAGTTTGTTGGCAGCGAATCGGTCAAACACCAGCAGCGCATCCCACTTGAAGGTTTTTGGCTCCTTTTCCATCTCTTTAAGAAACTCCTCAAGCGATTGAGGGCTGCTGGCTTGAGTCAGCGCAGGAATTTTACTGTTCATCAGAATTAATCTCCATGTTCCATGTTTTCATTAATGCACCGCCAGGCCGCCGGCGAGCTTGCCCGGCCGGGCCTGTTTCAAGGACGCTTACAGTAACTTTCTGGGCGTAAGCCGCAGCGGCAGGAGCCCGTGCCAACTGTGGCCATTATCGAAGCTTACAGTCCCATTAACGGTGTACTGCTGGCCATCCACCAAGTTGTCATAAACAGCAACACTCAACCACTCCTCTATCCGGCTATTACTAAGTTCGCCAAGGCTCAAAGGCCGCCCATCACGTAATACGGCGCCATTTTCAATGGCCACTGTGAAGGGCTGGCCTGACGCAACGAAAGGCCAGAGCACCGCCGCACGCACTTCGAGCATTGCACCCTTCCCGGTGATGAGGGCGGTTCGCTTAAGTTGGCCGTCGTTATCCGCTTGCGGGCACGTAACATTGTTTCCGAAAACCATCGGCTGGACGCGCAAGTCCACAGCGGCGGAAGGCGCCGAACGCACGCCATCTTCATCGACAATGTGGTAAAACACTTTGAAACGCCTGCTGTTATTCGCGCCGGGTTGATGCATGTTCGCGGCGACAACGCTGGGGGGTATCATGAAAGTTCGGCAGCCTTTATCCTCGGGCGGATCAGTAACGTGCTTCCCGTTTTGCTCATAGCCGTCCCAGTGAACTTCAAAGTGTTCACCTGGGCGCAAAGCAACATCAGGTACCGTGACGACAGCCCCGAGAATTGCGCTCCCCGCCGCTAGGTATTGCCTGCCCAGACCATCCGCCTGGGCACGCTCGATGACCGGTGCTGGAAGGCTGCGCGCCGGATCGAATTCGACGTCCAGTCTATCGGAAGTCAACGCATGACCCGCACGTGCAAACTGGTAGAACACGTAGTGATCACCGACTACAAGCAGGCTTGGGTCAATCTGGAATACGGTCTCATCGCCTTGCAGGCTACTCGCATCCATGCGTGCAAACTGCACCTCAGGCTCGATCCGGGCGGGGCTTTTCCAATGCAGCAGCAAGTAGTCACCCACTTGAATACCCGGATAGCGAGGTACGCGAACAGTGACGCCATCGGGGAACTCACCAGGGTCAAGCGGTGCGCCCGAGAAACCATCGACGCTGGGTTCAGGCAACAGCTCGACCGGGCTTGGCGCCCTTGCTACCGCCACGTGCTGCACCGGTGATTCAATTTTCTTGCTATTACCGCCCAGCGTGATGGTGTATTGGAACTCCATCCGTCCACCCTGCACGCGAATGAACTCCGACTTTTCGACGTCCCACCGCAGCGGCTCAGCCAGGTTGGCCTCGGTCACGTTATGCACTGCGCTTGCCGGTGGCGTTACTTCGCCGCCCGTAGAATTGAACTTGCGCGCCACCAGTTCGACGCTGTCGCCAGCCTGCATGGCGCGGTAGCGTGGCGCAAACAGGCGCACACCTTCAGTCTCCAAATCCGGAGCAACAACCACACGATCATGCGACTCACGCGCCTGCGGCACCGATAATGTTTCGGCACCACCACCACGGTCGCGCAAACCCAGGTAACAAAAGACGCGCCCTGAATCCGGCGTCTTCTCGTCTGCGTTATCAACTTTATAAGATAAAAAGGCCCAGCCACCGTCGTAGGGTTCAACAAAACGATTGGTGACGGATGCCACCATCGTTCTTGTCGCGTCGTAATCCACAGGCACTGGTTTCATCGCACTAAGTTCATCAAAAGGCGTGCCGTCTGCAGCGACGCCACGCCAGATCGGATAGATAGACTGACCAAACCTGATATCCGCATCTTTGATGACAAATTCCAGCTCTGCACCGTTCATGTTCTTGACATCAATCTCACCCCACGCATTTTGCGCCGGGATTTCTGGGGCGGGATTGTGCGGGGACTGATCAGCCCCGTCTTCCACTGAGCGTTTGGGCGCCATGAACATACTCCTAGGGGGTTCAAGATGCCCTTAGTTTTACGGCGCGCCATTGCCGCTGGCTACTGGCAGAAATAACAGGTACTGCTCGCGCGCCAGGCACGCGCGCACCTGATAAATCTACCAGGTGACAGCACCGATAAAACGTGCAGCAGCCGCAAACCCAATACCCGGTACTTCAGCACACCTGTTAATTCTGACAGGTGTCACAGCACGGCAGGTTCAATAAGCTCCGAACAGACAGTACGCCACTCCACACCCAGCGACATACACAGATTTCTTACTTTGTCTGTTCAAACAACCTGTACAGGGAGCACGAAAAATGAAGCACTTACATGAGCGTCGCCTTGCCGTCACAACAGCCATTAAACAGGCAATGCTGGCTGTACCATTGCTTTTAAGTGGTGCGGCCAGTTTTGCTGCAACCCAGGCGGATCCAATCCCTATGCTCGCTTTATTCCACACCGACGATAACGGCACTGAACCCGCCTGCGGGGTGGAACTACCAGCAACGGGCAGCGGCATGACCGTGAATGTGCTACCCAAAAAACAATGCCCCGAGAACGCCAGAGCGCCCTACGCCATTCGCATTCGAAACGTGCCGATCAAATCGACATTTCTCCTCACCGATAACGAGCGCTGTGAAAAAGCCAACAGCGCCTGGGTCGAACTTGACACGAGCCGCGCCAACGCTTCGCTCGAAAAAATCGGCATCGACAAAATCTGGCTCTACGCGGGCGCCCCGGGGGCCCCGGGTTACCTGTACAACACCGGCCTGGATACCAATCCACCAATCCCAAGCCGTGGTTTCAGGGTCATCGGTAAAGGCGAGCCGATCGAGCAGGGGAAACTTTCCTGCATCAAGGTCACCATTGCCCCAGGGAGCAATTGATCATGGCTAACGATCCCGGGTTTCACAGCAACGCCACTAACTTCCAGAGCTTCGTGCAGAACCATGTCGACCAGCGCACCGGCCAGTACAACCTGGCCATTAATTTGCAAGTGCCGGCCGGCAACGACCTGACCGGCCCCGGCCTGCCCTTGCGCCTGTCGTACAGCCCGTTCAATATCGAGGACTCAGGCTTCGGCAAGGGCTGGCAACTGGCAATGACCCGTTACGTGCCCGGCAGCAGTCGAATGCTTACCCTGCATACGGGTGAAAGCTACAGAGTGACAGGTACAGGCCCGCAACCCTCCATTCGCGAGAAGAAAATTCACAGTTTCCACTTTTACGACGACGGCTTTGACGAACACGGCGAAGGCGTAGGCCCGTACCGTGTAGTGCACAAGTCCGGCCTTGTGGAAATACTCACCCTGCATGACGTGGTCAACCCCATCGCCCTGCCCGCCAAGGTCAGGGCACCCTCCGGCCATGGGATAACGCTCAGCTACCTGCCTGAGACCCGACGGCTGGAAAAAATCGTTGATGACAATGGCACGCTGCTGCTGGAGTTGAAGTACACCAACGGCGGGGTAACCATCGATACGCACCCCGGCGCCGGGGCCGACAAGCAGCCCTTCATGCGCTATATGCTGGCACTGAAAAACCGGGCATTGAGGGAGATAAAACTACCACCCGAATTGGGCGGCAACTGGCGCTTCGATTACACCCCCTCCCGGGGCCTGACCTGCCTTTCACAAGTGTCCACGCCTTCGGGCGCGGTGGAGGAGGTGCGTTATGGCGAGGACGACGACCCAGGCCACCTGCTGCCCGGCACACAAAGAGTGCTGCCTCGGGTGACCTCTCATGTAGTCAAACCCCGCAACGACCAGCTGCCGCTGAAAACGACCTACACCTACACGCACTTCGACGAAGAAAGCAACACCCATATGGCGCACAGCTTTGTCGGCAGCAACAGCGGTGTGAGCTGGCGAGACGACGGCGAGGACAACCTGTACCGGGCGCCATCCAGCTACCGCTACAGCGTCACCGCTCATTACTGGAAAGGTGGCAAGGTCGCGCGCACACAGACACAGACATTCAACCGCCACCACCTGATGACCAAGCAAACGCTTGAAAAAGACGGCCATATCGAAGAAACCGAAACCGTCTTCCATGAACGCCCCGGCGTGGAGTTCAAAGATCAACCGCGCTACTTCCAGCTGCCCAAAACCATCACCAAACGCTGGAAGCTGCGTGGTGACGGCAGCAAACTGCACGAGGAAACGGCGATCACCTTGTATGACGATTACGGCAACGTCACCGAAGAGCAAGCCCCCACGGGTGTACGCGTCATCTACCAGTACTACGACAAGGATGGCGAGAAGGACGGCGATACCTGGGCCTGCCCACCCGACCCGCAAGGTTTTGTGCGCAACGTCAAATGCAAGACGGCCTACCCCGTACAGGGTCTGCCCGGCGACGCCCCCGTCCAACGGGCACGAATGACCTACAAGGCCTTCCCGGTGCTGTCCAGCCTTGGCCAAGCGAGCGAATGGCTTGCACCTTGTGAAGAACAGGTGCTGCAAGTGTTCGATGCGGACCAGCCCGGTGAGCGCGAACAATTGCTGATAAAGGTGGAGCGCGCCTACCTGAACAGGCCTGACAATACCTTCCTGCACGGCCGCCCCGACCGCCAGGTGACCACCCGCTACGGTGAAGACAGCACCAACCCGCTACGCCGGGCCATTGAAAGCCGCAGTTCACGCGTCGAATGGGAATACCGCAAGGTCGTCGACAAGGAGCATGGCCTGGAATACTGGACCGACGAAACCGTGTCCGGCTTCGACCTGGTGCAGAAGACCACCAGCATGGCCGTGTCTGGCCTGCATGGCCAGATCGTGTACGAAGAAGATGACACCGGCAACAGCATTCGCAGCCGCTACGACCCGCTCGCCCGCCTGGTAGAGGAAACCGTTGCGCCAGGCAAGGGCGTGGACGAGACCAAGGTAATCCAAAGCTACGGGCTGGTCACCCACCCTGAAGAAGGCGCTGCCGGGCAAGCCTGGCAGTCGGTCACCGGGAGTACGGGCGTGACCACCCTCATCACCTTGGATGGCTGCAGCCGGGTGGTGACCGAAGAGCGCGAAACGAACGCCGTGGATAGCGCGCCGGGTACTACAAGTTCGCGGCAGCGTAGGTTGGTTGCGCGACGCACGTACGATGAACTGGGCGAAATGAGCGAAGAAACCGTCTTCGACTACTACGACGGCAAGACCCTGACGCAGACATCCACCTTCGAATACGATGCCTGGAACCTGCTGTGCAAGACCACCTTGCCGAACGGCGTTACGCAGCACAGCGAATACTCGCCATTTGGCGAAACAGGCGATGTCATCACCCGCTGGGTGGAAACACCGGACAAACCTGGTGTTCGCCAGCAACAGCAGGTTACAGAGAGCAATCGCTTCGACAAAGTGTCGAGTCAATACCGGCTGGACGACGCAGGCCAAGCCATTGGCCGGCATGATTCGAGCTACGATGGCCTTGGCCGCTGCATCAGCCAAGAACACACCTTCAAACGAAACGACCTCCCGATCCAACGGATCACCACCTACACCTACGACGCCGAAGGCCGCGTGACCCGTACCGAACGGCCCGACAAGTCGGCCGTGCTCAGCCAGTTCGCGCTGCACAGTGCCGCCCCATTGGCCGAACAACTGCTGGTCGAGCGGCGCAAAGGTGTTGCCCCCACCCTTGCCTGGAAAAGAGAATACGATGGCCTTGAACGGCTGAAGTCTTTGCAAGCGGGTAAGCAACACGAAACCTACACCTACAAACACAATACCTCGCTGGTAGAAACCCGCACTACTGGGCAGCGTACCTTCACCTACCACTACAACCCCGCGCGCTCCATCCAACCTAATAAGATCGAGGTTAAACCCGTAAAGAGTAAAACTCAGATCGACATGAATGCCGTAATGAGTACGACCTTCGATTACGACTCCAAAACCTCAGCTGTCAGCAAGGCCAGCGATGCACAAGGTGAGCATACCTATAAGTACACCGATCAAGGCTACCTGCTGAAAACCGAATGGCAGGGGCAGGATGCCAATGGCCACCAGTGCGACTACCGCCATTCGTTGCAGGGCCTGCCATTGGGCTACGCAGAAAGTGACGGCACTGAAGTGCTCCACGACTACAACGCGTTGGGGCAACTGCAACAGACCCGCCAAGGTGACCTGCTAGCAACGTTCGAGTACGACACGCTCGGGCGACTCTGGAAAACCACGACCCAGGACCTGGCCAACAAACAGGTACTGTTATGCGAGCAGACTTACGACGAACTAGGCCGAGAGAAAAGTCGCGAACAAACGCTCACCCGTCACGATGGCTCCACCCTCACCCAAAGCATCGCACTGGCGTGGCAGGAAGATGACCAGCTGCGTACCCGCACCGTCACCCGTGACAACCAGCAAGTGCTGCTGGAAACCTTCGACTACAATGCACTCGACCAGCTGGAGCAACACACCTGCGAAGGCACCAGCCTGCCGCGCAACCCTGCTGGCCGGGCCATCAAGAGTCAGTTTTTTGTCTACGACGAGCTGAACAACCTGACTGAGTGCTACACCGATTTTGCCGATGGCGCATGGGACGAGGCCTTTTACATTTACGACGGCTTCATCCTGAAACAGGCAAAGCACTCCCTGCAGCCTGATTACCCGGTCTGCCAAACGTTCGAGCACGATGCCGAAGGCAACCTGGAGAACGACGAACAAGGCAACAAGCTGGTGTACGACGACCATGGTCGCCTGAGCGAAGTGCAACGGGCCAGCGATGGGCAGCCTCTGTATCGCTACCGCTATGACGGCCACAACGACCTGATCGGCGTACGTCATGAGCAAGCCCCGGAAGTGTCGCGCCGTTACCAAGGCTACCGGTTAAGCAGTACACGCGATGCCGACTTGCTCACCGAGTACCTGTACGCAGGCGAGCGCCCTCTGGGGCTGCAACGCCCAGGCCAAACCGCAGACAATCGGCTGTACGCGACCGACGCGACAAACAGTGTGCTGGGTGAATGCAGCAGTGATGAACTGCACGATAACGCGTACACGGCCTATGGCGATTCACCTGACAACGACCAACTGGTGGGCCTGCTAGGCTTCAATGGTGAAGCCCGCGAACGAGCCTTGGGCTGGTCGCTACTGGGGCGCGGCTACCGTGCCTACAACCCTGGGCTGATGCGCTTCCATAGTCCGGACACGACGGCGCCAGAAGACGCCGGTATCAACCCGTATGCGTACTGCGGCGGCAACCCCGTCAACTGGCGCGACCCAAGCGGCCATTACGGCGTGCGCCACAGCATGGAGGCCCCGTACGTCCCGCCCAAACCGAGGCCCAAAACCGATTGGCGATCCTGGCTCGGCTTGGCCGTGGGTGCTGTCTTTGCAGTGATTAGCTTCATGTTCATGCCGCCGATAGGCCTGACCATGGCCTTCGCAATGGGCGCAGGCAGCCTTGTCATTGACGTGGCCGCTTTGGTGGTTGGTGCAGTGGGACTGGTGACAGGGGGCGAGGCGCTTAATAACTGGGCGTTCTGGCTGGGGATTGCCAGTGCGGTGACTACGCTGGGGGTCATGGCCCAGAGCAGGTTTGCGGCGAAGGGGGCGGCCAGAAAAGCTGCAGAAGCAGCTGTCAACGCGGAATTGCCAGGCAAGTTGTTTGCCTCTGGCGAGCTCGTCACTACTACTACCACGGTTACTGTAAACATCTATCCAACCACCAACAAGACAATCAATGTATACATGACCACCAACAATTTTAAGACGATTACAAAAGCCGCCCCAAGAACTACTGCCACACTAGACTTTTCAGACAACTTCATCTTGAAAAGAAACCCTGCCTACGATGACGTTCTGACTACGGCCACATCCAGAAATCTTTCGGAAACTGTCATGGACAATCGCCCTGTAATAAACGAAATATCCATTGCCGCTTCACATCCAGCCCCCAAATCAGCAACTGTAGAAACAGGCGTGACCAAAGGTGGCTTCACGAAAACCGCGAGCGGAAAGTGGGAAAAGACCGCTACAATTCGTGATTTCAGAAACGGTAGATTTGTCATAGGCCAGTAACTTTTATCGGCGGCCTTCTGCGAAGGCCGCCACCGCATACATGAAACCAGATAAAAGGTCATATTCACCGGACTTTTCCTACAGAATATGAGCCGTTTTTCACGCTATCTTCAGCCGCCTTAACTGGAATGCTCCTTGAATCGTATTCCAAATTGCACAACTAGCGCTGCAGGGCCTATCAGACGGCGCAAACCAACGGTTCCTTCTTATGCGTAACACCATCCGAAACCGGCAGTTACCTGCAAGCCACTGCTTAGTTGTATTTTTTTCTGCCGCAAGTATTAGCCTGTTATTCATAGCCGCTCCCGCTACAGCCGATGACCGCACCGTTCAATTCAACCCCAACTTCATGCGCCAAACACCAGGCCAGTCCATCGACGCCAGCGTAGCCGCCCTGAGCACCTTGGCCACTGAAGCCTCCCTGGCGCCCGGCCGCTACCGGGTTGAAGTGCTGGTCAACCTGGCGCCTGCGGGCAAGCATGAAATCGATTTCCGTGGACGCAGCGATGGCAAGGGCCTGGAGCCCTGCCTCAGCGCCAGCCTGCTGCGCGAACTGGGTCTGCGTGAACAGGGCCTGGCCGAGCCACTGCCCAGCGACGAGCGCTGCATCGACCTGCCCGGGCTGGTGCCCGACGCCACCTACGACCTGGACCCCGGCCAACTTCAGCTGGCGCTGTCCATCCCGCAGATCGCCCTGCGCCGGGATGTGGCCGGCAGCGTTGCACCAGAGCGCTGGGACAACGGCATCAATGCCGCCTTCGTCAGCTACCAGGCCTCCGCGCAGCATTTCAGCGGCAACACCGGCACCTCCAACAGCAGCCAGGACCTGTCCCTCAATGGCGGGATCAACCTGGGCGGCTGGCGCCTGCGCAGCAGCCAAAGCTGGCGCGACGACGGCGAAGGCCGGGATTGGGTACACTTCAACACCTACGCCCAGCACGACCTGCCTGGGAACTGGGGCACGCTGACCCTGGGCGAAACGTTCAGCAGTGGCGATGTGTTCCGCAGCCTGCCCATCAAAGGGGTACAACTGGCCACCGACATGGGCATGCTGCCAGACGTGATGCAAAGCTACGCGCCGGTGATCCGCGGCGTGGCCCAGAGCCGGGCCAAGCTGGAGGTACTGCAGAACGGCTACCCGATCTACTCCACATACGTTGCCGCCGGCCCATACGAGATCAATGACTTGGGCGTTGGCGGTAGCGGCGACCTGGAAATCGTTCTTACCGAGGCCGATGGCCAGGTGCGCCGTTTCATCCAGCCCTACTCCACCCTCAGCAACCTGCTGCGCGAAGGCGTGTGGCGCTACAACCTGGTGGCCGGGCGCTATGACGGCGCCGATGGCATCGACAACCCCGCACTGTGGCAAGCCACCCTGGCCCGTGGCGGCCAGTGGAGCACTACACTGTATGGCGGGCTGCTAGGCAGCGAGTACTACGATGCCGCCAACCTTGGCATCGCACGCGACATCGGCAACCTTGGCGCGGTGTCGCTGGACGTGACCCAGGCGCGTACCGACCTGGGCGAACAAGGCGGCCAGGTGCAGGGGCAGAGTTACTCTGTGCGCTACGGCAAAGCCTTTCAGACCGGCACCAGCCTGCGCTTCGCCGGCTATCGCTACTCCACCGAAGGCTATCGCGAGTTCAACGAAGCGGTGCAGCAGCGCAATGCCTCCAGCCGCTATCAGGGCAACCGCCGCAGCCGCCTGGAAAGCTCGATCTACCAGACGCTCGGCAACCGCAACTCACTGAGCCTTACCCTTTCCCAGGACGATTACTGGGGCACCAACCGCCAACGCCGCCAGTACCAGTTCCAGTTCAATACCCAGTACCGCCGGGTCAGCATCAACCTGTACGCCTCGCAGTCGTTGAGTGACGACAGCGGCAGCGACCGTATCGTTGGCCTGGGGGTCACCATCCCGCTGGGCTGGGGCACGTCAACGACTGCAAGTTTCGATGTACAGGAAAGCAATGGCCACTTCAGCGAACGCGCCACGTTGAATGGCGGTTCGCAGGACAACCGCCTGAGCTACCTGGCATCGCTGGCCAACGACGAACAGCAGCGCAAGACCGCCTCGGCGTCAATGAGCTATCAGACGCAGAAGCTAAACGTGGGTGCCGGCTACACCGAAGCGGATGACTTCCGCAGCGTCTCGGTCAATGCCAGTGGCGCGGTGTTGGCGCATGCCGGCGGCATCGTCCTGGGGCAATACCTGGGCGAGACCACTGCGCTGGTGCATGTGCCCGATGTGCCCGGCGTGGGTGTCGACAACGTGCCCGCTGGCAGCACCGACAGCAGTGGCTACATCCTCGCCCCGCACATGCGCCCCTACCGGGTCAACCAGGTAACCCTGCAAACCGACCAGCTCAGTCCTGATGTGGAAATCGAAAATGGCGCCACCCAGGTTGTCCCCCGTCGAGGCGCGGTCGCCCTGGCAGCCTTCAAGGCGCGGCAGGTCAGCCGCCTGATCCTCATATTGCAACATGCAGACGGCCGCCCGCTGCCCTTCGGTACCCAGGTCAATGACCAGCAGGGCAAGCAGTTAGCGGTAGTGGGCCAGGCTGGCCAGGTGCTGATTGCAACAGATGCCCAGGCACAAACGCTAGAGGCGCGCTGGGGCGACCGCGCCGAACAGCACTGCCTGTTGAAAATCGACCCGGCAACCATGCCTGAAGACGAAGGCTACCGCCTGCAGACCTTGCGCTGTCCTACCCCATGACCCAGCCCGTGCGACGACGCCGCAGGCTTGCAACAGGAACCCACCATGCCCCATTTTTCGCGTTCTTTAATCGGCATCGCTGCTGCGGCGACGATGATGACACTGTCAAGCCAGGCCCATGCCCTGGGCTGCGAATGGCCAACCACCCCAGGCCCGTTGCAGTTCACGCACAACATCCCCGACATTAAGTGGGTGGCACGTGATGCGCCCGTGGGTAGCAAAATCTACTCTGCCACTAGCACTGGAGTGGTAGGCCCCGGCTTTGCCTTGAAGTGCGATAACGACGGGACGCTGAGCCTGACGGCCAACATGGGTACGCCATTACCTGTCGCCCCCGGCACCTTCCCTCCCGTCGACGGGAAGGATGTGACGGGCAAAGTGCTACAAACCAGCATTCCGGGTGTCGGGCTGTATCTGGAGCTGGGTGGTTTCCTCAACGCCGGAGCTAGCAACGCGTTCCTGGCGAACGATGGTGGTATCGGCGCCATTCCCTATGTGGGTGAAAACGCGAGGAATATGACGCCCTCGGACTTGGAAATGAAAAATCTCATCATCAAGTATATGGCCTTGATCAAGACCGGCCCCATCCCGCCTGGCGTAAGTTCATTCAACCAGGAGGTCGTCAGGGGTGTCGTCAGCGATGTCGGGGATGCCGTAAGACTTACCTTGGGCGGGCGAGTCCAGCAGGCCCAGTGCACGATCGGGGCCGATGCCGTCAGTGCCAACCCGGTACAACTTGGAACCCACGACATTGCTGACTTCACAGGCCCAGGCAGCCACAGCGATCCGGTTGATTTCTACATCACCCTCAACCAGTGCAAGGACGACGAGGCTAGTAGCGTTGCCCGTGCGTTCATGCGCCTGGACGGCGTGGACGGCTCGGTGCCAGTGGATCGTGACCGGGGATTGTTCACCCTGACTAGCGGCTCGAGCGCCAGCGGCATCGGTATCCAGGTGCTGCGCAGCGACAATAACCCACTAAAACTCGAAGAGTTCGTGGATATGGTGCCCCTTACCCGCGACAGAACACGCATCGATCTGCGTGCCCGGTATTATCAGACCGAAGCAACGGTGACGCCCGGCTCGGCTAAAGGCGCATTGAACTTCACCATCGAATACCGCTAAGGGGCGGCCATGGCGGTATAGCCATGGCCCCGCTATTCCGGAGCCAAAAAAAAACGCACCAAAGGAACTTAAGAATTCCTTGGTGCGTTTTGTATTGGAGCGGGAAACGAGACTCGAACTCGCGACCCCGACCTTGGCAAGGTCGTGCTCTACCAACTGAGCTATTCCCGCATTTTAAACTTTTACAACCTACTACACCGTCATGAACGCCATAGTTTTAAAAACTGGAGCGGGAAACGAGACTCGAACTCGCGACCCCGACCTTGGCAAGGTCGTGCTCTACCAACTGAGCTATTCCCGCAA
>Ga0213823_1001827_pt1 | contig 12248 bp, 12 predicted proteins | sample MC6MC0907MG_FD_179887 | JGI IMG/M metagenome (GOLD analysis project Ga0213823, IMG submission 179887) | Enriched soil aggregate microbial communities from Iowa State University, Ames, United States - MC6-MC0907-MG | ecosystem: Environmental > Terrestrial > Soil > Unclassified | place: USA: Iowa...
GGACTCTCCGCATAACAGATGCCGGCTTGAAATCGGCTTCTGTCAGTTAGGAATATGCCATGTTGTATTACGTGGTTTTATCTTTTTCTGAATGTGCATTTCTTTTTCTAGTTTCATCAACCAGTTTCTGGCTGCATATACAGACAGGTCACATTTGTCTGCTACTTCTCTTGTTGTCAGGCCATTTTCACCAGCCTGATATACAGCCATCATCACCTCATTCATTTTCCCCTGTAAAGTTGGGGCTGAGAAGATATTTGCTTTTTTTCTGTCCATTGAACTGTCAAATGTCGACATAGTTTGATGCACCTTATAAAGGGAGTGATTCAAAGTTTGTGTGCAAAATTATTCGTTCTTTAAATCACTCAAACAACTAAAAACCATATTTTGTCTTTTTTTAGTGCAAACAACTAGCTCTACTCTGTTTTATATTCTTTTATATCGCCCGATGTGTTGCCAATATGTTTTTTTTAACAGCTAAGAAACAACACAATAAATTATCATAAAATAAACATTAATGTTACATGATCCGCATAGCACCGTTGCAAAATTTAAATTGAGAGAAAGTGTAATATTAGGAATTGATATGTATTGCTTATGTAATGAATTAATATAAGATGTTAAGCGGCATGATTACTTGCATTAAATATCAATATATAATATTTATGCTTAAGTTTTATAGTGGATGGATAACTACTATTTATACCAAACTTAGTTGGTATTTACTTAAATATAAACTGCAACACAATATTTTATTTAATGCTTACTGGAGAACCGTATTACAAAATTTATTTTCTACACTTTTCGTAGCCCGTATGGGCAATTACTAAAACTACAGTATATGTTCTCAGAACATTGCTCTGGTAATTTTGCTCGTTTTCCCTGGCAGAATGTGGATTGTTGTAACTTTTTCCACATCGCCGATTTGAATGCGCATATCATATATACTGTTCGGTTTTCACTTTTGTGTCTGGCTACCATTGCCTGATCCACTATTTCTATGACGTCTCCTGGTTGCAGCAAAGCCCCCTCTGCTAACCATAAAATGAGCCAGTTATTATCCTCAGTTATTACGCTTGAAAAAAATGTTCCTGTAACAGGACATGCCAGGCATTCAATTACTATCCATTCCATATAACCCCTCTCTTCTACAAAGTGTTTTAGGAGTTATCTCATCCACTGAATGAATAGTAATAGCGCGATTACAGCTCTTCTATTGATTAGGATCACAAATTATAAATCCCGCTAACGCTGCGCGGCATGATTGAGCCTTCATTTTTATCTGGACTTTTCAGTCCGATTACGTTTGAGGTTTTTAATTATATAATTTTTTGCTATAAAACATGTCACCAAAGGATATTATTTTGGATAAATAATAAACTTACATTTTGCTCTGTTAATTGATTCTTTATTACATAATTACTTCCAGTGGAAATCACCTTTTTTTGATTTAAAATGATGTTTTAAACTATGTTGTTGCATTTATTAAAACTATTAACTGTTTTTTAAGATGTAATTAGAATAACTCATTTCACTTTTAAATATATCTTTTGTTTTTCTTTTTACCTTTTCGAAAATTGATCTGGATTCTGTTTTTACATTTTTCACTCAAACTTAAACAGTTCACAAACAAATATCAAATTCATTTGGTTTTACTCTGGGTTTGCATTCCATTTTGTTAGTTAAAACACCAGGATCGTGTTTTATTTTCTTTGAGGGTGATTCTAATGAGCAAACTTAAGAGATGTTTATTTCTGCTGTTATTTTTTGCTTTTAATGTATACGCAAACGATTTTTCCAGTGAAAGACTAACATTGACGTCAAATGAGAATGTTCATACAGGTAATGATCAGTCTATGTTGTCCCACTTGGCTATAGATGGTGCGCGTAGTATTACAGAGGATTGGTTATCTCACTATGGTACTGCAGACGTTAAGCTAAATTCTGACCACAGGTTTAATCTTAAAAATAGTTCTGGAGATTTTCTCCTTGGGCTCTATGTTCAACCGGAGCAGGTGCTATACACCCAGGTTGGCTTACGTCACGATAACGATCGTCTGATATCAAACATTGGATTAGGTTACAGGATGATAATTGACGACTGGCTTTTAGGTTCTAATTTCTTTTACGATTCAACATGGCATAACCGAAACAGTAGATGGGGAGCAGGACTTGAACTATGGCGTGACTACCTTAAATTATCTTCTAATCTCTATCAGAGAATTACTGGATGGCATGATTCTCAGCAACATCAGGGGTTTCTCGAACGTCCGGCTAATGGGATGGATATCAGGGCTGAAGCGTGGTTACCTAATTATCCTCAACTTGGCGGAAATCTTATTTACGAGCATTACTATGGAGATAATGTTGCAGTTTCAACTTTTGAAGATCGTTCCCGTAACCCAACGCTAATCACGGCCGGTCTTAAGTACACGCCATTCCCTTTGCTCAATCTTGGTCTTGACTATAAAAGCGGTTCTCATAATTTGCATGAAACACGCTATACCATGGGAATTACCTGGAGACTGGGAGAGTCTCTGGCCAGGCAACTTGATCCCCAGTCCCTGAAGTCTTACCGGGAGTTAGCGGAAAGTAAACTTGATCTTGTAAATCGTAATAACAATGTGGTCCTCGATTTCAAAGAAAAAGAGCATCTTTCGTTATCCTTACCCTCTGAGGTCCGGGCTGATGAGAATACCTTATATACTTTAACTCCTGTAATAAAATCAAAATACAGTGTTAAGAACATCGAAATTGATGATGCTGCTCTTATTGCCGCTGGCGGGAAAATTATTTCATCTAGTACTCAGGCAATTCTTTTGCGGATGCCCACCTGGCAAAATGGTCAGGGGGTTGTGCTTGGTACTGTTGCGGTGGATGTTAAAGGTAATCGTTCAGCTCGTGCACTGACTCGACTCTGGCCAGAAAGTGTCACTCATCATTTGTCGCTCGTTGCGGATAAGACCATTGTTGCTTCTGATGGGAATGATGTTGCCATCCTGACGTTATATGCAAAGGACATTAATGGGAAACCCCTGGTTAACGAGGAGATCCAGTTGTCGAGTGACGGAGGTTCGCTGTCTTTACAACAAGGCAAAACTGATGATCAAGGTATGCTTGTCACAAGAATATCCAGCACCACACCTGGGACGTTCCATGTCAGTGCGATTGATGGTGAATATCATGTTACTCATCCCGGCATTACGTTCACTGACTTAATCAAGGGTACACTCACTGTCAGTAAGGCCGAAGCCACAGCAAACGGCAGTGATGCGATAGAAATCAGTATAAAACTTACCGATTCGCTTAATCACGCGGTTGCGGGTAAACCTGTGCAGTGGTCTTCCAGTTTTGGAAACCTGAGTAGTTCCTCCACGATAACAGGAGCAGACGGAACGACTTCAGTTACAGTTATCAGTGAAAATGCGGGTCAGGCTGTTGTGGAAGCTCGTGTTGAAGGTGTCCTGTTGCAGAGTCCTGTTCTGAACTTTCGCGAAACAGAATGGGTCCTGACACTAAAGCCGGATCGTAACCAGGCGCTTGCTAGCGGTTACGACAAAGTCGAGTTTACTTTAACAGCCCGCAATGGCCACAGCACCTTACCTGTAGGTGAAAGAGTGATCTGGCATACTAATCTCGGCGAATTTACCGATCATCAGACTGCTCTGGACTCGAATGGCGAGGCACGGATCAAGCTCAATAGTACTCAGACGGGAACGGCCAGAGTACAGGCAACCGTTGGCGGAAAGCATATTCAGGCTGAAGATGTCAGCTTCACTGAAGTTTACTATTACTTTATGACTATGCCCTCTGTTGCAAAAGCAGGTATTCCTGCTACAGCCATTGCTCACAGCATCATAGATAATAACGGGAATATCCCCACTGGAGAGCCTGTCACCTGGAGCAGCACTGGAGGACAGTTATCGGCCTCGTCTGTCCCCGTGGATTCTAAAGGCGAATCATCTGTCACCTTTATCGCTGATAAACCGGGTCATTATTATGTGTCTTCGACATTTCGGCACAATACACATCGGGCGCTGATAACGGTTACGCCTTGAGGAACTCTTGCGACGGCTGAGATTCATGTTATTTGTCTGAAGATGAATTTTCTATTCAGCGATGGAACCGCAGGCATAGTGCTAAATGTTACAATGGAATTTACTATATTGTTTTGTTTTTATAACATGGTAATTACATTGTAGTGGGTATAAATTCACATATGCCAACGTAAGTATCTTTCTGATACTGATAGCGACCGCTGTAGATAGCTAAATAATTCCTGCCAAAAACAGATAACTCAATGAGTTATCTGTTTTATTTTATAGTCCAACTATTTTGAACGTTATTATAAACAGCGCAAGCATAGTATGATGTTTGTTTGTTTAATATATGTTTAGGGTTTTTAGCAATGCAGAATATCTCTGGGCGATATATTATCTCGCGTGGTGAATGGTGTGTAGCGCTAACAGAGTTTTTTTATCGCAAAAAAAAACAAATTAGTTATTAATTTATCGTAATAATCAAAATTCTTTTCAATTTATTTCATGCGCAAGGGAATGTTGTATAATCTTTCACGTCGAATGATTCGGCAATTCATTTAGTCTATAGCGTAAGTTATGTTGCCCGTAATTTATTACGGAGAACGTTTGTGTCTATAGCTATTAATTAATAGTTTAAAGGATTGTTAGTATGAAATTTAATAAAGTTGCTTCTGCGCTGATTCTGTCTATGGGTATGGTGGCGTTTGGCGCGAACGCTGCCGATCAGGGGTCCGGCTCTGTTACTTTCACTGGTAGCATCATCGATGCACCATGTTCAATTGCCCCTGATTCTGTAGACCAGGAAGTATCCCTGGGTCAGGTAGCAAAAAATGCGCTGATGGGTGGCGGAAAATCTACTCCTGCACACTTCGACATCAAACTGGAAAACTGTGTTCTGAGTGCGGATGAAGCTGCGAAGAACACTGTCACCCTCACTTTCAATGGCGCTGCAGCTGATGCTGCGAAAAACCTGCTGAAAATTGAAGGTACCGCAGCCGGCGCTGGTGTAGGTATTACTGATCCGAATGGTAATCAGGTAACGCTGGGCAAGGCAACTGATGCTATTGCGCTTACCAATGCCGCAACCAACACTCTGGATCTGTATGGCTTCCTGGAAGGTATGGACGATGACAAGCTGACCGAAGGTTCTTACCAGGCTATTTCTCACTTTACTATGGATTATCAGTAACAGTGATGCCCGCTACTCCGGTAGCGGGTAATTTCCAGGAGAATGTAATGCCTGCATACATAATGACTTTGCTGTTACTGGCAGTAACAAGCGGTATAGCACAAGCATCCTATCACGGTGGAGGTAAAGCGACTCTTACAGGTGAGATTGTTGAAGCCGCCTGTAGTATTGCCACTGATGATGTCTGGCAGGAGATTAATTTTGGTGCTGTTCCGTTAAGTGAATTTGCCGACGGAAATGAACCAGCCAGTAAACCTTTCCATATTCATCTTCAGAACTGCGTCCTTGATAAAAGCAATGGAGGAGTCTGGAACGATGTTATAGTGACTTTTGACGGGAATATCCAAAGAAACCAGCAAGATATGTTTTCAATGACTGGCGATGGGCAGGGTATTGGCGTCAAAATTACGGACGAAACGGGAAACAAAGTCATACCAGGGCAAGCTCTTCCTGGTTTGCAGCTTTATGAAGATAATACTGACTTACATTTTAATATTCACCTGGCGCGTACTGACGAAAATTTAACTGCCGGTGATCTTACTTCATTCATTCGCTTTATGGTTGCGTATCAGTAAGTCGCCATAAATTTCGTAATTATTCAGTAATGGATTTGTGAATACAGGGTGTTTCAGATGAACGGTATCAGATGTTTTCGTTACCACAGATTGACTGCATTTATTATAGCTGCGATTGTAGGTATTCAACCCGCCGTTTATGCCGTGGAATTTAACACTGACATCCTTGATGCAGAAGATAAGAATAATATAGACTTATCTCGGTTCTCTGAAGAGTCTTATATTATGCCGGGTGAATACAGTATGAGCCTGAAAGTGAATGAGCATAGTATTAAGGACAGTGACTTTGTATTTTATGAGCGTCCAGAAAAAATAAATGATGTGGTTAAGAATGCTCCTGTCGAAGCATGTATCACGTCAGAAAAAGTGGCTCTTTTAGGGTTAAAACCTGATGCCGTTGAAAAGCTTACGTGGTGGCACGAAGGCGAATGTGCTGATTTTTCGGCGCTTTCTGGCGTAAGTTCACGTGGGGACCTGTCTGATTCTACCCTCAGAATATCGGTTCCACAGGCCTTTCTGGAATATCAGGATTCAAACTGGTTACCACCATCACGCTGGGAAGATGGTATTCCGGGAGCGATGTTTGATTACAATGTGAATGCAGGTCTTACAAAGCCGAACACTGGACAGCAATCACAGAGCTTAACCGGTAGCGGTGTTGCCGGTGTAAATCTGGGAGCGTGGCGAGTCCGGGGGGACTGGCAGTCCAGCTATAATCACACAACAGGAAGCGGGAAAAACAGTCAAAAGAATTTTGACTGGAGTCGTCTGTATGCCTATCGCGCACTCAGGTCGTTATCAGCAAAATTAACCGTCGGTGAGGATTATCTCACCTCTGACCTGTTCGACTCCTGGCGTTTTACAGGCATGTCGATTGTGAGTGATGAAAGCATGCTTCCACCTCGTCTGCGTGGTTATGCTCCTGAGGTTACAGGCATTGCGCGTACGAATGCGAAGGTCATTATCAGTCAGCAGGGGCGTGTTCTCTACCAGACTACGGTAGCCTCCGGCCCATTCCGTATACAGGATCTTAGCGATGCGCTCAGCGGAAAGCTAGATGTCAGGGTTGAGGAACAGGACGGCAGTGTACAAACATTTCAGGTAGACACTGCAACTATCCCTTACCTGACCCGCGCAGGGCAGGTTCGTTACAAGTTGGCTTTGGGACGTCCAAGTGATTATGAGCATCATTTTGAGGGTCCTGAATTCGGTACCGGGGAATTCTCGTGGGGAGTAAATAACTACTGGTCATTATACGGTGGGATAATCGCCGCAGGTGATTATAACGCATTTGCCGTTGGTTTAGGACGAGACCTGTTTGATTTTGGCGCATTATCAGCGGATGTGACGCAGTCCGTAGCCAGACTGCCTGATGAAGGTACCAAACAGGGGAAATCCTGGCGACTCAGCTATTCAAAACGGTTTGATGAGATCAATAGTGAGATCACGTTCGCAGGCTATCGTTTCTCCGAAAAAGAATATTTATCCATGGGGGAATATCTTGATGCCCGCTATCGCGGTGGTAGCTCAGGTAAAGATAAAGAGCTCTATACCATTTCGGCAAGTAAAAGCTTTGCCGACTTACGTATGTCAGCTTATCTGACGTACAGTCACCAGACATACTGGGACAGGGAAGACAGCGATCGATACAGCCTCTCGCTAAGCCGCTATTTTGATATTGGCGATTTCCGCAATTTATCGGCCACGCTAAGTGCTACCCGAAGTGAATATAATGGTCGTCGGGATGATACCGGATATTTATCTTTCAGCATGCCATTTGGAAATGGGACTCTCAGCTATAACGGCTCCATGAGTAATGACCGTTACAGCCAGACAGCTGGCTGGTATCAGCGACTGGACAATGATGACTCATATCGTCTTCAGGCCGGGACCCGTAGCGGAAATGGAGAAGGCGTCACGACTCAGGCAAGTGGCTATTACAGTCATTCCGGTGATATGGCTGATATGACGGCTAATGTGGCATGGGAGCAAAACAGTTATACATCTGCCGGCATTTCACTCTCAGGTGGTCTGACCGCTACCGGCAAAGGTGCTGCATTACATCCGGGTGGCGCTCGTGGTGGTACCCGTATGCTGGTCAGTACGGATGGTGTGGGTGGTGTGCCTGTCAGCCGTAGCGAATCTACCAATATGTTCGGGATTGCCGTTGTGCCAGGTGTGCCTTACTACCGGAGTTCTACGGCAATTGATGTTAACCGGTTACCGGATGACATTGAAACTGCCGGCACCCCTGTTGCTGAAGCTGCGTTAACAGAAGGTGCTATTGGATATCGTCGGTTTGAAGTACTCAAAGGCTCTAAAGTTCTGGCCATAATTAATCGCGCAGATGGTTCTCATGCTCCTTTTGGCGCCGTCGTACGTAATGAAAAAAATAATGAACTGGGCATTGTCAGCGATGGTGGACTGGCGTGGATTAGCGGAGCTAATCCAGACGAAGAACTGTCAGTAGAGTGGGGTAACGACGGGAAATGTAAAATTCAGATCCCATCTGCCTTACACAATGAACAATTGTTGCTGCCGTGTAAATAATCACGGAAGTGTATATCCATACAATCATTAAGAGTTAAAAATGTCTGCTGTAGCAAAAACAATGCTGGCAATAGCATCTGTTGCCTCTGTAACGTCTGCCCATGCCGCTATTGCACTGGACAGAACGAGAGCTATTTTTCCGGGAGATCAGAAAAGTATCTCTTTAACTATTACAAATGAAAATAAGGTAAAACCATATCTGGCTCAGGCCTGGCTGGAAAATGCGAAGGGTGAAAAAATATCTACTCCCTTTATGGTAATGCCTCCACTACAACGCGTTGAGCCGGGTAAAAAGAGTCTGGTGCGAATTAATGATGTTGCCGCGGCAACCTTGCCTCAGGATCGGGAATCCGTTTATTGGTTTAATGTTCGTGAAGTCCCCCCTAAAAGCGACAAATCAAATGTCATTCAGGTAGCACTGCAGACGCGTATTAAAGTATTTTATCGCCCTGCAGGTATTATTCCTGAGCGCTTTTCACGCTGGGATGATCAATTAATCCTGCGTCCGGTGGCAGGGGGATATGAAGTTGAAAATCCCACGCCTTTTTATATGACCATAGCCGGAATTACTGGCAGTGCAAAAGAAGCTGTCGACAATAACTTCCGGGCGGTCATGATTGAGCCTAAATCAACCATGACAGTTAAGTCGAAATCATTTGCCACTCCTTATGTCACCACTATTAATGACTTTGGCGGCAAGCCAAGAATTCCATTTAACTGCAGTGGTGGGATTTGTAAGGGTACGATCCCTGAAAAATCTTCCTGACAGCAAGAGGAGGCTCTGAGGTGAGTAAGACAAAGAGATTTTTCCCGCTAACGACTCTGGTGCTCTGGTCGCTTGCTGCCGGGGTTATGGCCTACGATTCCAGTCACGATAACTGGAATGTTGATGGGTTAAATGGCGGTTTAACAGTAAGTGCAACCCTGACGGAATCTCCCTGTTCCCTGGCTGATGAGTCTGCAGAGCAGCAGATTGATATGGGGGCTATCCCTCAATGGCGCTTTTCTAAAATTGGGGGACGTTCTGAAGCGATACCTGTGCATATCATTCTCGAGCATTGCCTTTTTAGTGCACAAACGCGATCGACAGAACATGGAGATAATCTCTATTGGTTTACAGACCAACCAGTCGTAATGATGAATATCATTGGTGATGAAGATGATACAAATCCACATCTTTTTCGGGTCACAGGGAATACCCGTGGTATAGGACTGCGCATTGAGGATCAAATGCATGAGCAAATATTTCCCGGAGAACGCAGCCGCCCCCAGATACTCAATCCTGGTCGCAATGATCTGATCCTGAATGCCCAGTTAAGCCGTACGGTTGATAACCTGGAGCTTGGTGATTTTCGTTCAGTGATAAATATTGGTCTGGAATATTTCTGATGAATAGAAACTGGATTACCTGCGCACTGATGGCGCTGAGCTTTAATGTTCTGGCTGATACCGACCTGCAATTTAAAGGCGTTCTCATTTCAGATCCCTGTACTGTTGATACCGGTTCTGAAGAGCAAATTATAGAAATGGGAACCATTGCAGCAAAAACATTTATTAATCATCAAAGAAGTGCTCCGAAAGATTTCAGAATACGTCTGAAAGACTGTGATCTAAGTCTGGGTAATACCGTTTCAGTCACGTTCGAAGGGAAAGAAGATGATGAACAGCCCGGAACATTTGCCGTAACGGGCGATGCAGGTGGCATTGCTATTGCACTTGAAGAACAGGATGGCAAAGCCATAAAGCCCGGGAAAGAACTGAAACCTGTACCGCTCAATGAGGGTGAGACAGTTTTAAGCTATATCGCTTACGTTCAGGGCTTAGATTTCAGCAAAGTGAAAGAAGGTGCATTTGAATCGAAAGCCATCTTTTTTCTCGAATATGAGTAAAGGTTAATTATGAAACATACACTTACTGGCATATTGGCTCTTTCGTTATCAGCAACAGCAGTTTCTTCGTCTTATGCTGCTTTGACTGTCGATCGCTCACGCCTGATTTATAACGAAGGTGATAAATCCATCAGTGTTAATGTGACAAACCGTAACACTCAGGATCCCTATCTGGCTCAGGGGTGGATGGAAGATGAGAGCGAAAAAAAACTGACAGAACCTTTGTTGGTGCTGCCTCCCGTCCAGCGGGTCGAACCTGACGGGAAAACGATGGTCAGAATTCAGGCACTTCCAATGGTTTCCAAACTTCCAAAAGACAGGGAAAGCGTTTTCTGGTTTAACCTTCGCGAAATTCCGCCAAAGTCGACCAAACCAAATACGCTGACGCTCGCCATGCAGACCCGTCTTAAGGTCTTTTACCGCCCGGCAGCGCTGAAGGTTGATGCTATGGCCGACACTATTCCTGGTATCAATACCCTTACGCTCTCCCGGGCTGGGGACAAATTCATTGTTCACAACCCAACGCCGTACCACGTCTCCTTTGTTGAGGCAAGGAGCACTCTGAATGGAAAGGGGCTGGAGGGATTTGAACCGGTGATGGTCTCCCCTAAAGGAGAGGCACCTCTTCCTGTTAAGGCCACTGTCCTCGGCAATACTCCGGTACTGATGTTCGTCAACGACTACGGCTCACAGCGGCTGCTTTCGTTCAGCTGTAGTGGCTCAGTCTGTAAGGCCGGCAAGGTAGAGATGGTGCCGACCGCTGCGGCTAAATCCGGCTCGTCTCAGGAGAAAGACAATACGGCTCCCGTTGCCTCTGAAAGCGAGACTAAAAATGAAAAAAAAACGGAAGGTGGGGCTGACTCATGATGATCCGGACTCTGTTTAAAGCCTTGTCTGTGATTGCCTGTGCAGGTCTACTTGTACCGGATATGGTCTTTGCAGCCGAAGGCGATACCACAACTGTCTACATCACTGGCACCCTCGTCGATGCTCCTGAATGCTCCGTAAACGGAAACGACAGAGTCGATGTGAATTTCGGGGACGATGTCATCACATATCAGGTCGATGGTCAGAATTACAGCAAGCAGATTGACTATACCCTTGATTGCAACAATCTCGCGCAGCAGGGATTAACTATGACCCTGAACGGAACCCCCGCAGGTTTCAACAAAGCATTATTTAAAACCAATAACGACGGGCTGGGAATACGCATCATCAGCAACGGTAACGAAGTGCCTCCGGGGCAGGCTATTCTGTTTAACTATAACAAACAGCCGATTCTTTATGCCGTTCCTGTGGCTCAGAATGCTGCGACCCTGGACACAGGCCCCTTTGAGGGGTCAGCTACCATGGTTATCGCCTACCAGTAAGGAATGCTGATATGACCCGGATGAACATCATTATGTTGTTACCCCGTAGTGCCCTGATAGCCCTGGTTCTTCTTGCCTGGCAGGTCAGTCATCAGGCACTTGCAGATGTCAATATTAACTTCAGTGGCACGCTGGTCAATGCCCCAAACTGCACCATCAACGGTAATAACACCGTCGACGTGGATTTCGGGGATAACATCATCACCCGTCAGGTTGACGGCCAAAACTTCAGACAACCGATTGTGTATGACCTCAACTGTTCCAGTATTGCGGTCAACGGCATGAAGGTATCCGTAAGAGGTAACCCGGCCACCTTCGGTAGCGGGTTGATTGATGCCGGTAAAACAGGGCTGGCTATTCAGCTCTGGGAAGGGACCAACAAAATATCGAATGGGGTGGCTGTTAGCTTCACCTGGCCTGCGAAGCCTGAACTTTATGCCACCCCTGTCGCACAGGATAACACCACGCTGACCGCCGGCCACTTCAGCAGCACCGCATCGCTGGTACTGAGCTATGAGTAAGGAGAGCGAATGAGACATTCGAACGTGAGCAGGGTGCCCAATAAGCTACGCCGGCTGGTGATTTTAACCGGTATGAGTTTGCTGGCCGTCGGGCCGGTATTTGCCGCCGACGGT
>Ga0213823_1001828_pt1 | contig 12244 bp, 8 predicted proteins | sample MC6MC0907MG_FD_179887 | JGI IMG/M metagenome (GOLD analysis project Ga0213823, IMG submission 179887) | Enriched soil aggregate microbial communities from Iowa State University, Ames, United States - MC6-MC0907-MG | ecosystem: Environmental > Terrestrial > Soil > Unclassified | place: USA: Iowa...
CCCAGCTTTCGACCTCCTCCCGGCCGTACTGCTGAATCCACAACCGCACGGTTTTGTGCAGGGTGCTCTTTGCTTCAACTTCCTGCCCTGTGTGTGGGTTTATATAGTATTTGCTTTGCCGGGCTCTGTAACGCGGCAGCGGTGCGACAGGTGGGCAGTGCGGGTAGACATTGTTGTTCGCGTGTTCGCTTTCGATGATGGCCAGTACATGCGACAGATTGAATTGATATTCGGCAAGCAGGTTGTGGAGTTTGCTTTCAAATTCGAATTCGCGGATAAGGCGCGGGTCGATTTTGATGAAGGAGAGTTCAGACTTTTTCGCGGCGAGCAGTCGCTCGAGGGCGCGGAATTCGGCGAGGCGGGACATGGCTCATCTCCATCGGGTGATGGGGTTAGTAATAGCGCTCGCTGAGCCGTGACGCAAGGGCTAAATGGTTTGAAATATTTTCAGATGATAGTGTCGTCGGCGAGCGTTTATTTCTGCTGCATTTTCCGTAGGCAACTTCCTACATTTCAAGCGGGTTCGATTAAACACCTCGTTCTCTCGCTCTGGATTTGGGTTGATTTGCTAGTGTCAAGGGCTGAATTATCCTTCGATTGACTCTCATGATGGAGAAGTTTTGTAGGAAGTTTCTGGATTCTTCTGAAGGGGTGGCATAAGTGGAAGAAAGACGCCATCGTTGGTGGGGATGCATTGCACAGTGCTCTGTCAAACCGGCTCGACCCAGGGTGCGGAAAAACGTTCTGGCTCGGCCCCCTGCCTTCAGGAGGCGTTATGGCTTCAAACAGTTTTCAGAATGAGGTGCCTAAGGCACGCGTTAATATCAAGCTTGATTTGCATACGGGTGGGGCTCAACGCAAAGTCGAGCTACCGCTCAAGCTCATGTTGATGGGGGACTACAGTAACGGCAAAGAGCAGCGTCCGTTGTCCGAGCGGAGCAAGGTGAATGTCAATAAAAATAATTTTGACAGTGTGCTCTCGGAATTTTCACCAAGCCTCAAGCTGGTCGTTGAAGATACGCTCACGAACGAAGGTGGAGAAACGCCTGTTGAGCTGAGCTTTCAGTGCATGAAGGATTTCGAGCCCGAACAGGTTGCTCGCCAGATACCGCAATTACGCGCCCTGCTGGCGATGCGAAACCTGCTGCGTGAGTTGAAAGCCAATCTCTTGGATAACGCAACGTTCCGTGCTGAGTTGGAACGCATACTGAAAGATGAGGCACTGAGCAACGAACTGCGCAAGGAACTGGCTGCCCTTGCCCCTCAAGGCGAACGCTAGAAAACCACCATCTCTATAGACGGGAAGCAAACAAATGTCCGAAGAGCAATCCTCTGCGCAATCGCGTGGCGCCACTGTGCGGGTGGAAGACAGCCAGAATGTCTATCACACATTGTTTGAAAAAATAAATCTCGAACCACTTGATCAGATGGGTGGGATTGACGCCTATCAGAGCGTGGATGCTTTGTCCGAGGCCACGGCCAATGAGCGCGTCACTGCTTCTGTAAGCGTCTTTCTCGAACGGCTCAAGCAAGTGTCTCCACAGGTGGAGCGCCTGGACCGGGCCCTGCTGGACGAGCATATTGCTTCGATTGACGCTCAAATCAGCTTCCAGCTGGACGCCGTCATGCATCATGCCGACTTCCAACGGGTCGAGTCGATCTGGCGTGGCGCCAAGTCCTTGATTGATCAGACGGATTTCCGGCAGAACGTTCGGATCGAGATACTGGATATCAGTAAGGAGCATCTGGCGCAGGACTTCGAGGATGCGCCGGAAATCTCTCAGAGCGGCCTGTACCTGCATACGTATACCCAGGAATACGATACCCCGGGTGGTGAGCCTATTGCGGCGGCGGTTTCCAACTACGAGTTCGACCGAGGGGCTCAAGATATTGCGCTGCTGCGGAACATCTCCAAAGTTGCAGCCTCCGCCCATATGCCATTCTTGTGCTCGATGGGGCCTGCGTTCTTTGGCAAGAAAACCATGGAAGAGGTGGCCGCGATCAAGGACATCGGTAACTACATGGAGCGTGCGGAATACATCAAGTGGCACGCTTTTACTCGAAGCGATGATGCCCGGTACGTCGGTGCGACAATGCCGTGTACGTTGGGGCGACTGCCTTATGGGCCCGACACCAACCCAGTCCGATTGTTTAATTATGTAGAACGGGTCAAGGGCCCCGACCACGATAAATACCTGTGGGTGAGCTCGACGTTTGCGTTCGCGGCGAATATGGTCAAAAGCTTTATCGCGAATGGTTGGTGTGTGCAAATTCGAGGGCCGCAATCAGGCGGCGCAGTGACCAACCTGCCGATCCATCTGTACGATATGGGCACGGGCAGTCAAGTGAAGATCCCTTCGGAAGTAATGATTCCGGAAACCCGCGAGTTTGAATTCGCCAATCTTGGTTTGATTCCATTGTCGTATTACAAGAACCGCGACTATGCGTGCTTCTTTTCGGCGAACTCAGCCCATAAACCCGCGCTTTATGACACCCCTGAGGCCACCGCCAATAGTCGCATCAATTCGCGGTTGCCTTATGTATTCCTGCTTTCTCGCATCGCGCACTATCTGAAACTCATTCAGCGGGAAAACATTGGTACCACCAAGGACCGCCGTCTGCTGGATCTGGAGCTGAACAGGTGGATAAGCGGGCTGGTTACTGAAATGACCGATCCCGGGGATGACTTGCAGGCATCGCATCCGCTGAGAGAGGCGAAGGTGGTTGTCGAAGACATTGACGATAATCCCGGTTTCTTCAGGGTCAAGTTGTTTGCGGTGCCGCATTTTCAGGTTGAGGGCATGGACATCAATCTGTCGTTGGTTTCGCAGATGCCCAAAGCAAAATCTTGACGGCGCCAGGAGCTTTGAACGTGAAGATCGATCGGCCTATGTGGGCGTCCGGCGTGGTGTTGTCTGCGCAGCAGTTTCAGCAGCAGGCGCACTTTGAGTCGTGGACGAATCAGACTGTTGCTTCATTGGCATGGGTTCATCCATGGGGTATCCGGGCAGTCGCATTTGATGCGGATGCACTGCAACTGGGTAAACTCATGGCCACTCGGCTGCATGTCCGCATGCCCGATGGAACGTTGATTGACACTGATCGATTGGATCAGCTTCCCAGTGCCCTGGAGCTATCACGCGCGCTGCCTGGCGATAGTCAAGCTGCAACGGTTGTGCTGGCTTTGCCGCTGGAACAGGCCAATGGCAACAATTGCCTGTTCGAAGGTGGCAGAGTCGAGCGTCCCGTCAGATACCGTCAGGTATGGCGGGATGTCCAGGATCACTACAGCGATGAAGTGCAGTCCATCAGCGTGCTCGAACATGCACTGAGCTTGCGCCTGAATGATGATGACAATGCCGACTACCTCACCTGCCCAGTAGCGCGCCTGGTACGGGATGGGCGGGGTGGTTGGGAAATTGATCTGGCCTACATTCCCCCTTGCTGAAGTTTGATGCGCACGCTGGATTGCTGCTTCAACTGGATAACTTGTTGACCCAGCTGTCCTCCAAACGTGAGCGGTTGATGGGGATGCGCCGCGAGAGCAACCAGCGCATGGCAGATTTTGCTGTCGCTGATGTGACGTTGTTCTGGTTGCTCAATGCGCTGAATACCTACCAGCCCGTGTTGGCGGACCTTAAAGCGCATCCTGGTCGGCATCCGGAGCAGGTGTACCAGCAGATGGTGAAGTTTGCAGGGGCGCTGTTGACGTTTTCGTTGGACCAGAGCATCGAGGACATTCCTGCCTATCAGCATGCGAACCTTGAGGCCGTTTTCCCACCGTTGATGCGTACGCTCTCCACATTGCTGGAGGCCAGCCTGCCGTCACGTGTGCTGGCTTTGATACTTGAAGCGCGCAGTGCCAACCGTTGGCAGGTTGCCCTGAACGATCCTCGCTTGCTTGAGCCCGAAGGGGCGGACTTTTACCTGTCTGTGCACTGCCGGCTGCCAGCCGTGCAAGTGCAGGGCCAGTTCCCAAGGCTGTGCAAGATCGGCTGTCCTGATGATGTGGACTATCTCGTCAACGCAGCACTCGATGGCGTTCCCTTGAAACCCTTGAGTCATGTGCCTGCGGCGATACCGCTGCGTTTGGAGAACCAGTACTTCGCACTGGATCTGAGGCATGAGAAAGGGCGTGCCATGTTGGCGGATGGCGTGTGCGCCCTCTATGTGCCGAGCGTGTTTCAGGACGTCAAACTTGAACTGTTTGCGGTACTGCGCTCATGAGTCTCGTTCAGCAGAAGCCCGTCGCAGCCAAGGCGGATATCGACGCCTTGCTGCAGGACACCTACTTGCTAGTAATCGAGTTGCGACACGGCACAGGGGCGCACAGTAGCCCGGAACTTTGGTCACGTTGCGTGGCGGATGTCGAGCATGTTCGGGCCTCCCTTGAGGAGGACGGTCTGGATCGCCGTAGCATCGAGCTCATCAGCCATGCGCAATGTGCCTTGCTGGATGAGACGGTGCTCGCTTGCGCCGAGGGCAAGGCCCATGAGGATTGGGCAATGGAGACCTTGCAGGCCAGGTTTTTCAGCAGTCATCAGGCTGGTGAATCGCTTTACGAAGACATGCGCACCGTGCTGCGTGAATCCTCTGCACACCCTTACGTCTTCACGGTCTTTCAGCGAGTACTGATGCTGGGTTTTCAGGGGCGCTACCGCGATGTCAATCACCCAGAGCGGCAGCAACTGTTCGCTGCAATCGATGCGCATGTTCCCCCCTTTGATACGAGTCAGTCTCTGGTTACCCAGGTGGGGAGCAGTTCACGCCTACCGATGTGGCGGTGGCTGCAGTCCCCGCTGGCCCACGTGGTGGTCGCAGCAGGCCTGTTGATAGGTATCTGGTGGGGGCTTGACCATACGCTGGGTGAGGCAGTGGCCTCGCTCTTGTGGGTGCAAGAGTGAGCGGGATGTTGCGCAGACAGGAGCAAGCGCTCTGGCTATGGGCCGGAACGCTGTCTTTGTTGCTCATAGCCATGCTCCCGCTTGCTTTTGAATGGCAGCTCCCGATCTCCGTGCTCGTCGCGCTGGCAGTATGGGCAGGGTGGCGCCGAAGCCTGCGTATCGCCGGTAAACGGCGAGAATTACAAAGCAGCAATGGCGCCAGCTTGCCTGCTCGGTCTTACCGCCATCCCATTGTTCTGGTTGTAGGCGATTGTCTGGCTGAGCTGTTTGGTGCAGTGCCCGCTGAGCAATTGGCGTTGCGAGTAACGGGGGAGGGTTGCTATGTCCGGGTGCCCGACGTGCAGAAGCTGCCCACAACGGTTGCCAGTCTGCTGCTGCTACGGCCTGAATGGCACGGCCAGCTGAGTGTCATGTGGGTTGTGGACCCCAACATGCACACAGACGCTGCAGTGTTGGCGAATGAGCTACGCAGCGTGTACCGCCAAGTTGTGATGTTGCGCGAGCGTGGTAGCCCCCTGTCGATGCTGGTTGTGGGCTATTTCCCGAGCACTTCGCAGTCTACAGCCTGGTTCACCTGGGCCGCGGCCAAGTCAAGTGTGCAGGTGCATGAGTCAGGTATGCGCATGAGCCTGGCTGAATGGCAGAGGTGGGACAAGGACCCTGATTCCCGCGCTGCTCGACTGAGAGACACAGTGCAGTTGAACGCTGCGGCAGGTTGGTTGAAGGACGTGTGTATGTCGGAAATGCACGTGCGGCCTTTTCACCAGGAGATCGCCGCCAACGCCGTTGCCGTTGCATGGGCCCCCATTTCCGGCAGGCGCCATCAAAACAACCTATGGCACCGCTGGCTGCAGGCGCGGACCGGGCTCTGCTTTAACCAGGGTGGCACTGATGATGCCAATGCGTCATTGCCGTTCCCTGACGCTCTGCTGCATTTACTGTCTCGCAGTGCTCGAAACAGTGGGCAACCCAGGGCGTTGCTGATCGGTGTCTGGCTGTTTGTACTGGCAGCCTCCATCGCTTTGGTCAGCTCTGCATGGCAGAACACATTGCTGGTACGCCAGGTCACAGACGACCTACGGCGTTATGCCACTGTTTCGGTGAGTGCTAGTCCTGACCAGGCGCTGCAACGGGACTCCGCCCTGGCTGTGCTTCACCAGGATGCGCAACGCCTGGACACCTATTACCGCCAAGGGGCGCCCTGGTCGCTGGGCCTTGGCTTGTATCAGGGCGAAAAGCTACGCCCATCACTGCGGGCAGCCATTAACGGGCACCGCAGCCCGACGATACCTCAGGCTTCGCCCGAAAGGCCTGCAATGGTTCGCTTGGACAGCCTCTCACTTTTCAGCAGTGGCAGCGCGCAGCTGAAACCGGAGTCAACCAAGATTCTGGTCACGGCGTTGGCGGGCATCAAGGCCCAGCCAGGCTGGCTGATTGTGATCACGGGGCACACGGACGGGACGGGCAGCGACCAACAGAATCTGCGTTTGTCGCGAGCACGCGCGGCCGCAGTACATGACTGGATTCAACACATGGGGGACATCCCCAGCAACTGCTTCGCGGTGCAAGGCCTGGGAGCCAGTCGGCCAATTGCGAGCAATGACACGGAACAAGGACGGTCGGCCAATCGCCGAGTTGAGATTCGCCTGGTACCGGAGGCGGGGGCGTGCCAGTCCTCGACTGCGGGCTCAGGCCTGCAACCCCTGTCGCATTCCGCGACCTACAACACTTGAAAGAGGATTTCTAATGGCTATTCCTGTTTACCTGTGGCTGAAAGACGATGGCGGTGCCGATATCAAAGGCTCGGTCGATGTCAAAGACCGGGAGGGCAGTATTGAAGTGGTCGGCCAGGATCATGACCTGTACATCCCTACGGATAACAATACTGGGAAATTGACGGGTACGCGAATTCATACGCCTTTTGTTTTTACAAAAGAAATCGATGCCTCCTCCCCATATCTCTATAAGGCCGTGACAACCGGCCAGACGCTCAAAGAAGCGGAATTCAAATGGTACAAAATCAATGACGCTGGCCAGGAAGTTGAATACTTCAACACCAAGTTGGAGAACGTCAAGGTCGTGAAAGTTGCACCCAAGATGCATGACGTAAAAGACCCGGCAAAAGAAAGGCACAACCATCTGGAGTTGGTCGAGCTTCGCTACGAGAAAATTGTCTGGACCTACAAGGATGGAAACATCATCCATTCGGATTCTTGGAACGAACGGACCACCGCCTGATAAAACACGGCCGTCGGTCGGTACCTGCTGACGGCCTCCAGTGTATTGGGTTGAGCGTCCGTGCGCGGGCGTTCAGCCAAATACACCTGGGCTTTTCAGATACGTCGCGCTCATGACGTTACATTGATCATTGACGACAAGGATGCCCTGAATGGCACACGATCCTACCCGTTTGCTCCGCCGTCTCAACGCTTATTGCACCCAGGCACTGACGGCGGCCGCGTCGTTGTGTCAGGCACGCGGGCACAGTCATATCAGTATTGAACACTGGGTGTTTAAGTTGTTCGAGCAAGGAGAGGGTGATCTTGTAGTCATCGCCCGCCGCTATAGCTGGGATGTGGAAGCCCTGTGGCAAGGATTACTTGAACACTTCGATACGTTGCCGCGCAGCGTACTTGGCAAGCCCCAATTAAGTCTAGAGTTGCAGCAGTTGATCAGTAGTGCTTGGTTACTGGCATCGCTGGATCGTGACTGTGAGCAACTGCGTTCCGTGCACGTGTTGGGCGCCTTGATTGAGGCACCAGATTTACTTAAATGCTCAGCCGCTTGGCCTTTACTGAGTGTAGTGCCAACGCAACTTCAACACGTGCAAGCGCTGCTTGAACGCGATTCGGAAGAAGGCCGGCCGGTTCTGATGTCGCCGTTCAGGTCAGAAGTGGGACGGGACGCCAAGTCTGCAACGTACCCTGATGACAATGCGACGCAGTCGGCGCTGGATCAGTTCAGTCATGATGTAACCGCCAAGGCCGCAGCGGGGCAGATCGACCCGGTCTTCGGTCGTGACGATGAAATTCGTCAAGTGATTGATGTGCTGAGCCGTCGCCGCAAGAACAACCCCATTCTGGTCGGCGATCCCGGTGTCGGAAAAACCGCCTTGGTTGAGGGGCTTGCGTTGCGCATTGCCAGCGGCGATGTCCCTGACAGCCTGAAACCGGTGAGCATCCGTACGCTGGACCTGGGGCTGCTTCAGGCCGGAGCCGGGGTCAAAGGCGAGTTCGAGCAGCGGCTCAAGAACGTGATCGAGGCCGTCCAGCAATCCGAGGCACCGGTACTTCTGTTCATCGATGAGGCACACACCTTGATCGGTGCTGGCAATCAGGCAGGCGGCGCTGATGCGGCGAACCTGCTGAAGCCGGCCCTGGCGCGTGGCGAATTGCGAACCATCGCTGCCACGACCTGGAGCGAATACAAGCAGTACTTCGAGCGCGATGCGGCGCTGGAGCGGCGCTTTCAGATGATCAAGGTGGATGAGCCGGATGATGCCAATGCTTGCTTGATGTTGCGCGGGCTTAAAGCGCGTTACGTCACCTACCACGGTGTGCATGTTCAAGACGCAGCCGTGCAGGCGGCGGTTAGCCTGTCGCGGCGCTTTCTGACGGGGCGCCGCCTGCCTGATAAAGCGGTTGACCTGATAGATACCGCCTGCGCACGCGTTCGCATCAGCCTGGATTGTGAGCCGCAGGCGCTGGTTCACATCAAGTCTCAGAAGACGGCCTTGACTGCAGAGCGAACTGCGCTGGAAGAGGATGCACAGCTTACCGGCAGGGTGATTGAGCCTCGTTTGGCGAAGATCAACGCCCAGCTGGTTCAACTGGAGAGCCAGCAGGTTGCGCTGGAGCTGCAGTACCAAAAAGAGCTTGAGCTTACGCACCAGCTGCTCGACGTCCGCCAGGCTGAACAGGTCGATACAGCGGCCTGCGCGCAGTTGCAACAAGAACTGAGCTACGTACAGGGGAGTCGGCCGCTACTGTCGCTCGACGTGTGTGCCCGCAGTGTGGCTGAAGTGATCGCCGACTGGACAGGGGTGCCCTTGGGCAGCTTGCTCAAGGACGAACATGCCAGCTTGTTGAACCTGGAAGATCAGCTGGCCGAACGCGTTGTCGGTCAGGAGCCAGCCCTGCTTGCACTTGCTCAACGGCTACGTGCCGCCCGCACAGGGTTGACGAACGACAATGCGCCGATGGGCGTCTTCCTGCTGGTGGGCACCAGTGGCATCGGCAAGACGGAAACGGCGCATGCCCTGGCCAGTAGCCTGTTCGGCGGAGAAAAGTCGCTCATCACCCTGAATATGTCCGAGTACCAAGAGGCGCACACCGTCAGCCAGCTGAAAGGGTCACCGCCTGGTTATGTCGGCTACGGCCAAGGTGGTGTGCTCACCGAGGCCGTTCGCCAGCGCCCCTATAGTGTCGTGCTGCTGGACGAAGTCGAAAAGGCCCACCGCGATGTGCTCAACCTGTTCTACCAGGTGTTCGATCGCGGCGTCATGCGCGATGGCGAAGGGCGGGAGATCGATTTTCGCAATACCGTGATCCTGATGACCTCTAACCTGGGCAGTGACCTGCTGCAAGGTTGTGTAGAGCGTCAGCCAGATATCGAAGACGCCGCACTGCATGAGTTGTTGCGGCCCGTGCTGCGCGCGCACTTTCAGCCTGCACTTTTGGCGCGCTTCCAGACATTGATCTACCGCCCACTGGACGCTGGCGCGCTCAAACGCATTGTCGCGATCAAACTCGACCAGGTTGCCAAGCGGCTTCAGCGTCATTACGGCTTGCAGTGTGAGGTGGACAACTCGCTGTACGAGGCCTTGGTCGCCGCCTGCCTGCTGCCCGATACCGGCGCCCGCAACATCGACAGCTTGCTGAACCAGCAGATTCTGCCAGTGCTGAGTCAGCAGTTACTACAGCGCCAAGCCCTCGGGCAGCCTACTCAAACAGTGACGCTCGGGCACTGCGAGGACAGCGGCATCAGTTTGAGTTTTTCCGATGAACACGGCGCAGCGCTGCTGGCTGTCGAGAGGGCTTGATCATGACGAAGCCTTTACTAGGTTCCATCCATAACCATTACACGCTTGAAATCGATGAACTCGATGCGGTTGAGCTCGATGTACTGTCGTTCATAGGTAAGGAATGGCTGAGCCAACCGTTCAAGTACACGGTGGCGTTCACCTCCCCGACGCAGGATATCGAAGCTGCGAAAATCCTCGGAAAGGATGCCAGCTTTCATATGGGGGCGTCAGTGCAGCCACCGCAAACTGCGATCACTGCACGAGGGGCACGCACGCTGCATGGCGTTATCACGGGTTTCAAGCGCATTTCCAGCGCCCGGGATGAAGCCCGTTATGAGGTGACCCTGCAGGCCCGGTTGGCATTGCTCAGCCGAGGCAAGCAGTACCGGATCTACCAGCATCAGTCGGTACCGGAGATCGTGGAAAGCATCCTGCGCAGTCGCCATCGGTTCGAAGGCCAGCACTTCCTGTTCGACCTGGTTCGCGAATACCCCAAGCGGGAACAGGTGATGCAATACGGTGAAAGTGACCTTGCCTTCATCAGCCGTTTGTTGGCGGAGGTGGGCATCTGGTACTGCTTCACCCACGACGACAGGTTGTCGATTGACGTTGTCCAATTCCATGATCATCAACGTTACTACCAGTTCGGCGTCAGCCTGCCGCTTCGCCCGCTGTCGGGTCTGACCAGCAACGGGCAGGATGGCGTCTGGGCGCTGCAGGTCAGCCACGAAGTGGTGGAGCAGTGCATCAACGTTCGTGCCTATCACCATCGCGATGCTGCGGCTTTTCTGGATGGCGACGTTGATCACAGCCGTGGCGCGAGTACCACGTATGGGGAGGGTTATCACTACGGCGAACCCTATACCGCGCTGGGTGACGCAATTGCCCAGGATGAGGACCTGCTCAGCGAGAGCGGTTACTTCTATGCGCGCCTGAGCCATGAGCGCTTTCTTAACGGCCAAACCCGCTGCAACGGCGCCAGCAGCAGTGTGACACTCGCCCCAGGGCAGGTGGTCACGATCACTGACGGGGCACCGCAGGTCTTTGAGCCCGGGGTCGTTGTGACGCATCTGACCGTCGAGGCTGCACGCGACCGCAGCCTGGAAGTCGCTTTCGAGGCGATACCCTATTCGGAGACGATATGTTTTCGGCCAGCGCTGCGGGACAAACCGCAGATCGCCGGTACGGTACCGGCGCGGGTCACCAGTACCCAACAGAACGACCCCTACGGTCATATCGACCTGGAGGGTCGCTATCGGGTGAACTTCCTGTTCGACCGGGACACATGGCGCGCGGGAGAGGAGAGTGTCTGGTTACGACTGGCGCGACCTTATGCAGGCGATACCCATGGCCTGCACATGCCGTTGATTTGTGGCACCGAAGTGGCGGTGGCGTTCGAGCAAGGCGACCCGGACCGGCCCTACATCGCGCATGCCCTGCACGATAGCCAGCACCCCGACCATGTCACGCTGCGCAACTACAAACGCAACGTGTTGCGCACACCCGCGAACAACAAGTTGCGCATGGACGATACGCGGGGGCAGGAGCACGTCAAGCTCACTACTGAACACAGTGGTAAGAGCCAGCTCAATCTGGGGCATCTGGTCGATGCCGATCGCCGGCCTCGCGGGGAGGGCGCGGAACTGCGCACCGATGGGCATGCCGCGATCCGTGGCGGCAGTGGCATCTTCATCAGTGCTGATGCTCAGCCTCAAGCCCAAGGGACAATGCTAGAGATGGGAGCAGCGTTGGCTCAGCTCAATAACGCTCTGGCATTGGTGAACGCACTGGCGCAAAGCGCAGCTGTGTCGGGAGCGTTACCAGCTGATAATCAGGCCCAACAGAGCCTGCGGGAGGCATTGGCGCGGCTCAAAGATTCGGGACTCCTTGCCTCGGCACCTGCCGGGATAGCTATGGTTACACCTGCAAACATCCAACTATCGGCAGAAAACTCTATTACAGCTACGGCTGGTGATAGTGCTGACTTCAGCCTATTCAAACGTTTTAGCGTGGCCGCAGGTGAGGCAATCAGTCTGTTCGCCCAAAAGTTAGGGCTCAGGTTAATTGCGGCTCGTGGCCCTGTGGACATTCAGGCACAAAGCGATGCGATGACGTTACAAGCAGACAAGGAACTTGCTTTGAATAGTAGTAATGGCGAGATCGTTCTCAATGCCCAACACGGCATCACTCTGGTTAGCAGAGGTGCCTATATCAAGATAAAAGACGGATCTGTTGAGATCGGTGCCCCGGGTGAACTGCATATCAAGAATGACAATATCGCTTGGGGAGGCACTGCCTCATTGGAGAAGGCCCTGGC
>Ga0213823_1001830_pt1 | contig 12234 bp, 18 predicted proteins | sample MC6MC0907MG_FD_179887 | JGI IMG/M metagenome (GOLD analysis project Ga0213823, IMG submission 179887) | Enriched soil aggregate microbial communities from Iowa State University, Ames, United States - MC6-MC0907-MG | ecosystem: Environmental > Terrestrial > Soil > Unclassified | place: USA: Iowa...
CCACCTAATAAAAAAAGCGATGTTCGTGTTGTAATCTTTGCGTAATCAGGTGCTGATAGTTTACGAATTAGATCAACATGAACTCTCGCTGCTTTTGATGCCACAATAGCTAGAAAAGGCTTAGACATTTCTTTTACCATAACCATTGAATTTTGTGGTGCTTCAGCATTAAATTGAGCCTCGGCTTTTTCAATATCCTCTCCAGTTAGACTTTCAAAATCTAAATTAATTTGATTTATTGTTTGATCTTCAAATACAATTGGTCGTTTTAAAGTAATCTGCGTCTCTAAGGCTTGGTTGTTCACCATTTCAACATTTGTTTTATCATTCATTGTTCATTTTCCTCCTATAATCCAATGTTTTTTCGTACTTGTTCTAAAACGTCTTTTCCGTTTATTACACAAATGAAATTAAATTTATCAATTTCAATCACTGTTTTTCCATCAATCATAATTTTGATGTAATGTACCTCAAACTCATTGGCTGTTTCTGTAGAAGCACCGATAGCAAGTTTCCCAGGATTAAGATTTATAGGTACACAACGTGTTTTAATAACAACTGATTGATTTACATATTCACCTTTACCTGCATCAAATAACTGTTGGTTTGCACGTAAATCTATCGAATGGGCTTTAGGTTCTGCAAGTGCAATGGCATCCTTTGTAATTGTTCGCCAGTTAATTTTTAAAGTTTGAGATCCGTAATGTCCCACAACAGGCGCATTCACTTCACCTGCAATGCCAGCACCTTTCATTGTTTCAGTAAGTGCCTCAAAAGACGGTAGCTCAACCTCGCCTGCACCTAGGTAATCCGTTACATTCTTCCAAACTGAGTATTGAGTTACTAATTGATCTTGTATATTCATTTAGTTTCCTCCTAACTAAAAAGCGCACTGAAATAACCAGGATCAAATTCAAATAATCCTTTTATTTCGCGCGCTGGTGTTCCTGGTGTGAGATACAAGTGGAAAGCATAAGAGCCATCCATTAGATCGGTTGTAGCGTTTTCTTCTTCTGCAAATTCAATTCGACCACCTAAGATTAACTGGCGTGCCTTTTTGCTGTTTAAATCTATATTTTTACTATCAACAATGTTTTCAATTAGCTTTGGATTTCCTGGCTTGTCTACGTTATTCCAAAACGAAAGAATAAATTGATTTTGCTCATAAATAAACACACGACGTACTGAAATAAAGGCATCCTTTGGATCAGTATTTGTTGGATAAACAGATGTCCGATGACCCCAAGCACGCCAACCTCCAGTCCAGTTAAGCGCTGTGACGATACCTTGGCCATTTAGATAGTTTGCCTGTTCCAAGCTAAGTAAAATTTCTGTACCATCTTCTAGTACAGCTGCATCCATTTGTAAGTTTTTATTTGAAAACTCTTCACATGGATAACCTTCGTTGCTTGCATCAACTAGGTTTGCTAAACTAGCTGCTTGTGTTGACATATGATACTGTTTTCCACCAAGAGATACTTTTGGCCAAAACACTAATAAATCTTCGTTATCTAAATTATTTTGATTTTTTACCATCGGGGCTTGTGTGTAATCTTTTACTTCAGTTGTTGAGAGGTCTGCAAATGCAGTAGCACCAAACAAACCGTTAATATTACTTACTTTGGCTTTCATAACAGCGGCTACAGCAGGATCTGTTGAATATTTAGGAGCAATAAGTATTCCTGGTACTTCGCGGAACCTTGGAAATACTTCGTTTGTTAATTCAAGTCCTTTTAGATTTCCTTCTTGTGATACACCGCCAATAATATCTGCGTTAGTGACCAGTGAAGGATCTAACTTTTTGTATTCCACTTTGATTTCGTTAGCGGCTGAAGTAAAAATGTGCAAATGGCCATTATCGTCAAATTCCACCTCATAATCTTCATACGTAGTGGCATCATCAACACTTTTAACGACAATAGTAGATTTAAGTACCCCATCTTCTTTAAGTACAGCTTCATTTTTAATTACAGGTAATTGTTTAGTTTCTGGAACAGAATGCTTTTCAGGATCTAAAACATTAATCATTACCAATGGAGCTACAGCAAAAAGCGCGAAATGCGAACTAATTGACTCACAAATTGTATATTTATCAAAATCATCAAGATAACCCATTTTCTTTACACATTCTGAATACGTATAGCCAAACATTGGTTTATTCACCAAAGATGCAGGATCTTCTGTCAAATGGATTGGAGCAGTACCTACAATAACAGTTAATCCAGCAGTTGATTTTACAGGTGGCTTAATAGATGTTGGTAACTCATGTGTATAGACCCCGTGTTGATAGCCAGCCATTAGTTAGCCCCCTTCCTTGGTACTGAATAGAATTCTCGTATTGCATTATAATAACGATTTTCTAGAGTACCTTTTACTTTAGTCCGACTTTCTACTTCTGCCATTTCTAAAATTGGCACAAATAACTTTTCTATTTCAGGGCATTTCTCAATAAAACTATTAATATGTGGTGTAAAAGTTGTTTCAATCACCGTGTATGTTGGCAAGCCCAATACATTAGGGCCAACATAGATTTTTTGAGTAATACTTGTTGCTGGAATAACATTTTCGTCAGAAATAATTGCTGATTTATCTTGCTCTACAACGCCTCCATCTAAATGCGTTGGAAGGGCACTTTCTATCGTTTCTCTTACTACTTCAGGAGAAACAGGCTCTACTTGGTTTTTAATACGTTCATTGGCCATTTATAAACCCTCCTTGTGTTAATGACCTACTTTCAAAGGTCAGTTGTACGCCTCCATAATAAAAGGGATGGCGTTCTTCTTCACTTCCATCTAGTGCCCAACTTAATGGATACTTGAATAGATATTTGTTCTCTAAAATAGGATTGCGATTGAAGTCATTCCAAATGGCTTGAATACAAGCCATTACATCATCATATCCCTCTCCCTCCAAACCCTCATTTTTCACACCAATTAAAACATTCAACACATTATCCTCTAAACTTTCATTACTCTCTTTTTGTCCTTGATCGATTTTAACCAAACAAAAAGGATACACTTCATCATGTGTATCCTCATCTGAGTAATTAAATTTGTCACTTGTTCTTTCGGGAATCTTATGACGAAAAATCTTAAATGGTGTTTGATTGTTATAGGAAGTTTTCAAAGGGAAATCTTTTAATATTTCAGCTAGTCTATCAACTAAAGCATTTTGTATGTTAGCAACTGTCATTTAACTCGCTCCTAATTGCCCTAAAATTCGATTGATTTCATGATTCAAACGTGTTTCATACGTAATCCATGATTGTTCATTAATTTTTCGTACCGTTTCCTCATTTCCAATCATTTGAGGTATTGAAGGACCAAAAAGTCTTGCAATCGGTAACCTTTTATTCGTTTCACGTTTAAATAGTTTAATACCATGTAAATTAGCTACAAATGCTCCTAAAACTTGTTTCATCCCATTCTTTTTAACAGCAATTTTTAACTGGCTTTTTCGTTTGGGATTGACTGTTTTAGGTGATACTTTAAATCGGTCTAACGGTACAGCCTTACCACTAGATCTTACTTCTGCTGATAAAACAGATTTACTTGCCTTTGTAATTTTTAATGTTGCTTTAATATCTGCAGGTTTAAGATGATATTTTGATCGTGTTTCTTTTGTAATATTGCTGGCGGTATTGGTGGATGCTCGATTTAATGAATTGGCTATCGCATTGGGAGCTCGATTAGCAAATTGACCAAGTCTCTGTTCAACATCCCTTAAAGCAGCAGCATCGACTTGAATCAACATACTCATTCTGTGTACCTCATTAGTCCAATTGTTAGCATTCCTAAATTATTACGGACAACTTTTATTCGATATTCTTTCCCCTCAAACTCCATTATCCTTTCAGGCTGCGGAATACCTCTAAAATAAGAGGACTCCACATGGAAAACTACATCACATGAAGCCAACTTCTTATCAGTATTAAATTGGACCATTTCATCACTATCACGAACAATTTTCATTGCATTTTTATTGATGATGACCGTTTCTGCAAACTCATTTTCATTTAAAAAAACATTATTTACATCTTGTAATAAGAAATCTTTAAAAGTCTTATTCATGATCATCATCTGCTTTTCTCACGCGGCGACCTTTTGGTTGTTCATCCTTACTATCTACTGCATTTGCTACTTTTGCAGAACCACCCTCGATTAATTTAGTAGCAAAGGCATCATCTGCTGAAAAAACTTCACCTGGCGGAATCATTCGTCCAGCGAACCATACATGAGTGATTGACTCTAAAATAATGGCCATATCATTACCTCCACTAATCGATTTTTACTCGGGCAATAGTTCCAGCTTGTGATTTTGGCTCAATAATCCAACCTGCAGGTGTAGCATCTGTTTCGGTAGCCTGTACCTTGCCATCTTTAAAATAAACAGTTTGGCCAATCGTAAATGCTTCTGTAGTAAGGGCAGGTAAATCATACACACCCATTACATTGATAGCTCCTTTTGTACCCACAGGAATTGCAGTAGCCGCAACACCAATGCGGTTGGATAAGGAGATAACTTCGCCTGCTACAATGTCCGCACTAGTGTTATTAATAAAATCAATTGTTTCGCCACGTTGTACATATTTTGCTTGCGCCATTTTGTCTTAACCCCTTCCTTATTTACCGTTGTTTTTAACTACTGTTTGATAATCTACAACTGTTACACCATAATCCATATAAATGTCCCATAGGAAACCTAGTTGGCCAGCTGGTGCTTGTTTCATGACAATCGTCGGCATATCTTTCCCATTTAGGAAATCAACTTGAATTGGTGAACGTAAAATATCTGATGTTACATACCATTCTAATTCGCCATTTACACTTGCATCATCAAGCTCTGCATCTGAAACGATTGTAAATTGATTATAGAATGGGTTTGGAATATTAGGATTCGCTTGTGATGGATCCACAGTTGAACCAATTAATTGACCTGCCTTTGTTTCAAGTGAAGTTGGTACTAACATGAAACGTGCAGGGATATTCAATTTCACATCTCCACCAGCTGCTGTTTGTTTTCTTAATAATTGGCGTGCTTGTGATAATGTATCAACTGATGGGGCTCCGCCTGTAGCCATAACATTTTTATGATCCGCATGGAAGAGTGTCTTACCATCCCAAATAGCTGGATTTTTAGCTAGAGTTTGATATACCAAACGGTTAATACCAAGTCGTGCTGATTGAGCATATAGGGCTGGGATAGTTTCAATGAAACTTACATCATCATTAATAAATGCTTGACGTGACATGGAGAATTGACGGCCATAAGTTAATAATTGACGTGTTGGACCTTCAACACCATTAGGATCATCATGTTTCAATTCACCATTCTCTGACACTAACAATAGTTCCCCTGCAGTACCAACTTGATATGTTTTAGTAGGACGGAAATCAGTTAATGTTCCACGACGTGTCCAATGTTGGTATGTTGTAGCTGCGTCTGTATATGCTTGTTGGAAAACATTACGAGCAGTTTGATCGATGATGTTTGTAAATAGAGATGTTGGCGTTAAATGTTGGCGTAAAAGTTCATCATCACTTAATCGATAAGCGTTATTTACACCTTCGATAATGAGTGATTCCTTTGCTAATTCACGTAATGATAAATTACGTAATTCTCCAGCGCCATCATTCGGCTTTTCAACGTTCATTCCAACACGTAAAGCTAGTCCGTCTGCAGCTGCATCACGGAATTTATCACGCTCATCTTTTCCCATTTGAATACCTGAAGGTTGTGGCGCACGATCTTTAATTTGTTTTTCCAATATGAATCGACGAACTTGGTCAATTGAATGGCCATCTTTAATATATTCCTCAGCGTTTAAACCAAAATCTCGGCAAAGTGATGTAATTTCAAGTGCACGTTGACGTTCGGCAGCTAGTGCACGCTCCGAGTTATCTACTGGTGCTGGTGTTGGTACTGGTGTTGGCTCATTTGGATCACCTTGTGCACGGAGAGCATCAATTTTACTTTGTAATTCATCAAATTCTCGCTTTTCTTCAACTGATAATGCACGATTTCCCTCTGCTTTTGCAGCATCAACAATCGCCTTTTGGCGTGCTAACATTTGTAATAAATTCATTATTTTATCCCTCCAAATAGGTTTTCATTAAGTAAAATTTGGCGTTCATAATACGAATAGTCACCTTTTTCTTGTATTTCTTGCTCAAATTCATCTTCCATATCTCGACCTACTCCTACTGATGCATCAGCTGGCACAGAAACGATACTAATTTCATATGGCTGCCATTTCAAAGCAACGCTACATGGCCCCACGTGGCGACCATTTGCAGAAGTTTTACCAGGTGCCACTTCTTCCCATGATTCAACTTGATAACCGACTGATACAGCTTTAAGAGTTTGAGATTTTACTTTTTGATAAATCACATCTGATTCATCATCTTCATCAAAGGTAACTTGCGCATAAGCTCGATTATCCTTTGTCCACGCTTTATCGATACGGCCAATTACTTTGTCACGATTATGGTTATATAAAAGAACACCAATTTCATTTAATCGACTTAAATCAATTGCGCCTGGTTCATGTGAGAGAATTTCAGGACCAAACCAACGTTGATATGGTTCTTCTGATGAAAAAGACAGCTCAAATGTCCGTTTATCGTCATCTAATGAGCGAATATCAAAGGATAAATCACGATTCATCTTCTGGTTTTTCGTCATCTGTTTCCTCAATGAGTTTGTCGATTTCTTCGGATTTTGTTGCGGATTCACTATTTGTCACCCCCTTTTCTTTCATATATTCGATTTCACGTGCACGCTGATCAATGATTTCACGCCAATCGTTCCCCGTATTCCCTGCAATCTCTGCAAGAGTAGTTTGATTTGTTTCCAGCGCTATTTTATTTGCATTTGCTTCTTTAAGAGGATCAATCCATTTCATACCTGGTGCAATCCATTCATGCTGTAGGTAGTTCTCTTTTTTAGTATGAAAGTCTTTAATACTGATCTTCCCAGCCAAAACAGCTGATTCAATGAAAGCCTCATAGACAGGGATAAAAAAATGATCGATTAAATATTGTTGCTGGATTAAATACGTTTTTTGGTCCTCTAATAGCCCTTGGCGAGCTGATGAATAGTTGACTTGTGACATATCACGTGCTGCAACTTCATAGGAAATGCCTTGAGCCGAACCTGAAAGGCGCTGTTGTAAACGAATAAATTCGGCTGAGTTAGCGGCCTGTGCTGGAGGCTGAACAACATGAACATCGTCCCCTGGATTCAATTCCATCATCATACCTGGACTAAGCATTTTTCCTGCATATCCAGTCCGTTTATCAGGTTGGCCAGTTCCTCGTCCAAGACCTCCACCATTAGTAGGCGTTATTCGCTTTATTAAAACCGCTAACAATGCTGCAACACGTTCTTTTACAGATACAGCTTCCATAAATTGATTCATGTCGCGTACACGTGGGAGCGTAGACGATAATTCGCTCATTTCCCGTAACTGACTAGGACGTTTTTTCTTGAATAAAAAAAGCACATCTTTAGCGTCAATTCGCTCAGATGTACCGATATAGTTTCCATATGCATCATATTTTTTTAGATAATAGGCAACTGGCCGATTATAGGCATTGTATTCAATACCGTTCACAATCTTTTTTGTCGTAGTTGTAGGAATCATTGTATCTAAATCATCTACCTCATAGATTTGTAATGATAAAGGTACAACACCATCATCAATATATCTCAAAACTACAATAATCCCACCGTCTACCTTTTGGCGTCGCACAAGCATTTGACATATTTCTGAAAAACTCTGTTGTTGTGTGACATCACAATTTTTAGGACGGCACCACAATTTGAATAATGATTCTATAGCTGTATTCAAATCTTCATTTTCAGTTTTCGCTTGCAACTTAAAGCCTCCACCAACGACATTTCGTTCAAATGCCAAGACAACACTTTCTAAAATGTCGCTATTTCGTTCTAAATCACGGCTTCTCGCACGAATTGTATCGCGATACATTCCATCAGTAGATTCAGCTTTTGCATTTACAGCTCGCCACCCTGCGTTTAAATGATCATCCCCAGCTGCGTCATATGAACGCATGTCATTAACAGCTTTTCGATAACCCAAACGTTTATATGCAGATTCAGGAGATAACCAAGCAATTGTTCTATCTAACCAATTCATTAACACACCTACCTTCGATCAAATATAGCGACAGATGTGTTGACCAGGCCAAAACCATCAGATTTTTCAGCCTCTAACTGCCCTTGTAATTCCTTTTGTCGCTGATAAAGCAAGGATAAATCAGCACGCTTCAACCGTCTTGAACCGATTTGATATTCCTGACCACCTATTTCAATGGCTGCAATAGCATTGTTTACTTGCTGTAACTGTTCTAAAATACTCATAAACTATCAACTCCCTCCCAATATTTGCTATAATCACTTTGAAAGTGAGGTGAATACATATGGCTCAAAGTTATGCTGAAATCGCTAAAGAAATTACTATTGCAGCTATCGAAAAAGGAATTATCATTGCTCCATCTAAAAGTAATTTCAAAGACAAAGAAGAAATGCGGGAGTACAATCAACTTCGAGCAGAAGAGGTTAGTCTCTTCTACAAGAAGGTTGCCTCAGCTGTAAACGATACTTATCTAGGTAATTTTACTAACGAGATTGAATAAGATTTGCTAATGCGTTTACAAGACTCGGTAGATTTTCAATTTTATCTGCCGAGTTTTCCTTAATTACTTCTAATGTATAATCACAAAGAGCGATAATTGCTTCATTTACTTTTTTAGTGGTCTCAAGATTCATTCACACACCTCCTACATCCATTTTTTATTACCACCCAACCAATCATTATTAAATTCTTCAGCAACTGAATTTACATTGTCTTCAACTGGTGATTCCTGTTGCAATAAATGCAACGTCCTAACGCCTAAAACATCCGCCATAGCAAAATCATAGACCTCACAATCGAGATAGTGGTTATCTGCATGAGAAGTTTTCTTTACCCATATAGAAACGGTTCGGCCACTTCGTTTTTCATTAATTTTATGTTCAGCTGTCACTTGTTCCGCATAGTCATCATCAATACCTTTATAAACCATCCATGATCCAGTACCGTTTTTCTTTTTCATACGTGAAGCGATCATGTCTTTATACTTTCCGCCATCAATAAGAATTAACTGCATACCATGCGCTGATGATGTTGTTCGATTGACCATACTAATGCGGAAGTGATGAAGTCCATCACCAACACCTTTGATTGGGATAGCCCATTCACTATTTCGTGCACAGAAATCATACACCTCATCGGTTTGGTCCCCTGAATCAATTCCAGCTGCATTTACTATCATTCTTTCGCCATTCTCTTTATAGAATTCTGCATTCATGATGTTTTCAATATCAGTGAAACTTGATACTTGACCCTTCGCAACTAATTGAGAAGTCATATATTTTCCCCAAGCTCGAATTGTATAGTATAAACTTGTTTCTTGGACATCGACACCTGCAGTTAATAGTTCCGCCCATTCAGGCACTGTAAATTCAGGAATATCAGTTTGTCGTTCCCTAACCATATCTGCATTAGTTTTTAATTTGGTATCTTCCCAAACTTCTGCTAACCAGGAATTGACGAAGTTTTGAAATGCTTCAGGATCATCCTTTGATGTTAAAAATTCTTTTGCAATGGCTCCAAATGTTACAAATGGCGAGTACAAAGTATTCATCCAATATGCAACTTTACGAGGAAATTTAGTACGCTGTTCTACAGGTTCCCATTTCCCTAACCTTAGCATTTGAATTTTGTGCTGATCAGTAATGATGCAGCCGCATTCTTGACATACATAATGGGCGAACTCAGCACGATCAATTTCACTCATGCCTTCTTCTTTTGGCCATTTTATTTGTTTGAATTTAAGCTCAATCATTTCTCCGCAATGACAGCAAGGTAAAAAGAAATGCTTTACTACATCCGCTGTTTCTTTTGCTTTTGCAATGTGGCCAGTTCTAATAGTTGGTGTAGATGTAATAAAGACCTTACTATTTGAAAAAGTTTTAGTACGTTCACGTGCCAACTTAATTGGATCGGCTTCTTTTTTAGAAGCACCAGGGTACTTATCTACTTCATCCAATAGTAAGTATCGCATGGCTTTTGAAGATAGAGACGCTGGCGAATTTGCACCTGTCAAAGATAGATACATCCCATCAAACTGTAGTTCCAACCGACTTGATTCATTTTTTTTGAATTTGCTTTTAAGTTCACTAGATAATTGGAACATTGGTTGAATACGATTTTCAGAAACAGATTCGGCTAAATCATCTGTTGGATAAACAACCATAGCAGGATTAGGATCTTGCATAACTACATAGCCTAAAACATTTAATAAAACTTCTGTTCCACCAACTTGTGTTGGTTTAATAAAGACAATTTCTTCTGTCTCTGCATTATTAAATTCATCCATAATCTCAACTAAATAAGGTGTCATTTCATTTCGCCACGGACCAGGAATTGCACTTGTTTTTGGATCTAATTTTCTATATTTTTCTGCCCATTGGCTAACAGTCAAATTTTCAGGTGGCTTTAAATGGCGTAGTGCATTTTTTAAATAGGTTGGTAATTCATTTTTACTTTTTCTTGGCATTATAAACACCATCCACACTCATTTGACTCAATGCATCATTTATAAGCTCTGATATTTGCTTTTCAACTTTTCGCAATTCCATAGGATCTAAATAGCCAGTGATAAAACCTATTAATTTTCGAGGCAACATCATGGCTGATTTTTTAAATACCAAGAAAAAGCGAGTAAGTTCAGCTTCTACAATTTCTTTCTCGATGTATTTCCCCTCAGCAATATCCATTTTGATACGTGCTAGCTCTGTTTGTGATTCTTTGAATGCAACCTCTGCTTCTAGCTTTTTTTGTTGCAGATTTACAGACTTACTCGTTTCGGAATCACCGTTATAAATTTCGCCTCGCCATTTTAGAACATGCTGCAGATCCCACCAGCCACGACTATGCTGTGTTAGCCCTTGCCTTTTCCAATCCGTTAGCGTTCTGTCGCTGATTTCAATCAATTCACAAAGTTTATTTGTACGAATAAGCACTCGTCCTTTTTCCTCTTTAAAACCGTCCAATTTGTTCACCTCAATTCCGAAGTTCCGAAGTAAAATTTTTAAAATAAAAATAGGCAAGCCGCGGGCGTCGCTAGCCCCGCATAACCCCTCCCTCCTGGGAAGGACCCAAAGCCTTGGTATCACTGGGTTTATGATGGTTCACGTGTTACTCTTTGTAACTATCATTACCCTTCATGAACTCTCTAGCCTTCTTAATAGGAATGTCCATAAGGATGTGCAGCCGTTTAGATATAACAGTGAGCTCATTAACTGCTTTCTTTTTCTCTCCAATAGAAACAACTACATGAACAATACCAGTAATCAACAACATTACAATGAGTGCACGTATGATTAAGTCCAACGCTAGTGTCATGTATACAATCATGGTCATGATCTTCTCACCACCTTCTGGCCATAATAAAAAGCCACACCTTTTAAGCATGACTTACTCCTTTGATTCTTTTAAAATATCATCTGCATTTCTCTTGATATATTCGGACACATTGATATAACCATTTGAGTTATCCTTCTCAGCATAACCTCTATATCTTACTCTTGCTGGATAAACTCTTTTGATTTCATCGTCTTCAATTTCAACAACTATAGCCCAACCAAATGTATGCAAAATCATGTTTATCCACCATAAGAAACCACTATCTCTAAACTCTTTCCACGATTTTTCTTTCAATAGATTCCCTTCTTTCAAATGTCCTCATTTCTTCTATAAATAATTAGATAGGATTCTTCCTAGCAAAATGTATTTGCTAGTTAGTTTTCTTTATTGTTTTCTTTATTGTTTTCTTTAGAGATTTTGCATATATAGAAGAAACTCGTTTAGGTGTACGCTAATTAGCGTATAGTACTGTATGCTAATTAGCGACACTACTGTATGCTAATTAGCGTATAGTGAAGGTGTATGCTAATTAGCGTACAGTCAATACCATGACAATGAAAAAGGAATCAACTAAGGTGTCCCTTAATCAATTCCCTATGATATTAATTTAACATGTATAAAACCAAATGCTTCATTTTTAATTGCTAATATTTTCATTTTATTTTTCTAGTTTTTTTCTATTATTTTTCTAGTTTTTTTCTACATAGTGCGAGCGATGTTTAGATCGAGGGCTAGTTTGTAGA
>Ga0213823_1001831_pt1 | contig 12233 bp, 12 predicted proteins | sample MC6MC0907MG_FD_179887 | JGI IMG/M metagenome (GOLD analysis project Ga0213823, IMG submission 179887) | Enriched soil aggregate microbial communities from Iowa State University, Ames, United States - MC6-MC0907-MG | ecosystem: Environmental > Terrestrial > Soil > Unclassified | place: USA: Iowa...
TTGAAGAAACCTATTTTAACGCTTTACTTTTCGGAAAAATTCAAACCAAAAAAGTTTAATATTCAAAAGATAAAAATTGTCTTACTTAGGACATCCAAATGGAAGTCCTTTTATTATGCATTAATTTCAGCAATACTTTAAAGCAAAGCCAGATAATAAAACGTGCCAGATTTAATGATGGTTGAATACAATTTAGAATAACAGCATCCCGATGTACAGTGAGAGGTGGTGATGACATCATGTTTTCTGTTACAGGAATGCAAGGATTCGAGTTGTTTTCAGTTGCCCATATAGCTGTGTTGATTGTATTCTTTGCTGCCTGTTGTGCTCTAGTGTATTTTAGCAAAAAACGTAAAAAACACCAGCAGATGATAAAATGGACATTGTTTATCCTGTTACCGGCATGTGAAATATCTTCGCACATATGGTTAATTCTAACCAATCAATGGGAAGTGAGCGATCTTCCTTTACAGCTGTGTTCCATTAGTACTGCTTTAGCCATATATTTATTTTTGAAAAAGAACGAAAAAGTGTTTTATTTGTTTTATTTTATTGCCACTCTGCCTCCCATTTTAGCGATGGTTACACCTGAAATGGTCTACACATTTCCTCATTTTCGGTTTATCGAATATTTTCTTCACCATTCAGTCCTTCCGTTGACCGCGTTGTATTTTATTCTATATGAAGGTTACAGAGTTCCTCGAAATGGCATCTTATTTACTTATATAACCGTTAACATCATTGCTGTGCCAATCTTTATCTTGAATCAGCTGCTGGGAACGAATTTTTTCTACTTAGCAAATCCAACTGAAACGAAGACAATTCTTACCTTCTTTGGAACTGGGATTATATATTATATAAATTTAGAAATTGCCGCACTGATTATATTCGGCATAACGTATATTCCTATGGGTGTTTTACTGAGGAGAGACAACCAAAAAAGCTGAAGGAGATATAGGGAACGGGGGAAGTTGAAACATTTCCAAAGGATGGAGCCATTGAACTTCATCCTTTTTTACATAATTAAAGTTCGAAATGTTGTAAAAAAAGAAAAGAAGGTGGACTTACCTTCCTAATATGATTTGATTATCGAGTTTTAACTACGCTGAATCGTAGAGGTTGAGAAGTTTTTGACCATCTTTTGAAGGTTTCGATGACCCTCTCTTAATTTAATAGTTTCATCGATAATTTTTTGGAATCCTTCCAAATCTCTATCGCTTGCATGTAATAAAGACTTCGGTAGACCTTCGACGATTTGTTGTAGGGTTAGTTCCATACTCAGGGATCATGACCACCTTTCAACTTACTCGTTTGACATCTGTTCCTTTTTCTTTACTATTTTGTAGCGGAATGATTTTTTCCTGCCTGAATGGTATAAAAGTTATCTACATTTATATCCATATTTTATAAAAAATAGTAAAAACCCTCCTTTTTCGGACAAATTAACACGGTAAACCAAACGGTGATTCTCTTATTTGTAGAAAAATATTAAGTGAAGACACTTTTTATAAAGGTGAATCGTTGTAAATCTGTATTTATCTTAACTCGTACATTGACCTCTGATTTTCATAGTTAAGATAACCGCGCAAAGTGTCTCATTTAGTTTGCAAATCGTAGACAAACACTTGACAACAGAAAAGAAGAATTAGTCGCTGAAATGGGTGCGGCCATGTTGTGCGGAGTGGCCGGAATTGATAACAGTATCATCGAAAATAGCGCGAGCTATATCGATTCATGGTTACGGGCTTTAAAGAAAGACAGTCGATTAATTTTACAAGCAGCAGCTCATGCACAAAAAGCAGCAGATAATATTTTAGGAGAAACAAAGAGACAGCCTACAATCGAAAATTTAAATATATAGTCATTCAAATTCACAAGCCCCACTTTCACCTGCTGACTTTTCAGCCGGTGAAAGAACACTTTGAACATATTGATTTAAACCCAAGGGAGCTAATAAAAGGAGTGAATGAAAATGAAAGTTTATCAAGTTATTTATTTTGCTAAAGATTTGAAAGGGTATCGATTGTAGTTGCCGCTAATTAGGCTTGTTGTGCTTTAGAACTATCTAACAGGAAAGAAGATTTATTTCTTTCTATAATATCTTTCATCATACCCTAAACGCTCCGAAGCCTCATTCGCCGCCTCTTTGACCACACGGATAATTTGGTTCATGCGCCCTGACATAATTCCTTTTCCGTTCCCCACCACCGTAATCGCTGCAACAACCTTTCCTGTATAATCCCGAATTGGAGCAGCAATAGAAGCAATATCATCACTAAATTCAGCATAACTAAGAGCATAGTCATCTACCCTTATACGCTTTAATACATTTTTTAGTTTATCAGGGTCGGTAATGGTGCAGGATGCAAAGCCAGATAAACCATTTTCTATATAGGCATCTATAAACTCCTCACTGGAAAAGGCGAGCAGAACTTTACCAGAGCTGACAGCATGGGTAGGATTCCGTTTTCCTAAGTAGGTTTTCATTTTTGCCTGATGTACGCCTTCCTCCTTATCAATATAAACCGTTTCGAAGCCATCTAAAATGGCTATATGAGCAGTTTCCTTTGTTGTTGCTACGACATTGGTCAAAACGGGTGCGGCTTCTTTGTGAATTTCTAAGTGATGGGTTAAAACTCCGCTTAACGCAAGTACACCAAGACCAAGGCGGTACTCTAGTGTTTCAGGGTCTTTTTCTAAGAAGCCCTCGGAGGCAAGTGTACTAACCAACCGGCTCACGGTACTCTTTGCTAAGCCTAATTCCTTTGCTATATCGGTCACTCTTCGGCTCGGCTGACTTATACTAAATGATTTCATAATGCGGATGGAATTTCTCACAGAGGAGAGTCCACTATTTCTATCTAAATTAGTTGTCATGGCCACACCCCCTTGTTTAAAAAATTTTTCTCCTATCGGCATTTAAACATCCATAGCTTCTTAGTTGTTATTATACCTAACAAATAATTTTAGTAAAAAAAATATTCTAAAAATTTTTTAAATGTTCCGTATAGAGGAACAAGTGGGTGTTTTTAGTATTTACTTACTAGTATGATGAAAACGTAAACAACATAGAGAACAAAAAGTACACTCTCTTAAAATAACTATTTAGCTTTTTAATAGAAAACTAACAAGGAGGTAGTAATATGATTGCTACAGAAAAGAAGACCATGAAAGGAATAGATTGTCAGCATTGGATCAACGGAAAATATGTCCCAACAAAAAACGGAAAGACATTTGATAATATTAACCCTGCTACAGAAGAAGTGATAGGGACTGTTGCATTAGGCGGCGCAGAAGAAGTAAATGAGGCTGTAGTCGTTGCGAAAAAGGCGCTAAAAGGCGAATGGGGTTCATTGCCGCTAAGAAAACGTTCTGCCATTCTTCGAAAGATTGGAGATCTAATTTTAGAACGTAAAGATGAATTAGCCATGTTAGAAACATTGGATACGGGAAAGCCATTATGGATGTCGAAAACCATTGATATCGAACGTGCCGCATTTAACTTCCACTTTTTTGCGGATTATATGATTAGTGCACAAGATGAAGCATTCCATCAAGATGATATAGCGATTCACTATACAAAGAGAAAACCTTTAGGAGTCGTTGGCTTAATCAATCCTTGGAACCTGCCGCTGCTTCTCATGACTTGGAAATTAGCACCAGCATTAGCAGCTGGAAATACTGTTGTCATGAAGCCATCTGAAGTGACACCAATGACTGCAACCGTTCTTGCTGAAATTACAAAAGAAGCCGGCCTCCCAGATGGTGTAGTAAACCTTGTCAATGGTTTCGGTGAAGCAGGAGCAGCGTTATCCAACAACCCCGATGTATCAGGGATTGCTTTCACAGGTGAAACAGTAACAGGTTCAGCTATTATGAAAGCAAGTGCACCAACTTTGAAGAAGTTATCTTTTGAATTAGGTGGTAAAAATCCAAACGTCATTTTTGCTGATGCAGATCTAGATGATGCTGTGACAACTACCATTCGTTCAAGCTTCCAAAACCAAGGTGAGGTTTGTCTATGCGGCTCACGTATCTATGTTGAACGCCCAATTTATGAAGAATTCGTTGCAAAATTAGTTGCAAAAACAAAAAAATTAAAGGTTGGCGATCCATTAGATGACACTTCCAACATGGGTTCAGTTGTCAGTGAGGAACATTTCAACAAAGTATTAAGTTACCTGGAACTGGCGAAAGAAGAAGGCGGTAAATTTGAAGTTGGCGGCGGAAAGGTTGAAGGTATTGAAAAAGGATTCTTCATCGAGCCGACCATTATTACAGGCTTAGGTGATAATGCCCGCTGTGTCCGCGAAGAAATCTTTGGCCCGGTTGTCACCATCCAGCCATTTGATACAGAAGAAGAAGTATTAGAAAAAGTAAATGATACCAACTATGGATTATCTGCTACTGTTTGGACAACTAACTTGAAAAAGGCACATACTTTTGCCGGGAAAATCGAAGCAGGTATTGTGTGGATTAATACATGGTTCCTTCGTGACTTACGTACACCATTTGGCGGTATGAAGCATTCTGGAATCGGCCGTGAAGGCGGACATAATAGTATCGAATTCTACACCGAAACAACCAATATCACCGTTAAGCTATAGGAGGAGGCAACATTGGCAAAACATACAAAGGAAACCATAAAAGAACTTTCCGAGTACATTGCAAAGGCCTATGAATTAAAGGAAGGGGTACAGCCAGTTACAGAGCTGGCCCCCGGCCTTGAGGTTGATGATGCCTACTTTGTTCAACTGGAAACCATTAATGTTCAATTAGCAAATGGACGGAAAATAACAGGTAAGAAAATAGGCTTAACATCCGCTGCCATGCAGAAAAGCCTAGGTGTAGATGAACCTGACTATGGACATCTCCTTGATGATATGGCCTATGAAAACAATGCAACAGTACCATTTGATCGGCTGCTGCAGCCCAGAGTAGAGGGAGAAATTGCTTTTGTCCTTAAAAAAGACTTGATTGGACCAAATGTAACAAGTTTTGATGTCATGATGGCGACGGATTATGTTGTTCCAGCACTCGAGATTGTCGACAGCAGGATAAAGGATTGGAAAATCAAATTGGAAGATACTGTTGCCGATAATGGGTCCAGTGCAATGTATGTACTCGGAAATAACCAGACGAAATTAACAGATATAGATTTAAAAATGGTCGGTATGACCTTCTTTAAAAATGGGGAACTAGTAAACTCCGGAATTGGCGCAGCAGCTCTTGGAGATCCGGCAAAATGTGTTGCCTGGTTAGCCAATAAACTTGCAGCCTACGAAATTACGTTAAAAGCTGGAGAAGTAATTTTATCAGGTGCTCTTTCGGCTGCGATACCAGCAGCGCCGGGAGACAGCTTCACTGCTAAATTCTCACACTTTGGAGAAGTAACTGTTACATTCAGCAAGGAATAGAAGGAGTGAATAACATGGGAAAATTAAAAGCCGGCATTATTGGATCAGGAAACATCGGCTCAGATTTAATGATGAAATTACTTCGCTCGGATGTTTTGGAACCTACCGTCATGATTGGGATTGACGCCACTTCTGAGGGGATGAAACGTGCGGAACAATTGGGTTTACATTGTTTCGCTGATGGAATTGACGGATTTGCCAAACAGCCAGAATTAGCAGATGTCTTATTTGATGCTACTTCAGCAGGCGCCCATCAACATAATGCTGAGGTCGCATGGAAATTAGGAAAGGTCATGTTTGACTTAACACCTGCAGCATTTGGCCCTTATGTCTCACCCCTGGTAAATATTGATGAACATCTAGATAAAGATAATGTCAATTTAATCACTTGCGGCGGTCAGGCAACCACTCCGATTATCAAAGCTATCAGTAAGGTTGCACCAGTTAAATATGCAGAGATTGTAGCAACCATCTCAAGTAAGAGTGCCGGTCCGGGAACACGTGCCAATATTGATGAATTTACAGAAACAACCAGTAAAGCGTTAGAAGTCGTTGGTGGTGCAGAAGAAGGAAAAGCTATTATTATCTTAAATCCGGCAGAACCACCAATCATGATGCGGGATACCGTCTATGCATTGGTTGATCCAGAAAAAATGAATGAAGAGGAAATTTCCCATTCCATTCATGAAATGGTTAAGCAAGTACAGGCTTATGTACCAGGCTACCACCTGCGGACAGAACCATTATTCGATGAGAATAAAGTAACGGTATTTGTCGAAGTAGAGGGGGCGGGTGACTTCCTGCCAAAGTATTCCGGCAACCTTGATATTATAACAGCCGCAGCAGTAAAAGTGGCCGAAGAATTTGTCATTAAAAGATTACAAGTGAAACAAGAAGCATAGAAAGAAGGGAAAGTCTTGGCAGAAAATGTAGATGTTATCATAACTGAAGTTGCGCTTCGTGATGGGAGTCATGCTGTAGCCCACCAATTCACAGTAGAACATGTTACAGCTGTGGCTAAAGCCTTAAACGAAGCAAAAGTTCCTTATATCGAAGTGAGTCATGGCGATGGACTCGGCGGCTCAACCCTGCAATATGGGCTTTCTAAAGTCAATCAATTTGAATTAATTAAAGCAGCTGTTGATGTATGTGACTATTCCAAGATTTCCGTTTTACTACTACCTGGGATTGGAACAGTTGAAGACTTAGAAAAAGCACATGCACTTGGTGCAAATATGGTTCGTGTTGCCACACATGTAACAGAAGCAGATATTTCCAAACAACATATTGAATTTGCTAAGAACTTGGGAATGGAAGTAGTCGGATTCTTGATGATGGCACATATGGCATCAGTGGAAAAAGTGGTAGAACAAGCGAAATTAATGGAAAGCTATGGTGCAGATATAGTTTATGTAACAGATTCCGCAGGTGCCATGGTGCCTGCTCAGGTAACCGAAAAGATAAAAGCTTTGAAAGAAGCCTTACATATTGAAGTTGGATTCCATGCACACAATAATTTAGGGCTTGCAATGGGAAATACCCTAGCTGCTATTGAAGCAGGTGCAACACGCATTGACGGCAGCATCCGTGCTTTGGGTGCAGGTGCCGGGAATACCCAAACAGAAGTCTTATGTGCCACCCTTGAAAAAATTGGTGTCAAAACTGGCATAAATTTATATAAAATGATGGATATAGCTGAGGACATTGTGGCTCCCATCATGCATGGTCCACAAGAAATCACTAAGGACAGCCTAACATTAGGGTTTGCTGGTGTTTACTCAAGCTTTCGACTGCATGCACAGCGGGCTGGGGAAAGATTTGGCTTGGATCCTCGTGAAATCTTAATTGAATTAGGCAATCGAAAAGTTGTCGGCGGGCAAGAAGATATGATTGCAGATGTTGCAGCAGAAATAGCAGCCAAAAAGAAGCAAACAACAGACGTTTAGAGGAGGTCCCAATGAATACAGAAACGATTAAAAAAGTGGCAGATTTCCTACACAGTGCCGAAAAGGAAAAAAGAGAGGTTGTCCGTTTAACAAAAGAAGTGTATCCTGACTTCAGCATCGAAGACGCATACCTTGCTCAAGAAGAATTGATAAAACAAAAGTTAGCTGAAGGACATAAAATTATAGGACCCAAAATGGGCTTAACAAGTGAAGCAAAAATGAAACAAATGCATGTCGAAGACCCTATCTATGGCTATGTCTTTGATTATATGCAAGTCCAGGACGGTGAAACCATTCATGTTTCAGATTATATCCATCCAAAAGTAGAACCTGAAATTGGTTTTGTCTTGAAGGAAGACTTAACAGGACCAAATGTTACAGCGGAAGAAGTTTTAGCCAAAACGGATTATGTCTTTCCGGGGATTGAAATTATCGACAGCCGTTATGAAAACTTTGATTTTAAATTAGCGGATGTCATTGCCGACAATACATCTGCTGCAGGTGCCGTTTTTGGGACAACTATCAGAAGTGCAGAGGGCATGCACCTAGATACAATCGGAGTTTCCCTAGTGATCAACGGAAAAGTTGCCGCAATGGGAACGGGAGCAGATGTTTTAGAACATCCTGCGAACTCTGTTGCCCGCTTAGCCAATATGCTGGCAAAAAAAGGTCAATCGGTAAAAGCTGGCCAGCCTATTTTAACAGGCGGTATTACGGCAGCCGTTCGTATCCAGCCGGGAGATCACGTTTGTGCAAAATTTGGTGAAGGACTTGGTGAAGTGAACCTGCTGATTACATAACCAGCAGGTTCTCTAATAAACCATTATTTTAATAGAAGGCTCTGTTAAACTTGCCTGTTGATTTCCGCTCCCCAGCGCCGTACTCCCGCAGGAGTCTTCGCGCCTTCCGATCCAATCAACAGAGGGAAAATATCAACATTCAGCTTTAACATAGCCTAATAGAAAGGAATTTGATAACATGCCACTTGTGCAAATCAGCATTATGGAAGGACGTTCTCCGGAAAGAATTGAAGCGTTAATCAAAAATGTAACCGCTACTATTTCAGAAACTTTAGATTCACCAACGGAAAATATTCGTGTATTTATCACAGAACTACCTAAAACCCATTGGGGAATCGGCGGAAAGTCTGCAAAACAGCTAGGTAGATAAATAAAGATCTTCATTGCTGCATGAAAATGTTAGCACGGGGACGATTCTTCTGCTTCCATGAAACAGAAGAATCGTCCCCGTGTTTTATTGTAAGATATGAAATTATAACATTTGTCTTTGAGAAATGCGGTGTAAAAAAACTTTGTTATTTTGCAGACAATTCTGTAATCTATAATGAAAGAGTCAAAAATAATGAGGGTGAAATTGTGAGTATTAAGGCAAGCGATTTAAATTTAGATCACTTTATGCGTAGTTCGGAAAGAACCGGCATGAGAATGCGGGAACTTCAATTATTGCTTACGAGTGCTGATGCTCAGGGAATGCTTTGTAAAGATCTAATTACAGCCTTAGGAATTGAGCGGGCTAAGAGATTTCTGCTCCGATATGGATATCATTGTGGTGTCCATGAGGCACGTTTGCTAAAAGATTCTGTCCAATGGCAAAGCGACCTTGACTGGTTAATTGCCGGTTCCAAAATGCATCATATTACTGGAAGAGTGTTTTCCTATCCAGAGAAATTTCGTGTAGATATGGAAAAAGGGATCTTTGATGTGGCTGGATACTGGAACGACTCCTTTGAGGCGACGCAATACTTGAAGTACTTTCCGCTGCATAATGAACCCATTTGTTATTATATGGTCGGTTATGCAAGCGGATACAACACAGAGTGTATGGGGAAAAAAGTTATTTTCAGAGAGATGCAATGCAGGGGTAAAGGTGATGATCACTGCAGCTATGTTGGAAAAACGCTGGAACAATGGGGAGACGAAATCAAAGAAGATCTTCTGTTCTTTGAGGATGATGATATGTCTACCGAGCTGGATCAGATGTATCGAAAAGTAGAGCAGGAAAAAGAGAAATTAAAGATTGGTTATGCCCTAAGTCGTCATTTAACGCAAGCCATGCTGCAAGGAAAAGGGTTTAAGACCTTTGCGCAGCTTTTAGGAGAGAGTCTTAATTGTCCAGTTTTAATAGAAAGTAATAATTTTGAACCTCTTGCGCAGTACGGGGGATTCCCTGGATTGGTTAATGACATGACTGTTAAAGACCAGCAAGAGAAGATAGACAAGGTGTTCCGGCGTCAATCGGTTTTTAAAAGGGAGCCGGAAAATAAACCGATTAAGCTTTTAACAACGGCCATTATGATAAAAGATAAAATACATGGTTATGTAACGATTGCTTCAGGGCAAAGATTTAGTGATTTTCATTCAGACCTACTAGAACGAACAGCGACAACAGCAGCATTGTACATGCAAAACGAACAGGTTGCCCTGGAAACGGAACAACGTTTAAAGGGAGATCTTCTGGAACAGTTAATTAATAATAAAGAAGCAAAAGCAGAAGATATTCATTCTCGCCTCGCTATACTTGGATATGATATTAGAGAGCCGCACTATGTGATTCATATTGAAATGAAAGAGAAAAATAAAGAGCATGCATCCTCTTTAAATTCCGATTATTTGAAAATATACAATAAGTTTACCGATATTTTTAACTTTGTCATTAATAGAAATGGTCCTATCGCACTCATGCTTCCTAAATTAGATACAGTGCAGGCTATTATTTCTAAAAAATATATTGATGCTGAACATATGACCGTCAAAAAGTTCGGTGAGAGGCTGCTAAGGGAGCTCGGGGGAAATAATCATAGGATGTATATCGGAATTAGTGAGGAAACTAGTAACCTATCAGACTTCTATCAAAAAGCGGTGGAAGCTAAGAAAGCAGTCGAATTAGCGAAGGTAAGATCCTGTGATTCTAAAGTAATTTTAGCAAGTGAACTGGGACATATAACATTGTTTTTAAATGCAAGAGCTCCTGAGGAATTGGAAGCGTTTGCTGTTGGCAAACTGCAAACTATCTTGGATTATGATGAGAAAAAGAAAGCGGAACTGCTTTTGACGCTGTTTTACTATTCGCAAAATGAATTTAATTTACATAAAACAGCGCGAAGTATGACCATTTCTATTAGCGGAATGAGATATCGTCTTCAAAAAATAGAAGATTTACTAAACATTGATTTATCGAATTCAAATGATCGATTTGAAATTCAACTTGCGCTGCAAATACTTTTAATGCTGGGGGAAATTAACCTATAGGAGGAAAGTACATGGATGAAAAATAAAAGAAGTTGATTTGTACAAAAGGGTTAGTCTCTTATTAAAGTATCTGGGATCCGCAAAATACCTATTTAGTAACCATTGATCCGTTACTAGATATAGTCTTCGGTGACAGGTACTTTTGTTTTGGGACTTCCTTTTCTTTAACCTTCTGCATTATTCGATACTAATCGTACTAAATTAATAGAATATTCAAACCTAATTTGCCGTGGTTAATGTTTTCTAAATATTCTACTATTATTATAGTGATTATGATACAAAATTGTGTTTATGATAGCTGTTAAGAATAGGATTCTTGTGATCTATAGGATTTTTAATGTTTTGAAAAGGAGAGGAATTTAATGCGAATGAATGATCAAAGAGTCGCAATAGTTACCGGTGCAAATAAAGGTCTCGGGTTAGCTGTCGCCAAAAATTTTGTGAACGAAGGAAAAAAAGTCGTTTTCGTGATCAGAAACAAGGAGAATCTTGAACAAACAAAGCAGCTGTTTCAACAGGAAGTAATACAGAAGCAAGTGATGTTCATAAAATTGGATGTATCTGATATTAACGGGATTAAAAGGGCTGTCAACCAAGTTTTAAACGAGTGGGAAAGAATCGATATTCTAGTAAATAATGCAGGAATTCGTTTTGAAACCTCGATAGAAGAGATCGATGAGGAAGAATGGGATCAGGTTTTGTCTGTAAATTTAAAAAGCACATTCTTTTTTTCACAAGCTGTCATTCCTGTAATGAAAGAGAGAAGGTGGGGACGAATAATCAATATGTCTTCAATTGGAGGGCAAGCAGGTCCATTAACTTCAGGTGCCCATTATTCAGCTTCCAAGGCAGGACAAATTGCATTGAGTAAAACCTTTGCTAGATCGTTAGCGGCATATGGAATTACTGTTAATTCTGTTGCTCCAGCTACCGTTCGTACACCAGAGATGGATAAAATAGATCCGGATAAATTAGCCCAAATGATAGAAACCATTCCACTTAGACGTGTGGGAGAACCTCAAGAGGTTGCAGACTTAGTATCCTATTTAGCCTCTGATTCTGGTGGATTTACAACGGGAGCAACTTTTGACATTAATGGCGGCAGGCTTATGAGATAAAGAATCAATACCTTTTATCTATTAGATTGGTCGACCTTTTTCTATTGAAGAAAACGAATTAATTATTAGGTGAAATTATATAAGATAAAGGGAGGAAAGAATCATGACTGTTGAAATGCAAAGTAAGGACTTGCTCAACTGTGTGTTGACTGAAATCCGCGCCCGACGGGACGAATTTGAAACGAAGAGGCACTTGCCTCGGGACATGGTAACACAACTAAAGAAACTGGGCGTCTATCGCGCTCACACGCCACGTTGCTTTGGCGGCGATGCCTGCTCGCCCTCGGAGTTTCTCAGGCTGATCGAGGCCATCTCCGAGGCTGACGGATCCGCCGGGTGGGTAGCCAGCTTCGGCTCTGCTGCTCTCTACCTGGCAGCCCTGCCGCTCGATACACTCGCACGCCTTTACGCAAATGGGCCGGACGTGGCCTTCGCTGGCGGCCTGTTTCCGGTCCAGCCCGCAGAGAAGGTCGAGGGCGGCTG
>Ga0213823_1001837_pt1 | contig 12217 bp, 7 predicted proteins | sample MC6MC0907MG_FD_179887 | JGI IMG/M metagenome (GOLD analysis project Ga0213823, IMG submission 179887) | Enriched soil aggregate microbial communities from Iowa State University, Ames, United States - MC6-MC0907-MG | ecosystem: Environmental > Terrestrial > Soil > Unclassified | place: USA: Iowa...
CGCATTGCCGCGGCTTTCGCGCGCACCGCAAAATCCGGCCGCGCAGCGGCCCTGATTCCCTACATCGCCGCCGGCGATCCTTCCCCCGCCGCCACGGTGCCGCTGATGCACGCGCTGGTTGACGCCGGCGCCGACGTCATCGAACTGGGTGTGCCGTTCTCGGATCCCATGGCCGACGGCCCGGTCATCCAGCGCGCCGCAGACCGCGCCATTGCGCAAGGCGTGGGCCTGGCCCGCGTACTGGAGCTGGTGGCCGACTTCCGCCAGCGCGACACCGAGACGCCCGTGGTCCTGATGGGCTACGCCAATCCCATCGAACGCATGGGCCAGGCCGAATTCGCCAGCCGTGCCGCGCAGGCCGGCGTGGACGGCGTGCTGGTCGTGGACTACCCGCCCGAAGAAGTCATCGAGTTCGCCGCCACCCTGGGCGAACACGGCATTGCGCCCATCTTCCTCTTGGCGCCCACCTCCACTGAAGACCGCATCAAGGCCGTCGCGGCCGTGGCACGCGGCTATGTGTACTACGTGTCGCTCAAGGGCGTGACGGGCGCTGGCTCGCTGAACACCGACGACGTCGCCGATCGCGTGGCCGTGATTCGCCGCCACGTGCGCGACATCCCGGTGGGCGTGGGCTTCGGCATCCGCGACGCCGAAAGCGCCCAGCGCGTGGCGCGCGCCGCCGATGCGGTCGTCATCGGCAGCAAACTGATTGAAACCATGGAGCAGGCGGTCGCCAACGCACCGGCTGCCCAGCAAACCGACGCCGCAGTCGCCGCCGCCAGCGGCTGGCTGCGCACCATCCGGCAGGCGCTGGATCAAGTAAAACGAGAGAACGCGTCGGCCTGAGCGGCCGGGTCGCGATCTCAAACGGGATGAATACTCAATGAGCTGGATCGATAAACTCCTGCCGCCTCGCATCAACAAAACCAGCGACAGCGGCGCCCGCCGCGTGCCCGAAGGCCTTTGGGTGAAATGCCCGTCGTGCGAATCGGTGCTGTATAGCGAAGACCTGGCAGCCAACCTCCACGTCTGCCCCAAGTGCGACCACCACATGCGGATCGGGGCTCGCGCCCGCATCGATTCGCTGCTGGACATGGAAGGCCGCGTTGAAATCGGCCAGAACACGCGTTCGGTCGACACCCTGAAGTTCAAGGACACGCGCAAGTACCCCGAGCGTCTGCAAGAGGCCGTCAAGGCAACGGGCGAGAGCGACGCGCTGGTCGTCATGAGCGGCTCGATCCGCGGCGTGCCCGCCACGCTGGCCTGCTTCGAATTCGAATTCATGGGTGGCTCGATGGGCTCGGTGGTGGGCGAGCGCTTTGCGCGCGGCGCCCAAGCGGCCCTCGACAACAAGACCCCGTTCATCTGCGTGGCCGCCTCGGGCGGCGCGCGCATGCAGGAAAGCCTGCTGTCGCTCATGCAGATGGCCAAGACCAACGCCATGCTGACCCGCCTGTCGGCCGCCGGCCTGCCGTTCATCAGCGTCCTCACCGATCCCACCATGGGCGGCGTGTCGGCCAGCTTTGCCTTCATGGGCGACGTGGTCATCGCCGAACCCAAGGCCCTGATCGGCTTTGCCGGTCCGCGCGTGATCGAACAGACCGTGCGTGAAAAGCTGCCCGAAGGCTTCCAGCGCGCCGAGTTCCTGCTACAGAAGGGCGCCATCGACATGGTTGTCGACCGCCGCCAATTGCGCGAGGAAATCGCCCGCCTGCTGGCGCTGCTGACCAACCAGCCGGCGGACGTGGTCACCGCCTGATCGGGCCGACATTGCCGGGCTGCCGCTTGCGGCTGCATCGGCATCCATAGACATGCCGCCGGTCGCTTCTCGCGCCTGGCGGCATTTTGTTTTTCCGCAGCAGGGTGAACCCCTGGGCACGAGACTTGCTCCAGCCGCCTAGCGCAATTTCACCTGCGTGAATCCCGCGATTTTCGGAACAGTCTTTTTCACGGCGCTTTGTTGCCATATTGCGACATGCGCGCAGCGTGTTGGTCCGGATTTTGCTAATGTTCCCCGTTAGTCCAGAAATAGATGGAGTTGATCCCATGCAGTCGACGAAGAAGAAAATGCTGACGCGCCTTGCCGGCCTTGCCCTGGCAGGGGTTGCCACCTTTGCTAGCGCCCAATCGTCCGAGGGCACCCAAGGTGGCGTCAGCCTGCACTACGGCATTGGCGACCACTACAAGCGCCTGACCCTGAACTACGAGACTGCCTCGCTCTGGACCTATCAATTCGGCGGCAACTGGGGTCGTCTGGACCTGACGCCCGAATTCGGCGCGTCGTATTGGCAAGCCGACGGCTCGCGTTCGCCGGGCCACGTCTGGCAGTTCAGCGCCATCCCCATGTTCCGCTGGTGGACCGGCGAACGCTTCTACATCGAAGCGGGTATCGGCGCCACGCTGTTCTCCAGCACGCGCTTTGCCGACGAAAACATCAGCACGGCCTTCCAGTTCGGCGACCACGTCGGCGTGGGCTTCCTGGTCACGCCTAACAACCGTATCGGCGTGCGCTATTCGCACTTCTCGAACGCCAGCATCAAGCGCCCGAACCCGGGCCTGGACGTGGTGCAGCTCACCTACACGTACCAGTTCTGATCGCATGGCGCCGGTGCGGCGCGTGCTCGCGTGATTGCGCGCCCCGCTCGCAGATCTTGAAGACCACCCATCTGGGTGGTTTTTTTTTGCCTTGCCCGTGTGCGTGTCCCGCGTGTGCATCAGCGCAGAAACGACAAAAAAATTATGTTTTGACTGCGTGTCCACGTACTTGTTGGTGTTGAGTGCAATGGCCAGAATGCCCTGGCAGCACCCAAAACCACAACGAGCCGTCGCTCGGGCTTCCGATCCGCCGCTGCGCGCGCGGTCACGGCCAGATCCGGCAGGCGGCACACGGAGACTCAGATGAAACACCCCTGTACGCAGGCGCGCCGCTTGGCGCGCATGGCCGGCGCCGCTGGCCTGGCCCTTGCCCTGGCCACCGCCTCGTCCGCCGTCCTGGCCGACGACTTCCCAAACAAGCCTTTGCGCATGGTCGTCGGCTTCGCGCCGGGCGGCGGCGCGGATATCGTGGCCAGGCTGGTCGGCGCCAAGATGGCCGAGAGCCTGGGCCAGCAGGTCGTGGTGGAAAACCGCGCGGGCGCCACGGGCACGATTGCGGCCGACAATGTGGCGCGCTCCCCCGCGGACGGCTATTCGCTGTTCCTGGGATCGCAATCCACCATGGTGGTGGCGCCGTCGCTGTTCCCCACGCTGCCGTTCAAGCCCGAGACCGATTTCGAGCCGGTATCGCAGGTCGTGACCATGCCGCTGATCCTTGTGGTCAATCCGGCGCTGATCGACGTCAAGAGCGTCGGTGAACTCACCGAGCACATCCGGAAGGCCGGCAACGGTGCGCTGAGCTACGCGTCCTCCGGGCAAGGCGGCCCGCAGCACATCGCGGGCGAGCTGTACGCGCACCGGGTCGGCACGAAGGTCACGCACGTGCCGTACAAGGGCGAGTCCGCGGCCATTGCCGACGTGTTGGGCGGTCATGTGCCCTACATGTTCGCGAACCTGCCGGTGGCGCTGCCGCACATCGCGTCAGGCAAGGTCCGCCCGCTGGCCATCACCAGCCTCAAACGCGATCCGAAGGCGCCCGAGATTCCGACGCTGGCCGAATCGGGCTTCAAGGACTTCGAGGTGTCGACCTGGTACGGCGTCTTTGCGCCGGCCAAGACGCCCAAGCCCGTGGTCGACAAGCTCTCCGCATCGATCCGCACCGCGCTCGAGCAGCGCGACATGCAGGCCAAGCTGAGCGAACAGGGCTTCACCGTGGTCGGCAGCGACTCGGCCGACTTCAGCCGCTTCGTCGGCGCCGAACTGCCGCGCTGGTCGGTGCTGATCCGCGATATCGGCATCAAGCCGGAATAGCCTGGACGCTTCGCCTGGGCGCCGCTCAGCCGGGCGCCCCTAAGCCGGGCGCCCCTAAGCCGGGCGCCCCTAAGCCGGGCGCCCCTTCATCCATCCGAGACAACGACATGATCGATTTCACCGAAAAACGCGCAGCCGGCCCCGTCATCCGGCTGCATTCCGCCGATAACGTCGTGGTGGCGCGCGTGCCTATCGGCATCGGCACCGCCGTGCCTGCCGAGGACCTGGTCAGCCGCAGCCAGGTGCCCGCCGGGCACAAGATCGCGGCGCGCGACCTGCGCGCGGGCGAACCCATCCTGAAATACAACGTGTGCATCGGCTTTGCCGCGACGGACATTCCCGCCGGCACCTACGTGCATTCGCACAACATGGACTTCCAGGAGTTCGATCGCGACTACGCACATTCTCGTGACTATGTGCCGACGCCCGTGCTGCCTGAATCGGAGCAGGCGCGATTTCAAGGCATCGTGCGGGCGAACGGTCAGGTGGGCACGCGCAACTACATCGGCATCCTTGCCACGGTGAATTGTTCGGCCACGGTGGTGCACCGCATTGCGTCCGCCTTCACGGACGAGGTGATGGCCGCCTATCCCAACGTGGATGGCGTGGTCGCGCTGAGCCACGGCATGGGCTGCGGCATGGAAATGTCCGGCGAGCCCATGGATCTCCTGCGGCGCACGATGGGCGGGTACGCCTGTCATGCGAACTTCGCGGGCGTGCTGATCGTTGGCCTGGGCTGTGAACGCAATCAGCTCGATGCGCTGCTCAAGGACCAGGGCCTGGAAGCGGGCGCGCGGCTGCAGACGTTCATCATGCAGGAGACCGGCGGCACCCGCAAAACGATCGAAGCCGGCGTCGCCGCAGTGAGGACAATGCTGCCCGCCGCCAACGACGTGCGCCGCGAGCCGGTGTCCGCGCGTCACCTGAAGATCGGCCTGCAGTGCGGCGGCTCGGATGGCTTCTCGTCGATCACCGCCAATCCTGCGCTGGGCGCAGCCATGGACATCCTGGTGCGTCACGGCGGCACGGCCATCCTGTCCGAGACGCCGGAAATCTACGGCGTCGAACATACGCTGACGTCACGCGCGCGCAGCCGGGAAGTGGGCGAGAAGCTGGTCCAGCGCATCCGCTGGTGGAAGGAAGAGTATTCCCCGGGCCGCGACGTGCAGATCAACGGCAAGGTCAGTCCCGGCAACCAGATGGGCGGTCTGGCCAACATCTTCGAGAAGTCGCTGGGCTCGTCGATGAAGGGCGGCACTACAGCGCTGATGGAGGTCTATCGCTACGCGGAGCCGGTCCGGCAGCCCGGCATGGTGTTCATGGACACGCCGGGGTTTGATCCCGTGTCGGCAACGGGGCAGATCGCCGGCGGCGCCAACATGATCTGCTTCACGACAGGCCGCGGGTCGATGTTCGGCGCCAAGCCGGTGCCGTCGATCAAGCTTGCCACCAACACGCCGATGTACGAGCGGCTGACCGAAGACATGGACGTCAATTGCGGCGACATTCTGGACGGCACCGCCACGCTGCAGGAGGTGGCGCAGCGCATCTTCGAAGAGATTCTGCGCGTGGCCTCGGGCGCGCGCAGCAAGAGCGAGTTGCTGGGGTTGGGCGATCACGAGTTCGTGCCCTGGAACATCGGCGTCGTGAGCTGACCGCTTCCGCAACGCGTGAAGATCAGCGGACGGTCATGCGTGACCGCCCGCGCAGCGGATCGGACGCTCAGGCGTCCGACAACGAGTCGGCGCCCGGCATGTCGAAGCCGTTGGCCTGCAATGCGGTCTTCAGTGCGTCCGTCTGCGCGGCATTCAGCTCGACCAGGGGCGGACGCACCGTGGCCCACGCCGCATCGCCCGACTTCCAGGCAATGGCGGCCTTCATCGCGGGAATCATCGGGAACTGCTGGAACACGTTACGCGTGGCGTTCAGCCCGGCTTGGCGCTCGTCGGCATCCGCCTCCTGCCAGCGCTGCTGCAGCGCCACGATGGGACCCGGATTGACGTTGCCCGTGGCCGTGATGCAGCCCACGCCGCCTGCGCGCAGGGTCTGTAGCAGGAATGCCTCGCTGCCCGCATACACCTGGAATCCGCGCGGCGTGAAACGCTCGATCATCGCCGCCGTGTTGGCCCAGTCGCCGCCACTGTCCTTCACGCCGGCCACGATGCCGGGATAGCGGGACAGCAGGCGGTCGATCAGGTCCAGGCTGAGCGGCACCTGGCTGACGGGCGGGATGTGATACAGGTACAGGCGCAGCTTGTCGTCGCCCACGCCTTCGATCAGCTCGGCAAAGTAGCGGAACAGGCCTTCGTCGCTGACGCCCTTGTAGTAGAAGGGCGGCAGCACCAGCACGCCCATGCTCCCGCTGCGCACCGCATGCTGCGTCAGCGCGATGGCGTCGGGCAGCGCGCATGCGCCCGTGCCGGGCATCAGCGCAGACGGCTCCACGCCGGCTTCCAGCAGCGCATCGAGCAGCGTGTGCTTTTCCGAGAGCGACAGCGAATTCGCCTCGGAGTTGGTGCCGAAAATGGCCAGTCCGACGGACTGTTCGCGCAGCCAGCGGCAGTGCTTCACGTAGCGCCCCAAGGCCGGGCGGTAGCGTTCATCGAACGGCGTCAGGACCGGCGAAAAGACGCCAGGAATGCGGGCAGGGGTCGTCATGTCTCTACTCGTTATTGGATGGGTGAAAAGGACGCGCCGCGGCCGCGCGGCTGCGATTTCCGATTCTGGCACCGATCCGCCCACCGAACATCTGCTGTTTAATGGGTTCAATCCATAAAATTGTTGTGGTTTGCCGCAGAGCGCGCCACACGTCCAAAAGAAGGGGAGACCGTGGATACGCGATATGTGCAGAGCTTTGTGTCGGTCATTGAAAGCGGATCGCTGGCCGAGGCGGCGCGGCGGCTGGACCTGACGCCCGCCGCCATCGCCGCGCGCGTGCGCACGCTGGAAGAAGAACTGGGCGCCACGCTGGTCAAGCGCGTCGGCCGCAGCGTCAAGGCGACCGAAGCCGGCTTGAAGGTGCTGGAGCGCGCCCGCAGCGTGCTGCGCGAGGTGCGCGATCTGCGCGCCAGCGCCACGGACGATGCGCCGCTGGGCGAGCTGCGCCTGGGCGTCTCGGCCTCGGCACTGACTGGCATCATGCCCATCGTGCTGGCCCGCCTGTATCGGCGGATGCCCAAGCTGGCGGTCTTCATGGAACCCGGCACCTCCAACCATCTGTACCACCGCGTCATCAACGGCGACCTGGACGCGGCGTTCATCGTCAAGCCGCAGTTCAACCTGTCCAAGGGCTATGCGTGGAAGCTGGTGACCGAGGAGCCACTGGTGGTGCTCGCGCCGCCCGATACGCCGGGCAACGATGCGCACGAACTGATGCGCACCCAGCCCTTCATCCGCTACGACCGCAACGTCTGGGGCGGGCGCCTGGCCGACCAGTACCTGCGCCAGCACGGCATCGCGCCCCGCGAGCGGCTGGAGGTCGATGGGCTGATGGGCATTGCCTGCATGGTCTCCGAAGGCTTGGGCGTGTCGCTGGTGCCCGACTGGGCGCCGGACTCGCTCGACAGCCGCCGCGTCAGGCGGGTGCTTCTGCCCGGGCGTGCGCCGCTGCGCCGGATGGGCATCCTGTGGGCGCGCCACATGCCGCATTCGGCGCTGGCGGAAGCCTTTGTGGAAGAGGCGGGCCGGGCGCTGGATCCGCAATCGCGCCGCTCCGTGGGCGACTGAGGCATCGGTTGCGGCACGCCGCCCGCACATACTGTGGCCACAAAAAAACACCCCGCAAACCGTTTCCGGTGTGCGGGGTGTTTTGCCTGTCAGGGCCAGGCCCTGACGGCCGTGCGGCTTAGTGGCGCGTTTCGACCTGAACCAGCGGCTCGTTCGAGACGGGCGTCACCGGCTTGCGTTCGCGGCCCAGGCGGACCGGCGCGTACGAGGCGGCAATGCGCTGCTGCGTTTGCGCGTGGCGTTCCGGATCGGTTTCCACCCACTTCAGGCCGGCGGCATTGACCACGTCGTGCAAGGCTTGCGCCTTGGCGGCCGGGGCAACGGCAGGGACCACGATGGGCTGTTGCGCGCTGGCCGGCGCGACCGGCGCGGGGGCCGGTGCGACGGGAGCAGCGGCCACTGCCGGCGTCTGGACCACGGGTTCAGCGGCGGGCGCTTCCACCGGCGTCTGCACCGGCGCAGCGGGGACCGAAGCCTCGCTGGCGGGTTGCACGGCGACAGGCGGGGTCGCTTGCGGCGCGGTCTGCACGGGTTGAGCGGCAGGCTCAGCCGTGGGCTGGGCTACGGGCTCAACCGCGGGCTTCACCGCGGGTTCGACGGCGGGCGCAACCACGGGCTCGGCGGCGGCCTGGACGGGCTCAGCCTTGGGGGCTTGAACCGGTTCGACCGGCGCTTGCTCGGGCTGGGCGGCGGTCTGCACGGGCTGGGCCGGGGCTTGAACCTGCTGCGCGGCGGCAGGAGCAGTTTGCTCGGCGGCCGATTGAGCCGGCTCAGCAGCCTGGGCGGCGACGCCTTCGGCTTGCTGTTCGCCGGCGTCTTCGGCGCCGTCTTCCTGCAGCTCGTCGCTACCGGGCAGACCGGCTTCGTCCTGGCTGCGGCGGCCACGGCGGCTGCGGCGGCGGCGGCGCTTGCGCTCGGGATCGGCGGCGCCTTCGGCGCCTTCAGCGCCCGGGAACGCGTCGGCGGACTGTTCGTCGGCGTCAGCATTGTCCAGGGCTTCGGCAGCGGACTTGGTATCCGACTTGGCGTCAGGCAGCGCGGTGGCGACCGTCTGGGCCAGCGCGGCGACCATGCTTTCCTGTTCGCTCATCGGCGCGTCGGATTGGCCTTCCTCGCGGCGGTTACGGCCACGGCCACGGCGGCGATTGCGGCCTGCGCCGGTGTCTTCACCGTTGAGTTCGGGCGTCTGTTCCGGACGGGCGGATGCCAGGGCTGCCTGGGTGGCGGCCTGGGTGTCGCGCTCGCCGCGGCCTTCGCCACGATTGTTGCGTTCGCCGCGTTCGCCATCCGAGCGGCGGTTGCCGCGGACGTGGTGACGGCCGCCTTCGGTGGACTCGGCGCCTTCGCCACGGCCTTCGCCGCGGCGGTTGCGGTTGCGGTCGGAGCCGTGGCGTTCGCCGCGGCGTTCCTGGCCGTCATGGCCGCTGCGGCCCTTGCCACGCGACGAGCCCGCGCGCTTGGCGGTTTCTTCGGCGGCTACGGGGGCGGGCTTGGCGGGTTCGGAGCCGCCGGTCAGCCAGCTGACCAGACGCTTGAACAGGCCGCCCAGACCGGCGCCTGCCGCGGGCGCGGCGGGTGCGGCGGCCGGCGCTGCGGGCGTCGAGACGGGGGCGGGCTGCGACGGCGTGATGCCCTTGACCAGGGCTTCCGGACGCGACTTGATTTCGCTTTCGCGCGGCTGCCAGGGCGCATCCGTGGCCGGCGCTTCCACCAGTTCGAAACTGGTCTTCAGCTCTTCCAGGCGGGGATCGTCGTGGCGCAGGCGCTCGATGTGATGGTGCGGCGTTTCCAGATGCTTGTTGGGGATCAGCATCAGGTTGACCTTCAGGCGGGCTTCCATCTTGGTGATGTCGGCACGCTTTTCATTCAACAGGTACGTGGCCACGTCGACGGGCACCTGGGCGTGGACTGCCGCGGTGTTTTCCTTCATGGCTTCTTCCTGCAGCAGACGCAGGACGTGCAGGGCGCTGGATTCGGCGTCGCGGATCACGCCGGTGCCGTTGCAGCGCGGGCAGGTGATGTGCGAGCCTTCGTTCAGGGCCGGACGCAGGCGCTGGCGCGACAGTTCCATCAGGCCGAAACGCGAGATCTTGCCCATCTGGACGCGGGCACGGTCGAAATGGAGGGCATCACGCAGGCGCTGTTCGACGGCGCGCTGGTTCTTGCTGTCTTCCATGTCGATGAAGTCGATGACGATCAGGCCACCCAGGTCGCGCAGGCGCAACTGGCGGGCCACTTCGTCGGCCGCTTCCGAGTTGGTGCGCAGCGCGGTTTCCTCGATGTCGGCGCCGCGGGTCGAGCGGGCCGAGTTCACGTCCACGGAAACCAGGGCTTCGGTGTGGTCGATCACGATGGCGCCGCCCGAGGGCAGTTGCACCGTGCGCGAGTAGGCCGTTTCGATCTGGTGTTCGATCTGGAAGCGCGAAAAGAGGGGGATGTCGTCACGGTAGCGTTTGACGCGCTGGACGTTGTCCGGCATCACCACGCTCATGAAGGCGGTGGCCTGGTCGGCGATCTCGTCGGTGTCGATCAGGATCTCGCCGATTTCGGGCGAGAAGTAATCGCGGATCGCGCGGATGACCAGGCTGGATTCGAGATAGATCAGGATGGGCGCGGAGTTGTCGCGCGCGGCGCCGTCGATGGCGGTCCAGAGCTGCAGCAGATAGGACAGGTCCCATTGCAGTTCTTCGACGTTGCGGCCGATGCCTGCGGTGCGGGCGATGATGCTCATGCCCTGGGGCAGGTCGAGCTGTTCCATCGTGTCGCGCAGTTCCTGGCGATCCTCGCCCTCGACGCGGCGCGAAACACCGCCGCCGCGGGGGTTATTGGGCATCAGGACCAGGTAGCGGCCAGCCAGCGAGATGAACGTGGTCAGGGCTGCGCCCTTGTTGCCGCGTTCTTCCTTTTCGACCTGGACGATCAGTTCCTGGCCTTCGCGCAGGGCGTCCTGGATGCGGGCGGTACGAACATCGACGCCTTCCTTGAAGAAGCTGCGCGCAACTTCCTTGAAGGGCAGAAAGCCGTGACGGTCTTCGCCGTAGTTGACGAAGCAAGCTTCGAGGCCGGGTTCGATCCGGGTGATGACACCTTTGTAGATATTGCCTTTGCGCTGTTCGCGGCCGGCAGTCTCGATGTCAAGGTCGATGAGTTTTTGCCCATCGACGATAGCGACGCGTAATTCTTCCTGATGCGTCGCATTGAACAGCATGCGCTTCATGAGAGGGTTTCTCCGTTGTCATGACGCGCCGATATCGGCGCGTGACCTCGGGCCACTCGGGCTGCGGCTGAAGCGGGCAAGAAGGTGCGGACCGTACCTGGGCGGCGCCCAGGCGTATCCGCCGCGGGTCAGGCGGGCACGTCGTGCCGTGGGGCACGGGGTTCTGTCAGCAGGAGGGTCAGCTTCACTGAATGTGGTTTGACGGAAAAAATGCTGTGAACGGCAGCTGCGGTCGGATTGGTTGCCCACACGCAGCTGGTGCTTTAAATATGCGACGATTCTTGCAGTGCTTCAGAGCCGCTTGCGGCATGCAACGGACCTGCCGGAACAGCGGGCAAGATGAATGCCACACCACTATTCCGCAGGGCTCGGTTGCGCCGGCGACCAAGAGACCCAGGGGTTGAATGAGCAGGCAGTACAATGGCGGCCCGCGCGCTCGACGGAGTTGCGTGTTGGTTGCATCTCTACGCCAGGCGGCTAGTTCAGCCCCTTAAGGCTGTCCCGATTATATGTCGCTTTCCGCAATGCGCAAAGAAACTTCCTCCCCCGTATCCGCCTCTAAAGCAGCCCCCGCCGTCCGCATGGTTGAAGTGGGCGCCGAGCATGCCGGCCAGCGTCTGGACAACTTCCTCATGCGGCTGTGCAAGGGGGTGCCCAAGACGCACATCTACAAGGCGATCCGCGGCGGCGAAGTCCGCGTCAACAAGGGACGCATCCAGGTGGATTACCGGGTTGAGGAAGGCGACGTCGTCCGCATCCCGCCCCTGCGCCTGCCTGACCCCGGCAAGCCCCGACCCGTGCCCGCCGCCGAATTCCCGATCGTCTTTGAAGACGACGCCATGCTCGTGGTGGACAAGCCGGCCGGTGTTGCCGTTCACGGCGGCAGCGGAGTCTCGTTCGGCGTGATCGAACAACTGCGCGCCGCGCGCCCGCAGGCCAAGTTCCTGGAACTGGTGCACCGGCTGGACCGCGAAACCTCGGGGCTGTTGATGGTCGCCAAGAAGCGCAGCGCGCTGCTGGCGCTGCACGCCATGCTGCGCGAGGGCCGGAGCGACAAGCATTATTTCGCGCTGGTCGAGGGCGACTGGGTCAACGACCGCCAGCACATCAAGCTGTCCCTGACCAAATGGACCACGCAGTCCGGCGAGCGCCGCGTCAAGGTGGATCCGGACGGGCAGACGGCGCACACGATTGTCACGCTCAAACAGCGTTTTGGCGGTTACAGTCTGGTCGACGCCGAGTTGCGCACCGGACGCACCCACCAGATCCGGGTCCATCTGGCATCCAGCGGCTTTCCCATCGTTGGGGACGACAAATACGGCCACGACGACGTACGTGCGCAATTCGCGCGGCAGGGCTTCAACCGCA
>Ga0213823_1001842_pt1 | contig 12205 bp, 13 predicted proteins | sample MC6MC0907MG_FD_179887 | JGI IMG/M metagenome (GOLD analysis project Ga0213823, IMG submission 179887) | Enriched soil aggregate microbial communities from Iowa State University, Ames, United States - MC6-MC0907-MG | ecosystem: Environmental > Terrestrial > Soil > Unclassified | place: USA: Iowa...
CATTATTACAATCGGATCAGGCTGCACAGTTACAACGGATATCGGACTCCGGTAGCAATGGAAGCCTTGGCAGCATGAGAAATGACCTAAACCCTATAACCGTGTCCAGTATCGTTTGACCAGATCATTTGTGAGCTTTTCAACATCTGAGTTCAATGCGGCATCGCACGTCGGCGTAGCTCTCCCAAACACCACGATCAGTCCCCTCTCCCTCCGGGAGAGGGCTAGGGTGAGGGGCTTTTGATCTGTTTCAAAACCTGAGTTCAACACGGTATCGCACGTCGGCGTAGCTCTCCCAAACACCTCGGTCAGTCCCCTCTCCCTCTGGGAGAGGGCTAGGGTGAGGGTTGGCTTTTGGCTGTTTAAATTTGTGTCAAATAACCAGAACCTTCCCACAAGGTTTTCAGGTTGTCCGTCGGACGTGCGCTCTCTAGTCTCTGGTTGTCGCCGAAAACTCGGTGATCGGGTGTGAGAACCCTGAAAAATTAGTGATTCAGTCCATCAGTCCGCATAATTGCCGGCGGCTTGTCCGCTGCTTGCAAGTGCTTCATGGCGGCTATGTGCGGGCAGACTTCGGTCTGGCCGGTTTCCTATTTTTCCGGTTTCTCACCCCGCACATAGCTGCCACCCACTTCGCCGCGTGAGAAACGGCAAGGGATGGCTCCCATTTGCAAAATAGGGTTTCCAATGACTACGCCAGTTCCAGATCCACCCATCGATCCCACCACCCCACTCGAAGACGCCATCCGCGCCGACGACCATCTCAAAACCCGTGAAGCCATAAAGCGCGCCCTCGATTTCTACCTCTGTCCCGAACCGGTCAAACCGCGTCAGCCCAGTACGATGTTCCTCATTCACCCGGACATCGACATCGAAAGCCTGCTCGCCCACGCCTGCGAGTCGCTGGCTTCAGCCAATGTCATGGCCGGTGATCTGGCTGATCAGCTCAGTCGCCCGCAGCGCAGTACGGCGCTGGCGATCCAGCAGATCGTCATGCTCGCCGAGTTGGCGGTAAACCGGGCGCTGGATCGGGTTGATCCACAAACGTAACCCATCTGAACACCGGGTCCTCGTTCATCGCCAGCAGGCTCGCTCCTACAAGGGGATCGCAATCCAAATGTAGGTGTGAGCCTGTTTGCGATGGCGATTGTTCTGTGGCCGCTGTCTCCGGAAATGTTCGTAAGGTTGATAAGTCCCAAAAAGGGACCTATCGTTCCCTTTTTGGGACTCTTTGGCCTTCACAGTGGAAACTATCTCTCTAAGCGAAGCGCTGTTTACCACCACTCAACAAAAAGTGTTGGGTCTGCTGTTCGGTAAGCCTGACCAGACTTTCTATGCCAATGAGATCGCGCGCTGGGCGCGTGTTGGCAAAGGCAGTCTCATGCGTGAACTCGACCGTCTGCAGCGAGCCGGCGTGTTGCGCATGACAAGGGTGGGCAATCAGAACCATTACCAGGCCAATCCCACCTGTCCCATCTATGCCGAACTACTGGGTATCGCCCGCAAGACGTTTGGTATCGCCGAGCCTCTGCGTCAAGCATTGCAGCCATTTACCGAGCAGATCACCTGGGCGTTTGTCTATGGCTCCATCGCCAAGGACACAGCAAACACACTCAGTGACATTGATCTCATGCTGATCGGCGAAGGCCTGCACTACAGTGACGTCATGGAACGGCTCATGCCCATGGAGGAGCAATTGGGTCGTCCCATCAATCCGACGCTTTACACCCCGCAAGACTGGGCGGCGAAACTGGCTGCGCGAAACAGCTTTGTCGTGCGGGTGGTGCAGCAGGAAAAAATCGATCTGTTAGGGGCAAACCCTTTGGAGTCCAAGGATGGGCAGCAACGAGAGTCTGGAGAATCTTCTACGTAGCGGTGGGCTTAAAGCGGAGCCACCGGATCGCAAGGAGTGTGAGGGCTTGATGCGCTCGGCTGTGGATCGGCTCAAGGATGCGCAAACTTCTACGTTGTCTTTTTCCAGCCGTTTCGACTTGGCTTATAACGCAGCGCACGCGTTAGCGCTGACGTCGCTCCGATTGAGTGGCTATCGATCGGATAAACGCTATCTGGTCTTTCAGTGTCTGGTGCACACGGCGCATATCAGCAAGGTTCAGGTGCGATTGTTCGCGTTGTGTCATGAGCGGCGCAATCTCGCGGAATACGAAGGGTATATGGATGAGGATGACGCGCTTCTGGCGCAGTTGTTGGAAAGCGCCTCGCAATTGTTGAGTAACGTCCAGCAACGAATGAACTGACATCCGGCACGGCTTTCGATCCTGACTAATCTCTTAAAGATCCGCCTCTATGAGACCGGTCGGGGCGTTTGCGTCTCGTGAATCCCGCCAGATCGAAATCAAGCCCGGCGTGAAAGTCGATGTCGACACTGAGCGCAACGCTTGCAGTCATCAGGCGCTGCCGATTTCCATGCGCTACGAAGCGCTGAAGACCTCGACCGATAAAGGCATCGTCATCATCAGTTACCTGTAAACCGTTCGGCGTGCGCTGCAAAATCTTCAGGTGCCGAGCCATGGCGCACAGGTATACTGCGCGCCTTCGCGGCTCACTGTTCGGGCCCGACTTTTTGCTTTCCGGAGCTTTTATGACTTCCCCGACCCTGCCGCCGGTTGACGACGCTGTGAGCGATGTCCCGGCTGAACTGGCCGACACCAGCGAAACCAAAGCCGATATCCCGGCGTTCAAATTTCCGTTCAAGCCGGGCGAGCTGGCTTCTGCCAAAGGCTCGAACCAGCCGTGGTACAAGAACGGCGCGAAGAACGGCCACACCAAGACCCCGGGCATGGCGCCGCCGGGCACCCGTCGATCGATGGGCAAGCGCTGAGTTTTATTCCCGCCTGCGGCCATCGCTGTGATTTTTCATCACAGTGATGGCTAAGTGCTCAGTTCCTGAGCCAGATCAACGTTTCACCATTTGGTGCGCTTAGAGTCAGCAGCCCTGCCGACTCTTTCCGATAAAACGAGCGCGCTATCCCATGAAGATCAATCTCCCGGTGACCGGTCGCAACGTCGATGTGGCGCTGGACGCGAACATTCTCTCGACCACCGATCTGACCAGCGCGATTACCTACGCCAACGACGACTTCATCAAGATCAGCGGTTACAGCCGCGACGAGTTGCTCGGTACCCCGCACAACCTGTTGCGTCATCCGGACATGCCGGCGCAGGCGTTTGCGCATATGTGGCAGACGCTCAAGCGCGGGCGCTCGTGGATGGGGCTGGTGAAGAATCGTTGCAAGAACGGTGATCACTATTGGGTCAGTGCCTACGTCACTCCGGTGACGCAGAACGGCGTGGCGGTGGAGTATCAGTCGGTGCGCACGCGGCCGGATGCGCGGTTGGTCGCAGCGGCGGAGCGGGCTTATGCGCAATTGCGTGGTGAGCGAAGGGCGCGGTGGCCGGGGCCAAATATCAGTGTGCGAGTGAAGATCACGGCGTTGGCCAGTACGTTGCTGGGAATCGTATTGGGCGCCGAGGCCTGGGTGCAGCCGGAATCTGCGTGGCTGGACGGCGTGGCATTTGTCGTCGGCAGTGGGTTCTGTGCATTGGGCGTTCGCTGGATCCTTCGGCCACTGGAGCAACTGACCGAGCGTGCGCGCCATCTGGCGGACAACCCTTTGAGTCAAGCCATCTACACCGGACGGCGCGACGAGTTCGGGCAGATCAAGTTTGCCTTGCAGATGCTTGAGGCGCAGGTTGGCGCGGTCGTCGGGCGTATCGGTGATGCTTCGCAACAATTGGCCGGGCATGCCGCACAACTGGTCGATCATCTGCACAGCAGTCACACCAGTTCCCTGGCGCAACAGGCAGAAACCGATCAGGTTGCAGCGGCGATTCATCAGATGGCAGCCAGTGTTGCGCAGGTGGCCAGCCATGCCCAGCAGGCTTCGGTGGCGGCGGACATGGCCGGGACGGAAACCCGCGAAGGGCATTTGCTGGTGGGCGAAAGCCGCAGTGCGGTGTTGCGTCTGGCTGAGGAGTTGGGACGGGCGACTGAAGTGATCCATCAGCTTGAGGGCCACAGTAGCGAAATTTCCGGCGTGCTCGAGGTGATCCGCAGCATCGCCGAGCAGACCAATCTGCTGGCGCTCAACGCGGCAATCGAGGCGGCCCGTGCCGGTGATGCCGGGCGTGGATTCGCGGTGGTCGCTGATGAAGTGCGCGGACTGGCGCAACGCACGCAGCAATCGACCAACGAGATTCAGCGCATGATCAGCACCCTGCAAAATGGTGCGCGCGATGCGGTATTGGTCATGCAGCAAAGCAGCGAGCATGTGGATAACAGTGTCGAGCAGGCGCAACGTGCGACGCGGGCGCTGAGCGGGATCAGTGAGCGGGTCGAGCAGATCACCGAGATGAGCCTGCAGATTGCCGCAGCAGTGGAGCAGCAGAGTGCGGTGAGCGAGGACATCAATCGCAACATCGTCAGCATCCGCGCGGCGTGCGAGGTGACGGTGGATGAGGGGCGGCAGAGTCAGCGCAATTCCGAGGATGTGGCGGGGCTGGCGGGGGATTTGCGGTTGTTGGCGCGGGAGTTCTGGGGGCAGCGGCAGGTTCGGGATTGAGGTCGCCTGGACGGACGCCTTCGCGAGCAAGCTCGCTCCCACAGGGATCTTCGGTGGGTCACAGCACTATTGTGGTGGCTAATTCCACAGGGGGTTCTCTGTTCCACAGATAGGCTTTGGTGGAATACAGATCCCCTGTGGGAGCGAGCTTGCTCGCGAAAGGGCCATCAGCCGCGATGTATTATCTGGATCACGCCGCCCGCAGCGAGATAAACGCATAGGTCTGCGCCGGCTCAGTCACCACCTGCGCCCCGGCCGCCACCACTTGCCCGGCAACATCATCCCCGGACACATGAAACACCCACTCACTCGGTGCCGTCGTCAACGGCTGTGCAGTCACCTGATCAATCACCGCCGCAAATGTATCCATATTCGGCAAATACGCCGTAAACCCGTCACCCTTCAGTGCCGTGGTGCGAATCCCGAGCATCGCGCAAATCGCGTCCTTGATGCCGATGTCATCCCGATCCGCCTGGCGCGAGCGTTGAATCAACTCCACCAGTTCCCGATCCACCAACTCACCGCCGGCAATCAACACCGGACCCTGTTGCCAGGACTCCGGCGGGCAATCCTTGGCGGCCGGGTTGAGCGGGATATGCGGATTGATTTCGGCCGGATAAATGCGACACACCAGTGGGCGCCGCTCGTAGATCCGGCACAGCTTGTCGTCGTCAAGATTCCGACAGGGGCCGACGTTGTACGCGGCAAAGGTGATCGCCACATGGGCGTCCGTTGCGCCGCTGCGAACGACCACTGAGCGACGTTCGGCATGTTCACGCTGCTGCGCCGGCAAACCCAGGCCATTACCGAGAAAAGCTTCTACCAGCACGATGACTTGACCGCCATCCGCCGCCCACATGCGGGCTTCGGCCAGGGTCAGCGGGACATGGTGATCGGTGCAGCATTTGCCGCAGCCTACGCAGGAAAACGTCGTGTTCATTGAGCGATCTGTCTTCAATCAGGGCGTGAAACGGTGGCGGAAAACCACCGCACAGGCGCGGATCGAAGCAAATTATGCGCCATTCACCGGGGTTTGCCGGTTGCGCGGATCGAGTCCCACTCGGTGACGAACGCGGTTTTCGAGGTTTTGTTGTACAGGCACAGCTCGGTGCCTTGCTGGCCTTTCATGTGTTTTTGCGGGTATTGGCCTTGCAGCAGAACGGCGGTGTAGCCGACGCGGTCGTCGAATTGTGCGGGCGTGCCGATGGGTTTTGGGGTTTTGAGGCCGCTGGCTTTGGTGCAACTGGCGAGTACGGTTTTGTCGTAAGCGGCCCAGGCATCGGGGCTGGAGGCGTGGGCCTGGGAGGTGAGGGCGGTGAGGCAGAGCAGGCTTAAGGTGATGGCTTTCATGGGGGGCATCCTTGGTCGTGGGTGGCCAAGGTTGGAGTGTGCCTAAAGAGTTTTGTTGCCTGGGAGACCGCTAAAAGATCGCAGCCTTCGGCAGCTCCTACATGGATATGCGGTTTCCTGTAGGAGCTGCCGAAGGCTGCGATCTTTTGACTTTAATCAGTCCGGCACAATCTCCCGGCGGACCACATACATCCCGGCACTTTCATACAAGCGCTGCGCCCGCCGGTTGTCTTCCAGCACCTTCAGATCAACAAAACCTTCGCGCCGTTGCTGAAATACCTTGAATGCATTGAGCAACAACGCCCGGCCCAATCCGCGGCCCTGCATGCGCGGATGCACCACCAGATTCTTGATATAGGCGCTGGTCCAGCATTGCGCCACGCCGACCACGCCTTCGCCATCGCGTGCAATAAAGCACAGCATCGGATCATATTCAGGATTGCTCTCGAATTGCTGCTGCCAAGTGTCCAGCGCCGGCACCCGGCCGCCGCCTTCGCTGTAGCCGAGTTGCATCAAGGCGTGCACGTCCGTCGCCAGTTCGGCGGAGTAGGTACACAGTTCAATGCCTTGAGGCATAAAAGCATCCGGCGCGTCCTTAGCGAGGTCGCGCCGCATCAAAAAACAATACGTCTCGGCCAAGACTCAGTGCCCGTGGGCGGCGACGTGTTTGGCCGCTTCGATCAGGCAGTGGGTCAGTTCCGGCGAGGAGAACTTGGTCAGCACGCCATTCGCCCCAGCCAGGCGCGCTTTCTCGCTGTTCATCGCGCTGTCGAGCGATGTGTGCAGCAGCACGTACAAATGCGCGAAGTCCGGGGTTTCACGCAGGGTACGGGTGAAGGCGTAACCGTCCATCTCGGACATTTCGATGTCGGAGACGATCAGGTTGATCTGCTGCGCGGTGCCTTGCAGGTCGAGCAGGCAGTCGATGGCTTCCTTGGCGCTGCGTGCGGTGTGGCATTGCAGGCCGAGGTTGCGCAGGGTGTGCACCGATTGCTGCAGCGCCACCTGGCTGTCGTCGACCACCAGAATCCGTGCGTTGCCGAGCACATCAGCGTCTTCCATGCTCAGGTCGGTCGGGGCCATTTCGATCTGCGCCGGGGCGATGCTGTGGATAACCTTTTCGATGTCCAGCACCTGCACCAGCGTGCCGTCCACCGAGGTCACGCCGGTGATGTAGGCGCGCGAACCACCGGAACCGAACGGCGGCGGTTTGATGTCGGTGGTCAGGCAATGGACGATTTTGCTCACCGCCTGAACGTGCAGGCCCTGCTTCGAGCGGCTGACGTCGGTGACGATCAGGCAGCCGCCGTTCGGGTCTTCCAGCGGACGTTCACCGATGGCGCGGCTGAGGTCGATGACCGACAGCGAGGCGCCGCGCAACGTGGCGATGCCTTTCACATGCGGGTGTGACTCCGGCAGCTTGGTCAGCGGCGGGCAGGGAATGATTTCACTGACTTTCAGCAGGTTGATCGCCATCAGCTTGCCGCTGCGCAAGGTAAACAGCAGAAGCGAAAGTGAGTCTGCGCGGGCTTTGGTGGAGGACATATGAACCTTCTGTGGAAAGGTGGTGGGCGAGGGTGGAAATCGCCAGAAACTATTGATGCCGGGTTATCGGCCTTAAAGGGGTGGGCTTTAGGTTAGTTGTCGGGTGGTCGGCTTGAGTTTATCGCTGTTCTCTCGAACACGGCCCCTCACCCCAGCCCTCTCCCAGAGGTAGAGGGGGCCGACCGAGGTGTCTGGCGTTGTACATCGACCTGAATGACCGAGTCGATTATGGATTCGGTAAAGATCTTTCACGTCGGCGGAATTCTTGAATATCTCCCAATCAGTCCCCTCTCCCTCCGGGAGAGGGCTAGGGTGAGGGTGTGCTTTTAGCTCTTCATGCCCAACCGCTTGGCCATCCGCCCAAGATTCGCCCGATCCAGCCCCAACTCCCGCGCCGCACTCGCCCAATTATCCTGATTGCGCTCCAGCGCCGCACTGATCAAACGCCGCTGATACTGCTCCGTCGCACTGCGCAAATCCCCACTGATCAACGGCATCTCGGTCACCGCACCAACAACCGCCTCAACCGAGTTATCCACAACCTCGCGCGGCAAATCCAGATCCGCCGCGCTCAAACTGAGGATCTTCGGCCGCACCTTGCAGTTACCCAGCGCCTTCAACGCACTGCGCCCGATCAAGTGCTCCAGCTCGCGCACATTGCCCGGCCAAGTGTAGGCGAGCAGCGCTTCCTGGGCGTCGCTGTTCAGGCGCAGGCTGTTGAGGCCCATGCGCGAGCGATTCTGTTCGAGGAAAAAACCGCTGAGCAACAACACATCGCGACCACGATCACGCAGCGCCGGCACGCGCAGCGGGTACACACTGAGGCGATGGTAGAAGTCGGCGCGATAGCGACCGCTGCGCACTTCTTCGGCCAGGTCGCGGTTGGTCGCGGCAATCAGGCGCACATCGACCTGATGCTCCTTGTCCGACCCCAAACGCTGCAATTGACCACTCTGCAACACGCGCAACAACTTGGCCTGCACGGTCAGCGACAACTCGCCGACTTCATCGAGAAACAGCGTGCCGCCATTGGCCAATTCGAATTTGCCGCGACGGTCGCTGGTGGCGCCGGTGAAGGCGCCGCGCACGTGGCCGAACAGTTCGCTTTCCACAAGAGTGTCGGGCAGGGCGGCGCAGTTGAGGCTGATGATCGGTTTGTCGGCGCGCGGTGAGGCGGCGTGGATCGCCTGGGCTACCAGCTCTTTGCCAACGCCGGTTTCGCCGGTGATCAACACGGTCAGATCGCTGCTGCCGACCAGATGGATTTCCTCAACCAGTTTTTTCAGCGCCTTGCTCTGGCCGATCATCTCGCGATTCTGCTGGCCGCTGGCCTGGCGATAAACCTCGGCGCGCAGGTGCTCGTCTTCAGCGCGATTGGCCAAGCGCTGGATACGTTCGGCAGCGTTGACCGTGGCCGAGGCGAGGCTGGCGAAGGCTTGCAGGGCGTCGAGCTCGATCGGTTCGAAACGCTCGGGGTCGAGGGCATCGAGGGTGATCAGGCCCCAGAGTTTTTCATCGACGAATAAAGGACAGCCGAGGCAATCATGGACTTCGAGGTGTTCGTCGAGGCCGTCGACCAGACCGTCATAAGGATCGGGCAAATCGCTGTCGGCGGCGAATCGCGTGGGTCCGGCACCGCTCAGGAGAATTTCGAAGCGCGGATGCTCACTGACCTTGAAGCGCCGGCCGAGGGTGTCGGTGCTTAAACCGTCCACCGCCAGCGGCACCAGCGATTCGCCGTCGAGGCGCAACAATGCAGCGGCATCGCAGGGCAGTAGGGCGCGCATGGCTTCGAGCAAGCGTCGGTAACGCTCGCCCTCGGGCAGTTCGCGGGACAGGTCGGAGACGAGAGGCAGCAGGGCGGTGAGCAGGGATTTGGCGGTCATGGTCTTGTAGTCAAAGAGACAAGATGTAGTCGGGATGACTATAAGGTGTTCTGAGTCTTTATGACTACTTAAATCTCAAGTTATTGATTTATATAGATAAATAAGTTGGCACGAATACTGATAACTCTAAGGTAACTTTTCCAAGAAGCTCAGGAGTCACCTTATGCTTAGCGTCCAGGATCGTGCCATCGTCAAATCCACCGTGCCTCTGCTGGAAAGCGGCGGTGAAGCGCTGATCACGCACTTCTACCGCATGATGCTCTCTGAATACCCGGAAGTTCGCCCTCTGTTCAACCAGGCGCACCAAGCCAGCGGCGACCAGCCGCGCGCCTTGGCTAACGGCGTATTGATGTACGCGCGGCACATCGATCAACTCGACCAATTGGGCGATCTGGTGGCGAAGATCATTAACAAGCACGTCGCCCTGCAGATCCTTCCGGAGCATTACCCGATTGTCGGTGCCTGCCTGCTGCGCGCAATCTCCGAAGTACTTGGCGAGGAGATCGCCACACCGGAAGTGATGAGCGCCTGGGGCGCGGCGTACGGCCAGTTAGCTGACATCCTGATCGGCGCCGAAACCGCGATCTACGACCAGAAAGAACAAGCCGTCGGCGGCTGGCGCGGTGCGCGGGAGTTCATCGTCGCGGCCAGGGTCGAGGAGAGCGCGGAAATCATTTCGTTCTACTTCGAACCCGCCGATAAAGGCCCGATCCTCGCGGCCGAACCGGGTCAGTACATCGGCATGAAGCTGATCCTCGACGGTGAGGAAATCCGCCGCAACTACTCGCTGTCGGCACTGGCGAATAACGGTCAGTACCGCATCAGCGTCAAGCGTGAACCGGGTGGCCGGGCGTCCAATCACTTGCACGATCAACTGCATGTTGGCGCGAGCATTAAACTGTTCCCACCATCGGGTGAGTTCACCTTGACCGCGAGCGACAAGCCACTGGTGCTGATCAGCGGCGGCGTCGGCATCACGCCGACTCTGGCGATGCTTGAAGCGGCGCTGGAAACCGAGCGTCCGGTGCACTTTATTCACTGCGCGCGCAATGGCCGCGTGCATGCGTTCCGTGACTGGATTGATGATCTGGCTGCGCGTCATCCGCAACTCAAGCGGTTTTACTGCTATGCCGAAGATGACGGCGTCAGCCCGGCGGCGGACAAGGTCGGGATGCTCGATCAGGCACTGCTTGGCGAGTGGTTGCCGGCTCAGCGCGATGTCGATGCTTACTTCCTTGGGCCGAAGGGTTTCATGGGGGCGATCAAGCGGCATTTGAAAGCATTGGGGGTACCCGAGAAGCAGAGCCGTTATGAGTTCTTCGGGCCGGCTTCAGCTTTGGAATAATTCTTAAGACCGAGTCGCCTGAATCGCGAGCAGGCTCACTCCTACAGGGGCGGAGGCGTACATGAAAATGGTGTACGACGCAGATCCCTTGTAGGAGTGAGCCTGCTCGCGATGGCCGTTACACCATCCTGACTCTTGAAAAGTGTTTAAAGGTTAATCGTTTCTTAACCGCTTTATCGTTTATTGCCCCGGTGTAGACTTGCGACAACCTTCAGCCGCGAGTCAGCTGAACCATGGACATATAAAGGAAACGCGATGAGCGAGGAAACGATTCGACTGGGACGTGAGCGGCGCTTTCTGGTGCTGCTGGGCATCATCTGCCTGGCACTGATCGGCGGTGCGCTGTACATGCAGATCGTGCTCGGCGAAGCACCGTGCCCACTGTGCATTCTGCAGCGCTATGCGTTGTTGCTGATCGCGCTGTTCGCGTTCATCGGCGCGGCCATGCGCAGCCGTCGCAGCATCACCGTGTTCGAAGTGTTGGTGGTGCTTTGCGCGATTGCCGGGGCCGGTGTGGCCGGGCATCACGTGTACACCCAGTTCTATCCGGCGGTGAGCTGCGGCATCGATGTGCTGCAGCCAATTGTCGATGATCTGCCATTGGCGAAGATCTTCCCGCTGGGCTTCCAGGTCGACGGTTTTTGCTCGACGCCGTACCCGCCGATCCTCGGTCTGTCGCTGGCACAGTGGGCGCTGGTGGCGTTCGTGCTGGTGGTGATTCTGGTGCCGCTGCTGACCTCGCGTAACCGAAAAGCACTGCGCTGAGTCAACTATTCGGCTGTCTGGCCGATATAGAAAACGCCTCGATTTGCGTATCAGCATATCGGGGCTTTTGCCTTTCAGAGTGTTTGTGAAAACACCGTGACGGACGGCAAGGCAGGGTGTGGCAAGTGTGCGACATGTTGTCACACGCGCCATGCCGCAGGGCTCCTCAGTGACGCGGAATCGACCGTTGTTACAAAAAAGGATTGGTCTGTTTCGGGGTTTTTCGGCCTTAGCACGCGAGTGCCAGAGCAGGCAGTTTTAACAAGCGCTGGCAGATGGCCAAAAGCCTTGGGTTATCGGGGCTTGCGCTGTTTCAGCGGTCGGAAAAAGCCGTCAGAGCTGTCTGAACTGACGCGGGTACACCTACAATTTTTGGTGTTTTTGTTGAGAATTGATTTCGATAAGATGCGGAACTTTTGCAAAAATGGCGATGGATTGTTGCTCGAACGGATAAAAATTATTTCGGGATAAGACATGGTGTATAGGGCGCTACCTATCTACAATCGCCCGCACTGAATTCCCGGCACTGTTCAGCCTTTATTAAGGAACGCTTTATTAAGGCGCTGCGCAGAAAGTCGGGTGTCGAGTGAGTCGCAAGGCTTTCAAGACACCCAGGTGTCGGTGCCTTCCAACTTTCCGCACCAAATGGAATTGGTCTGTAACAAGGCCTTTGACCACGAATTCGAATAAGAACTGACCGCTGTCCCAGGTTTTGTCGAGCGTCTGACGCGCGA
>Ga0213823_1001844_pt1 | contig 12197 bp, 7 predicted proteins | sample MC6MC0907MG_FD_179887 | JGI IMG/M metagenome (GOLD analysis project Ga0213823, IMG submission 179887) | Enriched soil aggregate microbial communities from Iowa State University, Ames, United States - MC6-MC0907-MG | ecosystem: Environmental > Terrestrial > Soil > Unclassified | place: USA: Iowa...
CGGACAGGACGACGAAGCGATCGCCTTCCTTGACCAGACCCATGGCGATACCGGCGACCGGCGACTTCACCGGCACGCCGGCGTCCATCAGGGCCAGCGAGGAACCGCAGACCGAGGCCATCGACGAGGAGCCGTTGGATTCGGTGATTTCCGACACCACGCGGATGGTGTACGGGAAGGCTTCCAGCGACGGCATCACTGCCAGCACGCCGCGCTTGGCGAGGCGGCCGTGGCCGATTTCGCGACGCTTCGGGCCCATCATGCGGCCGGTCTCACCCACCGAGTAGGGGGGGAAGTTGTAATGGAACAGGAAGTTTTCCTTGTACTCACCAGCGACGGCATCGATGACCTGGCCATCACGGGCGGTGCCCAGGGTGATGGTCACGATGGCCTGCGTTTCACCGCGGGTGAACAGCGAGGAGCCGTGGGTACGCGGCAGGATGCCGGTCTTCACGGCGATCGGGCGGACGGTGTCCAGCGCACGGCCGTCGATGCGGACCTTGGTGTCCAGCACCGAGTTGCGCATGGTGCTGTATTCCAGCTCGCCGAATTCCTTCGACAGCTCGGCCGGGTTCCAGCCGTCAGCGGCCACACGGCCAGCCAGCGACTCGGTCACGTCCTTCTTGATCGCCGAGATGGCGTCACGGCGCTGCAGCTTGTCGCGCACCTGGAAGGCTTCGCCCAGGCGCGGGCCGATGGCTTCCTGCAGGGCGCTGATCAGGGCGGTGTTCTTGGCCGGGGCTTCCCAGGTCGACGGCTTGGTGCCGGCTTCCACGGTCAGCTCGTTGATCGCGTTGATGACCTTCTGCATTTCGCGGTGACCGAAGGTCACAGCGCCCAGCATCACGTCTTCGGACAGCAGCGCGGCTTCGGATTCCACCATCAGCACGGCGTTGGCGGTACCGGCGACCACCAGTTCCAGCTCCGAATCCTTCAGTTCGGTCACGGTCGGGTTGAGGATGTACTCACCGTTCTTGTAACCCACCTTGGCGGCGGCGATCGGACCCTTGAACGGGGTGCCGGCCAGCGACAGCGCAGCCGAGGCGCCGATCAGGGCAGCGATGTCGCCATCGATGTCCGGGTTCAGCGACATCACCGTGGCGATGATCTGAACTTCGTTCTTGTAGTCTTCCGGGAACAGCGGACGGATCGGGCGATCGATCAGGCGCGAAATCAGCGTCTCTTTTTCGGTCGCGCGGCCTTCGCGCTTGAAGAAACCGCCCGGGATACGGCCACCTGCGTAGAACTTCTCCTGATAGTCGCAGGTCAGGGGGAAGAAGTCCTGGCCCTCACGCGCGCTCTTGGCGGCAACGGCGGAGACCAGCAGCACGGTGTCGTCGAACTTGACGATGACGGCACCGCCGGCCTGACGGGCGATTTCGCCGGTTTCAAGCGTGACGGTGTGCTTGCCGTACTGGAAGGTTTTGGTGATTTTTGCCACGGGGGTTTCCTTGGATGATGCTTTCTTCAATGGACCGCAGGCGACCCTTGCCGCCGACGGGTGACCGGTTGTCCGGCCCAGGCGTTTATTGCGGTACTACCAAAACAAAACCGCGGCGCATTCCTGCGCCGCGGTGGGGGTTCGTGCTTAGCGACGCAGGCCGAGCTTTTCGATCAGGGCCTTGTAACGCGGAGCGTCTTTCTTCTTCAGGTAGTCGAGGAGGCTGCGGCGACGGTTGACCATCTGCAGCAGGCCACGACGGCTGTGGTGATCCTTCTTGTGGGTCTTGAAGTGGCCGGTCAGCAGTTCGATGCGGGCGGTCAGCAGAGCGACCTGGACTTCCGGGGAGCCGGTGTCAGCCGCGCTGCGCTTGTTTTCTTCAATGACCTTCTGGGTGTCGATCGACATATCGGTTTTCTCTTGGATGCGTGGCCCGCAGAAACGTCCCATTGACGTACCGCGCGACTCGCCGTGAACGAAAGGATGAACCCGCAGAACGCGGGAAGCCTGAAAAGGCCGCGGAATTGTAACGTCAGCGGCCCTGCGGAACAAGGACCGGGGTGGGCTCCGGGCTGGGACGGTCAGAGGTTGAACAGGCGCTGCGGGGCCAGCAGACCGGTCTCGTCGACCTGGCCCAGGCCCTGGATCGCCTCGTCCGGGCCAAACACGACCACCCCACCCTGCGGCCAGCTGGCATCGCGGATGCGCTGGCCCACGCGGAAGCGCCGGGTCTGCTCGTCGTCCAGGCTGACCCGGGGGTAAGGGGCCAGACCCGCGTCCAGCGGCAGCAGCAGGGCCTCCATGCCCGCCTCGTCACCCTGCTCGGCCAGGGCGCGCAGGGTCTCCAGGGTGACCATCGGCGCCTCGCGGAAGGGATCCACCCACAGCCGGCGCAGGCCGGCGATATGGGCGCCGCAGCCCAGCGTTTCGCCCAGATCGCGGGCCAGGCTGCGGATGTAGGTGCCTGAACCGCAGGTCACCCGGAGCGACAGCCGGGTCGGTTGCTGCTCGAGCACTTCCAGCGCGTGCACCTCCACATCGCGCTCCGGGGCTTCGATCGCCTCGCCGCGGCGCGCCTTCAGGTACAGCGGCTCGCCGCCCTGCTTGAGCGCGGAGTAGATCGGGGCGCGCTGACGGATGCGCCCGCGCAGCGGTGCCAGCGCCGCCTCCAGCTCGGCCGCGCTGATGGCCGGTACCGGCCGCTCGCGCAGCACGGTGCCATCGGAATCATCGGTATCGGTGGTCTGGCCCAGCACGACCTCGGCGTCATAGGCCTTGGCCGAGCCCAGCAGCAGGCCGGCGATCTTGGTGGCCTCACCAAAGCACAACGGCAGCAGGCCGGTGGCCAACGGATCCAGGCTGCCGGTGTGGCCGCCCTTCTCGGCGCGGTACAGACGGCGTGCCACCTGCAGGGCTGCGTTGGAGCTCATGCCGGTCGGCTTGTCGAGCAGCAGGATGCCATCCAGGCGGCGGAACGAAATTCGAGGTGCCATGCATTCAATTCAAAACGGCGCCGTGTGGCGCTGCCGGTCAATCCGGCCTCCGGCGGAGCGGTCGCGCTGCGACAGGCCCCGCCCCATAAGACAACAGCCCTTTCGGGCTGTTGGTCCATCAGGCATTCTTTTCGCCTTCGTCGGCAGCATCGTCGCCACCGTCGTCATCGCCCTGCCGGCTCTTCTCTGCCGCCAGCGTATCGGGCAGATCGCGCAGGAGGTTGTCGATGCGCTCGCCGCGATCCACCGAATCATCGTAGTGGAAGTGCAGCTCGGGCACGTGGCGCAGCTTCATCGCACGCGCCAGCTCCATCCGAAGCCCCCAGGCCAGTTCCTTCAGGCCCTTCATCGCTTCCACCGAACGCTCGGGCATCAGCGCCGTGACGAAAATCTTGGCATGCGCCATGTCACGGGTGATTTCCACGTCGGAGACGCTCACCGAAGGCAGGCCGTGTTCACGCACTGCGTTGTGCACGAGTGTTCCCAGTTCACGGCGGATCTGGGCGGAAACACGGTCGGTTCGATGGAAGGTCTTTGGCACGGTAGGCGGACTCGTCTTGAAGGGTGATGCGAAAGCGAAAAAGCCGGACCGCGTGATGGGGTCCGGCCTGGAACATTACAGGGTGCGCGGCACTTCGATACGCTCGAAGCACTCGATCTGGTCACCCGGCTTGACGTCGTTGTAAGCCTTCACGCCGATACCGCATTCGGTACCGTTGCGGACTTCCTCGACGTTCTCCTTGAAGCGGCGCAGCGATTCCAGCTCGCCTTCGAAGACCACGACGCTGTCGCGCAGGACGCGGATCGGCTTGCTGCGCTTCACCGTACCTTCGATGATCATGCAGCCTGCGACCGCACCGAACTTCGAGCTGCGGAACACATCGCGGACCTGGGCGATACCGATGATCTCTTCGCGGATTTCCACGCCGAGCAGACCGGAGGCCACCTGCTTCACCTGATCGATCACGTCATAGATGATCGAGAAGTAACGCAGGTCCACACCGTTGGACTCGATGATGCGACGCGCGGAGGCGTCGGCACGCACGTTGAAGCCGATCACGGTGGCCTTGGAGGCAACCGCCGAGTTGGCGTCCGATTCGGTGATGCCGCCCACGCCGGAGTGGATCACGTTGATGCGGATGTCGTCGTTGGACAGCGCGACCAGTGCCTGGCTCAGCGCCTGCACCGAACCCTGCACGTCGGCCTTGATCACCAGGTTCAGCACCTGCTGGCCATCGCCCTTGCCCAGGGTCGCCATGATGTCTTCCATGCGGCTGCCCGCGGACTGCACCAGGCGCGATTCACGGCGCTTGGTTTCGCGCTGCTGCGCAACGTCCTTGGCCAGACGCTCGTCTTCAACCACGACGAAGTCATCGCCGGCATCCGGCACGCCGGACAGACCCAGCACCTGCACCGGAATCGACGGGCCAGCCTGGTCGGGCTGTGCGCCGGTTTCGTCGAACAGAGCGCGCACGCGGCCGTACTGGATACCGCAGACCAGGTAATCGCCCTTCTTCAGCGAACCCTGCTGCACCAGCACGGTGGCGATCGGGCCACGGCCCTTGTCCAGCGAGGACTCGATGACCACGCCGCTGGCGCGGCCGTCGGCCACGGCCTTCAGCTCGAGCAGTTCGGCCTGGATCGAGATCGCGTCCAGCAGGTCGTCGATGCCCAGCCCAGCCTTGGCCGAGATCTCGACCATCTGGGTATCGCCACCGAAGTCTTCGGACACGACCTGCTCGGTGAGCAGCTCGTTCTTGACGCGCATCGGATCGGCGCCGGACTTGTCGATCTTGTTGATCGCCACGATCAGCGGCACACCCGCCGAACGGGCGTGCTGGATGGCTTCCTTGGTCTGCGGCATGACACCGTCATCGGCCGCCACCACCAGCACCACGATGTCGGTCAGCTTGGCACCGCGGGCACGCATGGACGTAAACGCCGCGTGGCCCGGGGTATCCAGGAAGCTGATCACGCCCTTCGGCGTTTCAACGTGGTACGCACCGATGTGCTGGGTGATGCCACCGGCTTCGCCCGTGGCGACCTTGGTGCGGCGGATGTAATCCAGCAGCGAGGTCTTGCCGTGATCGACGTGGCCCATGATGGTGACCACCGGCGGACGTGCCACCGGCTCGCCCTGGTTGCCACCGGCCAGCGCCAGCAGCGCGTCTTCGGCGTCGTTGGTGTTGGCACGGATCACGTTGTGGCCGAGTTCTTCGGTCACCAGCGCGGCGGTGTCGTGGTCGATGGTCTGGGTGATGGTCGCCATGACGCCCATCTTGAACAGCGCCTTGACCACATCGCCGCCCTTGACGGCCAGCTTCTGGGCCAGATCGGCGACGGTGATGGTGTCGCCGATGGTGACGTCACGCACGATCGGAGCGACCGGACGTTCGAAACCATGGGCGCCACCGCCGCTGCGCGACTGGTTGCTGTCACGGCGGCTGCCGTGCTGCACGCGCCCGGTCGGACGACCGCGCGAGTTGCTGTTGTTGCCGCGACGGGCACGATCGGCGGCCGACAGATGCAGCTGACCGGCAAAGCGGTTGCCACCATCGTCGTCGCGCTTGGCGCCCGGACGGTTGTTGTTGTTGTTCGAGTTGCGATCGTCCGAACGCGGCGCCGGACGGGCAGCCGACGGCGCCGCCGCGCGCGCATTGCGCGCCGGTGCGTCGGCAGCAGCCGGCTTGGCAGCAACCGGGGCCGGGGCCGGCGGTGCGTTCTTGGCCGCTTCAGCAGCGGCTTCGGCCGCCTTGCGCTCGGCTTCGGCACGTTCCTTGGCGTCGATTTCTTCCTGACGCTTGCGGGCGATTTCCTCATCGCGCGCACGGTCCTTCTCGGCCAGTGCGCGCTGCTCGTCCAGATTGCGCTGGCGGGATTCCTCCAGCTTGCGCAGGATGTCGGCGCGCTCCTCATCCGCGGTCATCGGCTTGCCGCTGGCGTCCTTCATGTAGGTACGCTTCTGGCGCACTTCCACGTTGACGGTGGTCTTGCTGCGGCCGGCGCTGACGGTCACTTCCTGCAACTTGCGACGGTTCAGGGTGATCTTCTTGGCGGCTTCATCGGTGCTCTCGACGGGCTGCTCGGTCTTGCCGTGCGAGCGACGAAGGAAGCCCAGGAGCTTCACCTTCTCGGTACTGGTCACGACCTGGTCGGGACCGCTGAACTTCATGCCGGCTTCGGCAAGTTGTACGAGCAGTTTATCGACCGGGGTATTGACCAGTTCGGCAAGCTTGCGGATGGTGGTTTGCTGCGACATTCGGATCCTATGATCTGGTTGGCGCTCCCTCGAAACGTGCGAAGGCAGCGCGGAGTCTAAGCCCTGAGCGGGTCAGGGCACTGTTCATCGCTGGCTCATTCGCCGCGCTCCAGGCGGGCGATCTCCTCGGCTCGGGCGGCAAGGATCAGGGCGGCGGCGCGCTCCTGGTCCATGTCCTCGATGCCGAACTCGAGGATCTCGTCGGCGGCCAGGTCCGACAGGTCCTCACTGGTACGCACGCCGTGACCGGCCAGGGCGTAGGCAGTTGCCTCGTCCATGCCTTCCAGGGCGAGCAGGTCTTCCGACGGCGAGCCGTCTTCCAGACCTTCTTCCACCGCCAGCGCTTCGTTGAGCAGCGCATCGCGGGCACGGGCACGCAGCTCTTCGACGATGTCTTCGTCGAAGCCTTCCACGGCCAGCAGTTCGCCGACCGGGACGTAGGCGATTTCTTCCACGGTGTTGAAGCCTTCGGTCACCAGGATGGCGGCGATTTCTTCATCCACTTCCAGCTTGTCCATGAACAGCTGGCGGGCAACGCCCTGCTCTGCCTCGGACTTGGCGGTCACCTGGTCCTGGGTCATCACATTGAGCTGCCAACCGGTCAGGCGGCTGGCAAGACGGACGTTCTGGCCGCCCTTGCCGATCGCCTGGGCCAGGCGTTCTTCCGCCACGGCCAGGTCCATCGAGTGCTTTTCTTCATCGACGATGATCGACTGCACTTCCGCCGGTGCCATCGCATTGATGACGAAGTTGGCCGGGTTCTCGTTCCACAGCACGATATCCACGCGCTCGCCATTGAGCTCGTTGGACACGGCCTGCACGCGCGAACCGCGCATGCCGATGCAGGCACCGATCGGATCGGTACGCGAATCGTGGGCCAGCACGGCGATCTTGGCGCGGTCGCCCGGATCACGTGCGCAGGCCTTGATCTCGACCAGGCCCTGGCCGACTTCCGGCACTTCGAGCTTGAACAGTTCGATCATGAATTCCGGGGCGGCGCGGCTGATGAACAGCTGCGGGCCACGCGGTTCCGAACGGACTTCGGCCAGGTAACCGCGCACGCGGTCGCCAGCGCGCAGGACGTCGCGCGGAATGCCCTTGTCCTTCGGGATGAAGGCCTCGGCGTTGCCGCCCAGGTCCACATAGATGTTGCCGCGCTCGGCGCGCTTGACCACACCGGTGACCAGTTCGCCGACGCGATCCTTCCACGCATCGACCACCTGCTGACGCTCGGCCTCGCGCACGCGCTGGACGATCACCTGCTTGGCGGCCTGTGCGGCGATACGGCCGAAGTCCGGGTTTTCGATCTGCTCTTCGATGAAATCGCCGACTTCCACGCCGTCGGCTTCATCGATGGCGTCCATCAGACGGATCTGGCGGTCCGGGGACTCCATGACCACGTCATCGGCCACCACTTCCCAGCGGCGGAAGGTTTCGTAGTTGCCGTCCTTGTGGTCGATCGACACACGGGCCAGCACTTCTTCTTCCGGGTAACGCTTTTTGGCAGCCGAAGCCAACGCTGCCTCGATGGCATCGAAGATGACTTCGCGCGGGACGCCTTTTTCGTTGGCGACCGCATCCACTACCAGCAAAAGTTCCTTGCTCATTGGCTCACTCCGCGCGCGGCTTTTTGGCCGCCGGCTCGTTGGATGGTTTCTTGTTCGCCTTGCCACCCTGTTTGGGTGCCGGGCCAGTCGGTTTGGTCGGAGCCAGGCCGAGGGCGGCCCAGTCCGGCATGATGCGTGCCTTGTCGATGTTTTCGATGTCGGCGGTAAACGGGGCATTGTCGACCTTGAAGGTCACCGTGCCTTGTTCGATATCCACGGCGAGGATCTCGCCCTGCAGACGGCGGCGGCCGTCCTGCGGCAGCTTCAGCGTCACCTTGGCCGATTCGCCGATGGCGCGCTGGAACTGCTCGCCGGTGAACAGCGGGCGGTCCACGCCCGGCGAAGACACTTCCAGCGTGTAGTTCGCCGTGATCGGGTCTTCGACGTCCAGCTGGGCGGACACTTCGCGGCTGACGCGTTCGCAGTCGTCGATGTTGACGATGCGCTCGGGCTGTTCGGCCAGCGGCACGTCGATGTAGAGGCGCAGCGTGGCACCACCCGGGGCGGTCAGATATTCCACGCCCAGCAGCTCGAGACCCAGCGACTGAACGGTGGGGGCGAGCAGATTCGCGATTTCGGTTGCCTTGTCGCTCACAGTCGGCCTTGATTCGTTGAAAAGAAATACGGTCTGGTCCACGGCTTGGACCACCTTCCGGAAACAACAAAGGGCCCGTTGGGCCCCTGTCCGGTACAACTCCGGTCATGCTGGATTCCGGTGCAGATGCGCACGTGGTGCGCCTCTGCGAGCCCAGCGTTCCGGGGGTCACGGCGGCCTGGGTACAGGTTGCCGTTCCTGGAAGCCGGTTGCGGGGCCTGTTCACGTCCGTTGGAAGGATATGGATAGACAGTCCGCTAAGCCACTGATGATAGCCGTTGCACCGGGCTGGTGCAATGGTTGGGGTGGTTTATGGTGCCTGTATTCGGAAAGCTGAACAGCCAAGCGGGCATGTCACCTCCGTCGTGGGCGGCGGCGCGGGAAGGTCCGCGGGACGCGCCGTGAGCCCATCCATGGGGCTCATGGGCGACATCCATGTCGCTCCGATGGTCCGGCCAACCTGCCCACACCGCTGCCTACGGAAATGGCTGGCCAGTCACTGACGTCGCAAGCAAAGGCGGGAAACATTTCAGGCGACGACCTGTCATTGACGGTGACTGGCCGTCGATCATCGTCGCCGCAGCCGTCATCACCCCGCCCCGTTCCGCCGACCTTCCACTGTCGCGCCGCGCCGCGCCGCGTCGCCGATGCCGATGCCGATGCCGATGCCGATGCCGATGCCGATGCCGATGCAATAACGAAAAAAGCGACCCCGTTGCCGAGATCGCCTTTTCGTCTACTGCATCTGCACTGCAGATTTTCTGTGGTAGCGGGGGCAGGATTTGAACCTGCGACCTTCGGGTTATGAGCCCGACGAGCTGCCAGACTGCTCCACCCCGCAGCAGAAGCGGAATTGTAAGGGAGTTTTCATTCCCATGCAACCCCATGTTGAACAAATGGTCTCGCATTGAAGAATGGCAGCCGGGGGACGGTTTCCCCCTCGTGCCCAGCAAAGCAGCCGACCAACGGTCGGCTCTACCGGCCCTGAAACGAAAAAAGCGACACCGTTTCCGGTATCGCTTGATTCGTCCACTGCCTCCGGTTTGCACCGGAGCTATATGGTAGCGGGGGCAGGATTTGAACCTGCGACCTTCGGGTTATGAGCCCGACGAGCTGCCAGACTGCTCCACCCCGCAGCAGAAGCGGATGAGTGCGGAAGGCCCGGGGACTTCCTAGCAACGATGTTCTGGCGAAACCGCTGCATCAACAACTCAGGAGATGAATATTACACGAGTTGCGCACGTTTGTATCGTTTTTTACGAAATTTGTGCAAATGCCTGCTGGCACCACACCATGATCGGGTTCCACGCCACACCCAGGGCGAGCAGCGCCAGGGCATTCACGCCCAGCACCACGCCCAGCACGCGGTCGTTGTTGGCCGGCAGCGGCTCACCCACCGGCTCATCGAAGTACATGACCTTGATGACGCGCAGGTAGTAGAAGCAACCGATGACGGCGCAGATCACGCCGACCATGGCCAGCCACAGCATGTCGCCCTGGATCGCCGCGCCGAGGACGGCCAGCTTGGTCCAGAAGCCCAGGAACGGCGGAATGCCTGCCAACGACGCCATGATGCACAGCACGAGGCCGGCCATCCACGGGTTGCGGGCATTGAGGCCCTTGAAGTCTTCGATCTTCTCGGCTTCAAAGCCATTGCGGGACAGCGCGATGATCGCGCCGAACGCGGCGGTCGACATGATCGCGTAGCTCAGCGCATAGAACAGCGCCGCCGAGTAGCCCCGCTCGCCCCCACCGGCCATGCCCATCAGCAGGAAGCCGATGTGCGAGACGGTCGAGAAGGCCAGCATGCGCTTGAGGTTGGTCTGCGCGATCGCCATCAGGTTGCCGATCACCAGCGACAGTGCGGCCAGGCCACCGATCAGGTACTTCCACTCGTCGGCCAGCGGGCCCACGCCCATTTCCAGCAGGCGGTAGGCCATGCCGAACGCGGCCAGCTTCGGGGCCGAGCTGATGAACAGCGCAACCGGTGCCGGGGCACCCTGATACACGTCGGGCAGCCACATGTGGAACGGGGCCGCACCCAGCTTGAAAGCCACACCGGCGATCATGAACACCGCGCCGGTCAGCAGCAGCATCTTCTCTTCGGTATGCGGAATGGCGGCGTTGATGGCATCCAGGTGCAGCGAGCCGGTGGCGCCGTAGATCAGCGACATGCCGTACAGCAGCAGACCCGAGGCCAGCGAACCGAGCACGATGTACTTCATCGCCGCTTCCGAGGCCAGGCCGTTTTCACGGTTGCTGGCGACCAGTGCGTACGAGCACAGCGCCAGCAGTTCCAGGCCCAGGTAGACCATCAGCAGGCTGCCGGCGGAGACCAGGATCATCATGCCCGCCGTGGCGAACAGGATCAGCACCGGGATCTCGCCCTGGTAGAGCTTGCGCTCGCGCAGGTAGCTCCAGCCGTAGATCAGGGTCAGCCCGCTGCACAGCACGATCACGGTCTTCATCACGTCGGCCGCGTTGTCGCGGACGAACATGCCGTGGAAGACCTCGCCCTGCCCGCCCACTCCAGTGGCGAGCATGAAGAACACGACCGCCAGCGCAGCGATCGAGAACAGGTGGGTCCAGATCTTGTTCTTCTCACTGATGAAAAGATCAAGCATCAACAGGGCGAACGCACTGCCGACCAGCACCAGCTCGGGAGCGAGCGGCGGGAGGTCAGCGGCGGTCAGTGGCAACAGCGGCGAGGTGGTCATCATCAAATCCTGGAATCAATACTCTCGACGGCCCGATTACAGCAGCTTGCTGGATGCGATCTGCATCGCCAGCTTCGCGATCGAGGGCTCCATCAGGTCGGTCAGCGGCTTGGGGTACAGGCCCAGGGCAAGGGTGCCCACGGCGAATACACCCAACACCAGCCACTCGCGACCGTTGATGTCCTTCAGTTCGGCGACATGGGCATTGGCCACTTCACCGAAGAACACGCGCTTGTACAGCCACAACGTATACGCCGCCGTGATCACCAGGGTGCTGGCCGCACCCAGCGCCAGGGCCGGATGATGCTGGAAGCTGGCCATGATGATCATGAACTCGCCAACGAAACCGCTGGTACCCGGCAGGCCGGCATTGGCCATGAAGAACAGCATGGCGAAGGTGGCAAACCACGGCATCACGTTCACCACGCCGCCGTAATCGGCGATCCGGCGGCTGTGCATGCGGTCGTACAGCACGCCCACGCAGGAGAACATGGCACCGGACACGAAACCGTGCGAGATCATCTGCACCATGGCGCCCTGCAGGCCCAGGCGGGCCGCGTCCGGGGTCATGGCGTCACGCACCAGGAACATCGCGATGAAGGTGCCCAGGGTGACAAACCCCATGTGCGCGATCGACGAATAGGCGATCAGCTTCTTCATGTCGTCCTGCACCAGGGCGACCAGGCCAACGTAGATCACCGCCACCAGCGACAGCGCGATCACCAGCCAGGCCCACTCATGCGAGGCGTCCGGCACGATCGGCAGGTTGAAGCGCAGGAAGCCGTAGCCACCGATCTTCAGCGCGATGGCGGCCAGGATCACCGAACCGGCGGTCGGCGCTTCCACGTGGGCGTCCGGCAGCCAGGTGTGGACCGGGAACATCGGCACCTTGACCGCGAAGGCGATCAGGAACGCGAAGAAGATCCAGGTCTGTTCCTTACCCGACAGCTGCAGCTGGTACAGGTCGGCCAGCTGGAAGCTGCCGCCCTTCAGATACAGGTAGATCAGGGCCACCAGCATCAGCACCGAGCCGAGGAAGGTGTACAGGAAGAACTTCAGCGCGGCGTAGATGCGGCGCGGGCCGC
>Ga0213823_1001846_pt1 | contig 12193 bp, 13 predicted proteins | sample MC6MC0907MG_FD_179887 | JGI IMG/M metagenome (GOLD analysis project Ga0213823, IMG submission 179887) | Enriched soil aggregate microbial communities from Iowa State University, Ames, United States - MC6-MC0907-MG | ecosystem: Environmental > Terrestrial > Soil > Unclassified | place: USA: Iowa...
GGAGCTGTTCCAGGAACTGCAAGCCAGGCTCCAGGCGCACATGCAGCGCGAGTCGGAAAAATACCTGGAAGAAGTCCGCAAGGCCGAGGCCCTGCAAAAGACCATGGGCTGCATCGGCAAGATCGTTGGGGCGATCTTGACCGTGGCGACCATCGCTGCCGGTGTCTTGACCGCCAACCCGGTGCTCATCGCCGTGGGCGTGGTCGGTGCGGCCGTGATGATTGCCGACTCGGTGATCCAGGACAAAACCGGCGTGTCGTTCATGGCCGAAGCGATGAAGCCGCTGACCCTCGTCATGCAGGAAGCCATCAAGCTGTTCACCGAGATCTATACCAAGATGCTGATAGAGCTGGGCGTCGATGAAGACAAGGCCAAGGAAATCGCACAGATCGCCGGCATGATCCAGGGCGTCGTTTCGACGCTGGCCGCCGTCGCGCTGGTGGCCGTGGTCGGGGTGCAGGTGATCGGGCCGATGGTCAGTGCCGTCGCTTCGAAACTGGCGTCGGTGGCCGCTCAGGCCGCGCCCGCCGCCATGCAAGCGATGAAGCAAGTGGCAAGCTCGGTCGGCAACACGCTGACCCAGATGCTCACCCAGTTGCGCGGCTTCATCACCAACGGTGCCGATCCGGTATTGCTGGCCCGTTATGCCGCCAACCTGGAAATCGCCCAGGCCGTCACCGAGTTCGGCCATGTCGCGGTGCAGGGCGGGCTGCAGATCAAAAGCGGCCAGCACCAGGCCCAGGCTGCCGTGCACCTGGCCGATGTGCGGGTACGCATGGCTATCAGCGAGGAAATCAGCGCCTACCTGACTCAGGTGGTCAGCAACTATGGCCAGGCGATGCAGGAACGAACTCGCCAGATCGAGCACTTGTTTGCCGATATGCAACGCAGCCATTCCGTCAGCCTGCAAATGGTCAGGCATGTTTGAAATCACGGACAACAGGTATCTACGATGAGCACTATTTACGTTCCAACCACCATCGCACCCCCTGTCATTGACCACGACCGGATCAATGACGCAGGGCTGAGCGAGTTGATCGCCCAAGAGCAATTTTCAAAACGCAAATCCCTTGAGGATTCGCCGATCCTGGACCAGATCGCTGCAAAGCAAATCCTCCAGAACGGTCACTTCGCAGGCCCTTCGGCTGCGGAACTGGGAAGCCGGATCAACGCCTATCAGCCCACTGAATCGGACCAGGAGGACTTCGCTGAAGCGTTGTCGATGGTCAGCGATGACGTGCGCACCGACCTGGCATTTGACCCGGGCGCCTGGGAGAAACACGCCAACGTCCTAGTGGCCGCGATCATTGCCTTGAACGTCGCGCGGGTCGCCAATGCGCAACTGCGCGGCCACTTCAGCGTCATGGCCTCGGAGGCGGCAAAATCCCAGGGTGCGGCCATTGTCGAGTCGGGCCGGGCGGCGCTGAACAGCGCCATCACCGGCGCGGTGGTGTCCGGCGCCATAGCCGGGTTTGCCATGGTCAAGACCTTCCAGGGCCAGGCGTTGAAGCATGCCGACATCGACGTGAACCGTCGTAATGCCATGGATGCCGGCAACCTGGAACGCGACCTCAGGTTGGAGCGCGATCGCAATGAGTGGAACCCGCAGACCACCTACAAGATCAAGACCTTCGATGATTTCGCTCGGCCGAAAACGGTCGACTTCAAACCCAAGGGTTCGACACTGACGGACAAGGAACGTGCCTGGTTCGACGGGGAGATCCTCAAGGCCCAGAAGGTCGGCCAGACCTCCGACTGGTTGAGCCAGATGGGCAGCAAGGGGATCGAAAGGAAACTGGAAATCGGCCGCGCCCTCAGCGCCCTGTCGATGAGCTTCAGCCAAGTGGTCACGAGTATGGTGCGTCTGACCGAGTTCGCGGCGAAGGAGAAAGAAGTGCTGATGCAAAGTGCGCAAAGCAGCCAGAAGAGCCTGGCTGATGAAGTCAGCCAGAGGGATGGAGCCGACGCGGCGCTGCTGCAAAAAATGATGGACACGGTGATGCAGATTTTCCAATCCCGTAGCGATGGCATTCGTGCCGTGACGGCGTGAAGGAGCGAGGCCTATGGAAATCACTCAATCTATTCGTTCGCCTATCGTACTGCTGCCGAACGTGGAGGCCGTCACCGATGCAGCCCCGCCTCTAGACGTACCGGCTGAGATTCAAACGGTCAGTTCCCTGACGAATCTGCTCGATCGGTCCATGAACGCGATGAACCGCAGCCTTGGTCATCTGCTCAAGTGCCCGTCCATCATCGCCAAGCCAGTGCAGGGCGATGCCGCCGAGTCCACGACGCAGCACCTCGTCGCGGAGTTTGTCGAACTGATCCACGCCAAACGTGATCGAGCACAAATGTGGGCCGTACAGGTGCGCCAATGCGTTGCCGTGATGACCCACAGCCAGGGCACGGGGCTTTTGGACAAAGGCCAGCGCCAGCAACTCAATGACGAACAAGGCAAGATCCTCCGGGCCCTCGAGGAACACCTGGAGCAGGACAAGCCCCTCGAGATCGCCGAGGCCTTGGATGCGACGATAAATTCGTCGAACGACTTCTTCGACAAACTCCTTGAGCTGATCGACCTGATCAAGAACGGCTACCTCGCCGGCTACGAGCACATCATCTCGGCCTATTCGGACTTCTTCTCCGATTTCAACACCGAAATCACCGCGATGATGAAGGATTGGGTCGAAGGGGTTAACGACGGCAAAGAGGTCGAGTTAAGTGCGGGCCCGTTGCGCGAGGCACTGGAAAAACTGATTGCAAAATATTCCCTGCCCAACCCGGCTGCCATGCTTTTTCCGGCACCCCCCGATACCGGCGCGAGCAAGGAAGACGCGGAAAAATGGCTCAAGGCGCTGGGCCTGCCTGAGAGTTGCCTTCAGCAGAATCCCAAGCCGAACGGGCCCTGGTGCGTGGTCATCGACATCGGGCCTTTGAATGTGATGCACGAGGGGCTGAAGGATTATGGCGACAAGGTAAAGCTCGATACGGCCGCATTCAACGCCTGGCAAACCGGCTTCAACGCCCAGGAGGAACTTCTGAAAAACAGATTGCAGTCCTTCACGCAGAAGTATTCGAACGCCAACGCTTATCATGACAACTTCAATAAGACTTTATCGGCGCATTTGAATCAGTATGCGGATATGTTGAGGGCGATGTTGAATTTTTAATGGTGAGAACCTATGGGGAGTGAATATGTCTGTTGCTGAGACAACTACTGAGTCTAAGGTAATAAGGCTGTTGGCTGGGTATTTTTCGAAGGCACACCAAAAAATAAGCAGCAGTTCGCGGCTGGTGGAGGATTTGAATGCTGACTCTGTCGATATAGTAGAGGTCGTGATGATTGTGGAGGAGACCTTTAACGTAGAACTGTCGACGAGTCAGGTGGCGGAATGGAGGTCTGTGGTCGATATCGTCAATTCAATTGCAGGTGACAAGAAGATACAGGCTGTCATTGAAAACCAAGGGTGCGCCACGGCTAAAAATACATGAATGAACGGGTGGCCTGATCGATTTTGAACGATTGGCCACTTTCAAATTAATGGAGGCTGAAGTCAGCCAGAAATGCAGGGCTGCTTCATAGTGTTCTTCAACGGTTCGTTATAGATGGTTATGTTCTACAATCCTTTATCATTCTCTCAAAATGTCCATCAAGAACTTAGCTCGCTGGTCCGTGATGCACTGACCGTACTGAGGATTCCAGACTATTTGTTGCAGGATTTTGACTCGCACTCAACCATCGCTATTGATATGGGTGAGGAGCGGTCAATTAATGTTTCACTGGTCGATGATCGTCTCTTCATCTGGTCGTTCATCCCGATGGGCGAAGAATTATTGATAGAAAATGCCAGGCTTATCATGCCCGTCATTACAAGTGCAATGGATTATGTTGAAACGGGTAATTTAACATTGGGTAAGTGCAACGATGGCTTCGAATTAAAGGCGTTGATTGATCCGCTTGCGCTAGTTGAAAATAAACTCAACCAAATCATCCATGATTTTCATGATGCATTGGAAGTAATATATAACTGCCGATGATGGCGAGTATTTAATTCTGAAAAACAGCGTCAATCACTCCACTCCGCTCAGCGCAGGGTGAGCCGCTGTCCACTATATTATCAATACGACAAGGATATAGATGATGACCCAAGTGCAAGCATCGCAACGTTCTATCGCTATTATATCGGCTGAGCAAAGTCATCAGCGCAATCAGACCCTAGTGGTAAGAGCAGTGCATAACACTCAAGACTCGCCGATGCGCAGAACACTGGACGCCTATGGCATAGATGATACTCGGGGAACGTTAAGCCAGCTAAATCGGGAGAAATACCATGTATTGGTTAAAAAAGACCGCTCAGGTGCCCCTGATTTAACCCTCGGCGCCTATGTATCCAAGCAGGACGAAGACGGCTATGGCAACTTTAACTGGTTAAATCCAAAGGGGCTTATCAAGTATCAAACCAAAGATGTTGCTGTCATCACCTTCACGAGCAAAGATCAGTTGACACAGCTCAGTGCTACCTATTCGGAGACTCCCTTGCCGGGTTTTCTCATCAAGACACTCAATGCAGAAGACTGTCTGGATACTTTTCTCAATCGCCGGAATGCGAGCTTGGCTGAGTTTATCGCGCCGGTCGATCTCACGCAGCATGGCTATCTCATTATGCCCAATTCACCGTACTGTGATGCAAATGTGTTAGATACTTATGTCAATGCTCCTGAGACACTCAAAAACACTAGGCATGGCGTCATTTTGGTTACCTATGCAATTCATCCAAGTATACATTCCGCATTTCTAGCGGCGCGACATCATCCCTCTGGCCCCATAAGGCTTGAAGCAAGCCAGCAGACGTCACAAAGGACGATCGACGATAAAACAAAGCTTGAGTCCTTGACCAGTATTCTAAGTTTAAAGCAGGAGCATCTTCCGCAACTCGAAAAATTGCGGGATGGGACGTTGCAACATCTTCGCGATGTTTACGCCGTCAATGAACATGATAACGTCAAAATGTTCTTTCATTTCCCCGTTGCAGAAAAAACCGCCACGCTTCACTTGCACACCTGGGTCAACAAAGGCGATCACCCGCTGAATGAACCAAGGTCTTTCGATCTCGATGCGATCATTACGCACCTTGAGTCTGGAAAAGACATCGGGGATCTTGTTCTTAGTCGTAACGAGGGGTCCTATTTCATACCTACCTCGGACTCCATCAAGGATATTAGCGGCATTCCATTTAAAGGTCTGCGCGACAATGCTTTAAACCTTCCTTTGTAATGTATGTGTGGCCATTGTCTTGCCGGTGCAGTGCGCTCAGGTACGCCTTGGCCATTGAGGCAGCCAACGCACCTGTCATTTGTAGTATGACAACCACAGGAGCTTACTAATGACTTCAATTCAGGCATTGCAGTGTTCTGCTGCGACTATGCTCGCCGACTCAAGTCAGTCCCGCCATTTGGACCTGGATGTACAGGCAGTACGTAACTCGCAGGTCAACCCGAAGACGCATAAAGCTTCTGCGATCCGCAGAACATTGGATGCTTATGGGATAGATGATAACCGGAAAACTCTGAGCAAATTGAATCAAGACAAGTATCATGTTTTGATCAAGTCAGACGAATCAGGCGTCATTGATTTTAACCATGGTGCCTACATATCCAAAAACCTTGAAGACGATTACGGCAGCTTCAGATGGCTAAACCCAAGAGGTTTACAAAAATATCAAACGGATGACTTGGCTCAAGTGACGCTGACAACCACTAACCTGGCACAGCTCCAGCAGACGTACAAAGATGCAAACGTCACCCAGTTTCTGGTTGAGCTGCTGTACGGCAACAGCCGGGAGCCAAGCGATAAGGTATACAAAGAGGTGTACAAAGAAAATCCCGATGTCTTCCATTACTCTGCGCCGTTGGGAACGGGCAATGGATTCCTCATTTATCCGAATATCCCCTACATGTCGCAAACTTACACCGCTGGACAAGTCACGGATCTGCCCACTAGACCGGAAGGCATCCAGCTGACGGCTTGGGCTGTTCATCCAACGGCACCACAGAATTTGATCCAGGAAATCAACGGTGATCTTTCAATAGGACAAATACCGTCCAATCAGAAGATAGAGTTGCATCAGCATCGTGCGGAGTTAATGACGGGGGTAAAGTCATTAACCTCTATATTGGATTTAGAGCAGGGTGATGTCGAGATGCTGGAAAAGCTCAAGCTGGACAGTTTTCAGCATCTCGTTGATACCTACGGGGTGTCTGCTGAAAAAGATAAAATCAGTTTGTTTTTTCATTTCCCGGTAGCCCCCTCAACTGCTACCTTGCACCTGCATATTTGGGTCAACAAAGGGGATCATCCCTTGAATGAATCGCGCGCATTTGGCATTGATGAAGTCATTCATCATTTAAGACAGGGTGAGACTATCGATACGTTGATATTGTCCAGAAACGATGGCCAGTTCATATTGCCAACCAAAGATATGTTACACAAGATCAAAGGCATGCCTGAAAGTAAAACACCGAGGCCTGCCGATTATCGCGAGCTTAAGCTGCCTATCGGAATTGAGAACAGATAGTATTAATTCGCAGGTGCCCTTGTTCACTTGAGGTTCAGTGGGCACCATCGCCTTCAGGGATCCTTTTAAGTAGCTTTGCATTGCTGGCCGACTTCACTTTGCTGATTTTGAAAGCGCTTTTTCCTACGGCTACAGGCGTGATTTCTTCAGCTAAATAGGCGTGCCATCCTACGGAATCCCCCCACACATCTTCCTATAGTCACGCAGCTCGCCATCCCGAGCCTGTCCCGACAGGCTCGATCGCGCTTCAGTAACTTTCTATAGAGAAGTTTCAAAGTATGGACAGTGCAACTGATCAACCGCTGGTCAAGTCATTCGTTTTTGACCACTGGCTATTGCAAAGCGATGGAACGCTGATGCGAGATGGACAAGGAGTTCATGTTCCACCCAAAGAGCTGCATGTACTGCGTCTGTTGTTGAAGTCGGCGGGTACGGTCGTCGGCAAGGATTATCTGCTGGACCATGTCTGGCCCCGGATGGATGCGGCGGAGGAGTCGTTGACCCGTTGTATCTACGCATTGCGCAAGTTGTTCAAGGAGAACAAAGGCTACATTTCGACGGTTTACGGCCAGGGTTATCGGTTCACCGGTTCCGTGGTCGAGCTCGACGTACCGAGCGATGCGAGGGCGGTGGCGCCTTCGCTGGCGGTTTTGCCGTTTCGCAACCTGGATGAAACAACGGCGCTGGATCTGCAGGATGTGATGATCCGTCAGTTGACCACGGCATTCGGCGAGGCGTTACATGTCATCCCCTCGGGGTTGATCGCGGGCTACGGAGCATCGAACGATGTACGGTCGTTGGTCGGGCGCTTGTCGGCGGATTACTGCTTGAGCGGGCGTTCTATCGGTTCGGGCGAACAGCGGCTCTGGTCGGTCGAGTTGATTCGCGGCAGCGACCAGGCCTTGCTGCACGGTCAGACGCTGGATGCCTGGGATCCGGGGGAGGCGCTGGGTGCATTGACATGCCTGGTTGCCCAGCACGTACCGGGGCTGCGCCCTGTCGGTGATCGCTGCGGGTCCTATCCGGTGGCGGTGGCGTATCTCAATGGGTTGTGCAGCGTGCAACAGCACACGGTGCAAAGTCTGCGCGATGCCCAGGTGCTGTTCAGGCAGTGTTTGAAACTCGACGCCGGGTACGCGCCGCCCTGGTGTGGTCTGGCGGATGTGTGGCTGGGGCAGGCGATGATGGGCCTGGGTGACCCGGAGCGCGCGATCGAAGAGGCGCATTCGGCGGTTTCCAGTGCGTTGGCGCTGGACCCTGGCAGCATCCCGGCGTTGACACGCCTGGCGTTGCTTACCAGTTTGCGCGGCTGCGAGCAGGCGGCCCAAGTGTTGTTCCGGCGCTGCCTGTTGTCGGCCGATCAGGCGGACGTGCTGTATTTTCATGCCTGGCATCACTGGTTCTGGCAACGCAACGAGCAGGCGCTGCAAATGCTTGACCAGTGTCTGGCGCATGATCCGGGTTGTGTCCGGGCGCAGATCTTGCGGGTGCGCATTCATGAACAGCCGGTGTGGCTCCGCGAGAGACGCCTGGCATGACGCGGCGCAGCAAACCGTGGTTATGCCTGCCGGTGTGTCTCGGCCTGGGGTTTGGCATGGCCCAGGCGCACGCCTGGTGCTGGAGCAAGGCGGGACAATTGCACGCCATCGAACCCGAACTGCTTCAAGCGATTGCCGAGGTCGAGTCGGGCCTGCGCTCGGATGCCATCCACCACAACCGCGATGGCACCCGCGATATCGGGCTGATGCAGATCAACAGCATCCATCTCTCACGGCTCAATGCCCAGGGCATTACCGAACAACGCCTGCTGGACGATCCTTGCCTGTCGGTGGAGGTCGGGGCGTCGGTGCTGGCCGGGTTCATCACCCGTTATGGCTATAACTGGACGGCGGTCGGTGCCTACAACGCTGGCAATTCTCCCCATCGCCAGGCCGCGCGGCTGCGCTATGCGCGCAAGGTCTGGCAGCGCTATCAAGTGTTTACCCAGGCCCGACGATGACCGCGCCATGACCAGGCCGGCGCGGGATTCTGATCCTTTGCCGCACGCTATCGGCAGAATCCGATCAGGAAGCCGGCGGCCGGCCTTTCTACCATGTCCGCTCATTTGACTGCCCTGGAGCCTGGACGGTGACAGTCCTGACAGCCCCCACGCCACAGCCCTGTGTCCTACGGATACTCAATGGTCCCTTGCAGGGCTGCGAGTTCCCCCTGGGCGAAGGCACGACCCTGTTCATCGTCGGGGCGATGGATGGGCTCGCAGACGGTTCACATTCAGCCAGCGTGCCGGTGGATGCCGTCTTCGTGCCCCTGGAGGACGGCGGGTGCAATTTCGAGGTGCTGGCCGATCAGGTCACGCCGGACGGTTTGCCATTGCGGCTGCTCGGCGATCCTGTGCAAGTCCGGCAGTGTGCCTTCCAGGCCAGGGTGCGGATCGGCGGCCTGCACATCGCCTTGCGTCCTGAAGACCAGCCTTGGGCGCCGGAGTTGCTCGATTCGCCACTCGACGCCCGGGCTGATGTTGGCGCGCTGCCGGGTGGGCGCCGACGGTGGCTGCACGGGATTGGCGGCGCTCTGGCGCTGACGGTAGCGGTCGTCGCGATCAGCCTCTGGTCGATGCCGACGCCTGCGCCTGAAGCCGATGTGCGTGCGCTGATGGCGGGCGCCAGTGCGCAGGTTCGGGTGCTGCGCGGGCGTGATCAGGGCGTTTATGTCTTTGTGGCGTCCGAGCGCGATGCCGGCTGGAGCCGGCAGGTGCTGACGCGCCACGCCTCCTTGAGTGGGCACGTGCGGGTAATGGACCAGGAGCGGAGCCGGCTGGAGCAGGTGCTGGTGGACCATGATCCGCAACTGGCCTGGCATTTCCTCGATCTCAAGGACCCGTCGGTGCCGCGGCTGCTGCTCAGCGCGCAACGCAATCTGCTCACGCCGGACCAGCAGGCCAGGCTGCTCGAGACCTTGCTCGCGGCGGCGCCGTATGCCCGCGATGTCGTGCTGCAAGTGCAGGATGACGCGTTGCTCGCCGATCTGGCCCAGGGTGGTTTGCAGCGTCTTTCGCTGGCCTTCAGTCGAGTCGAGCATGGGAACAGTGTCACGTTTGCCGTCGCGGGCGATCTGCAGGATGCCGAACTGGCTGCCGCCCGCCGGTACGTCGACGATTTTTACCGGCAGTGGGGTGGCCGCTACGTGCATTTCACTGTCGAGCTCCGGGACGACGGGCTCAAGGGCAAGTCGTTCCAAACCGGCCCGCAGGGCTACGTCAAGACGAGCGCTTCGTCCTGGCATTTCTCCAACATGCAGAGTGAATAACGAATGCCTGGTATCCCGATCATGTTTCCCTTATTCCCCGATGACTTTCTCGGCGAGCAAGCCGTTGCCTTCGAGCTTGGCGCCCAAGGCCTGAAGGAGGCCTTGGATCAAGCACTGGTGGACCTCAAGGCGGATGCCTCGGACCCTGGAAAACTGGCGGCCTACCAGACCGCGTTTTCCTCCTACACCGTGTTCCGCAACGCCCAGACCAACACGATCAAGGGCTTCAAGGATATCGACATGGCGATCATCCAGGCGGCTCGCTGACCCGTTCTCTTTCAGTTGGCCGTCGCTCATGACGATGGCCTTTTTCATGAGTGCATCGTATGTCCATCCAAGCTGTTTCCCCGTCGGTCAGTGCACGCTCGGCCTTGATTGAGTTGCGCGGCCCGCAGGAAGGTCCGGTCGTGTCACTGGAATCGCGAATGATCGAATTGTTTGCCGGTTCCGCCGTCAATAGCGAGCAAGAGGTCTCGGCGATCAATCAGTTGATGCAACGGCCGGACGTCACTCACCCCGAAGTGCTGGCCCACCTGCAGGAGTTGACCGGGCAATACAACGTGGAGATCAATCTGCTCAACGTGCTGGTACGCAAAGGGGTGAGCACGGCAGAAACCTTGTTGCGTGCGTCATGAAGCCTGGCCTGTGGGGACTGCTGTTGTGCCTGGCGCTGGCGGGTTGCCGCCAGCCGAACCTGTTGGAAGGGCTGGATCAGCAACAGGCCAATGAAGTGCTTTCGGTGCTGCAGCGCAACAATATCGCCGCGGTGAAAGTCGACGCCGGCAAGAACGGTTATGTGGTGAAAATCGATCAGCTGGATTTGCCCGCTGCCGTCGATTTGCTCAACCTGTATTCATTGCCTTCACGGCCACGCCTGCAAGTGGCCGAAATGTTTCCCGCCGATTCCCTGGTGGCCTCGCCCCGCGCGGAAAAGGCCCGGCTGTATTCGGCCTTGGAGCAGCGCATCGAACAGTCGCTGGGTGTGCTCGAAGGTGTGGTGTCGGCACGGGTTCACGTCAGTTACGACCTCGATGCGGGCGAAGGTGGACGCAAGCCGTCGCCTATCCACCTTTCAGCGGTGGTGTTGCATGAGCGCGATGTCGAACCGCAGTTGCTGATCACCGACATCAAGCGCTTTCTCAAGAACAGTTTTGCCGCGGTGGCGTACGAGAACGTTTCGGTGGTGCTGTCCAAACGCTCTGCAACCCAGCATGTCGCGCCGTCGGTGGTCACGACGCGGCGGCATTCGCCGTGGCCGTGGTGGTTGGCGGCGATTGGCGCGGTGCTGGTGGCCGGTGGTGGCGCTTGGTTGTATCGCCAGTCAACTGCAAGGCCGCGTGATGTCGGACCTTGAGTGTCTGGAACGCATCCTCGCCGAGCCTTTGGCCTACCTCCACCCCCAGCGCCTGGTCGTACCGACGGGCTTCGAGGGCGATGAGGCCCGCGATCTGCTCAACCGGATCGTCCTCGAGGGGCTGGCACTGCAAGGGCCGTGGCCTTCGCTGCCGTTGACCGGCGTGGTGATGCAATGGGTTCGTCATTGGCGGCAATTGCCCTACATCGCCTCGCTCATGGGCGCCTGTCGTTTGCGCGCCGAACTGGCGTGCGGCGCGGCGCTGCTGGGCCTGCCAGGCTCGGTTCGCCGATTCGCCAGCTTCAACCTGGAGGCTCGGGAACGCCTGGCGATCGAATGTCCGCCGGTTTCGCTGGAGCAGGTACAAGCGGCCGGCCTCAACGCATTATGGGGCTGGCACGGGTACATCCCGTCCCCGCTGCTCGAACGCCTGGACTTGCAGTTCTGCGAGGCGGTGGTTCACCTGCACCGGCAATGGCCCGTCACGAAACCTGATCCAACCCTGTTCTTTTTGGCGGTGCAGCATGCTCGACTCCATCCGAACCCTGAATGACGTGCCCGTTGGCGAAGACGTGCACCTGGCTCGCGAAGACATCGCCGCCGCCCGGCGCCGTCATGCCTTGCAGCTCGAGGCCCGGCGCCGGGCGCGTGAGTGTATCGAGCAGGCCCAGCGCGATGCGCAAGCGCTGCATGCCGAGGCATTCCAACGGGGGTATGCCGAAGGCATTCTGCGCGCCACCGGGCACCTGGCCGAAGGCTTGCGGAACGGGCAATCGCTGAGTCTGCAATTGCGCAACGCGCTGGCCCAGGCTGCCCGGGACCTGCTCGCCCAAGCCCTGGAGCAACCCCAGTGGCTGGATGGAATGCTCCAGCGTTGGCTTACCGCGCAACCGGGCGAGACTGGCGCGGTACTGCACCTGCTGTTGCCGCAGCATTGCCGGGAACGTGGCGATGAATG
>Ga0213823_1001848_pt1 | contig 12189 bp, 8 predicted proteins | sample MC6MC0907MG_FD_179887 | JGI IMG/M metagenome (GOLD analysis project Ga0213823, IMG submission 179887) | Enriched soil aggregate microbial communities from Iowa State University, Ames, United States - MC6-MC0907-MG | ecosystem: Environmental > Terrestrial > Soil > Unclassified | place: USA: Iowa...
TGCAATGAGAAATGTTGTAGAGGATGATTATTTACAGGGGCTACAGTATGGGTTAAAGGCATTTTTAATTACAGGTGCAATCGTTATGGGGCTTGTGTTCGCGGAAGTATTTATGCAGCTTATTTTTCGTTCTGTCCGTACTAGTAAAGCGACATTCCGAAAGGTCTATAAGAAGTAAGGCTCTACAGCAAATGTAGATGGGTATGGCGGATAGAAAAGCCATAGCAACAGATTGAACACTATAAAGGAGGTTACGTTCTTAACGTAACCTCCTTTAATTTTGTACAGATAAAACATGGTGGTTGTCGTGCCCGAATTAGTAAGCACATGTTTTGTAGGATTAATAAGGAATTTGCTTAACCCTTACAAGGTGTAAGGGCGAGCAGATTCTTTTTTCATTTGCAGTTGAAAATGAGAAAAAATATGAAGCACAGACATAGCTTAGCGAGAAATTTCAAGAATAGTGAATATCAAAATATGTTCGAAAACCAGCAAAAGTTGATTTGTATCTTTTTGAGAGGATTGTTAGTGTTAATAACTGTAGAAAATAACAAATATTATTCATTTAAAGGTAGCTACCCTTTGTTGTTTTTTCAATATGATGAAAAGGAGATTTCGAAATGAAAAAAGTAAGTTTACTTTTAATGATCATTCTCTTAGTCTTTTCTCAATTCTCGTTTAGTTATCAAACTGTTAATGCGATAAGTAATAGTGAAAATAATGAAAGTAATAGTGAGTCCATCCCGAGTGAAGACCTTATGCCCCCTAATAATGGTGATGATGGCATTGTGCAGCCAAATGATAACGATGGAGATAATATTTCAAATAGTGGTGAAGAGGATCTAAATAGTGTTATAGAAGACGATGAAGCCTCGACTAATACGGAGGATGAAAATACTTCTTTGTACGATGAAGGGATGACTAATGTACCCAAAATTGGCGATGATTTTGGTATTGTAGATCGCGGTAATGGTATTGCTATTGTAGATTATTACGGTGAAAAAAAGGATGTTGTCATTCCTGATGAAATCAATGGTGAATCAGTTGTAGAAATAGGAAAGAAGGCATTTTATAAAAAAATCATCAAGAGTGTAACAATTCCATCAAGCGTGACAACGATAGGATCTGAAGCATTTATGTTTAATCAATTAAGAAGAGTGGAAATCCCCTCAAGCGTGACAACGATAGGAGATTCTGCATTTGCTTCTAATCTATTAAAAAGAGTGGAAATCCCCTCAAGCATGACAACGATAGGAAACTCTGTATTTGCTTCTAATCTATTAACAACTGTAGAAATCCCCTCAAGTGTGACAACGATAGGAGAGATGGCGTTTTATCACAATGAATTAAAAAGTGTGAAAATCCCCTCAAATGTGATAACGATAGGAGAGCAAGCATTTAAGCTAAATAAATTAGAAAGTGTAGAAATCCCCTCAAGTGTGACAACGATAGGATCTGGAGCATTTATGTTTAATCAATTAACGAGTGTAAATATCCCCCCAAAGGTGACAACGATAGAGGAGGATGTATTTTCTTGGAATAAATTGGAAAGTATAGCCATCCATGAAAACGTAACAACAATAGAAGCGAGCGCATTTGCTGCTAATGAATTAACAAGTGTAACCATCCCCCCAAAGGTGACAACAATAGCAGATGGGACGTTTAGTGGTAATAAATTAGAAAACGTAGCCATCCACGAAAACGTGACAACGATAGAAAAAAGTGCATTTTATAATAATAAATTAAAAAGTGTATATATCCCACCGAGTGTGACTAAAATAGGAGGTTATGCATTTATTTTCAATCAATTAGAAAGTGTAGAAATCCCACCAAATGTAACAGAGATAGAAGAATTTGTATTTTATGAAAATAAATTAACAAGTGTAAAAATCCCCTCAAAGGTGACATCAATAGGAGATTATGCATTTTACGATAATAAATTAACAAGTGTAAAAATCCCATCAAACGTGACATCAATAGGAGAATCTGCATTTAATAAGAATCAATTAACAAATGTAGATATCCCGTCAAGCGTGACAACAATAGGAAAGAGAGCATTTCGTACTAATCCATTAGAGGTTGTAAACTTTAATGGAGAACATAAATTCCAATGGGATAAAGAGGAGTATCCTTTTGCTCCGTATAAGGTGGGTGAGAAATATTTCCTCGGGTGGTTTGAAGATAAAGATTATACGAGAAAGTGGAATTACTCTGTCACTAAACCAATGACTATTTATGCTAAGTGGAGGATGTTTGTCAAGTTTGATACCAATGGAGGAAGCGAAGTACCAATTCAACCAGTAGTGTATGGCGAATTAACAGAAGCTCCTACCACTCCAGTAAAAGAAGGCTACACATTTGAAGGTTGGTATAAAGACAAAGATCTAACAGAAGTATGGAATTTCGATCAAGATGTAGTGAAAAAAGATTTTACGTTATACGCTAAATGGTCGAAAGTAGGCTATATCGTTACGTTTGATACGAATGGCGGAAGCACAGTCTCAACTCAAGCGGTGGGATATAACGAATTAGTGAAAGCACCAAGTGCTCCTAATAAGGAAGGCTATACATTTGGCGGCTGGCATAAAGATAAAGAATTGACAATACCATGGGATTTTGCAAAAGACGTCGTGACAAAAAACGTGACATTATATGCGAAATGGACAAAGGATAACACTTCGGGTGGGGGCTCAGGTGGCTCTGGCGGAGGTTCATCCAACTATCAAGTCATTTTTGACTCTAATGGTGGAAATAAAGTACCATCCCAAACAGTAGGCTATAACGACCCCCTGAAAGTCCCAACTACTCCAGTGAAAGAAGGTTATGAATTTGTTGGCTGGCATGAGGATGCGGAACTTAAAAATGCATGGGACTTTGCAAAAGATAAAGTAACGGCAGATATAACTTTGTATGCGAAGTGGAAAAAGGATGATGTGTCAGAAGTTGATTATATTATTACTTTTGATTCAAACGGAGGCAGTAAAATTCCATCCCAAACAGTAGCGTATAAAGCTTTAGTAAAAGCCCCTTCTAATCCAACGAAGGAAGGCTATCTATTTATCGGCTGGTATAAAGATGAAAAATTCGCAAATGCATGGGATTTTGCAAAAGATGTCGTAACAAAAAATCTAACATTATATGCGCGATGGATGAAGGAAAGTCATGGCTGTGACATTACCTTCGAGGATATTGACAAAAACTGGGCACAAGATATGATAAAAGAAGTTGCCGAGAGATGCATCATTAAAGGCTACCCAGACGGCACTTTCAGACCAAATGATATGATTCAACGTCAGCATGTGGTGCTTATGATTGACCGTGCGTTACAACCAGCATCAATTCGGGAGGCTGTATCATTTTCAGATGTACCTAAGAATTATATATATTATGAACAAATTACACGACTGCAACGGGCGGGTATTGTGGATGGTTCGAACGAAGTATTTCGACCAAAAGCTTATATAACACGTGCTCAAATGGCAAAAATGATGGTGCTGGCATTTGGCTTAACGCCAGAAGGCAATAGTACGTTCAATGATGTCGATTCATCACACTGGGCGAGTGGATATATTGCCGCTCTAGCGGATCATAACATTGCACTAGGTGATGAAAACGGTAATTTTAGACCAAATGACAACTTAACTCGAGCACAATTTACAGCGATTATGTATCGAGCACTTGGTTTATAAGGCTTACCATAAAGGGAGGTGTATCATAATTTGATACATCTCTTTTTCTGAAAAGCCCCAAATTATAATTAGGAGAGGTATTTTTAAAAAGTATGTCATGTTTATAAGTTACTTGGAGCGCAGGTGAAGCGTCAGCGGCAAATGTTTTATCTGTGCGAAAGCGTAGCGGCAGCAACAAAGCGCCCGGTCGGAACGGATATCAACCCTTCACTTTGCCGAAGAGTTACTTACCTTCATTAACATAATAGTTTTTCAACAGCAAAAAGGAGGTTACGTTCTTAATCGTAACCTCCTTCTTTAAATTAACTATTTAACGAGTAATGCTTCAACTTCTTCTGACGTAATTGGTTTACTAATATGGTAACCCTGAATAACGTCGCAACCATAAGTAATTAAAAGGTCTGCTTGTTCAGCAGTTTCAACACCTTCTGCTACGACTCTAAGTTCCATGGATTTACCAAGTTGTATCATACCGTTAATTAGCTTTTGTGTTTTTTCAGATTTCAATAAAGCACTAGTAAATGCTTTATCAATTTTCAATGTATCTATTGGTAAAATTTGCATATATCTAAATGAGCCATACCCGGTACCGAAATCATCTAGTACAAAGGAGATGCCTTCATTTTCAAGCTTATGCATTTGTTGTGTAATAAAAGTAGCGGCTTCTGCTTCTAGGGCAAATTTTTCTGTAATTTCTATTTGAATAAGGCTTGCGGGACAGCCCGTTTTCGCTAACATTTCAAGTATTGACTGTGCCATGTTTTTATCACGAAATTCGCGTACAGAAGAGTTAATGGATACTTTTAAATCAAGACCGGCTTTTTTCCAGATTAGTGCCTGTTCACAAGCTTTTTCTAACATAAAGGAACCGATATTATTAATGAGACCCGTTTCCTCAGCAATTGGAATAAGCTCATCTGGTGAGACAACGCCTATTACTTCATCTTCCCAGCGAACTAATGCTTCTACAGCTGTGATTTTACCTGAATAAACGTCAATTTGTGGCTGATAAAGGACTTTTAGATTTTTTTGGTCAAGTGCCTGAAGTAAACGTTTTTCAATTAAAGCTTTACGATTTAATGCCTTGTGTGTTGCTTTTGATAGTGAGACGATTTTACCGCCACCTGCTTGACGAACAGTTGTAATAGTAGCAATTGATGCTTTCATTAGTTGGGAGAATGTAGCTTGATCCTCAGGATAACGTGTAATTCCTCCACTAATAGAAATAGGGACAGCAACATTACTGTTATAAATTGGATGGTGTTGTAAATAAGACAGGAAGCCCTGAATAAACCATTCACTTAAAGGTGTAATTACGACAAAATCATTTTCGTTAATGCGTGCCATTGTGCTATCTTGGAAATACATTTTTATACGGTTTGTAAACTCTACAATAAGGCCTTGGTCGATATGATGATCATGTAACTCTTTTAACGTATAAAATTTATCTATACTTAAATAGACAAAAGAGAAGTTTCTTTCTTCTTCAATCATGCTGGAAATCTCTTTTTCGAGTCGATGTGCATTCATGAGGCCTGTTTCTGTATCAATATAAGCGATTTTTTCAAGCTGATGTTGTATTGTCTTTGACTTCGTAATGTCTTTTTCAATTAAAATAAATTGTTGCTCGTTTGCTTCAAGATTAAATGTCGGGATAGCTGTTAATAGTACCCAATAAGACTGGCCCGTTTTTGTGATTTTTTCAACTTCACCTTGCCACGTGTTGCCATTGTTCAAATTACGCCAGATAGTATTTGTGATCTTTTCGCTCACTTCATTATTAGGGAATAGCTGCCAAAACGTTTTACCGATAACGCGCTTAGGTGTCCATTGACTCGTTTTTAAAAATTCAGCATTACATTCTAAAATAAATCCATCATGATCAAGTGTTATTGTCATAAATGTCGAGTCTAAGCCTTGTTTTAAGTCTACGAGAGTACTGCTATTTGAGACAGAATGAATCATTAATTCTGGTAACATAAACACTATAAGGATAAAACGCTCTCCTTGTTCAGTAAATGGTTTAGTTAGCAGCTCTGTCGTAATTTTTTCATTGGTATACGAGTTCATTTGAATTGGATCTATATACATGCTGTCATCATTTTGTAAAATTGTTTTAAACGTCTCTGGTGAAAGCTGGCGTAGTAAATTTTCATGTATGAATGAAGCAGTAAGTTCTTTAGTATCAGTAGCTGAAAAACCAAATAGCTGTTCAGCAAGTTTTCCCAAAATTATAACTTGTCCATCTTGATTTATGACAATTGAAGGAAAAGGAAGTGAATTTAAATAATTTTCATCAATCGTAAATGATTTGTGCATATGACTCATGATTATTCGATCTCCTTGAGTAATCTATATATACTAATATTATAGTTAATTATCGGGAATTAGTCATTATGAATATAATTGTAAATATTTGATAATGAACAAAATTAGGACTTTTCTAGTGAAACTTAAGAAAAAAATTGGAGAAAAATAACATTCCTTAGTACGTATATAGGATGTAGGAATTGTATGGAACGGTTAAAAGGAATAATATTTATCGTCTTTAGTTCGATGAAATTGATCATCAACTGGAAAAGATGTGAAATTCACAGCAAAAACTATGGAGTAGACAGCCCCTTATTCTCGGATATAGTAGGGATGTTGATTGTACAGTTTGCTCTCGTGGCAGCGATCAACGAAAGTAATGCTGTACTGTTTACCTTACTACAGTTTTTTAGAACCGATATTTATTATTGCTTTTGTCTCTCTTAGTTTAAATAAATGGCCCCTAAAATATCAAGTGATAAGGATTATTGTTACGCTTAACGGTCTTTTTCTCCTACTAACGAACGCTTTGTTTGAGATTTTGTTAGTTAGTAAGAAAGTCTTATTATGGGGAGTAGCTGTTGATCACATTGTATTCTGCACGTCGGATGAAAGAAAGGAGTGTACTTCTTGTTGTCGGCTGGGGAATGCTTATAGGTGGTGTAACGCTTAATATTCTTTGGAACTGTGGCTTTTAAGTAACATGAAATATATTACAACAGTTGAGACTAGTATTCTTTCTAGTATTGAACCATTAACAGCTATGGTTATTTCAGTGATCATATTTGGTACATCATTAGGTTATTGGCAATTAGTTGGGGTGTTCGTTATGCTTGTTTGTGTAACGTGGCTTTCGATAGCAGGAGAAAAAGCATAAAAATACTATCTTTACAGGAGATTATTACTATGTTCGAGTTATAGGGAATCTCTTTTTAGGACAAGGGGGAAGAATATGAAAGAGGTTTTTTCCTATGTAAAGCCTTATAAATGGACTGCATTTATTGCGTTATGTTTAATGTTGTTGGAATTATTTGTCGAGCTTGCTCAACCACTTATAATGGCTAAAATCATAGATGATGGAGTGCGAGCCCAAAACGAAGGGATGATTTTGCAATGGGGTGCTGTTTTACTGGCTTTATCCTTTGTAGCTTTTTTAGCTGGTATCGTTAATTCATATTTTTCATCACATACAGCACAAAGCTTCTCCTATGATTTACGAAATGCACTGTTCGAAAAAATACAATCCTTCACATTGGCTACTTATCAAAAATTTTCAACGGCGTCACTTATTACAAGGTTAACAAATGATGTGACACAAGTGCAGACGGTGTTGTTTATGAGTCTACGAATTATGCTCCGAGCACCACTTGCGGTTGTTGGCAGCATTGTGATGGCTTTTGTTGTAAATGCAAAGCTGGCATTGTGTTTAGTTATTGGTGCACCCATTATTTTTGTTTTTCTTATTTTTATGGTGGCCAAAGGTGTGTCTTATTTTGGGCTTGTACAAAAAAGAATAGATCGTTTAAATCGTGTACTACAAGAAAATTTGCAGGCGATTCGATTGGTGAAGGCTTATTTACGCGGTGCTTATGAAGCGTCGCGTTTTGATGAGGTTGCCTCACGCTTAAAAATAGATACAGTAAAGGCTCTTCGTACAATGGAGTATATTATGCCGGTATTGTTATTCATCATGAATATGAGTTTACTTGCAGTACTATGGTTTGGGACGAAGCAAATAGCTTCAGGTACGACACCACTTGGAGATATTGTTGCCATTGTTAATTATGCAATGCGTATGACAGGCTCGTTTTCGATGTTTGCCTTTATTATTATTTTTTATGCGCGTGCAAAAGCCTCAGCAGAGCGTATGGCAGAAGTACTTTCTATTGAAAATGAGATTGAACTACCGTCATCTTCAGAGAAAACATCTAAGGGCATGAACTTTGGAGAATTAGCTTTTAATCATGTTAGCTTTACTTATCCTGGGGGAGATTCACCTGTACTATCCGATGTAAGCTTCCAAGTGAAATCTGGTGAAAAGTTAGCCATTATGGGGGCAACAGGTGCAGGGAAATCAACATTGCTACAGCTTATTCCTCGCTTCTACGATGTCACAGAAGGCAAAATAGAAGTAGAGGGAAAAGATGCGCAGCAGTGGGATTTACAAGAACTACGTGAAATCATTGGTTATGTCCCGCAGCAATCGTTGTTGTTTACAGGAAGTATTGCCGATAATGTTCGTTGGGGGGATGCAGAGGCTGAAATGGATGCCGTGCTACAGGCTACAATGCAAGCGCAAATCCATGCTTCTGTGGAGGATTTCCCGAATGGTTACGAGACAAGAGTCGGACAGAAGGGTGTCAATCTTTCAGGTGGTCAAAAACAAAGACTATCTATTGCAAGAGCGTTATTAAGAAAAGGTCATATATTGATGCTCGATGATAGTACAAGTGCGCTTGATGTTAAAACGGAACAAGCGTTGTGGGAGGCATTAAGTGAAGAACAAGCAACAATGCTAGTGGTCACTCAAAAAATTCGTACAGCTAAGGGTGCAGATCGAATTTTACTCATTGATGCAGGGAAAGTGGTCGCATACGGGACACATGAAGAGCTATTGCGAACTTCAGCGCTCTATAAAAAAATCGCAATCTCCCAACAGGAGGTAGAGGAATAATGGGATTTTTCCAAAAACCTTTTGGCTATGAACCGATTTTGACGCAAGATGATGTGAAGCAGGCTGTTAAGAAAAAGAAGGGACCTCGTGCGGCAGATTGGAAAAGTACACTGTTACGTTTATGGAAAATTGTTGATGAACAACGTGCACTATTAATTATTGTGCTGTTACTAGTCACGGTGAGCTCAATATTGGCTCTACTCGGGCCATATTTAATCGGTAAAATGATTGACATGTATGTAATGCATGGAGAGCTTGCAGGATTAGGCAAAGGAATTAGGCTGTTAATCGGCATTTACGCTCTATTAGCAGTATCATTATTTTTACAAAACTATTGGATGATTGGTATTGCTCAGCAAACAATTTATAGATTACGAACGAGTGTATTTGCCCATTTCCAAAGACTCCCGATTGCCTTTTTCGATCGTCGTCAGCATGGAGAATTAATGAGTCGGATGACGAATGATATTGAAGCAGTTAGCTCAACTTTAAACAGTTCCTTTATCCAAGTGTTTTCCAGTGTATTAACGCTTACAGGAACAGTGATTATTATGTTAAGTTTAAGCCCTTTGCTAACGGTATTAACGATGACGATTATACCAATAATGTTTTGGGCAATGCGTTGGATTACACGGAGAACAGCACCATTATTTAAAGAGCAACAAGTGGCCTTAGGAGCGCTTAATGGCATGATTGAAGAAACAATCTCAGGTCAGCGGATTGTGAAGGCTTTTTCACAAGAGGAACGGATGAAAGAGGAGTTTCGCGAAAAAAGTTTACGATTAAAAAGAACTGGCTTTTGGGCACAGACATACTCTGGGTATATTCCAAAGGTCATGAACTTTTTAAATAATATGAGCTTCACGATTGTGGCTGGTATTGGAGGTGTACTTGCTTTTTATGGCCATGTGTCAATCGGAGTAATTGTTATTTTTACAGAATATGCAAGGCAATTTACACGACCATTAAACGATTTAGCCAACCAATTTAACACAGTACTGTCAGCAATTGCTGGTGCGGAACGTGTATTTGCGTTACTGGATGAACAGCCTGAAGAGGAAGCTGCTTTCGCGCAGAAGCATAAACTATTAGGACAGGTGTGTTTTCAACATGTGTACTTTAAATATGAGCCAGAAGCAGAAGCTTACACTTTAAAGGACGTTAATTTTACCGTAGAGCCTGGACAGACGGTAGCTCTTGTTGGGGCAACTGGGGCAGGGAAAACAACGATCTTACAGCTTATTGCAAGGTTTTACGAGGTAGTGAAGGGTGAGGTTTTATTTGATGGTGTGAACGTTCAGCAAATAGCACGACAAGCTTTGCGTTCGCAAATGGCCTTTGTATTACAGGATCCGTTTTTATTTGAGGCTTCTGTACGTGAAAATATTCGTTATGGGCGATTAGATGCTAGTGATGAGGAGATAGAAGAGGCGGCTAAGCGTGCGAATGCACATGACTTTATCATGAATCTAAAGAATGGCTATGATACAGTACTTGCGGCAGATGGTCGTGAAATTTCGCAAGGTCAAAAGCAGTTATTGTCAATTGCACGTGCATTGATTGCAGACCCGAAAATTTTGTTGTTGGACGAGGCGACAAGTAGCATTGATACTGTGACGGAACTTGCGATTCAAGAGGCTCTAGACACGTTAATGCAGGGACGAACAAGTTTTGTTATTGCTCACCGCTTAAATACAGTGCACAATGCCGATATTGTGCTTGTTATGCACAAGGGTGAGTTAGTCGAAGCGGGGCCACAACAAAAGTTAATTGAATCAGGTGGCATTTATGCACAGATGTTACAATCTTCATCTTATCATCTTGATGAGTAATTGTAGCAATGTGTGAAAAACAAAGAGCAGGGTGAGGAGTAAGGTGTTGAACGTTACTACTCACTCTTTTTATCTGGTGAAATTGATTTTTTTATGTACCCATAGGTTTTTACTAAGCGTCCTCCAGGATGGAATATGTAGTCAAGTACATATTTGGGTGAAGAGTCTAAAATAAAAATGTAATTTAATGGAATGAATTGTAGGGTTAGTTATAAAATAAATGAATCTATTGACGATAAATAAGATGTAAATCTAATTATATGTATCTATAGCTTCTAGTTAGTTTTAGTCATTTTAGAGATGGATAGTAGTAAAAACCCATTATATATTATTTAAAAGTGAAATCGCTGATTATGAGAAGTTACAATTATATTTTGTTGCCAGCTTATTTTCTTTCTTGCTACAATAGGGCAATAGTTTGATACAAGAACGGAGTAAACAATGGATATTTCAGTAATTACAGTGTCTTTCCCGTTAGATGGGGAAACCTTAAATGAATTAAAATCATTATGTGAAGAAGCAACTTTAAACGATTATCGTGTATATGAAACGATTATGAATATACCAATGGCAAGCTCCTTTGATTCGAAAGGTTTTATGGTTCTTGCGTATGACGATGACAAGGATGTGTTAGTCGGTGCGGCTAGTGCAATTGATTTAATGGGGTTACATACGTATGAATGGTCGTTAGTAGTTACACCATTATATCGTCAAAAGGGAATTGGAACCGCTTTAGTCGAGGGGCTACAAGCGGGACTAGGCGAACGAGGTGCAGAAGGTCAATTGGCAGTAGTCATTGATGGATCACCTTTCGGCCATGCATTTATTGAAAAAAGGGGCTATACATATAGCTTCTCAGAGGCAACGCTAGAAACAAGAGCGGAACGAGTTGAATTACGAAGTGATATTAAGATTTCTCCATATGCTGGGGAGCATGCAGCGTTAATGACTATTTATAGTGAGGCATTTGGGGATTTACCAGAAGAATCCGAGGAGCTAATTGCCTTTAATACGTCAACGAATGGACGAAAGCTTTGGGTAGCACGTAAAGACGATATGGTAGTCGGTACAGTAACAACAGTTGAAGAAAATGAAATTCAATGGGTAACGGCACTTGCTGTTCTTTCAACTTGTGAAGGACAAGGTATTGGTACAGCTTTACTGACATTTTCAAAGGATTTTGCAAGTGAAAATGGAGCGAAATATGTCATGCTTGATGTAGAAATTGAAAATAGAAAAGCACTTTCTGTTTATGAGAAGGCCGGCTTTATGAAAGCTCAACAAATAGATTATTTCGTGAAAAACTAAAAATAGGGTGAGGAGTGATGTGTGATGCATCGCTGCTCACTCTTTTTATTTGGTTCTCTACAATTTGTTTAGGGTCAGCGTGAACGTTTGATTCGAATTTTACCATGGGCGAGTTGACAATGTCAGTTGAATATATCAGTACCTGCCACTACGCTTTCGGTACAAAAACCCTCTGTACCTGCCACTACGCTTTCGGTACAAAAACCCTCAGTACCTGCCACTACGCTTTCGGTACAAAAACCCTCTGTATCTGCCACTACGCTTTCGGTACAAAAATCATCTGTTGAAAGAAGTTAAAATTGAACATAAGTTTGTCACTATCTTCATATAGTATTACGAAGCCTATGAAAGGAGTCGTTATCATGCGTATGCCGGC
>Ga0213823_1001852_pt1 | contig 12182 bp, 11 predicted proteins | sample MC6MC0907MG_FD_179887 | JGI IMG/M metagenome (GOLD analysis project Ga0213823, IMG submission 179887) | Enriched soil aggregate microbial communities from Iowa State University, Ames, United States - MC6-MC0907-MG | ecosystem: Environmental > Terrestrial > Soil > Unclassified | place: USA: Iowa...
TGCGTCTTGGTGTTCTCGGTGCTCAGCGCCTCGTTGGTTTCCGCTTGAACGTCCAGCGCCTGGCCACGGCCGCCGATGGCACTGACCGACGAGGAAACCTGATTGGTAGCACTGGCGATGTTGCCAATCGCCGAATCCAGCGACGCCAGGAAGTTCTGCCGGGCAACGGGATCGTTGTCGACCGGGCTGGTAAGCGCCTGGCGCAACTGGCTGATGGTATCGAGCACGTTCTGGGTCTGATGGGTATCAACCTTTACCGCGAACGAGTCGCCCGCGTTTGGGGCTGCCGACAATTCAAAACTGACCCCCGCCGCCGTGGCAGTGGTGCCGTTCGGGCCGCCCAGAGCGCCCGAGGCGACCGGACGGCTGTCAGCGGTAACCGGCGAGGCGTACAACTCGAACGTGCTGGTACCGGTGAACTTGAGCACCGCGCCACCGGAGGGGAACGCAGCCTTGTAGGCGTTTTGATCGGTGATGGTCGCACCCGTCACCTGCTCCGACGACGTGTTGCCCGGGCTGCGGGTACCCGAGACTTGATCGGCTTTCGAACTCAGGCTGAAGGTATGACCGGCGATGGCAGCATCTTCATTGCCCTTGTCGCCGTCCTTGAAGGTGATGTCCAGACGCAGGTCGACACCGCGGAAGCTGATCGAGCCGTTGTCGGCAGCAGGGTCGAACTTGCCGCCCTGGCTGGCTTCCAGGGTAACGTCGTTGTTGTTGGCGTCGGTGATCTTGTATTCGGTGCTGCTGATGAACTCGATCTTGTACGGCTCGCCGCTGCGGAAACGGTCGTTATAGGTCGAGCTGCCCGCAACCTGGCCATTGGACAGGCTGACGCGCCCATCGTCGGTGGCCGGTGCAGTCAGCCTGGTCTCGCTACGGCTGGTGTTGAGCGCCTGTTCGAAAGCGTCATAGCCGGTTTCGTTGGCCGCCAGGCTAAGCATGTCACCGACCTGCAGGTTCAGCTTGCCCTGGTCGCCCTGGTAGCTGTAGGTACCATCGGCGTTCCGCGCGTAAGGCGGGGTATCACCCTTGGACCCCGAGAAGATGTACTTGCCGTTCTCGTCCTTGCTGTTCATCAGCGAGAACAGCTGATCTTCCAGCGAGGCCAGCTCATCGGCGTTGGCCTTGCGATCGGCGTCGGTGAACGTGCCGTTGCCCGAGGCCACCGCCAGTTCGTTGACGCGCTGCAGGATGGTGCCGATCGAGCTCAACGTACTCTCGGCAGTGCCCAACGCATTGCGCACATTGGTGATATTGCCCGAGTACTGCTTCAGCATGTTCTGCTGCTGCTCCAGCTGCAGCAACCGCGCCGCACCAACCGGGTCGTCCTTGCCCGACCGCACGCGGATGCCATCGCTGGCCTCCTGCTGGGTCTTCACGGTATTGGCGAAGTTCTTCTGATAGTTGGCGCTGTTGGTGTTGTAGAACTGCGAAGTAGAGATGCGTACGCTCACGATCTACGGCTCCTTAAAGACTGTTGATCAGGGTGGCGAAGGTTTCCTGGGCCGCCTTGATGATCTGCGACGACGCGGTGTAGTACTGCTGGAACTTGATCAGGTTGCCGGTCTCTTCGTCGATCGAAACGCCCGACAAGCCGTTGCGGCTGTCCAGTGCAGAAGTTTGCAAGGCGCTTGTGGCGTCGCTGTCCATCTGCGCCTGGCCGGCCTTGCCGCCGACGTTGGACACCAGCTTGGCGTAGGCATCGGTGATGCTGATGCCCTTGCCGTCGGCCCCGACCTCGACCGTGGCCTTGGTCTGCAGGTCGATGATCGACTGGCCGTTGCGGTTGTCCGCCGAGCCTGCGGCGGTCAGCGCCACGGTGTAGCTGTCGCCGTTCTTCGGAGCGCCGGAAACGCTCATCTCGAAGGTGAAGTTGCCGCCCAGCGAGTTGCCGTTGGCATCGACCATCGGCACCGACAGCTGCAGCTTGTTTTCCTGGCCGGGCACGATGGTGCCGCTGCCAATTTCGGTGCCCTTGGCGTCGTACATCTTGTAGGCCTGGGGCGACGTGGCTTCGTCACCGAACACCAGCTTGACCGGGGTCGAGTACTTCAGGCCATTTTGCAGCTGGGTGCGCTGGGCGGCATCGTAGATGTCCAGCTGCGAGGTCAGCGTCGGCTGGGTGATTACGCCGGTGCCCTTGTTGCCCGAGCCGCTGGTGGCGGTCAGCGGCGACGACAGCGCCAGGCGCTTGGGGTCGGTGAGCACGGTATCGATGCTGGCCGCCGCGTTGCGCGTCGGGGTGATCTTGAAGCTGTCGCCGGCACTCAAGGCACCGCCATTGAGCGACAGGCTGAAACCGTCGATCACCGGTGCCGGGTCGTCGTCGAGGCTGTAGCTACCCATGTCAGTGCCGTCGGGCAGCTTACGCACGGTGTACTGCTTGTCGCTGGTGAAGGTCACCTGGTAGTCGCTGGTGGACAGCTTGCCGGTGTCCTTGATGGTCACATCGAGGTTGCCGGAGCCGGCGCTGTTGCCGGTCTTGGCGATGCTGCGCTGGGCGATGGCGGCGGCACTGTTGATGTCGCCGAACAGCGTGGCGCCGAAGTCACCGTTCTTGTCGATGCCCTGGGCCAGCTGGCTGTTGATGGCATCGGCCACCACCAGGGCCACGCGGCCCAGCTCGTTGAGCGCAGGGTCGAGGGTTTCGCTGCGATAGCGGATCAGCCCGCCCAGCTCGCCACCGGTGGCGCTGCTGGTGACGTCCATCTTGGTCGAACCGCGGTTGAGGATCAGGCTCATGCGGGTCGGGTCGGTAGCGCTGGCCTGCACGCCCAGGGTCTGGGTGGTCTTGCCCAGCACCAGTGCCTGGCCGTTTTTCAGGTAGATGTCGTAGTTGCCTTCACGCTCGACCACATCGGTGCCGATCAACGAACTCAGCTGGCGCACCGCGCCGTCGCGCTGGTCGAGCAGGTCGTTGGGCTGGCCGGAAACGGCGCTCACGCGGGAAATCTGTTCGTTGAGGTCGGCGATGGTCTTGGTCAGGCTGTTCACCTGGTCAGCCAGCGACGCCATGTTGCTGTTGATGTTGCTGTTCTGCTGATTGAGCTGCGCCGACAGGGTATTGAAGCGCTTGGCCAGCGACTGGGCGCTGGTCAGCAGCAGCTGGCGCGAGGCGTCCTCGGTCGGCTTGGCGGCGGCATCCTGCATGGCGCTGAAGAAGCTTTGCAGCGCGGCGGTGATGCCGGTGTCGCTGCCGGACAGGGAGGTATCCAGCGGGGTGATCTGATCCAGGTACGAGGAAGCCTCGCTGCTCAGCGAAGTGGTGGTGCGCAACTGGTTCTCGAGGAACGCGTTGTACACCCGGCGCACGTCGGCCAGCGTGGTGCCGCTGCCGATGAAGACCTGGCCGACCTGCTGGCCGCCCTTGGTCTTCTGCACGTTCTGCTGGCGCGAGTAGCTCTCGACGTCGGCGTTGGCGATGTTGTTACCGAGGGTGTACATCCCCGACTGCGCGGCGCCAAGCCCCGACATACCAATATTGATCAGACTCGCCATGGTTCCATGCCCTTAAAGTTTCGTTGTGGTACCGAGCATTGCGTAGCGCTCGTACGACTTCATCTGTCTTGCGATCTGCGAGATCTTGCTGGCGTAATTCGGGTCGGTGGCATACCCGGCCTTCTGCAACTCTTGCACGAACTGTTCTGGTTTATCGGCCGCCTTCACCGCTTCTTGATAGCGGGAATTGTTCTGCAGCAGGCTGACCAGGTCGTGGAAGCTGTCCTGATACGAGTCGTAGGAACGGAACGCCGCGGTCTCCTTGACGAACTGGCCGTCGCGGAATTCGCTGGTGATCGCTCGCGCCGAATCGCCTTCCCAGTTGCCAGAGGCCTTGATGCCGAACAGGTTGTGGCTGCTGCTGCCGTCGCTGTTGCGCATGACCGACTTGCCCCAGCCGGTTTCCAGGGCCGCCTGGGCCACCAGGTAACGCGGGTCGACACCGATGCGCTTGGCCGCCTGTTCGGCCATCGGCAGCATGGTGGCGACGAATTCGTCGCTGTCGCTGAAGGCCTTCTTCGGCGCCAGAGGCGGCTGTGCCACGGCGCGGCCGGTGATGCGCAGGCCGCCCTCGGGTACCGCGAAGCTCTGCGCGACCTGTTGCCCGTCGCGGGCCGGCACGGCGGCGGTATTGGTAGTGGCTGCAGGGTTGGTTGCCGACGGCACGATACCGGCCAGCAGGCGGTCGGTAAGCTTGCCCGGCAAGGCCAGGCGCCGCGAATTGAGCGCGGCGACATCGTTGCGGCTGGCCGACTGAGCGGCATGCACCGGCTCGGCCACCTTGTTGCCCCACAACGCCGGCGCACTGCCCTCGTTGCGCGGGAACGGGCTGGTGTTGGCCGGCGTGCTCTTGTTCTTCGACAGCTGGCGCACCAGCACGTCCTGCAAGCCGATACCCCCGCCCTCGCGGGACATGCTCACGGCCAACTGCTGGTCGTACATGTCGCGGTACTGCTTGACCGTCTGGGTGTTCATCGGGTTGTCGTCGGCCAGCACATCGCTGGCCTTGCGCGAGGCCTTGAGCATCTCGCTGATGAACAGCGACTCGAACTCCTGGGCCACCTTGCGCACGTTGGCGTCGCTGTCGCGGTCACCGTGCTTGAGCGAGCTCAGGCGGTTGAGGTCGGTGTAGGCGCCGCTGTCGGCGGCGCTGGACACCAGGCTTTTCGAGTTCATGGGTGGCGTCCTCAGATCACGATCAGGTCGGCCTGCAAGGCGCCGGCCTGTTTCAGGGCTTCAAGGATCGCCATCAGGTCGCTGGGCGCCGCGCCGACCTGGTTCACCGCGCGGACGATCTCATCCAGCGTGGTACCCGGGCCGAACTTGAACATCGGCTTGGCTTCCTGTTGCGCGTTGACCCGCGAGCGCGGCACCACGGCGGTCTCGCCATTGGAGAACGGCCCCGGCTGGCTGACGATCGGGTCTTCGGTAATGGTCACGGTCAGGCTGCCGTGGGTCACCGCCGCCGGCGAGACCTTGACGTTCTGGCCGATGACGATGGTGCCGGTGCGCGAGTTGATGATGACCTTGGCCACCGCCTGGCCGGGGTCGATCTCGAGGTTTTCGAGGATCGACAGGTAGTCCACGCGCTGGGTCGGGTCCATCGGCGCACTGACGCGCACCGAACCGCCATCCACGGCCTGGGCGACACCTGGGCCGAGCAGCTCGTTGACCTTGTCGACGATACGCTTGGCCGTGGTGAAGTCGGGGCGATTGAGGTTCAGGGTCAGGCTGTTGCCCTGGTTGAAACCGCTCGGCACGGCACGCTCCACCGACGCGCCACCCGGGATGCGACCGGCCGACGGAACGTTGACGGTGATCTTCGAGCCGTCGCGGCCTTCGGCATCGAAACCGCCGACCACCAGGTTGCCTTGGGCGACCGCGTAGACGTTGCCATCGATACCCTTGAGCGGGGTCATCAGCAGGCTGCCGCCACGCAGGCTCTTGGAGTTACCGATCGACGAAACGGTAATGTCCACCACCTGGCCGGGCTTGGCGAACGCTGGCAGGTCGGCATGCACCGACACCGCGGCGACGTTTTTCAGCTGCACGTTGCCGGAGCCTGCCGGCACCTTGATGCCGAACTGCGACAGCATGTTGTTGAAGGTCTGCAGGGTGAATGGCGTCTGGGTGGTCTGGTCACCCGTGCCATTGAGCCCCACCACCAGGCCGTAACCGATCAACTGGTTGGAGCGCACGCCAGAGATACTGGCGATGTCCTTCAGGCGCTCGGCATGGGCACCGAACGCACAGGACAGAAGCAAGGTTGCGGCAATCAGCTGCCTGACGTTGAACATGTTCATCCGTACTCAGAAAGGCCAAAGCGGGCTGAGGAAGAAGCGATCCAGCCAACCGGGCTGGCTGGCATCGGCGAATGAGCCGGTGCCCGAATAGGTGATGCGCGCATCGGCCACACGGGTGGACGGCACGGTGTTGTCGGTGGCGATATCGTCGGCGCGGATCAGGCCGGCAATGCGCACCAGTTCCTCACCGGTGTTCAACGTGAGCCATTTTTCACCGCGCACGGCGATGATGCCGTTGGGCAGCACCTCTGCAACGGTCACGGTGATCGAGCCGGTCAGGGTGTTGCCCTGGGTGGCCTTGCTGTCACCTTTGGTGGTGCGGTCGCCGCTGTAGCCAGCCTCGAGCGAAAGATCACCGCCGCCGAACGGGTTGTTGGTGTTCGGCGAGGCGCCGAACAGCGAGGTCAGGCCGATGTCTGCCTTGCTGTTTTTCTGGATCTGCGAGCCGGCGTTCTTGCTCGCCGAGGTCTTCTCGTTGAGCGTGATGGTGATGATGTCACCCACCCGAAACGCCTTGCGGTCGCTGTACAGGTTCTGGTCGAAACCGGCCTGGTAGATCGAACCGTTGTTGGCCGCCGCCGGCAGCGGGGTGCGCGGCAATACCGGCGCGTAGTACGGGTCGTTGGGCTTGGCCGTCGGTGCGACGCAACCAGCCAGCAACACCGCCCCCCCCAGGGCGAATACGGACAACAGACGATTCATGACGCTTACCTCACGGTGTAACAAGGGCTAGGGCTTACAGCTGCTGGGTGACGAACGACAGCATCTGGTCGGCGGTGGAGATGACCTTGGAGTTCATCTCGTAGGCGCGCTGTGTGGTGATCATGTTCACCAGTTCTTCCACGGTGCTGACGTTGGAGTTTTCCAGGGTCTGCTGCAGGGTGGTGCCGAAGCCGTTCAGGCCTGGGGTGCCGACCTGTGGCGCGCCGCTGGCGGCGGTTTCCAGGAACAGGTTTTCGCCGATGGCCTGCAGGCCCGCCGGGTTGATGAAGTCAGCGGTCTGGATGTTGCCGATGACCTGTGCCGCCGGGTTGCCGGCAGTGGTGATCGACACGGTGCCGTCCTGGCCGACGGTGAAGGTCTGGGCGTCGTTCGGCACGACGACCGCAGGCTCCAGCGCAAAACCGTTGGCGGTGACGATCTGGCCGTCCGAGTTCAGGTGGAAGGTACCGTCACGGGTGTAGGAAACCGTGCCATCGGGCTGCAGCACCTGGAAGAAGCCACGGCCGTTGACCGCCATGTCCAGCGGGTTTTCGGTGGTCTGCAGGCTGCCCGTCTGGAAGTTCTTCTGGGTGCCGACGATGCGCACACCGGTACCCACCTGAAGGCCCGACGGCAGTTCGCTGTCCTGGGTGGACTGCGCGCCTGGCTGGCGTTTGATCTGGTACAACAGGTCCTGGAATTCGGCGCGATCACGCTTGAAGCCGGTGGTCGAAACGTTGGCCAGGTTGTTGGAAATGACCGTGAGGTTGGTGTCCTGGGCGGACAGGCCGGTTTTAGCGACCCAAAGAGCCGGAAGCATCAGTATTCTCCTCGTGCGCCTGTTTTACGGCACCCGTTCAAGTGTGGTTAGCCGATTTGCAAAACACGCGCCATGGCTTCGTCGCCTTCCTTGGCCGCGTTCATCATCTTCACGTGCAGTTCGAATTGGCGGGACAGCGCCAGCACCGAGGTCATCTCTTCAACGGCGTTGACGTTGCTGCCTTCCAGGAAGCCCGACACCACTTTGACGTTGACGTCGGCCGCCGCTGGCTGGCCGTTGCTGGTGTGGATCAAACCGTCCAGGCCCTTGGTCATGCCTTTGATGTCCGGGTTGACCAGCTTGATGCGGTCGACTTCGGCCATCACCCGCGGGTCTTCACCCATGGAGCGGATACTGATGGTGCCGTCCTCGCCCACTTCGACTTTCTGTTCTGGCGGAATGGCGATAGGGCCGCCATTGCCGATCACCGGCATGCCGTTGCCGGCGCGCAGCACCCCCAGGGCGTCGATGTTCAGGCTGCCGGTGCGCACGTAGGCTTCGCTGCCGTCCGGTGCCTGCACGGCAATGAAGCCCTGGCCGGCGACGGCTACGTCCAGGTCACGCCCGGTCTCGACCATCGGCCCTTCGCTGAAGTCGGTGGCGGGACGCTCGGTCATGGCAAACGCCCGCGACGGAAAGCTGTCGCCGAACACCGGCATCGAGCGCGCCTGCTCCAGGTCGCGCTGAAAGCCATTGGTGGAAATGTTCGCCAGGTTGTTGGCGTGGGCCTTCTGCGCCAGCGCGTTCTGGCTGGCGCCGGTCATGGCCACGTAAAGCATCTTGTCCACAGTCATCCTCCGCTGCACTGGCGATCGCTTGCCGCTCGCCGTTGCTGTGCAGGCACTAAAGCAAGTTCCGAACCAACTTTTGGAAATCGTGAAAAAGCCCATGATTACGGGCTTTTGCGGGTGAGGGTGGCGAGAGGAACGCCGGTTATCCGGCGCCGGATTGCCGATTGCGGCAAACCTGTACCGGCCTCTTCGCGGGGCCAGCCCGCTCCCACAGGGAATTGTGTTGCGCCCTCAAACCTGTGGGAGCGGGCTTGCCCCGCGAAGAGGCCGACACAAGATTCAACGATCGCGGCACCCACCATTGTTGTAAGGCCCGGCAAACCGCTTCCAGCCCTCCCCCGGCGACCACTGCGAGCACACCAGGCGCCCATCCACCTGGCTTTCCCAGCGCCACCAGGGCGCAGTGCCGGCTTGTGCCTGATACAGGCAGAAGGCGGCGAGCAACGCGACAAGCAACCTTTTCATGAACACTCCTGCAAAAACGACGAACCCCTTCACGACAAAGGGGTTCGTCCTCACGCCATCAACCCGCGACCATCAGGCCATCTGGATGACGGTCTGCATGATGGTGCTTTCGGTAGAGATGGTCTTGGCGTTGGCCTGGTAGTTGCTCTGCGCCTTGATCAGCTCGACCAGCTCTTGAGTCAGGTTGACGTTCGAGCCTTCCAGCGAGTTGGACTCAACGCTACCCAAAGTACCGGTCTTCGGTGCATCGATGCCCGGAATGCCCGAGTTGTAGGTCTCGGTCCAGCGAGTACCGCCAATCTGCTGCAGGCCCTGCTCGTTGGCGAAGCTGGCCAGGGCAACCTGACCGATGGCGCGCGACTGGCCATTGCTGAAGCTGGCGAACAGCACGCCCGTGGCGTCGATGCTCAGGCTCGACAGGATACCGGTGGCAAAGCCATCCTGGGACTGCGACATACGCGCGGTCTCGGTGTTGTAGGAGGTGGTGCTGTTCATCGACAGCTTGATGCCGTCGGCATTGCCGGCCGCCCCGTTGGACGCCCAATTGCCCGCGGCATCTTCCACCGCCGGCACCCAACCGGTCATGGTGAAGGTGTTGTTGGTCACGGTGAACGACGAACCTGCCGGGTGGCCGGTGTTGTCGGCCGCCATGCTCTTCACCGAACCATCGCTGTTGAAGCTGATGGTGCCGGTCAGCGGCGCAGTGGAAGACGGGTCGAACGGGTTGCGGCCGTCGATCAAGGTGTACGACGTCCACTCATTGGTACCGGTCTTGCGGTAGTACTGCTCCATGGTGTGCTCGTTACCCTGGCTGTCGTACACCTTGGTCGGGAACGACTTGCTGTAGGTCGTCTCGTCAGTAGGGTCGAACGGCAGGTTCGGGACCATGGCGCCGGTACCATCGTCGACTTCCAGCGGGATGTCCTTGGACGAGGAATTCAGGTTGATGCCCTGATCGATCAGGCTGGTGGCCTTGGGCTGCAGCGCCGACGTATCGATCTGCAGATCGGTCAGTACACCCTTCTGGATCTTGCCGGACGAATCGGCCGCGTAGCCTTGCAGGCGCAGGCCGTCCGAGGTGGTCACGAAGTTATTCTTGTCGGCCTGGAAGGCACCAGCGCGGGTGTAAACCTTAGAGCCGTTGTCGGACAGCACGAAGAAGCCCTGCCCCTGGATGCCCATGTCCAGCACGTTGCCAGTGGTGTTCACATCACCCTGGGTGAACTGTTGCGAAACAGCTGCCAGGCGCACGCCGTTACCGACCTGGTTCTTGCCCACGCCCAGGCGGTTGGCGCCCGCGTAAACGTCGGCGAACTCGGCGCGCGAGGACTTGAAGCCGGTGGTGTTGACGTTGGCGATGTTGTTGCCGGTGACGTCGAGTTGCTTGTTGGCTGCGTACAGACCGCTAAGGCCGATATTGAAAGACATGAATTCGCTCCTGCTCCGCGCTGGCGGGCCTTAGATACCGATAGTTTGTACGTCGGAGAGGGAAACCTTACCGACACCCGCGAGGTTGAGCACCATTTCGCCGGTTGCATTGAAGCTGACGCTGGTCACCTTGGCCGGCAGCAGCGTGTTCATCTGCACTGCCTGCCCGTCCACGGTGGTGCTGGCGGTGAAGGTGTAGGTGCCCGGGTCGACCTTCTCGCCACTGTTGTTGGTGCCATCCCAGATGAAGTCGGCATAACCGGCTTTCTGCTCGCCCAACTCGATGGTCTTGACGGTGTTGCCGTCCTTGTCCTTGATGGTGATCTTCGCTTCGCTGATCGCCTGCGGTACGACGAACTGCGCATTGAAGCTTTCGGCCGTATCGACCACGGCCTTGTCGTTCTGCACGACCACCGAACGGCCGACCAGCGACGAAGCCTGCAAGGCCTGGGACGAGGCCATGGCGTTGGTGATGCTGCTGACCGAATCGTTCAGCGTGGTGATGCCTTCCAGGCTGCTGAACTGCGCCAGCTGGGCCACGAACTCGCCATTGTCCTGCGGGTCCAGCGGGTTCTGGTGCTGCATCTGGGTAACCAGCAATTGCAGGAACGCATCCTTGCCGAGCGTGTCGGTGCCCGTCTTGGAGGCGGTATCCGTGGTTTTCTTGGTGGTGCCACCGACGCCCGATGCCGTGAGGACATCATTGAGGTTTACACCGCTGGTGCTATCGACTGCCATGGTCTGGATTCCTTATCACTGACCCAGGGTCAGGACTTTCTGCATCATGTTCTTGGCGGTGTTCATCAGCTCGGCGTTGGTCTGGAACGCCCGGCTGGCGGAGATCATGTCGGCCATCTCCTCAACCACGTTGACGTTCGGGTAATAGACGTAGCCGTCCTTGTTCGCCGCCGGGTGGTTGGGCTCGTAACGCGCCTCCAGGTTGCTCTGGTCTTCGATGATGCCCTTGACCTGCACACCCTGCCCCGCCTCGCCCTGGTCTTCGAACAGCGACTGGCTGGTACCGGCCTGGGCATTCTGGAAGGTGGTGGCGAATACCGGGTGACGTGCGCGGTAGGTCTGGTCGATGCTCGACGAGACGGTTTCGGCGTTGGCGATGTTAGAGGCAACGGTGTTGAGGCGGGTGTTCTGCGCACTCATGCCGCTACCGGCAATGTTGAAGACACTGGAAAGGGACATGGTCATTCTCCGCGCAGGGCCGAAACCAGCCCTTTGAATTTACTGTTGAGCAAGGTGAAGCTGGCCTGGAAACCGATGGCGTTTTCGGTGTAGTTCGATTGCTCGATCTGGGCGTCCACGGTGTTCTGGTCGATCGACGGTTGTGTCGGCGTGCGGTACTGCAGCGTGTCGTCGGCCATCGCCAGGCCTTCAGCCTCGATGTGACGGCTGTTGGTCCGGTCCATGGCGAACCGGCCAGCGGTTTGCTGCTTCTGGCTTTCGGCGGCGAGCACCGAAGAGAAGTCCATGTCACGCGCCTTGTAGTTGGGCGTGTCGGCGTTGGCGATGTTGTTGGCCAGCACTTCAGCGCGCTGGGCGCGGAAGCCCAGGGCCTTTTCGTGGATGCCAAGCGCCTTGTCGAAACTGATGCTCATGTCGGGGAAACCTTCGAAGGTTGACCGGAAGATCGTTGGCCAAGCTATAGCAAGGGCTGTGCCAATGTTCGGAAAGCCCGGAAACACTGGGCTGGGCGGCGGATGATAGCGGCGGTGATGCCAGAAAAGCGGCAAAGTGCTTCCGCCTGGGGAAGGCAAAGCGGCAATTGCCGGGTGGCAAAAGCGGCAAAACAAAAAATTGACGTCAAGGGTTGGGATTGGGGGGGGGTAAAGCGCTCGGCTGGAGATTTGAGGGGTGCGCAAATCGCTCGGCGCTTCGCGGGGCGCTTGCCTTGGGATCTTGAGCGCCTTTGAGATCGAGCGCCGCCCGCGCGGCGCTTCGCGGGCGGCGCTCGATCTCAAAGGCGCCGAAGATCCCAAGGCAAGCGCATCGCGAAGCGCCGCGCGGGCGGCGCTCGATCTCAAGGCCACCGGAAGCCCGACGGCATGCACCTGCAAGCCTTCACTTGGCCTGGTAAATGATCCCCGGGCTGCACTGCACCATCTGATAATGATCCGGCAACCCGTTGAGCGCCTCGGAGGCGCCGAGGAACAGATACCC
>Ga0213823_1001853_pt1 | contig 12157 bp, 18 predicted proteins | sample MC6MC0907MG_FD_179887 | JGI IMG/M metagenome (GOLD analysis project Ga0213823, IMG submission 179887) | Enriched soil aggregate microbial communities from Iowa State University, Ames, United States - MC6-MC0907-MG | ecosystem: Environmental > Terrestrial > Soil > Unclassified | place: USA: Iowa...
CAGGATCAATCATAATATGACTTTTCCCCTGTGGTTTACGTTGTGATCTAGCTCTTACCCATATTTTCACATGTGTTCCGTCATTATTTATCTCAATCTTTTCTCCACCATCGGTATCACCTTGATCTACAATTTTCTTTGGTATAACATCAATACATACCATATCATCTGGAGCTGAAAATTCCTCACTATCAGTTGTAGCTGGTGGTCTTGGTTTTCCAGGATCTACACTATTTGCTTCAGCTTGTATTACCCTTGACGTTGTATTCGCTCTTACGGATTCATAGTCCTCTATTCTTATAGAAACAAATCTGTTCTCTAAATCATTCATGTTTTGGTTGTAATCCCCCATTACTTCATTTGGATCATCACCAGCTTTGATTCTGTCTGCTAATATTTTTGTGAATCTTCTTATTTCATCCACATAATCCTCATATTCAGTTAAAGGTTTTAATGATACATCTTCATTATCAAACACATAAATCACTCCTTATAAGAACATATAATTATTCTTTCCAGATAGAGCATATATATGCATGTTTGATAGCCAAGAAATTACTTAAATTTAAATATGATCACTCTCTAACGATAAGTGATTAGGTTATTTCCTCGTCTTTGTTGAAGGTCATTGTACCATTCTGTAAATCCTTTAAGTGTGATTCCTGAATAATACCGTCTTTAACTGCCTGTGCAATAAAGTTTTCAGTTTTCATAGCTGGTGAACCGGGGTTCCATGTTTGAGTCACTTTTATTTCCTCCTTTTTATCCTCTACGATTAGTTGTACTTGTCCCTTGCTATTAGTAGGTACATTTAATTTTCCCTCTAATTTATATCCTGCTGGCATCTTCCAGTTTGCTTTAACCTCGAAATGCGGTCGATCAATACTACATACCCAATCGCCACCCCATGTAATGCCGAGCTTACGTGCAATAGTCCCCACCCGATTTAGAGTAGTTACATCATATAAAGACTGTGGAGGACCAACGGCAATATCCCAAGCTAGGCGAGACTTATGATTGCTGTCTAATGTCCAGGTAACAATTTGCCCAGGTCTAGTGCGCCCCTGAGCATACAGGTATTTTTGTCGTTCCTGTGAGCGATAAGTCTCCGTTATGAAGATGTTTTTAATGCCAGCCTTGTAGCACTCCTGAAATAGCAATCGACAGGCAGTTTGTGCAACTGGTAATAACTCAGCAAGATCTCGGCATGTTGTTGTTACGCTTAAGCTCATTTTGCCTTTTCCTCCTTTGTATCAAAGATTTCTAAAGCCTTTTTAACTGGTGTAGGCATGTCCACGCCTAACTTTGCTGAATTTTCTCCTAAACTCACAAGTTCATTTAAAATAAACATCAATACCACTGCATCTGGAATAATCTGACCAGTCGAAAATCCTTGATCTAATAAAACTAAATAAATAAGGTTTGCTACTACAATCCAAACCCACATCATGCCTTTTTTGATGATGCCTTGATAACCTCGTTTACTGTTGATTGTTCCCCAGTTTGCGGCCATACCTGAGAAAAAGTCGATTGCATTTAAAATTAGTAGAACCGTCATTAATAAGCTCCAACCTCCAACAAGCCAAGAAACGACTCCTCCTACTGCACTAATTGAATATTTAAATGTTTGTTCCATTTATCCACGTCCTTTGCCCTTTTTAGTGAAAATAAAAAGCCATAAGAAGCATCGAGGTTCAGTAACATGTACTGTTGCCCACCTCGATTACTCTCATAGCATTAATAAAAGCACCCTCAACTGAGAGTGCTATAGTGTATCTAAACTTTTTATAACTTTAAGTAGTATACCTTCATTTTTTTCAAAAAATGATTCTGATACTTCTGCATTTACATTATAAATAACATCATTGTCGATAAAGACTAATTCATAATGTACCTTTTCATCTAATTTTCCTAGTATAAGATCTGCACTCTTACCATTATCCAAAGTTATTCTCTGAATATCGAATCCATAATTTCTAGCACTTTCATAAGGGTCAGATATCTCCTCCATATAGTGTGATGCGTAGGTGAGAATACGTACATCTGGATTTCCAACATACAAATTAATACCATCTTCATTATCTGACTCTTCTCCAATATGCCAGTCAGGCGGATAGTTCACTGAAAAGCCGAATTTTGAATTAAGGTATTTTTCCCACTCAGCACTTTTAATTTTGGTTTCGTCGTCACTACATGCAACAAGAAAGGTAATAATAAAAATAAAAGACAAAAATTTCTTAAGCATTTTAATTCTCCATTTTTTAGTGTTTTCATTTATTTATTCTACAGAAAACAGCGTAAACCTTCTAAATATGACAATAAAAAATAACGCTAAGACTATGCTTGCGTTTCTGTTTCATCTACTGGTAATACACTAATGATGATATGTTTATTAATAATTGCCCCACCAATATTAACGAAATTTATTTTTTGATCGTTTAATGTTGTCGTGAATACACCTGCATCAAACTCCGCATTTTTTAAATCAATTACCTGTCCGTTGTTTAATTGTACTTGATAATCCATAGTTATCATTCTCCTTTTTATTTAGATAAATCAATATATCCCACATTTGAACCATTTATCCGGAAGTAAATCCTCGGTGTTGTCGGATTGTTATTATAAGCTATCCCTATACCAGGTGTATGACCTCTTGCTACACCATTCAGAGAATAAGCTCTAGAAAAATCAATAGCTCCATAAAAGGTTATATAATTTGCTTGTAAATCCATATTATGATTCGCATAAATACCAATGTTCCCCTGATTAGATGTGATGTTGGTCATATCAGCAAAATATATAGTACTGGTGCCACTGCCTGACATTCTGATATTTTGTCCAACGGTTATTTCTTTGTTCACATTAATATTTGTAGCTCCACTAATATCACCATCTACTACTACAGCACCATTAAGGTTTATCTTATTGGCATTAATTGTCGCAACACCTGGGCTCAAATTAATATCAGTAATAGAGCCGCCTTTGTCTACTTTTAAGTTGATACTATTTTGCGTTACATTGATAGCAGATTTTGTGTCTCTATCTAAATTAGAAACGGCTATTTCAATTTTTCCAGCTCTCACGTCAATTGCAGATACTTCATTGGTAATACGATTGTTTACTGAAAGATTAATATTGTCTGCTTTTAAATTGATAGCCGCCATTTCATTTGTGATACGATTATTAACAGATAAATTAATATTATTGGCTTTAATATCAATAGCAGCGATGGATGTATTGATATGCTCTACTTCTAACGTTATACGATCATCTGTTTTCTTGATTTCACTTCTAAATTCACCCTGCAACTTTTCCTTAGTTTCTTCGATTTCTTCTTTTAATTCTTCTTTTGTATCGTCAATATACTCATTAGTGTCACCTATTTTTTCTTCTTGGTCAGCAAGTGTATCTTCTATTGACTTCGGAAGTGAATTCCCGAAAACAACACTAGATGTTATTAATTTACCGTTATACAAAACTTTCGTTTGCTTTAATATCCGAGTTGACATTTCAACGCCTAGTGGCTCATAGATAAGCCAAACACGTTCGCCATTTTCTCGGGCTACCAATTCAGGTATTGTTGTTTCTATTGCTAGTTGTGGCTCGTCCTGCAGCTTGCTTTTGATGTAATTTAGCAAAGCTGTAGCATCAGTAAAACGTTCATCTTTAACAGGCTCCTCTTCCCTCCGACCGAAAATATCGATGTTAGGTGACGTATATTCAACAGTTAAATCATCTTTACCAAAACCTTTAATATAAGTTGCAAGGTTTGTCGTATCTTCTTGCAAAACGATTGAGGAAATATTGTGCTTATAACGATATTGATAGTCGTAATTACCACCAATCTCTTTTGCAAAATATAGTTGCTTGTTCGGCAAAATTTGAAATTCACACTCATGGTACTTGCATATTTTTTGTACTAATTTAATGACGTTATCATTACCGAATGATCGGATATAATTAGTGACATTTGCGATATTTGCGTCTGCTGTAAACGTCCATCCTGTTCCTTGCAAAGCAAAATTAATGTGATTATTTAAAGTGTGACTACCCTCAAACGTGCCATGCCTATACGTTTTCAAACGGTCATAAAAAATACTTAATGCCGTTACTGTTTTGCTATAAACATTATCAGCAAAAACCTTCACACGAAAATCGTTGCCATCCACAGTGATGATTGATTCAGACTTTAGTAGTTCGTAACCAGGATTATTTTCGCTAGGAAAACAAGAAAACGATACTGTAAAAGTACCGTCTACTATTTGTTCCATTTTAAAGTCTGTGCCAATTTTTATTAAAGGCTCTACCTGTGATCCGTCTGTAACAGTAAGCAAGCAATCACCTTCTTTCTAATAAAAATACGCCACTCAATATGAGTAGCGCTTACTGAACAATATGGAACGATTATTTATTACATCAGCTATACGGTAATTATTTATTAGAGTTTTTTTCTCCCCACTCACATAGTTGTTCCAAAACAGGTAATAGAGTTTCTGCTTTATGTGTGAGACTGTACTCAACTTTAGGAGGAATTTGGGGATACTCTTTCCGATTAATCATTCCATCTGCTTCCAATTCTTTAAGTTGTGAACTTAATGTTTTAAAGGTAATAGCTCCTATTTTTCTTTTCAAATTATTAAACCGAACTGTTTGGTTTTCTGCAAGAATATAAATAATAAGCATTTTCCATTTACCACCAATCACTGACAATGTATATCCAAAAGGTGTTTCTTGAATATTCCCCTTCTCTTTATAGTCAGCCATACCCATTTTCACACTATCCTTTCTGGTAGTACCTTTCAAAAAAGTGCGTACTATTTTTTTGTTTGCGTTCATTTTATACTGACATTACTTTGAAGTAAAGGAGAGAAAAAAATGAAAAATGTTAAAATCTACAATCATGATCTTTGGAATCACGGTATTTCCCAAGGTTATAGTGTCAACGGCACTATCTACATTTCAGGGCAATTTTCCCACGATATGGAGGGTGCATTCGTTGGCGATGGCGATATCGAAGCACAGACACGACAAACTCTTGAAAATCTAGATCGTGTTCTAGAAGGGTTTGGTGCAACGAAGTCCAACCTCGCTTATCTGGAAATCTATTTAACAAATGCAAAAGAACACACCGAACCAGTCATCCGACTTTTCAAGGAATACATGGAACAGCATCGACCAGCGGGTAGCCTCATTGGCGTAAATTATTTGGCATCCCCAGAGCAACTAATCGAAATCAGCGCAGTAGCACACACAGACTAAGTAAGCAGGGAAAGTTATAAAGGGAAATAAACTAACCCCCGAATAGATAGCATTTTAGAAAAAGTAAACCTATTCGGGGTTTTTGTTTTTTAAAAGACTAAATCCCAATATTTATTCCAGCTATTTTATTAAATACCCTCGATAGCAGTTAAAATGTAATCCTCTACGGCTTGTCTGTAATCCTGATTTGTGATGTCATCAATGACATAAGTTTTTTCGTTTTTTCGGTCTTTGGATTTAAACCACCCGTCATGATGCGTTCTGCTGCAATTCTTACAACGATTTGATTGACCATTATAATACCCCTCCAACTTTATGGGCCGGCCACATTGTCATTTCTTCGCTGTTAGTTTTACCAGCGCTGGTCGGTCGTCGGTCTGCCTGTCCTGGTGATTTATTGTTTTGAAAAATACCAAGGGAAGAAATATTTACCTGTCCAACCTCCCCTTCATTTTACACTGCATATTGATTAAAATGATACGTTTGGAACATTTGTAACGCTTGGAACATATGTAACTAGATTATATGTAAGAAATAGTTTACAATTTGTAAAAAATAAATTACAATCAGTATAAGAGGTGGTGCTATTGTTAAATAACAAATTAGTAATTTGTAGGGCGGAAAAAGGATGGACACAACAACAATTAGCTGATGTGGTTGGTGTCAGTCGACAAACTATAGCAGCTTTAGAGAAAAATAAATATAATCCGTCTTTGATTCTAGCTTTTAAAATTGCTAATTCATTTGAGAAAGAAATAACGTATGTATTTAATTATGTGGAGGATGAATAATGGTCAACGTAGCTACGATTAGTATTTGTATTTTAGCAGTGTTAGTAATTATTGCAGAATTTTATAAATCTACATTTGAACGTAAGATGGAGTCGCAAGATGAGAGAGGTCAAATGCTCATCTTTAAAATCAAGTCATTTTCTTATTCTGTTCTAACTGTTGGTATATTAATTGGAGTAGCACTAGTAGCAATGTTTAAATTAATAGATAAAGAATATTTTATTTATTATGTAATGCTTGTGTTTTTCATTCAAAGTATATCATCATCTATTTATTTGGCCGTTGTTCGGAGAGTGTAAAATATTTTGTTAATAACCCTGTCTTACATTGAGGACAGGGTTATTTTTGTTTACTTCATCATCATATCAATTACCCGTTCACGCACTCGTTGTACGCTTGTATGACTCATATTAAGCTTTGCTACCAATCCGATGGAAAGGCATGCCCTCTAGTAACCAATAAAGTACTTCTTGCTCTATGTCACCAGTTACGTTATCGATTAGATTTTGTACCATCAACAATTCGTTTTTAGTTTTGTTAATACGTACCTCGCGTGCTGCTCTAAATTGAACATGTGCATGCACTGGATCACTTGTACTTCCAACAGCTTTAGGCATCATTGCCTCAATGCCATACTTTGCTGTAGATGCAGCAGCCGTTAAAGAATCAAGTTCGTCCTTCATTCTCATGTACTTACACATGTTGTCATGGTACTTCTTAATAGCTTTGTCTAGTTGGTAGCGATTTAATTCTGTTTTCTCTTTTAACATAGGTTTGCCCTCCTACGGTGTGGTATAATGATGTTGTAAGCACCATCAAAGGGCATAAACCAATTCGAGCTGTAGCGTGTGAAGACGCTGCGGCTTTTTATGTTATAATCTGGTTAAAAAGGAGCTGTTTCTAGTGTACGAATATAAGTTTGTTAAAATTGAGTTTAAAAAAATATCAGGTAGACCTACCGAAGATTACCGAGAAGTAATTAAAAATCACGCAAAAGAAGGTTGGAGATTTATTCAAATCTTAACTCCTGACTTTACTACTGCACCTGGGATGGGTACTTACTATGAACTAATTTTCGAGAGACCACAAAATACATAAAACCTATTTCTGAGGCTTTAAGCTAAGAACCTTCGAATTTAGTTACTAAGGGTCACCCTATCCAAAGTGACCCTTTAACGGTTTATTTTTACATATTGTGCAGTAAACTACTGTTGAATTATTTCGAGTATTTTTCCATCTTCTCTTTTTAAAACTACATACTTTTAAATGGATGGTTAATAATAAATTTATAAAATATTATAAAAGAGGTGTATTTTATAAATGAAAAAGGACCTATCTGCTTTAATAATATCAATTACTCTTGTTTTATTTTTCCTACCAAGGACAGGATTCGGGTTTGGACCCACACAGGATTCTAACGAACTTAGATTACAGGATATGCTAATGTTAATGCTTACCCCTTATATCGAAAAAGATTTGACTAACTATTATTACCCGAAGATTTTTAAGGATGTTTCACCTCATGTAACTCCGTGGAAAATTGAATTGATTGAAACTAAAAGAAATCATTTTCGAGGCTTTGATTTGCAAATTACTTTTGAAATTGAACCAACTGATGGCGGTCATAATATTTCATTAGGAAAGGATCAAATGACTTATGAAATATCTTTTGGACCTGAGGTTAAATTGATAAATCACACTCATCTAAAGACGTATAAATATCCACCAGAATAATTCATTAAAACTTTTAATTTTATAGTCGATTCCTTCAATTTATAGAATTTTGTTTTTTCATTTTTCATCCTACTGAACAATTTCTTTCAATTGGATAATAGCTTTTTATCTTTAAAAACATCACCTATGATTCGTGATCTAAAGTGCACGTTACCAATAAAATTTTCATCCCTGCACAAAATGCCCCCTGATGAAAGATAACTTCTTCGTTCCATCCGTTATCATCTAAATCGTTGTGTCCACTGTATTGTAGTAATTTAAATTCTCCATCATTGGCTTGCTCAACAATTCCAAAACCTAATGCTGTTGCAACTCCATTGAAAGTAATACGTTTGTTTTTTAAATCAAGCCATTCAACTTCTACAATTCCCCCATAACTTAAATGGTTAGGATTCGTAATTTTTGCTCGAAATTTAATAGCATTCACTTATAACAACCACCTTCACAATATCTTTCTATTATTTGTATAAAAACATAATCCCATTGCTATTTAATACATAGAATAAACCGTACCTTAAATTGCTTGAGATAAATACTTTAGCTAATCCTTTAATACGGCACTTCCCATGGCTCCTTGTAAGGTTTAGATTCTTTTTTGATCACTTCCTAGTCTTGTTGGTAAAGATCAGTAACTTTATGAGTATTACATAATAATTCCTAGTGATAATAAAACCTCTTCTGAACAGACTAATTTGAGGAGGTGAAATCCATGTCAAAAAATCGAAACAAGAACCGAACTGCTGACCAAATTAGGCAAAAAATCCAGCAAGCTGAAGCTAACAAAATTCAAGCTTCTGGTCGTTTTTCAAATCAAAATTTAATGAATTCAACGAACAACGTAGAATTCGGAACTGAGACTGATGCGAACCAAGTAAGACAACAAATTCAAAATGCGGAAACAGAGTACCTCCAAGGAGCTTCTGGCCCTAAAGCAAATTATGGTTTTGGAAATAACTTAAATTAATTTTTTCCGGCAGATTTAATCTGCCGGTTTTTGATTTTAATCCTCCCAATTTACCATTCAATCGTCACCTCTGCCCTCGGATTATCTGAATACAACTTTCGAGCAACCAACTCTGTTACTTGGCTATCGTCATACCATAAAAACTTGCTTAGACTGTCTTTAATGCCCTTTACTAAATTGTCGATGTCTGGCTTGGTTGTTGGTATTAAAACGCCGTCTACGGCTAATGTCGCCATGTGTATCACCTCGATTATTTATTTAGAAGTTGATTATTACTAAATCGTCACTGTAGTGCCCTCTGGTAATCTTTCACTCCGTTTGTATTAACACTTCATTAATTTTCAGTAATAATTCATCTTTATTAAATTCTTCTTCACCACTTAGCGTATCGAAAGTACTTTCTAATACGAATCTTAGAGAGTTTATTTTTTCTACATTTGTCAATCCAGGATCTTTATAACCGTTTATCACTTGCTTAGCTTTTTTATAGCAAACTCTTAATGCGTGTTCCTCGCTGTTAGTCTCAATAGCCCTATGACATTTAACGCATAAAGTTATTAAGTTTTCTGGATTTGTTCGAACCTCCTAATCTCCGTTTTTAATATGTGATGTATCTCTAGTTCTTCACAATCAGATTCGCAAACATAACATCTATGTCCATCTCGTTCTAATATTTCTTCTTTTACTTTTTCGGTAAAAGATGTTAAGACAAATTCCGAAATGGTTATTCCTAATGCGGTATTAGGTTCAGTGTTTTTTGCTTGTTCCAGTATCTTCTTAACTTTGTTGGTCACAATTTCTTTTAAGTTATCAGCAGAATTTTTTCTTTTTCTGCGATTTTTAAGGTTATATTCATATCCACATTTATCGTTGCAATACTTTTTACCACTTTGTTTTCTTGAATCAAAAACAAACTCTTTTCCGCAATTTAAACATTTGCGATTTGCTGGTTTAAAACCCTTTAATTTTCTGCTTTGAATGAAATATATATTGAAGCTAATAAAACTAATTGGAAGCCGACTTCTGAAAGAAATCATATTTATGTGATGAATAAATATGTTTTAGATTATAATGGACCTTCAAAATAAAAAGTGTGAATAACTTGATAATACAAAGAGAATTAATCGATCCTTTGATAAATGAAGGATTTAAAGAAGGTACTCTTTTAAATATATATAGACGAGTAAATGCTATTTTTTCATTCGCTATTAAAAATGAATTTTTAGATCGGAAAAGATTCACCTCTCCTAATTTGAAAAAAGCTAGTGAAAGTATTAAACGAAACGCACTTACTATTAATGAAGTAACAGAAATCCTAGAAATAGCACGTACTAAATACAAAATAACTCATTATACTTGTTTGAGCATATTATTTTTCAGAAATGCGTGTTGGTGAATTAAGAGCTTTACAATGGGAAACAGATATTGATTTTGAAAATAATTTAATTCATATAAACAAAACTAAGGATCGTTTTGGTTCAAGGTCCCCTAAAACAAAAAATAGTTATAGGAAATTTCCAATGAATGAAAGTATCAAAAATATTTCCTTGATTATCGAAAATGGTACGAGGAAATAATGGAAACCTATAAGTTTAGGAATCCAGAAGGACATGTAATCATTACCTATGCTGGTGAGCCAATTGGTGAACGTTATTTATAACGCATTATTGATTTGATGTGTGAAAGAGAAAATATAACTTACTTTACGCCCCATTTCTTGCGGCACACATTTGTGACGATACAATTATCTAATAATATTCCAGTTTCTACGGTTGCTGCTCTGGTTGATGATACTCCAGAAACAATTTACAAAGTTTATACACATTCATTTGCAAAAGATGAGGTACATGCATCTAATCTTATGGATGAAATTATTAACCTGAGTTCATTTGAAAAAACTAAAGAAATCAAAAAATGATGAAATTGGGGTACATTTTGGGGTACACGTTTTTCTCTCCCCTACTCTGTTAGAACTGTGTCATAATCCATTAACTTAGTAAACTTCTGCAAATCTTGATATATCAATGTTTACAAAGAAAAAAACACTCGTATTTTTTACGAGTGTTTCATAATTTTTATGACAACCATTTTGGAGGAGTATTTTTTTCCCAATAGATATCCCCTAAATTGTAGTGTGCCATAAAGTTATCCTCGGCACTGTGGTAATGGAAGTTATAATAATAGCCTTCCTGTGGTCTTTTTTCAGTTCGCACATGGAAGCGAATTAAATCATTACCCGTTTCATTATTAATGATATTAAAGATTTTTTCTCCATAATTTCCACTTGGTCTTTCTGAGATTGTTAAGGATGCTAAAGATGAATCATCTAAGCTAGCCACTGTCATCGCAATGGCTTCCTCCATTTTCGGAAAAATAACAGCATCAAATTCATTGCTGATTTTTGGTCCAATTTTTGTGCCAAACTTTATGTAGGATTGTTCTTTTGCAGCATCTAAAAGCAACGCATTATAGTCAACTGGATCTTGCTGTATCTCTGTTTGCACTATCTGGGTGTCATCTGGTGCTGCTGCAAGGGCAGTGCCTGTCCCTTGATCTGGTCCTATTGAAGCTCGATTTGAAGGGTTATAATCAAATGCTTCCCATATCTCATGTGTTGGCGTAATTAATCCAAATGTTAAAAACGCAACCATGATGACAATACTCTTTTTAACCCACTTCTTCATTCATTAACACCTTCTCTCTTTATGTACAAATTGGTAATTCTGCTACTAATATATACGTACAAGCTAATAAAAGGTTTCATATTTCTAAAATTCATTGTACAATATTTATGTATAAAGTGAAACTTCATGCACTGGTAGAATGTTCAATCGCCTATGAATGTAAGTTAAAGCAATGTTGCACTTACTGGAAGATGAAGTATTTCAGATAAAAGTGTCGTTTTTTAAAAGGAGGTACAAGCATGGAAATCGCAATGGGTATTGGTCTTTTATTAATGTTAGGTTACTTATCATCTTTATGCTTCACGAACTAATTTAGTTAAAATGCATAATGATAACCGTTCTTATGCACACCGTGTTATCAAGGTTTTTGCTATTATTTCCGAATTTCTTTTAACGCAATATGACTTCAAATTGGGGCTTATGGGGCTGCAATGGGGCTAATAAAATACGGCGAAGTTGTGCATAGGAATGTATGAGTGAGATTGGGGCAAATTGCTTCAATCTTTTTTTGTTATTATCCACACATTGCCGTTTCCTAAAAACAAGTTGTTAAATCTTGTGAAAAACGGATTTTTGAATTGTGCCTGCTCATTTCAAAAATCCGTAACATTTGTCGGAGGCTTTATCTTCATTTTAGATGTTTGGACACGAAGTGGAACCAAAACCGCATTCATCACTCCTCCTTGCATAGTTGGCGCAAAATCATTTTTTGTAAATTAACTTTT
>Ga0213823_1001857_pt1 | contig 12150 bp, 14 predicted proteins | sample MC6MC0907MG_FD_179887 | JGI IMG/M metagenome (GOLD analysis project Ga0213823, IMG submission 179887) | Enriched soil aggregate microbial communities from Iowa State University, Ames, United States - MC6-MC0907-MG | ecosystem: Environmental > Terrestrial > Soil > Unclassified | place: USA: Iowa...
TAGTAAGAATGGGCGTAATTTATCTAATACCTCTTGTACTTGGTCGTTAATTGTTGCTTCAGCCATTTATCTCGACTCCTTTCCTTATAATGATTATAATGTTAGCAACAGAAAAAATCCAATATAGTATCACGGGGAGAGGAAATACAATGGGACAAATGAAACCAATGATCGAAATTTATGGAACAGCAGTTATCTGCGCTAGCTGTGTAAACGCACCTTCTTCAAAGGATACATATGAGTGGCTACAGGCAGCGATTGATCGAAAATATCCAAATCAAGCTTATGATATTCGTTATGTAGATATCGAAGGTCCAATTGAGAATGAACGAGATCAAGATTATGCAACTCGCATACAAGATGATGAATTTTTTTATCCATTAGTTTTAATAAATAATGAAGTAGTGGGAGAAGGTTATGTGCAATTAAAGCCTGTCTTTTCAGCGCTTGAAAAAATGGGCTTCACTCCAGATGAAACCGTATAAAAAATAAAATGGATTGCTTCAACTGATTACAATTGAAGCAATCCTATTTTGGCTCTAAATGGCTAGGTTAATCGTTTTGGTATTTATACAGCCATAATAGTCCTGATTTCATCAATCGAGCTATACGTCCTGTTACAGTTGTGTCTGCTAAATAAGCAAAGCCCTGTTTTTTACCAAGTGATCCCATAAAGCCTTTTAATTTAATATCTGGCATCTTCTCTGGTAAATTTTCACCTTTCCAACGCATACGAAGCACTTTTACAATATGTTCTGCTTGTTCCTCAGCTAACTGAGCACTAGGGGGAAAATCCGACGAAGCACAATCCCCAACAACATATACATGCTCATCATCAAGGACATTAAAATATTGCGTTACTAGTGGACGACCTTGCTTATCTTTTTCAACATCCATCTCACGCACAATTTTCACTGGCTGGACACCAGCAGTCCAGACAACCGCATCCAGTGGAATTTCATCTTCATGATTAAAGATTTTACCAGGCTCAACCTTTGTGATATTCGAATTGGCAATGACATCAACATCATGCTTCACAAACCAAGCCTTCACATAGTTACTCAATTTTTCTGGGAAGTCCTTCATAATACGCGGACCACGGTCAAATAATTTTATCTTTAAATCTGCGCGACTTTCACGAAGCTCACTTGCAAGCTCAATCCCACTTAAACCAGCCCCTACAATTCCGACTGTAGAGCCCGCTGGTAAACCACAAAGTGCTTGGAAGGTTGCACGTGATTTCGCCATAGTTTGAATGCTAAATGTGTACTCCTCTGCACCTGGTACACCGTGATATTTATCTTCACAGCCAAGCCCTACGACTAAATCATCATATTCAATACGTTGCCCATCTTCTAGAATGACTACTTTTTCAGCACGATCAATGTTAACGACTTCTCCATATACAGCCGTTAAACGTTCATGCTCCGGGAAGCTTACACGAATTTCTTTATCTGTTGAAGTCCCTGCTGCTAATGCATAAAATTCTGTTTTTAAACTATGGAAAGGGGCTCTGTCTACTAGCACGATTTCCGTGTCTAATGGAAGATTGTTTGGTAACAAACGAAGCATGACACGCATATTGCCGTAGCCGCCACCTAAAAGTACTAATTTTCCCATAATAGTCTCCTTTTATACCTCTTATAATAATTGTTCACAAAGTATCCACAAATGAGTATAACCGATTGTGAGATGTTTCACAATATAAGAATGCAATTTTGTGAAAGATTTCACAAAATAAATGATTACCTGCATTTTTCGAATGATTTTCGTAGTATTTGCATTTCGTCATTACAGCTCTAATCCCCCTCATAGTTCCCTTCAATTCCTTTTTTTCAAGAATTTAACTAGAAATTAAATTCCTCCTTCAGCTCAAGGTAAACTTAAATTATTGACGAAAGTTTTAAAAGCGAGTAGCATTACTTTGGTGAGGTGACATGTATGAATCCAATGGTTGAATTTTGTATAAATAATTTAGCAAATGGCTCTCAAAAAGCATATGAAATATTAGAGCGTGATCCAAACATCGACGTTTTGGAATATGGCTGCCTCAGCTACTGTACGAAATGCTCAGAATCCTTTTATGCAATCGTCAATGGCGAATTAGTGGAGGCTGACTCTCCTGAAGCGTTAACAGAAGCCATCTATCAATTTATAGAAGAAAATCCTCTATGGTAGACAATAAAGAACAACTATATTAAATTTGAACATATGAAAAGGATGTTATGCCAAAATTTCGACAAAACATCCTTTTTAATTTTATTAAATTAAAGCCTCTATAACATAAGTTGGCTGCTGTTCTTTCTCTAACACACTACTTGTTGGTGTTACACCTGTATTAACATGAATAGTATCACAGCCAAAACGAATACCACACATGATATCTGTATCATAATTATCGCCAATCATGACCATCTCTTCTTTTGTAAAACCGTGCTGAGAAGCAATCATCTCAAGCATAGCAGGTGATGGCTTGCCAATATAAATGGGTTCAACATCAGCAACCTCCCCAACTAATCGAGCAAACGCCCCATTTCCAGGAAGAAATCCATATTCAGTCGGGAATTTAATATCTTGATTTGTTGCGATAAACGTTGCACCTTTTTGAATAGCAATTGTTGCCTTGGCAAGTGCCATATAATCCAAGGTGCGATCAATACCCATAACGAACACCTCTGGCTCTTCCTCAACAGGCTCAATACCTTCATTTAATAACGCTTTACGAATACCATCAGAGCCCATCATGGCAACTTTTTGACCTGGGAAGTTTCGCGCAATATATTTGGCTGTCACCAGTGCACTTGAGTAAATATGTTCAAGGGGTGCATTTACACCAATGGCGATTAAAGCCTCCTGCAGTTGCTCTCTAGTCTTAGAAGAATTGTTTGTAACATAGAAAGGCTCAATACCAATTTGCTGCAAACGTTGAATAAATGAGATTGCAGAAGAGATGCCCTCTTTTCCACGATAAACTGTACCATCTAAATCAAAGCAATATGCCTTATAGTTTTTCATTGATGATCCTCTGGTAAAAATGCAGATACCGGGCCAAGTTCATTTGTTAAATAATCGTTTACGGCGGGTGGGAACTGCTTTAATGCAGGTAGACTTGCTGTTAACACATCGATTACTTCCTGAATATCGACCTCTATAAACTCACGAACAAGCATTTTACGTAAGCCTACAACTGCTTTTAATGGCCCTTCTATTTCTGTTGATACAACTTTTTCATCGATTAATATATCAATAATATCCTCATAGCTTCCCGGATCACGCATAATGAAGCCGTCTATCATCAAATTTCCAACATCCATCATTGACTCCATAATATTGTGACCAATTCGCTCGATTGCTAATTTTTTAATATCATTTTGCAGCCAGTTATCTTCTGTCTCCAAAATAGCTAATAATCCATCTAAGTACTGTAAATTTTTTGTGATTTTATTACGATCTACAAAATACACAAGGAAAGCCCCCATTCAAATCTTTAAAAGTTGATAGTTTTTTCTCTTCTATAGTACCATATCTATAGGACTGGAAGGAGATTAAAAGATGGAACGTTTTTTTTTATATGATGATGTAGAGGATACAAAAACACGCTTTGTTAGTTTTGCAGGAAAAAAGCTTCGTTATGATTTAGCTATTTTGCAATCGGGTCGTTTTTTTGGTAAAGTGCTTGTCATGGATATTCAATTTGGACGCTTCGCCATTATTGGTCCAGACGATATAGAAGAGCCGGGCTATCTTGAGCATGTTTACAATCGTTCAGAGGAAGATACTGTTGAATTACGAGAATATTTACGTGAATTATTGAATTAACACCCTTTAAAAATAGGGTGTTTTTTTATAAGAGACTCCTTAAGAATTGATTACAAAAAAATTCCGCTTTCTACAGGCACCTTGCATGTAAAACAGAAGATAGCGGAATTTTTTGGTAACAATCTTAAAAATAATAATTTATCCAACCATATGCTAATCATTAGTCAAAATAGAAGGATTATCTTTATTTCGTGGCTTATTTTTATTCTCATTATCGTTTTGCTTTTTAGCTTGTTTATTTTGTCCAATAACACCTAAGTCGTCGACACTAATATCAAAACCATACCCGTACTCCTCACGGTCAACTGTTTTTTTATTGTGCTGTTCTTTAGTCAAGTTCATCACCTCCATTTAGTAAATTATCCTTTTTCATATGATTTATACGTGACTCCTTGTGCATCTTCAATTATCCAATTAGCTGCACTTATTAAATCTGGAAAAATTGCGTCTGCTAATGGATCTCTTTCACCTAAAAAAACACCTTTGGTTCCTGCCCGTTTTCCGGCTATAATATCCGTGTCTGTATCTCCCACCATGTAGGATTTGGATAAATCAATATTATACTTTTCCCCAAGATCTACGATGAGTTTACTATTGGGCTTACGGCAGTCACAGCCCGACTTTGGTTTATGTGGACAATAGACTACTTCGTGTATAATGGCACCGTCCTTTTTTAATTCCTTCATCATATGCTCATGTATTTTTTGAAGCTTTGACTCTTTCATAAACCCCAAGCCAACCCCACCTTGATTGGTTACCACAAATATATAGTCAAAATACTTATTTAATTTTTTTATAGCCTCTGGCACACGGGGCAGGAAATAAAAATCCTTGGGCTTATTCACAAACTTAACACGATTCGTTAACACCTCATTAATTACACCGTCACGATCTAAAAATACAGCTTTTTTCATCTTAGCAACACACCTTTAATTTTAAATATACATTTATTAGTGTGCCCCAAATTACAAAAAATCATCTTTTACAAATTTAAAAAATACTATTATGTCAATGAAATCAAGGTGACAAATTAAAAAGTATAGCCCTTTTTCAAAACGAGGGGTTGATCTCCGTTCCGACTGAGTGCTTTGCCGCTGACGCTTCGCTTTCGCGCAGAGCAGAGCTTCCTGGGGGCGTCCGATGAGCCGCTTCACTCGCGCTCCAGGGTCTCATCTGTGACGCTGAATCCCCAAGGAGTTACTCAGTCTACACTCCAATCAACCATTGCTCATAGTATTTTCATTGGCATTCACATAAATGTATAGTGATATATTGAAGTTGTCACTATTTTGTGGAAAAATGGAGCTTTGATAACAGTTTTCTATGTAAATGCAGAGCGACAGTAATAATTGGCTTTATGTAAAGTGACAAATTAGTTTTATGCATAAAATGAAAGTTGAAAGCTATAGAATTGTACCACTTTTCTATCCATGTTAATGGTGGTTAGTAATATTCTTTTACTTTTGAAGGAAGAAAATATTTAAAATTCTACACTATTGCAGATTGGAGTGCAAGGCTATTCGACTCCCGTGGGATAGCGAGACAGGCGAGAAACTGAGGCCAACACGAGGTTGGTCACGAAGGCGTTGTCACAGGACGTAACGCACTTAGCCTTCGTTCCTCCAGCCCAGGAAGCGGCTCGTCGTTCGCCCACTGGAAGCTTTGCTCTGTGCGAAAGCGAAGCGTCAGCAACAAATGTTTTAACTGTGCGAAAGCGAAGCGTCAGCAACAAATGTTTTAACTGTGCGAAAGCGAAGCGTCAGCAAAAAAGCGAGTAGCCTGGAACGGAAATCACCTTCATTTTGACTAAATATTCACAAAGAGTCCCTTGACCATTTAGTTTTTCAACACTAAGAAAAACCCTGATGCAAATGGCATCAGGGTTTTGTTGTTGTTTATTCTAATATTGGCTCATTTTCAATTGGCTTTGTCACTTCGTTATCTTCACCAACAACCTCTTCTTGTTGGTAAATTGCCTTACCAGATTTACGTAATACGAAATAGGCACAGCCAAAATTACAAAACTCATATAAATAATCTTGAAGCGTACTAATTTTCGTATCGAAAGTAGATTTTTGATTTTTATCATCAAAAAAGCCTTTTAAGCGTAATTGATTATAGCCCCAATCGCCCACAATATAATCATATCTGGCTAAAATATCTGAGTATCGCTCATTAAATACTTCCTCTTGAAAGGCGTCTCGGTAATCTTCAATAATCTCATATTCATATCCATCAATAATAATCAAAGTGACACCACCTATTCTATGACAGCTTTTGCTTTATAATTCTGCTTGTAATTGTCGTTCTTTTGTTGCTGCATTCACTTGCTCATCAGCATGATAGCTACTACGCACAAGTGGGCCAGCCTCGCAATGCTTAAAGCCTTTTTCCATCGCAATTTTACGTAGCTTCCCAAATTCTATTGGAGAATAGTACTTTTTAACAGGCAAATGCTTTTTCGTTGGCTGTAAGTATTGACCGATAGTCATAATATCTACATTATTTGCTCGTAGATCGTCCATTACTTCCAAAATTTCTTCATGTGTCTCACCTAAGCCGATCATTAAAGAAGACTTTGTAGGGATATCTGGCTGCATTTCTTTTGCCAAGCGAAGGAATTCTAAGGAACGCTCATATTTTGCACGTGCACGTACTCTAGGCGTTAAGCGGCGCACCGTCTCAATATTATGGTTTAAAATATCTGGCTTTGCGTCCATTAAAATTTGCAGGTTCTCTTGCAAGCCACCTAAATCAGATGGTAGGACTTCTACAGATGTAAACGGACTCTTACGTCGAATCGCACGCACCGTCTCAGCGAGTACTTGTGCGCCACCATCCTTTAAGTCATCACGCGCAACCATTGTAATAACAACGTGCTTCAAATTCATAATGGCTACCGAATCTGCTACACGCTCTGGTTCAGCTAAATCTAGCTCATTTGGTAAGCCTGTTTTAACGGCACAAAAACGGCAAGCACGCGTACAAACGGAACCTAAAATCATCATTGTTGCTGTACGACGTTCACCCCAGCACTCATGAATATTAGGACAGCGTGCTTCCTCACATACTGTATGCAGATTTTTTTCACGCATCAGTTTTTTTAGCCCTTTATATTCATCATTTGTGTTTAGTTTAATTTTTAGCCAGTCCGGTTTTCTTAAATGTTCTTCCTTATTTGTGCTTGTAGGTTTACAAGATGTCATACGAATATCGCCCCTATCAAAAATGTGCTTTTTTTATATTAACTATCTTTACTGTTGTCAATGTAACATATTAAAGGAACGGCAACAACTATCACAGCAACTTTTCTATTTATCAAATGGTATAGGTATTTCAAGTGATGGCTGAGTCCCCTCAGTACCATTTGTATAAACATTGGGTACAGGCCCCCTTGTCAATCCCATTGCAACTGGGATATCCTGCGTAATGGTTGAGGATTTACTAGCGAATGGGACAATGATTTGTACATTTACCTCTATACGAATTCCTACTTCCACAAACGCACTGTTAATACCATATTCCGTTATGGAAGAAGTAACATCACTATGCACATTACCAATTACATGAAAGCGTGCTGGAATTTTAGGACCTAAATTCCCCAGTAGTGGAATATTTGCTGCTTGGCTTATTGGTATATAAAAGACAATCCCATTTCCTTCTTTTATTTTATTTAAATCATATTCAATATTATCGAGATCAGGCAAACTCGATAAATCTCCTAGTTCTGCTTGCTCCAAATACATTTTTACTTGCTTTACTGTGTCTGCACGTACTCGATTAATGATTTCTGTATTAATTTTCAAATCAGAGCTGCTGTTGGGAGATACTTCTACAAGAACGTCATTAATATCTAAAACATTTAAAGATGCTTTACTCACAACATAGGATGCAATTTTATTGGTTTGTACTTCAGCATATTGTAAGTAGGTGGGCATAAGTCGCTCGTTCAAAAAATAAATGAATAAAGAAACACCTATAATGATGCTTACGATTAACAAGGTCAAACGATTTAACCGTTTTCCCTTTTTTCTATAGCTACCATAATGACTATAATTACTATATGATCTTAGTTTCATTCTTTTTCGAGGGAAAAACAAAAAAATCTCCTCCTGTTCCATAAAATATGAACAGGCGGAGATTTTTATTCGACCTTGGACGGTACAACATAGTCTGTTTCTACACATTCAATTGTTAAGCCAGGGTAATCCACTAAATTAATTTCATATGTAGCTGATAGTAATTGATTTTGCTCCTCAAAAACACGAATAAATGGGTATGCAGCATTCAAAGTATTTTGTCTTGATACGATGCCTCTACGATTATCCGATAATTTTAAAATAACTCCATTTGGATAATGGACAACCGCCTTTTTCAAAGCTCTCACAATACGTGCATCATAAATAGTACCTGCACCCGCCTCTACAATTGCTAGGCCCTGTGATGGTAGCATTTTCTCACGGTAAACTCGATTTGTGGTCACCGCATCAAAGACATCAGCGACACCAATAATTTTAGCAAACGGATGAATTTCGAAATCAACTAAGCCTCGAGGATAGCCACTGCCATCAATGCGTTCATGGTGCTGGAATGCACAGTGAGCTACTAGCAATGATATAGAATGTAAATTACGTAACAAATCAAAGCCATAACGTGTATGCTTTTTCATCGTATCAAATTCCTCATTGGATAAGCGTCCAGGCTTTGTGAGAATTTCCTTTGGTACCATTAGCTTACCTACATCATGTAACAAAGCACCAATGCCAATCAAACGTAAATCCTCTGCTGAATATCCAAGCTCCTTCGCAATAGCTATCGAATAGAGCGTAACCTGAAAGGAATGTTGGTATAAATATTCATCAAATAAATATGCATCTGTAAGTATTGTTAAAATTTCATCATTTCCTGTAACTGCTGACAGTAACTCATCTACAATTGAGACAATCGCTTTTGACTGCTGGTCAAGTATATAAGAGGCATTCACTGGATTTAATCCATCCATTGATTGAAAAGAACTCTTAATGGTTGAAACTGCCTTATTTCGCATTGCAGTTGGAACGGTTTCCTTTACTTCAATCCCTTCAGAAATTTCATCATCTATATATAAATAATGCATATTTAATTCCTGAAGTCTTTGAATAATGCGGTCATTTATCACAACATCCTTCTTTAATAAAGGATGTCCAGCCTCATTCCAAATAGTTCTTCCTAATACCATTCCTTCTTTTAATACATCGATTGAAATTAATCGCATGACCTCTTCCCCAATCCATTCTAAAAGCATTGATTTCTACGGCTTAAAAATTCTTTGCCCATAATCTATCATAATGTTTCGTAAAAATTCTGGTAGAATATATTTTTTCTTCGCATATTTAAAACTTGGATAAAAATAACCAAATGTAAATAAATCAAGTGTTACTAATTTATAAATTCGATCGTTATCTGCAAGCTTTCCATTGATAAGTAACTGACGATCCTCATTCATGGAAAAGCCATAAGTCAGCATCTTTCCAAAGATTACGCCCCTAAATCCTAGTCCTTTCAACTCAATATAGGGCCACTCTTCATTTTTGGATTGCTGGAATATTTCTTTCATTTCTGCAACCGTTAATTCAATCGTACATAAATTAATTGGATGTGGGAAAATCCTATGCAAGTCCAGTGCCGTTACAGTTCCCTTTGGTAGACCCTCTAAAAATATTCCTGCATTAAATAATGCACAGTCTGCTCCGCTTTTATCTAAGATGGCCCGTGCAAATAAATCGGATAATTGCGAATAATGGAACCATTCCTTATTGTACGATTTTTCCGTTGTAAATATTGGGATATCTAGTAATTGCTTGCCTTTTTCCTCATATGACTGTACAATATCTAGCTCATTTTTAACCTTTGGCAAATCCTTATTATGAATTAAACTATCCTTTTTTTCAACAATTTTCCTCAGTTTTTTATCATATTCTACCACAAGATGCCCTGTATATTGTCCAAATTTTCCTCCACCTGTTAATAAAACGCCATTAACAAGCTTTCCATTCGGAAGAATATGATGGGTATGTGAACCAAAGATTACATCTATTTCCGGGCACTCCTCCGCTAAAAGCTCATCCTCTGTCACACCTAAATGTGACAAACAGACGATAATATCTACTTCATTACGAAGCTGAAGAGCTAGCCGAATTAATGTTCCCCGAGCATCGTCCATTTGCCATTTTAATTCTTTATAATAAATTTCAAACATTGCTGTGGCTGCAATTACTGCCAGCTTAGTACCATGTGTTGTGATTAATATAACATAGGGCTTCATCCAAAAAGGATTACTTCCCTGTGAGGCATAGACATTGGCAACAACAACCTCAAACGCTGCCTCATCATACAAATGATATAGCTCTTCGTGTGACAATGTTATACCTTCATTATTACCAATGGTCACAACATCGTAACCCGCTTCATTTAGCAGTTTCACATTCCCCTTACCAATTGTAGCCTCTGTATAAATATTGGAACGATCTAAATGATCACCTACATCAAAAAGAAAACTTGATTCACCCAATGTTGCGAGCTCCATACGCTGCTCTTTCACATAATTTTGCATTCGTGGCCAATACTTAAAATGACTGTGCAAATCATTCGTGTGAAAAATATGAATTTTTTCCAGCATTTTAGCCACCTCTTCTTTTCATTCACATTATTATCTCAACAAGAGATATTCACAATAAACCTTCAATTATGGATCTAATTCCCATCAATAATAATATAACGCGCAACGCTACAACAAGTGTCTCTGATTTTATTCTTTTATTTAATGCTGCTCCAAGCTTTGCACCGATATAGGCGCCTGGGATTACAGGGATTGTATAGAGCCAAGGTACATGTCCTAAATATATGTGACTTGCCGAACCAACAAGCGAAGAAAGAAACACTAGGAACATCGATGTTGCCACAGCAACATGTGGTGGGAATAAAAATAAAATTATCATTGCAGGAACAATCATTGAGCCACCACCGATACCAAATAATCCAGAGGCAAAACCTATACAAAACGTTAAAATAATGGCAAACCAAATGGGATATCCATAAATAAAGGTATTACCTTCAGTATCTGTAAATTCTCGCTGCGTCCCATTTTTTACAAACCATTTTACTGGTTTCAATTTATCACGTACAAGTAATATTGTCGCTAAAATAATAAGTAAAATACCAAAATATAAATTAAATGAAGGTAAATCTAATCCCTTATTTACCCACGCACCAAGCATTGTTCCTGGGACACTACCTATAAAAAATAGTAAACCGCTTTTATAATCAACAGTTTTGGATTTCATAAAGCTTAAGGTTGAGGCAAGCCCAGTAAAAATCATCATTACAACAGATAATCCAACCACTTTTTGGGGTGTTATATCTGGAATCATTCCTAGATTCAATCCTACGAATAATGTTGCTGGCACTAATATTATGCCCCCGCCTAGTCCAACTAGTGCACCTACTAAGCCGGAAAACAGTGCAATAATGACTAAAAGAAAAAATTCCATTATAGTTCCCCTTCAAACATATTTAATTGTTTAGGTGCTAGTCCGACATCCTTAATGTCTAAGATACCTTGTAGCTCCTTCGCATTTTTAGCAGCATGCAGTCCTGAATTATTATTAAATAATACATAAAGCTCCTCCACCTCAGTCTCAAGTCCTTTGATATGATGCCCAAGCTGCTGCAACTCTTCTTTATTATAATCGTATAAGAACCGAACTTTTCGCCAATTTTCAGCATTTCCGGTGTTACGCCAGCCATGAATATTGCGACCATGAATTCGAATAAGTGCCTTCTTAGCAGTAACAGTAGGATAAAATGGAACTGATCCGACACCTGCTTGTGGCTCATCACAAATGGTATGAATAAATTGTTGCTCTCGTAAGAAATTCATAGTTTGCTGCACGACAGGCTCTGCATACCATGTTTGATTTCTAAACTCTATAGCCACCTCAAAATCCTTAAGCTGCTGTCGTATATACAACAAATATTGAACATTTTTTGCCTGACAATCAAACCACGGCGGAAACTGAGTAAGAATCATTCCTAGCTTACCATGGTATTTAAATTCATTGGCACATTCGATAAAGGCATTAAACATATCATTTTTTGATTCAAAAGGAATATCCCCCCGTAAATGCCCTGTCATGCCTTGATAGGCTTTGACAACAAAACGGAAATAATCCGGCGTATCCTGACACCATTTTTGTACATTCTCTTTAGATGGTATAGCATAAAAAGAAGTGTCTACTTCAACCGTTAAAAAATGACCCGTATAATCGAATAATTTATCTTTTGAGGCAGTCA
>Ga0213823_1001858_pt1 | contig 12147 bp, 4 predicted proteins | sample MC6MC0907MG_FD_179887 | JGI IMG/M metagenome (GOLD analysis project Ga0213823, IMG submission 179887) | Enriched soil aggregate microbial communities from Iowa State University, Ames, United States - MC6-MC0907-MG | ecosystem: Environmental > Terrestrial > Soil > Unclassified | place: USA: Iowa...
GCTTGAGGAGGCGCTGTCCTCGTTCGAGGCCGTGCAAGCCCAACTGCAACAACTCGACCCGTCAATGATCGAGATCGCCGGGCGCCTGCGCCGCCAGCCGCCGCAAGTGGCGATGACCGTCGCACGCGGCAGCTCCGATCACGCGGCGAGCTACTTCGCCTACCTGACCATGCAGCAACTGGGCGTGCCCGTAGCGTCGCTGCCGATGTCGGTGGTGACCATGCAGCAGGCGCCGTTGAAGGTCAGCGGTCAGGTCGCGTTCGCGTTTTCGCAATCGGGGCAGAGCCCGGATCTGGTCAACAGCCTGCGTCTGTTGCGCAAGCGTGGCGCGCTCAGTGTGTCGATGGTCAACGCTGCCGATTCACCACTGGAAGCTGCCTGTGAATTCAGCGTGCCGCTGCTCGCCGGCACTGAGAGCAGCGTTGCCGCGACCAAAAGTTTTATCGCCACCCTCAGCGCCAGCGCCCGGTTGATTGCGCACTGGAAAGAGGACAGCGAATTGCTCGAAGCCGGCAACGCCCTGCCCGAAGGCCTGCGCGAAGCAGCGAAACAGGACTGGAGCGTGGCCATCGAAGCCCTGCGCGATTGCGAGCGTTTGATGGTCATCGGCCGTGGCGCCGGTTTTGCCATTGCTCAAGAGGCAGCGCTGAAATTCAAGGAGACCTCGGCGATTCAGGCCGAAGCCTTCAGCAGCGCCGAAGTACGTCACGGCCCGATGGCGCTGATCGACGAACATTATCCATTGCTGGTTTTCGCCCCACGCGGTGCTGAACAGGCTGGCCTGCTGAGTCTTGCAGCGGAAATGCGTCAACGCGGCGCCCGCGTATTGCTCGCAGCACCGGATGACGTGACCGAGCGCGACCTGACCCTGACCCGCGCCGAACATCCAGCGCTCGATCCAATTCTGGCGATCCAGAGCTTCTACGTGATGGCCGCAGGTCTGGCCGTGGCCCGTGGCATGGACCCGGATCAGCCGCGCCACCTGAGCAAAGTGACCCGCACGCACTAACAACTGCTGATTGATGCAGCCCCCTGTAGGAGCTGCCGAAGGCTGCGATTTTTTGATTTTGATTCACAGAAAAACAAGATCAAAAGATCGCAGCCTGCGGCAGCTCCTACAGGGGACATCAAACCGAGATCTAACCGATGAGACCGAGCCATGCACAACAACAATAAAGAGCTGACCCTCAGCGCCCCGCTCAGCGGCCCGGTGCTCACGCTCGCCAAAGTCCCGGACGCGGTGTTCGCCAGCGGCGCGATGGGCGACGGCATTGCCATCGACCCGATCAATGACACGCTGTACTCGCCGTGTGCCGGAGTGATCATTCACGTCGCGCGCACCGGCCACGCGCTGACCGTACGCGCCGACAACGGTGCGGAAATCCTTTTGCATCTGGGCCTCGACACCGTCGAACTGAACGGCGAAGGCTTCTCGATGCTGGTCAAGGATGGCACGCGGGTCAGCAAGGGCCAGCCGTTGCTGCGCTACGACCTGGACAAGGTCGGCCAGCAATGCAAAAGCCTCGTCAGCCTGTTGATCCTGACTAACAGCGAGGATTTCCAGGTACGACCAATCACGTTGAAAGCGGTGAAAGTCGGCGAGCCGCTGCTGCACATTGTTGCGCGCAACAGTTCGGCGGCGAATGTCGAAGAAGTGGCAGGGCCTGAGGTTCACGGGCATGTGCGGGTAGCTCATCGCGGCGGTCTGCACGCACGTCCGGCGGCGTTGATTCGACAGACCGCGCAAGGTTTCAAAAGCCAGTCGCAACTGCACTTCGCCGGCAAGTCAGCGCCGTGCAACAGCCTGATCGGTTTGATGGGCCTGGCAGTCGGCGAGCGGGATGAAGTGCAGGTCAGCTGTCAGGGGCCGGATGCTGAAGCAGCGTTGCAAGCGTTGCTCACCGCGTTAGCCACGGCGCTGCCGGATGATCATCACGCGGTGGCGCCGGTGAGTGTCACGGCGGTTAAGCGCCCGGCCGAGGCTGGCGTGTTGCACGGTGTGTGCGCTGCACCGGGGTTGGTCGGTGGGCCGCTGTTCCGCTTGAACGCGATCAGTTTGCCGGTGGACGCAGGCAATCACGATCCGCTGAAACAACAGCAGGTACTTGAAGCTGCACTGCGACAGGTCAGCAGTGAAATCGACGACACCCTCGGCCAAGCGAAGAAGCACAAGAACGCCGATGAAGAAGCAATCTTTGCCGCGCACTTGGCACTGCTTGAAGACCCGGCACTGCTCGATGCCGCGCAGCAATCCATCGAACAAGGCATTGCGGCGACTCACGCCTGGAGCCAGTCGATCGATGTGCAGTGCGAAGTCCTGCAACACACCGGCAGCGCGCTGCTGGCCGAACGCGCCAATGATCTGCGCGACCTCAAACAACGCGTACTGCGTGCTTTGCTCGGCGAGGCGTGGAATTACGACGTGCCGGCCGGGGCCATCGTTGCCGCTCATGAATTGACGCCATCGGATCTGCTGCAACTCAGCGCCCAAGGTGTCGCCGGGTTGTGCATGGCCGAGGGTGGCGCAACCTCCCATGTGGCGATTCTCGCTCGTGGCAAAGGTCTGCCGTGCCTGGTGGCCCTGGGTTCGGCATTGCTTGATCAGCTGCAGGGGCAATCGGTCGTGCTCGATGCCGACAGTGGTCGCCTGGAACTGGCGCCGAATGCTGATCGTCTAGCCGAAGTTCAGCAAGCGCAAATCGAACGCCAACAGCGCCGAGACGCGCAACAAGCCAAAGCTCACTTGCCGGCCGAAACCCGTAATGGCGTGCACATTGAAGTCGTCGCTAATGTCGCCTCCAGCGCAGAAGCAGCAGATGCCTTCGCCAACGGTGCCGATGGTGTTGGCTTGCTGCGCACTGAGTTTTTGTTCGTCGATCGCCAGACCGCCCCGGACGTCGAAGAACAGCGTGCTGCCTATCAAGGCGTGCTGGATGCAATGGGCGATCACTCGGTGATCATCCGCACCATCGACGTCGGCGGCGACAAACAACTCGACTATCTGCCACTGCCGATCGAAGCCAACCCGGTGCTCGGCCTGCGCGGTATTCGTCTGGCTCAGGCCCGTCCGGAAATCCTCGATCAGCAATTGCGCGCGCTGCTGCAGGTCAGCCCGCTGCGCCGCTGCCGGATCCTGCTACCGATGGTCACCGAAGTGGATGAGCTGCTGCACATCCGCCAACGAGTCGATGCGTTGTGCCTCGAACTGGGTGTGAGCCAACGCCCGGAAATCGGCGTGATGATCGAAGTCCCCGCCGCCGCGCTGCAAGCCGAACAACTGGCCGAACATGCTGATTTTCTCTCGATCGGCACCAACGATCTCTCGCAATACACCCTGGCCATGGATCGCGACCACGCTGGTTTGGCCGCACGGGTCGACGCCTTGCACCCGGCGCTGCTGCGCCTGATCGCCTTGACCTGCGAAGGTGCGGCGGTGCACAAGCGTTGGGTCGGTGTGTGCGGCGCCCTCGCCTCCGATCCGCTGGCGACGCCGGTACTGATCGGGCTCGGTGTCAGCGAACTGTCCGTCAGTCCGGTGCAGATCGGCGAGATAAAGGACCGCGTGCGCCAGGTGCACGAAGCCGAATGCCAGCGCCTCAGCCGCGACCTGCTCAAGTTGAGCAGCGCCGCCGCCGTGCGCCACGCCTGTCATCAACATTGGCCTCTGCGCTAACAAAAACAACAAGGACAAACGCCATGTACCAACTCTTCATCGAAGGCCTGCAACGCCTCGGCCGCGCGCTGATGCTGCCGATCGCGATCCTGCCGATTGCCGGCCTGCTGCTGCGTCTGGGTGACACTGACCTTTTGAACATCGCGATCATTCACGATGCCGGTCAGGTGATCTTCGCCAACCTGGCAATGATCTTCGCCATCGGCATCGCCGTCGGTTTCGCCAAGGACAACAACGGCACTGCCGGTCTGGCCGGGGTAATCGGTTATCTGGTGATGATTTCCACGCTGAAGGTGCTCGATTCGACCATCAACATGGGCATGCTCGCCGGGATCGTCAGCGGTCTGATGGCCGGCGCGCTGTACAACCGCTTCAAGGACATCAAGCTTCCGGAGTACCTGGCATTTTTTGGTGGCCGACGGTTTGTGCCAATTGTCACCGGGTTTGCGGCGGTCGGTCTGGGCGTGGTGTTCGGCTACATCTGGCCGCCGATCCAGCACGGTATCAACGCGTTCGGCACCCTGATGATGGAGAGCGGCAGCATCGGCGCCTTCGTCTTCGGCGTGTTCAACCGCTTGCTGATCGTCACCGGCCTGCACCACATCCTCAACAACATGGCGTGGTTCGTGTTCGGCAACTTCACCGATCCAACCACCGGCGCATTGGTGACGGGCGATCTGTCGCGCTACTTCGCCGGTGATCCGAAAGGCGGCCAGTTCATGACCGGCATGTTCCCGATGATGATCTTCGGCCTGCCGGCCGCGTGTCTGGCGATGTATCGCAACGCCCTGCCGGAACGCCGCAAGGTGATGGGCGGAATTTTTCTGTCGATGGCGCTGACTTCGTTCCTGACCGGGGTGACCGAGCCGATCGAGTTCGCCTTCATGTTTTTGGCGCCGCTGTTGTATCTGCTGCATGCGTTGCTGACCGGGTTGTCGATGGCGATTACCAATGCGCTGAACATTCATCTGGGCTTCACCTTCTCCGGCGGCTTCATCGACATGGTGCTGGGTTGGGGGCGCTCGACCAATGGCTGGCTGGTAATTCCGGTCGGGCTGGCCTATGCCGTGGTGTATTACGCGGTGTTTGATTTCTGCATTCGTCGCTTCAATCTGAAGACGCCGGGTCGCGAAGATGTGGCGGTGACTGAAAAAGCCGTGCTCACGGAAAATGAACGTGCCAGCGCTTACATCAAGGCACTGGGCGGAGCGGAGAATTTGCTTACTGTCGGTGCGTGCACCACGCGGTTGCGCCTGGAGATGGTGGACCGCAACAAGGCTTCGGATGCGGATCTGAAAGCGTTGGGTGCGATGGCGGTTGTGCGTCCGGGCAAGGGTGGCAGTTTGCAGGTGGTGGTCGGGCCGATGGCCGACAGCATTGCGGATGAGATTCGCCTGGCGATGCCTTCACTGGGACGTACCGTTCTGGTGGAAAACGCTGTGGTTGCTGATGAGCTTAAAACTGTTGCGGTGGCCGGTTCTGAAGCGCAGCAATGGCTGGCTGCGCTGGGCGGTGGCGACAATGTGCTGCAACTGGACTGCATTGCGCTGACGCGGATTCGCCTGCAATTGGCCGATGGCAACGCTTTGTCCGAAGCACAGTTGAAAGAGCTGGGATGTCAGGGCGTTAGTCAGTTGGGTGGCGGGGTCTGGCATTTGCTGGTCGGGGATAAGGCGGCGAGTCTGAGTGGGGCGTTGGACGTTCTGGTCAATCGCAGCGAGGTCAGCGCCAAGGTCTGAGGTGATGGTTTCCGGGCCGGCCTGATCGTCAGCAGGCTGGCGCCCACAACTGATGTTGTGGGCATCATGAATCTTGAGCAACAGACAACGCCAGGCGCGTGGGCGTTCTTCAATACATATGTACCACCCTCGACACCGCCACCCTCGCCATGCTGAAGACTCTTCCCACCAGCATGGAGGCTGTGCCGATGAGCATTTCCACTGTACCCGCGCCCGAAGAGATCAATACCGATCTCAACCAGATCGGCCAATATCTTTTCAAGATCGAGGCCCCGCTGCTGCCTGAACAATCACCGACGACCGAGCAGGCCTACCTGAAACGCCTGAACGGGCAGTTGAAAAACTACCGCGAACATTTCCTGCAACGCAGCCGTGTGCTTTATCAGGCGCTGCAAACCACTGACCTGAACAGCGACGAAGGAAAGCAGCTGATCGCGACACTGAAAGTCAGGCTCGACACGCAGTTGATCAACATGGATCTTCGCGATCTGATCGATGGCAAACCCGCCAAGACCTTCTTGAAGTACGACGCCGGCTTCACCGCCCTCGGCCACGAGGCACGACAGACCGTCAAGGATCGCCTGCTACCGCCGGCAGCCGGGGTGCTGCTGGAAAAAACGGCATTGGGGCCGATGCTGCGTCCGGCCATGTACGCGCTGCAGTTCAACTACCAGGGAGCCACCGTCGAGCTGGCCGGCGCTTTTGTCGTCACTGAAAAGGACAGCCATCGGGTCAGCGACCTGGTGACGGATCAGAGCGCTGGCTATGTGGTGTTGTTCACGCCGGCAAGAGGTGTCGAGCACTTCGACTCGCTGGCAGATCTCGACGCTCAACTGCTTGAGTACTTCAAACAAGGCACCGGCCCTGATGGATTCATGCGAATGCTGCCGACGCGTTATCACAACGTCGGCGCAGCCGGGGTCTGGCCGCTGCAACTGTTGCGCATCGACAGCAGACCCTTGTTTGAACATATCTACGATGCGCTGATCGATAAACGCACGCAGGATATCGAGCGCGCGTTGAGCTTCGACGACAATCCGCAACAAGACGCTACCCGGTTGCTCACGGCCCTCGAGCGGGCCATTGCCGGAGCACTGCCGGATCTCACCCAGCGTCTGGAATTGAACGCGCAAATCCTGTTCGAACGCCACCTGCGCAACAGTGCTCCGGTTTGGTATCGCAGCGCGAGCACAACAAAGCAGACCGAGTTGGCACAGCTGGGAGGCAGCTATCATCAGGCACGGCAAAAGCTGCTCGATCTGATGGGGCCGGCTGCCAGCCTGACGGTACTCGCCCGGCAGCAGTGGCTTGAGCGCCTCAGCGATGACCTGGAAATCGATGATCTGGAACCACAGAACCTGCAGATCAGCACGCAACGTCGGGTCGCCGGGTACGGTGTATTCGAACACCGGCGCAACCTGCTCGATCTGTCCCTGCGCGGTCCGCATACCGGCGATGAGTTGTCGGGTTCGGAGTTTCTCCGCTATACCACCCTCACTTACAACGACGCCCCCTTGCCGGAGGCATACTCGGACGTGACGCCGGCATGGCTGGTCGAGCAAGCGCTGAGCCTGCAGCCTCGCGTCGACTTCAACCATTTGCAGAAAGAGATGCAGGCGCGGCCGGCCATCAGACCTGCCATCGAGCACATGCTGGAACAACGGCTCCTCGCACTGGCGTATTCGGCAGTGCTGCAAGGCCATCTGCTCGAGAGTGATCTGCAACTGATCCGGGATTTGCGCAGCGGTAGCCACTCACGCCTGCGTGCCGCGACACTGTCCGTGCATGGCGCACAACTTCAGGATTTGTGGGTACTGCGTCAAAGCGACAGCACCGGCGCTATCACCCGTATATTGCTCTGCACGCCACAAGCGCCGCGAGAACGGCAGTTCCAGGCGTTCGGCAGCGAGCTCGAATGCCAAACCCACATCCTGGGTTGGGCCAGCCACAGCGATGATGCCGACAGCATGGCCGGGTACCTGATCAGCCGTGCACCAATGCGTTTTCGCCAAAGCCTGCACAAAGTGCTCTCCGGCCTCAGTCTCAAGCCTGAGGACAACGAGCATGAAAAGGTCACCTTCGAAAACACCGGCAATCATGTCGTCTGTCTGCGGGCGATGGCGGATCACGTGTTGGCCACACGGCTCGACGACTATGACTTCAGCACACCACCGTGGTATCGCTCGACCACGGCAGCCAACCGCAGAAAGCTGTCGACACTGACCGAAGAGGCCGAAGGTGCATTGCAGGCATTCGCCAAACACAAGCTATCGGATAGCCGCTTTCCGACGTTTGAAGCGTTCTTGCATGAACAAGCCAGAAAAAGCCTCAACGCACTGCTCAAACGCCCGGCCAACGATGTTGACCCGGATACTGTCTGGGCCTACTCACCCCTCTCCATCGTGCGCTCGTTGACACCGGCGCCTTTGAGTTATACCCGGCTGTACCGGGATGGGTATGCTGACGGGGTCGGCTTTCTCGATGAAAAATTTTCCCGCTCGGCGCGTTTCAAAGGCCCGCCGGGAATCGATATCAGCAACCTGACTGCGCAGAATGTCGCACGATCAGTCACCGGGATCTGGATCGGTGAGCGGTACACAGACAAAGTCAAAAGTGAACTGCAAAGCCCTGCAAGTGAGGGCTACGATTTCAGGCGCAACACCACGCTGGCCATTACCCAGCGGCAGATGAAAAGCGCAGCACTGGAATGCAGTCTGCAAGGCCATATCGCCAGCAGCGACCTGACATGGCTCGAGCAAAGCATCGACAGCATGGGTGACACATCGCAGCAGAGGCAAAAAAACTATCCGATCCACCGACTGATGATCGACGGTGAATGGGTACTCGACAACTGGCTGTTCGGCCATGAGAAAAATCCGGTGCTGCTCTATACCCCCGGCGCCCCCGATGGCGTCGGCTTTCACGAAGCCAGACTGTTCAATTACCTGCTGAAACAGCAGGACGGCTGGATCGAATACTTTACCCGGCGAGTGAGCGTTGCATCCCAGAGCAGGGTTCGGGATTTGCTCGAAAACGCCAGAAAAAACCTGCCCAAGGACCTCAACAGAACCACGCCCAGCCCTGCACGTTACGACTCGACCCACGCGGTGGTCCCCGTCAGCGACCTGCGCCAGGGTTTGTACAACATGAAATTGCAGCGCAAGATCGATGACATTCAGGCCACCACGACAAGCCGCGTCGAGATGATCTACGGCCTGGCGTGGATGTGTGTCGAATGGTTCACCGCCATCGCCACCGCGCCGTTTCCACTGCTAAGCCTGAGCACCGGCCTGTTGCTGGCATTCAAGGACGCCATGCTCGCACTGCACGCTTATCGCCAAGGTGAAAAAAACGAAGCGTTCAAGCATTTTCTCGGTTATCTGTTCAACAGTGCGGGCGCTGTGTTGACCGATCTGCGTCCCGCGCTGCACTCACTCAAACCCTTCAATCGAGCTTCACGCCTGACCGCCGGCAGCGCTGGCAAAGAGCAAGCGCGCGTCATGACTCAGGTCGATCAAATGGAGCCCAACCCGCCGTCATCGGACATGCGCGCGGTGGTCTACAGAGGTCAGACCCTGTGGGCATCGAATGAGACCGATGCCATGGGTCGCTATTTGCTGCATCGCCTCGACCCTGAAACCGGCAGATTTTTATCGACCACCATTCTGGCTGCACCCAACTCCGACGGCGTGATGGTGCGCAGTGGCGTATCCGGCGGCGCACCGAAATTCGAGCCTGTGCCAGAGACACCAAGTCCGCACAAGGACTATGGGATACCGCCCAAATACCGGGATTGCATCGAGGCGTCCATGAACCCGCAAGCCAGAGAAGACATCCTCTTGCACAGCCAGGAGCAATTAGACATCTCGCCGCAATTGATAATCGTCGGCGTGATCGAAAACCAGGCCCCCACGCGCAAGGTCTATCTGGAAAAGGTCGAACAACTGACCCGGGATGCCGGGCTTCATTTTGCCGACATGCGTTTGCCCGCGCGCGGCAGCATTCCCGCTGTCGAACCCGGCACGACATTTCCACAATTGATCGCGAGCGACGCATTTGCCGGCAAAAACCTGGTCATCGGCGCGCTACCGGAATCCACCGCCAGCAAACAGACACTGATCACCTATATGGATGCGCTGGTCGACAGTGGCTTCAAGCGCATCTATGTGGAATATCTGCCAGGTGACGTCTTCCATCTCAAACTGGAAAAATTCAACAAAGGTAAATCCTGGCGCCACATCAAACGCCATCTGAAGGCCGTCGATAAGGCCTTGGGCCACGGACCCGATGCGCCATTCTCTTACGTAGCCCTGGTGCGCACGGCTCGGGAGAAGGGTCTGAAAGTCAAGGCACTGGACGTTTCTACCAGCTATCAAGTGGAGCATGCCTTGCTGCTGACCGACGTCTCGCCATTGACCCCCCGTGGTAACAACATCAGAAATTTCTATTCCTACAAGAACATCGCCGCCGACATTGCCGATGCGCCTGAAGAGCGCTGGATCGTCCTGACTGACCAGACACGCATGACCACATTTGACAATACGCCGGGCCTGGCCGACCTGCACGACGCCGTCGCTGTCCGCATCGAGGATCTCGCACCGGGCCAGCCAGCACGCATCGGCGTAGATGCACCCGGCCAAATCATCGGCGATGTAGCGGCCAAGGGCGATTATCATGTGGCCGTGCCTGGGTCATTCAAGGCCCCTCATCCGCTGCCTCGGCCACAAGAGACTGCCGGCCCAGGCACCTCGCACTTCAGCGACTTCGACATACCAACGTCGATGCGTGACGAAATTGCTCGACAGCGCATAGGGCCGTACGCAATGGACCCCGTCTACCGTCCGCCAGGAAAACCGCCGGGGGAGGCATACGATGCCTTTCTTGCCAACCGCGCACGCCTGGAGAAGTCGGCGCGAGACGCCTTTACCGACTTCACGCCACCACCCGCTGCCACGTTGCCACAGATTGTCGATGGCAGCGATTTCACCCTGTTTTTGAAACAAATGGCCGATGGTGGCTTGAACCTGTTGATCGGTGAGGCGCATTCCCACATATCAAGCAAGGCGCTGCTCAAAGCCTACATGAAGACGCTCAAGAAGGCTGGGTACGAAACTCTGTACATGGAGCACCTGATGACCGACCTGCACCAGGTTGATCTGGATATTTTTTATCGCACACAGCATATGTCCGAGCGCCTCAAGAACTTCCTGAGGGAACAGGACGGCGGCCAAATGCCTTTATACATCGGGAACGATACGTATACAGAGGTGGTTCAGGCCGCCGCCAAATACAAAGTACGTATCAGAGCGCTCGATTGCACCGCCAGCTACCATCGAAAAGGTCTGAATGATCCGGACCTGTCACGAAACGAGATGTTCAGCTATTTCGCTACCCAAGTGATCGAGGCCGATCAACTGGCCCACGGACCGCACAAATGGATCGCCTTCATCGGCAGTGCGCACACCAACTACAACCTTGGCGTGCCTGGCTTGGCCGAGACGCTCGGAGCCGTGGGCGTCCATGTGCGTGATACCGCTCCTGAACTGGCCCGCGGTATCCGTCGCGGAGCATGGGAAGTCACTGAGTCAGCCTCCAGCCCTGCTACCCTGGCATTACGCTCTGACTTCACAATGGAAGTCGCTATTTCCGGAACGAGCAGGCCCGGTCCGGTTGTATCTCCCGATCGAAGCAAGTTGACCCACTCTGGACACTTCCTGATCGAACGCCCCAGCACGACCGAAACCCGACTGGTGCACAAGTCAAAAAGCGGCGACATCGTCACCACGCCGATCCAGGTAGATGACAAAGGTCTGCTTTACATTGATCGATGGGGCAAAAAAGACCTGCGTTTCAAGTATCTGCAGACGCTGGTCGATATGCTTAAAGAAGAGCAGAATTTGACGAACGTTGGCTAAAACTCACCAGCAACAAAAAACCCGCTGAGATCACTCTCAGCGGGTTTCCTGTATCAGCAGCCAGGAAGATCAGACATCTTCCAGCCGCCACACCTCATAAGCCGGCGTCTCGTAGGGATGGCTCAACTTGAGCGCCGCCACTACAGCAACGATCAACTCATCCGCCACCACCAGCTCAACCTTCCATTCCTCAACCCGCTCGACCTGCCCTGCCTCTCCAATAAACGGCTGACTGCCATCCAAAGGTCGAAACTGGCCAGTGCCAAGCACCTGCCACGCACAGTGGTCATAGTCACCGATCCGCCCACCACCGGCGGCGAATACAGCCCCTTTGACCACTTCGACATGACTGTCGGGAACAAAAAAGGCGAGCTTGTACACAGGCCTTAGTTCACCCAGACGCGCGCGTTACGGAACATACGCATCCACGGTGCATCTTCGTTCCAGTCTTCCGAACGCCACGAGTTTTGCACCGCGCGGAACACACGCTCCGGGTGCGGCATCATGATCGTCACACGGCCATCACGGCTGGTGAGACCGGTAATCCCGCGCGGCGAGCCGTTCGGGTTGGCCGGATAACGCTCGGTGACCTTGCCATGGTTGTCGACGAAACGCATCGCCACGCAACCCGACAGATCGGCTTCCAGCAGTGCCTCTTCGCTGGAGAACTCGGCGTGACCTTCACCGTGAGCAATGGCGATCGGCATACGCGAACCGGCCATGCCCTGCAGGAAGATCGAGTTCGATTCCTGGATCTGCACCATCGCCACGCGCGCTTCGAACTGCTCGGAGCGGTTACGCACGAAGTGCGGCCAGAACT